>Ga0364873_10760_pt1 | contig 11492 bp, 11 predicted proteins | sample ExccelAu500001D3_2_FD_206928 | JGI IMG/M metagenome (GOLD analysis project Ga0364873, IMG submission 206928) | Enriched cells from Trout Bog Lake Hypolimnion, Wisconsin, USA - BchlTB.Aug07.5000.01.D3 | ecosystem: Environmental > Aquatic > Freshwater > Lake > Hypolimnion/Profundal zone | place... | reverse complement strand
GCTGATAAACAGTCATCCTCTCGAAAAGGCGCCGAAGATCTTCCTGGAACAGACTCACCATCGAGATCATCACGAGCGTCAAGAGGCCCCGGAAAACGGACGTTGTCAGAACCAAGCCCGTCTGGCGCGCAGCGATATAAAGAAGACCGATGACGAAGACGCCCTGCAGGACCCGGACGGCACGGGCACGGTGAATCCAGCGGATGGCAATGTATATGAAAAACGTCGCCGCCAGAACATCAAAATAATCAAGGAGACCGGCGCTCCGCACAGTTTGTCGGAGTGCCTCCATGAGGACGGATGGCGGAACTGGCTGCCAGACCCAGCTTGTCAGCATTCCCGCTGTATTTACAGGGAGAATCAGACAAGATCAAGGAAAACGTTCAGCGTCGGAAGAAGGCTTGAGTGACCGCTTGATAAGCCTTAAAGGCGGGTTTTGGAGAGAAGTCGGGTCGGACAAGACCGAAGCAGTCAACGCCATCTTTAAAATGATCGGACGTATCTCTGAAGAAGGCCCAGAAGATTTTTTCGATACCTTTCCATTCAATAATCTCTGTATAAATCGTTTTGACCCACTCAGCCTGTTCAACTTCGGTGGGACACTTGCCCAGCCACCAGACGCGAGATGAGCTTGAGTCAGGGATCCCAGGACAGCCTATTTCAGTAATCCAGACGGGTTTTTCTCCGTCCGCATGCTTTCGCATGATGCGGCGCGTATCATCGATGAAGCGCCGGAGATCGCCGAGGGGATTCTGGTTAAGAGGCGAAACAAAGGGATGAATATTCACGATATCAAAACTTGCACCGCCGGCCTGTTTGTACAGATGCTCGAGATTCGTTGAGAGATCGCCGGTCAGCCCTCCCATTAAGATCCGGCAGGTAGAGTCTTCTTCCTTCAGTGCGGGGTAGACGGATTTGAGCAAATGGGAATAAGCGAGGAGGTTATCCTGCGGCTGCCAGTAAGTGGCATGATCCGGCTCGTTCCATATTTCCCAGTCATGTACGAAGGGTTTGAAGTGGCGGACCACCGCCCGCCCATAACGCAGGTAATCTTCTACGATTGGCGCCGTACTCCACAGGACCGGTCGCCAGGATGGATTGTAATGCAGAACTCCCAGGACTTGCAGGCTCTCAACAGAAAAACAATCGACAAGCGCATCGTATTTTGAAAAATCAAACCGTCCAAGTTCCGGCTCGATATCCGACCAAAGAAAATCCATACGTACGGAGCCCACGCCCGCCTCTTTCATCAGATGCGCGGCTTCGCGGACTTTGTTCAAGGGATAGTGATGCCCGTTCCAGTCATGGTTCCAGGCGAGGAAGTCCAGAACACCGAAGGGATTGGAAGAAGGCATGGTCCTATTCTGCTAGGCCGAATCCCGGATGACGAGTCGGCTGGGCACTTTCAGGTGGACGGGACTCTTGCGGTGTCCCTCAATCAGATCTACAAGAAGCGCCATACCCTGTTTAGCGATTTCGAAGAAAGGCTGATCAATCGTGCTGAGCCGGGGAAACATTTCCTCACCAACAGCCAGCCCGTCAAAACCCATGACAGCCACATCCTGCGGACAGCGTTTTTTGAGGATCCGGAGCGCTTTCAACGCACCTAAGGCCATTTCATCGTTCGTGCAGAAAAGAGCGGTGATCCCTGCACTTTCTGGTCGTTTGAACAAATCCAAAACCGCCTGGTAACCGCTCTCTGGTGTAAAGGCTCCCTGCGAAGTCAACGCGGGATCATAACTTCGATGATGATCGGAGAGAGCCGAACGGTAAGCCGCCGTACGTTCTTCCACATCCGGGGATCCGTCTTGGGTATATATAAGCCCTATCTTTTCGTGCCCTGCCTGTAAAAGGTGTCGAACCGCCTCACCAGCTGCCTCTCTGTTGCTGAACGAAACAGTGCTGACCCGGCTGTCAGGAAGTTCGCCAATGTTCAAAGCTACAATCGGTCTGTCCCAGCGGTTTTCAAGGCTCCGTGTTGAATCCTGAAACCGCTTTAGTGCGAAATCAGAAATCGTAGAGATTAAAAGTCCGTCCACTCCACTTCCAATAATCGAAGAATGAATCTCGGAAAAGTCTTTACCGCGCGGCAAGATGATAATTTTGCAACCATATCCTGGATTTCTATCCAAAGCTGCTGTAATACCCCATTGGATCTTGGAGAGGTAATCGCTAAAAAAAATGGACCCGAATGCTGAGTAAAGAACAACCCCCATTGTGTAGGTCCGGCCTTGGACCAGATGTCGGGCTGTCTCGTTCGGCGTAAATTGCTCTTTCTCTGCCAAGGCCTGGATGCGGCGGCGAAGGGGTTCAGCCACAAGATTAGCGGTTCTAGGATTTAAGGCCCGCGATACTGTGGCTGTCGAAACGTGCAGTCTTTTAGACAAATCCGATATAGTCATATTCTTCTGGGTCTATTGACGCATTTTTATTTGGGCCTATGTGTAATCGATTACATTATATACCCTAGTATTTATGAAATCGAGTACATTTTTACAACACCTTTGGACAGTTACGCTAGCTACAGCCCTCTTTTTTAATCTTTCGCCGAGAAAATCCCAGACGCACATTGTGACATTTGTCGCGCATGGCGCATCTTTCAATAACCAAGCGTTTTCCTGTGAACTTAAATGGACCACGACCTCCATTTCCAAACAAGATCGAAGCCGCTTTGCCTTGCGCATTCGCCTGCGCCAAGAGTTTATGAATTACTTCAAAGTCATGCACGGACCGTACAGATATGCCGCCAGTAAATTTCTGCCCCTTTTGCAGGATAAGTGGTCGGACCTCAAAGCATTGACCGAAGGACGCGACTTCCTTTCGTCGCCTAGTTTTCTGGAAATTCATCTGGGGGAACCCTGCAATTTTGCCTGCGATTACTGCCGACAAGACCCGAGAAATCGGAATATGGGACTGCGCGTAATTCCACTAGCTCGGCCAGAAATGTTTATGCCTCGCCAGCGAGTTTTCAAACTGCTGGAAAGCGCTCACAGGTTGAACACTCGCACAGAAATCCGATACAGCGGCATTATCGGGGAGCCTGGACTTCATCCAGATCTAATTGAAATCCTGGACAAAACAGTCGAACTCGGACTGCCCTTTGGGTTCACAACCAACGGCGTCCCTTTGGATCGACCTGACGTTCTCAGACGTCTAACGAAGGCGGCCTGGGTTCACTTCAGTATGGACGGAGCAACAGAGGAAACATACATGAAGAGAAAGCACGCCACGAAAGGCGACTTGGAAAAAGTGTTGAGAAACGAACGGAAACTCGCTGACCTTATCCTTGAGACCAACTCCAAAACGCGAATCATTGTCAGCCTCCTTTTGCAACCCAAAAGCTACTATAGCCAGGGCTTCTCCGAAATTGGCATGTTATGCGGGATGGCGAGGGAGGTTGGCGCGGATACCTTCGAGATCAAAATGCAGCATTACGATCCACGACATCCGGAACGCGTAATGGCCCGCGAGGAAGTCCGAGAAGCCTACGGCATCATCGACGAACTTGGCAAGCGTTATGATTCCCGGGATTATCGGGTTTATCCCGTCCAGTCTCTCCAGGAGGCGCTGGATAAGATTCAACCTCCAGTGGCGGGAATCATCAAAGCCAAACGTTGCTGGGTTAACCGTTTCGGATTAAGTTCAACGGCGAGTCCGCTTTCCGAATTGCAACATTGCTGCCAGTATGCGATGCATACCCTTGGGATTCAAGGCAACCTAGCGAGGAATGATCTCGTTGCAATCTGGTCGAGCTCGGATCGCCTGAGGACTTTTGAATTCGATCCGCGCCGTATCTGTGATGTCTGTTCGCCCTCTGACCTGTGGGCCAACAACTTCATCCAATGGCTATTAGATTCCGCCGACAAGGACAACACATTGCTTCCCTGGATTGAACAGCATTTTGTCAAAAGAGATTTATCTGAAAAAAATCTGCGACCCGTCAGCACGTAAGATGCAAGAGGACGAAAGTCAGTTTTGCAGAGATTTAAGCTCTTTGGTGATGGCGGGAAGGATTTCGTAAAGGTCGCCCTCCACCGCCAAATTGGCGATCGACATGATCGGGGCCTGCGGGTCCTTATTGATGGCGACGATAAATTCCGACGAACTCATACCGGCCAGGTGCTGAATGGCGCCCGAGATGCCACAGGCGATGTACAGCTTGGGGCGCACGGTGCGGCCGGTCAATCCCACCTGATGACGATAGGGAATCCAGCCTTTGTCGACAACAGCGCGACTGGCTCCGACTGCCGCTTTCATCTGGTCAGCCAGTTCTTCGATGAGCTTGAAACCATCAGCTTTCCCAAGGCCCAATCCGCCGGAAACGATCTTTTCTGCAGATGTAATGTCTTCCTGTTTGGATTGCTCGGGAACGTACTGTTTAAATTTGGCGCGTATGTTCCATTTGGCTGGGTCAACGGTCACTTTGAGGATCTTCCCCTTGCGGCCGGCCACTTTGGGAGTCCGCGCGAAGGACATCGGACGCACCGTGGCCATTTCCGGCCTGTGCTTCTCGCAGAGGATGGTGGCCATGAGATTCCCGCCGAAAGAGGGCCGAGTCGCATGCATCATGCGCGTTTTCGGATCAATCGAAAACTCGGTGGCGTCCGCCGTAATGCCAGTCCCCGCAGTAATCGCCACGCGCGAGGCAAAGGAGCGACCGATGGTTGAAGCCGGCAGTAGAAGCTTATTGGGTTTTTCCTGCTTGATCAATTCCGTCAGGGCGGCGCAATAAGCCTCATCGACAAAGTTTTCAAAGATTGGATTGTCGATTACATACACTTTATCGGCACCATGTTCGATGATTTCGTGAGCATAGGCTTCCACCTTGTTTCCAATGAGGACGACTGAAATCTCTTCTTTCAAGACCTCATTCATGGAAGATGCAACAGTCAGCAGCTCAAAAATCGTGGGGACCAAATTCCCGTGTCTGATTTCGGCATAACACCAGATACCCTTGTACAAGGCGGGGTCAATCTTAGGGCCGGAGGATTCCACGACTTCTTTTTCCATTGTAATGGCATGGAAAATGTCAGATTTATTGGCTTTTTTGGCCAGGTCATCGCAGACCGTCACGCAAGCGCCGCAGAAAATACATTTGACCTCGTCTATCACGGCAATCTTGGGCCACTTGACGCCCTTGGCCTTGTCTTCGGCCGAGCGGGCCGGCATATCAATGCAGGTGACGGGACAGACTTTGGCACAGGCAGAACATCCGGTACAGCGGTCGTTCGTAACAAAAATTCGGTTTGGCATGTTAGATAACCTTCAATTCCTTCATCCGGGCAATGAGTTTTTTCGCTTTCTCTTCGGGGGTGATTCCTTCGATCCGCTCTCCGCCTTTGCGCGGCGGCGGATTAAAGCTCTTGGCCACAATGGTGGGCGAACCACTTAAACCGATATTGGCTTTTTCAGCCTTGATGGCGGCGGCGTCCCATTTGGAAATAACCGCCTTTTTGGCCGCCAGCTTCCCTTTAAGCGATGGAAGCCGAGGTTCATTGATCTCCTTAACGACGGAAATCAAGGCAGGCGTCGGCAATTCCAGAACATCATATCCATCTTCCATCATGCGGCGGACAGTGATGGAGCCTTCTTTCACGTCTTCGACATGCCCGACATAGGCCGCGTTCGGGATATTGAGCCAGGCGGCAATACCCGGGCCGACATGTCCCGTATCGCCGTCGTTGGTCTGTTTGCCGCAAATAATGAGATCAAAAGGCTTTTTGACTTCCGCGATCTTTCGGATGGCCATCTGCAGCGTGTAAGAGGTGGCCCAGGTATCGGCGCCGGCAAAAGCGCGGTCAGTCACATGGTAGGCGTCATCACAACCCCGTGAAATGGCGTCACGAAGCGCATCTTCCGCCTGGGGAGGACCCATGGTCACGACGGACACGGTAGAACCCGGAAGCTTTTCCTTAATCCGGACAGCTTCCTCGATGGCGTATTCGTCAAAGGGGTTAATGGCGGCCGCCATCCCTTCGCGCTTCAAGGTGCCCGTTTTGGGATCAATTTGAATATTGGACGTCGCCGGTGTTTGTTTAATGCAGACAATAATATGCATAGCTTACCTTCTAACTCTGAGCCTTATTTTTTACCAGTCCCCGCCCGAGCCGCTTCCTTAATCATGTGCATCGCGATCTCGTTGCGTTGAATTTCATTCGTTCCTTCATAGATCTGGGTGATCTTCGCGTCACGCATAAACTTTTCCACAGGGAAGTCATGCATGAAGCCGATGCCACCGCACATTTGAACTGCTTCGGTCGTGACGCGCATCGCCACATCCGAGCAGAAACATTTCACCATCGCAGATTCTTTCGTATAGCGTTTGTCGCCGGTGGCCATCCCTTTCTGGATGGCTCGAGTGACGGCGTAAAGGAGCGCCCTGGCGGCCTCAATTTCCATGGCCATCTGGGCTAACTTGTGCTGCATGGCCTGGAAACTAATGACCGGCTGACCGAACTGACGGCGCACTCGCGCATACGCGAAGGCTTCTTCCATCGCACCGGTCGCGATCCCGAGCGCCTGAGCAGCCACGCCCGGCCGAGAGACATCAAAGGTGGTCTGCGCCACGAGAAGTCCGCGCCCTTCTCCTCCCAGGAGATTCTCTTTTGGCACTTTGCAGTTGTTGAACTCAAGCTGATAGGTCCAGTTAGCTCGGATTCCCATCTTTTCTTCTTTGCGCCCGAATTCAAATCCAGGCGTGCCTTTCTCGACAATAAAGCAGGAGACCCCTCGAGCCCCTCGGGCGGGATTGGTGGAGAAGAACAGAGAATAGATTTCAGCGGCTTTCCCGTTCGAACAGAAGCATTTGGTTCCGTTCAGGACATAGTGGTTCCCTTCGAGCTTCGCCGTGGCTTTGGCCGCTGTCGCGTCAGAACCGGCTTCCGGCTCCGTAATCGTAAAGGCCGCCAGACGTTTACCGGAAGCGATGTCCGGAAGATATTTTTTCTTCTGCGCTTCGTTTCCGTAGAGCATGATCGGGTATGCACCTAGCGCCGTGGCCGCCATGCAGAGAGCAATTCCGCCGCAGGCTTTGGAGAGCTCTTCGACGAGAAGGACGAGTTCCATGGCGCCGCCGCCCAGGCCACCGTATTCTTGTGGAATATAGACGCCGAAAAGATCAGCCTTGCGGAGTTCTTCGACGATCTCCCAGGGGAATTCCTCCGTCTTGTCGTAATGCTCACGGACTTTTTTAATCTTCGTCTGTGCGAGCGTCCGCGCCGTTTCGACGATCATTTGCTGTTCTTCTGTTAACTCGTAGTCCATAGCGTTCCCCTTGTAGTATTAGGCGTCCTTGATGTGCCTGAGCGCATCGCGCGCCGCGGCCTGCTCGGCTTCCTTTTTGCTCTTCCCCGACCCGCTGCCCAAGACCTCGTTAGCGATTGTCACGTCGATCTCAAAGGTCTTTGCATGGTCCGGACCATAACTTTTGCTCACCACATAGTTGGGTGGAATCTTATATTTCTTCTGAGCCCATTCCTGCAACCGGCTTTTGTGGTCAGCGGTGACCAGGCGTTTGCGCTTACTTAAAAGCTTATCAATAAATCTCTGTGTTGCATCGTATCCGGCTTCCAGGTACAAGGCGCCCAGAATCGCCTCCATCGCGTTGCCGACGATAGAGTCCCGCTCGCGCCCGCCCGTCGCATTTTCCCCCTCGCTTAAGCGCAGATACCTGCCGATCTCAATATCGCGTCCCCAGACCGTTAGACTTGGGCGGGAGACCAGCATTGATTTCAACTGCGAAAGCCGACCTTCATCCACATCGGGATACCGGTTAAAGAGATAGTGGGCCACGGCCGCCGACAAAATACTGTCCCCGAGGAATTCGAGGCGCTCGTTGAAGGCCACTTTGGCGCCCTGTTCCATGGCGAACGACTTATGAGTGAGAGCTTCATCTAAAAGAGCCGTATTCTTGAACTTTACGCCTAAAATCTTTTCGAGCTTCGCCTTTCCCGCAGGCTTAGGCGACATAATTTTTCACGACGAGGACGGCATTATGGCCACCGAACCCCAGAGAATTCGATAACGCACAGTTGATTTCCATTGGCCGGGCTTTGTTTGGCACGTAATCCAGATCACAATCGGGGTCCGGGGTTTCATAGTTTATGGTCGGATGCACGGTATCGTTCTGCATACAGAGAATGGTCGCCGCCATTTCCACCACACCCGCCGCACCGAGAAGGTGCCCGGTCATGGACTTGGTGGAAGAGACAGCCAGTTTCTTCGCATGCTCTCCAAATACTGCTTTCAAAGCCTTCGTTTCGGTCTTGTCGTTCAAATTTGTGGACGTCCCATGTGCGTTGACATATTGAATGTCTTCGGGCTTCAGCTCCGCATCCGCCAAAGCGCGCTGCATGGCCCTGACAGCCGAAGTCCCTTCCGGGTTGGGCGCCGTAATATGGTAGGCGTCATCGGTGGCGCCGTACCCCGCAAGCTCGGCGTAAATTTTCGCCCCCCGCGCCTGCGCATGCTCGATCGTTTCAAGCACGAGAACCCCGGCGCCTTCTCCCATGACAAAACCGTCACGGTCTCTATCAAAAGGCCTCGAGGCTTTCTCGGGAGCATCGTTACGAGTCGAAAGGGTCTTGGCCGAACAGAAACCAGCAAACCCGAGCGGCGTAATGGCGGCTTCAGTGCCCCCTGCAACAACCACATCGGCATCGCCGTAACGCAGCATCCGCACGGCGTCTCCCAGAGCGTGGTTCGACGTCGCGCAGGCGCTCGACACCGAGTAGTTCGGCCCCGTAAAACCCCACCGGATCGCGATCTCCCCCGGCGCCATGTTCGATATGAGCTTAGGAATCAGGAAGGGGCTCACTCGACGGGCTCCGCGGTCGCGCAACGTCGTGTGCTCCTCTTCAATCGTTGAAAGACCACCGATTCCCGACCCCACGATGACACCGACCCGGTCCATATCGAGCCGGGCGGAATCTAATCCCGCGTCCCGGACAGCCATATCCGCCGCCGCATAGGCAAACTGCGTGAAACGGTCCATGCGACGGATGGTTTTCTTTTCGATGTAAAGCTCGGGATCGAAACCCTTCACCTCCGCATCGATTTTACAGGGATAATCCGTCGTATCGAAGAAGGTGATAAGACCCACTCCAGAACGACCGTTCTTGAGAGAATCCCAAAAGGCTTCTTTTCCAATACCAATAGGGGTAACAACCCCCATGCCGGTAATGACCACTCGACGTTTCATGATTATTAAATCAGCGAGCGCCAGATGTCTGGCGATAAGAAAGGATTAGGACGATGGCTTACTTCTTCATGTGGGCTTTGATATAGTCGACGGCCTGACCGACGGACTGAATTTTCTCCGCCTCTTCGTCAGGAATCTCAATGTCAAATTCCTCTTCAAGCGCCATCACGAGTTCTACGGTGTCCAGGGAATCCGCACCAAGATCATTCACGAAAGATGCCTGGGTATTCACTTCGGACGCGTCGACTCCGAGCTGCTCCACGATAATTTCCTTTACGCGTGCTTCGACATCCTGTACTTGTGCCATTGTTTAACCCTCCTTCAGTATTGTGAAGCTAGATATACATTCCGCCATTGACGGATACAACGTGCCCAGTAATATAGGAAGATTCCTCCGAACATAGGAACAAGGCCGCTCTGGCGATGTCCTCCGGCTCTCCGAGCCGGCCCAACGGGATAATCTCCAAAAGTTTCTTTTTCTGCTCCTCCGTCAGCGCGTCTGTCATGCGCGTGCGGATAAAGCCGGGTGCGATCGCATTGACGAGAATATTGCGCGACGCAAACTCCCGCGCGCAGGTCTTGGTGAGGGAAATCACGCCGCCCTTTGAAGCGGAGTAATTCGCCTGGCCGGCGTTGCCCATCTGTCCGACCACCGACGCGATATTAACAATACGCCCCTTGCGGCTTTTCATCATGGGACGGATAGCCGCCTTTGTGCAGTTAAAGACCCCTTTTAAATTAACAGCGATGACGGCATCCCACTCATCATCGCTCATTCGCATCAATAAATTATCTTTTGTAATTCCTGCGTTGTTGATGAGTATATCAATTCGACCAAACTTGTCAAGCGACGCATCGACGAGCTTTTCGCAGTCCGCAAACTGCGAAACGTTGCCCTTCACCCCTAGAGTTTCGACGCCTTTTTCCTTCGCCAATTGAGCGGCGGTCGCCTGAACTGCGCCCTCATCGATGTCTGAAAGGACGAGATTGGCGCCTTCTGAAGCGAATAAAGTCGCGATGGCCTTGCCGATCCCTTGCGCTCCACCTGTAATAACTGCCACTTGATCTTTGAGTCTCACGAGTTCCCCCTTCGTATTGCGGCTAAAGCGTTCTGAACCTCTTCAATCGCTTGCAAAGTCTCTGTTGAATAGCCTTTCAACTGCTTATCGATACGCCGCAGGAGTCCGCCTAAGACGCGGCCCGATCCGCATTCCACAAAATTCGCGCAACCGGTCCCCTTCAAAGTTTCTACCGTCTTGACCCATTCTACTGAATGATCCAGCTGCTGTGCCAAGGCGATTTGAATGTCAGCCGCTTCCTGGCGCGGCTGCCCATCCACGTTCATCATGACCGGGCAGGAAGCGTCACGGAACGTGATTCGGCTTAAATAAGATTTCATCCGGATGGCAGCTTCCTTCATTAAAGGCGAATGGAACGCGCCAGCGACATTGAGAGGGATGACGCGTTTGGCGCCTCGAGCCGGGGACTCCGCGACGAGAGCCTCAATTGCGGCCTTTTCGCCCGCCACGACGATCTGCTCCGGACTGTTAAAGTTCACCGGAACACAGATGCCTTTGGTCAGCTGAATATGAACACAAAGTGATGTAAGCGCTTCCCTGTCCATGCCCAGGATAGCCGCCATCCCGCCGGGGTGCTCCTGGGAAGCAGCCTGCATGAGGATTCCGCGTTCACGGACGAGATCCACTCCTTCCGTAAACCCGAAAACTCCGGCCGCGGCTAAAGCCGCATACTCTCCGATGCTGTGGCCGGCAACGGCGTCCGGCGTAATTCCCATGGCACGCAGGACGGCAAATGCCGCGTATCCGGTTACGTAAAGAGCCGGCTGTGCCACGTCCGTTTGACGGAGCTTCTCATCCGGACCTTCGCGACAGGCCTGCAGAAGGTCCCAGTTAAGAACCTGGCTGGCCTGATCGAAAGCGGAGCGCGCCTCCGAGAATCGCTCGGATAGGGCGATTCCCATCCCAATCACCTGGGATCCCTGGCCCGGAAAAATAAAGGCTGTTTTGCTCATGGTTAAAATTGGATAACGGCGGCACCCCACGTGAGGCCGGCGCCAAAAGCGATCAGTTCGACCAAGTCCCCTTTGCGCACCCGGCCCTGCTTCCGCGCTTCGTCCAGCGCCACAATGGTTGTGGCCGCCGACATATTGCCATATTTGTCCACATTCACAAAGACTCTTTCGCGCCGGATATCCACGCGCTGAGCAATCGCTTCAATAATTCGAAGATTGGCCTGATGCGGGATAAGAAGCGCCAGGTCCGAATCCTTTTTA
>Ga0364873_10688_pt2 | contig 11550 bp, 13 predicted proteins | sample ExccelAu500001D3_2_FD_206928 | JGI IMG/M metagenome (GOLD analysis project Ga0364873, IMG submission 206928) | Enriched cells from Trout Bog Lake Hypolimnion, Wisconsin, USA - BchlTB.Aug07.5000.01.D3 | ecosystem: Environmental > Aquatic > Freshwater > Lake > Hypolimnion/Profundal zone | place... | reverse complement strand
CACCCCTGTAGAAGAAGTGTTCAAGGGGGTTCGTATCGCAGTAGCAAGGGAAACTCACGACCAGCAAATCCCGTGGGAAAGCACATCGCTGATGGGCGATTTCTATTTTGTATTACCCAAGACGCCACTCAAGTCGATACCCCACTTGGAATCAACGATTGCCGCGCCAGCACTGGCTGAAACTCAATCTCGGCCACAAACTCAAATCAAACTACAAACGTTGGCGCCGACCGTAACGACTGAAATTGAGAAGTCGTCGCTCATAGAACCAGATCGAGACTTTAGCCGGGAGGGCTACGAGATTGAGACAAAAGCCAAAACTCTTACGTCCGATGAATTGCCAGCTTTGCAAGCGAAAGCCCAACAGGGCGATGTGATTGCCCAAACCACGCTAGGCTGGGCATACCTATTGGGCAAAGGACAACTCGATGGCCGTGGCATTCCGCGCAAAAATAAAGAGGTAGTGAAGTGGATGACGGAGGCAGCCCAAAAAGGTTATCTCGTGGCGCAGAATAACTTGGGGGGGCTTGTATTTGTATGGAGTGGCCGTGAAGATGGATTTTCATAAGGCGCAGCACTATTTCAAGCTGGCCGCAGACCAAGGCTACCTGAGAGCGCAGGTTAATCTGCTTCAGGTTAGCGCGATTCTTGAAGGAAAAGTTGATCCGGATCTGGTAGTAAAAATTAATCAATCCGTACAGCAACAATTCATGCATCCGATTCAATAAGATTTGGCAAATAGACGAGTGGTAACGGTAGCAAATGGCTTTCAGGGTGCTAAGCATTATTGAAATAGGTCTATCCGTATTACGCGGTTGATTTAGAGAAAAAACGTGATGGAAATTAGAATGGCAAACGAAGCCGATCATGAGGAGATTGCCGCAATCCATGCAGCAGCATTTGCACGCCAGCAACAATCCGACGAATGGATAAAGTGCAACCTTAACGCTTATCCGCTAAAGCGATTATTTGTTGTCGAAATCGCTGCGCAGGTTGTCGGATACATCATGTGGGGTGAGAAAAGCGGGTTCCGGCAAGAGGCAGTTATTGAGCTTGAATAAATTGCCGTATCCCATGCGCACCAAGGCAAAGGCATCGGTTATGCGTTAACTCTGGCGAGTTTTGAGACAGTAAAGCACGCTATTGCCGAACGAGTTGCCAAGAACACGATGGCATATCCGAAATTAAGACAACGCTGTGTGACGACAAGGATGCTTATTTGAATATGTTGAACGGCATAATGAATGGACAAATGGATTATCACAAAAAGAACCGCGGCAAGATGGAGCGTATTCACCATCGCTTGCATATTTTTGCGTCATTGCTATTTGTAGGCACTTTGCTTTCCTGTCTGGCACACTTCTTTTTTCACCAAGTAATGCTGACACTGTTATCAGGTTTTATGCCCGCGTTGGCGGCGGCGATGCACGGAATTTTGGCGAACGGTGAATTCAAAAAAACATCAAACATTTCCGAGCGAATGGCCGAGCAGATCACTGTATTGATTGATCGCCTGAGTGACCGACCAAGTGACGCAGAGGTACGTGCCGTGGTAGAAGACTTCCATAGCATAGTAACCGACGACGTGCAGGGCTGGAAGGCCATATTCGCGGATAAGAATGTGCCGCTGGCTTGATGAGGATTTTATTGATTCATATAACTTGGTAGACATACTCGCATATTAACCATGCCACAGTCTCACTTATATAACCGGATACATTCTCCGGGTAAGAAACGCATCCTATCCTTGGATGGAGGAGGAATTCGCGGCGTAATCACTCTCGAAGTTCTGTTGCATCTGGAAGATGTGCTACGCACTCAGCTTGGCAAGGGTTCTGACTTCGTACTGGCCGACTATTTTGATTTGATTGCCGGTACCAGTACAGGTGCCATTATCGGTACTCTTATTTCCATGGGATTTTCGGTTCAAAAAATCGAGGAGTTCTATCGGGAATGTGGCAAAGCTATGTTTGAACCGTCTCACCTGCTAGAAAGGTACAAATGGAAATATTCTGACGAGGCATTTTCATCAAAACTCAAAGAGACGCTAGGGGAAGACACCACCTTGGGCAGTGAGAAGTTGAAGACAGTCCTGATGGTCGTCATGCGTAATGCCAATACCGATCACCCATGGATGGTTACCAACAATCCAGCCAGCATGTTCAATGCAGATCCACTGCATTCACACTTGCATCTTCCATTATGGAAGCTGGTACGGGCCAGCACCGCAGCTCCAGCCTACTTTCCCCCTGAAGAGATCAGGATCGGCGAGCACGATTTCATATTTATTGATGGTGGAATTTCATCCTATAACAATCCTGCATTCCGTGCATTCATCACGGCAACAGCACAGCCATTCGGCCTTCACTGGTCAACGGGTAAGGATGATCTCTTGGTTGTCTCTATAGGAACGGGATCCGTGACGCACGAGGATAGAGACTTAAAGCGATCAGACATGAACCTGTTGCACGATGCAACCAGCCTGATTCCATCAATACTGCTTTCCACAGTTCAAGAGCAGGACATGCTCTGCCGCCTGTTCGGTGATTGCTTGCAGGGGACATCAATTGATCGGGAGCTTAGTACAATGATCGGCACCCCAGCTCCTGGAGGCGCAAAATTATTCACCTACCTGCGCTACAACGAGGAACTAACGAAAGCGGGATTGGAGCGGCTCGGCTTGCCTGATATCGACCCGCAAAACGTTCAAAGAATGGACTCTGTTGCCTTCATCAATGATCTCGCACGGGTCGGCAAGATGATTGCTGAACAACAGATCAATCCGGCACACCTGTCGAGTTTCGTTTGATTCACACTGCCCCACTCTACCGAGGATTGCTAAGTCATAATGAAATCGCAAACATATGAGCAGGATTTTTTACTCTGGACTGAGGAGCAGTCAGCTTTGTTTCGTTCTGGAAATATAGCCGATCTTGATCTTGAAAATATTTTTGTGGAAATTGAAGATATGGGACAAGGACAAAAAACCGTCCTGCGATCTCTGCTAAGAAACATCCTCGTTTGTTTGCTTAAACTTGATTTGTCGCCTGCTGATCCGCGCCCGCAATTAATCGAGAAGATCGCTGAATTTCGTGTTCAGGCGCAAGACCGGATCGAGGATTCGCCTAGCCTAAAACTTGCCAATTGTGTTTTCGAAAAAGCATGGTTACAAGCAAAAGTTGTTACAAAACAATATTTTGAGTTTCACGGAGAAAATATTCTTATTCCTGCTGAGTGTCCCTACTCGTTAGACCAGACACTTGATTATGAATACTTTCCATAATAGTGCCAGCCGGGTCACTTTGATGAACATGCGGATCAACGATATTGATGACCGGCTATTCGTAGGGCAAATCTGTTTGTACACGCCGGTAAAGTCTGTTTGTCAAATTTAATGATGATGGATGCTGAGTTTCGCTGAGCGCGGAATGATTTAAAGCCGTTAGGTAAGGGTTGATATGTAGCCATATTTGATGCATTATGATGCCATGACAATGAAGCCGAATTACAAAAGCCCGTTCAGCAAGTTCGTAAAGAAAGCTCATAAGCCTTTACAGCTCGCTATTGAGGATGCCGCAAAGGAAATTTGCGAGAACCCGGAAGCCGGGGAGTCCAAAGTGGGCAACCTGTCCGGCATCTGGGTCTACAAGTTCAAATTTAACCGTCAGGAATACCTGATAGCCTACCGGCCGCCCTCGTTGGAGGCACGCAATCAGGGAATAGGTGTTGAGTTACTTATTATTGATTTCTACCAAGTGGGTTCACACGAAAATTTTTATGATGAACTCAAGCGGTATCTAAAGTCGGAGGGATAGAAAAATGGCACATGCACATGCAATAACCGCTGAGGACTTATTCCAAGACCTTAAGCAATTGCCGACAACAGAGCGGCAGAAGTTTTTCGTGATCTTGTCTACAAATGCTTTCCGTGGCGATGATATGAGCCACGAACAATTGTTTGGACATCTTGCCAGCGACAACTTCACCGCGCAGGAAGCTGCCGAATATCTTGAGATTTCAATGTCAACATTCCGGCGGTTTGTCGCTGGCGGTAAGCTAAACCCGAGCTCTACTGTTGGCCGGAATCAGCTGTTCGCCGTTGCTGATTTGAAGGCACTCAAGAAAGTTCTGCAAATAGCGAATGGCTGAAACAAATCAGCCCAACTTCCTCGACAGATTCTCGGCGCGTGGATGGAAGTACCTCGCCAGCATCCTGTTATCTTTGTGCCCAGCGATCGATACCCAATAGTGTGGGGGATTTTGTGCAAAGATCGGCTTAACCCACTGTATCCTGTGACGTCTTTTCATCAAAGCGAAAACACATAACAATATGATAATTAATGTTATTTTTTAATGCGTTTAGGATTGTGATTCCGGTTGTCGTGGGTTCGAGCCCCATCGATCACCCCAGTATACATAAGGGCTAGAGCAATCTAGCCCTTATGTATTTGTGGCTCCGTAGCCAAATCGTAGCCATTCACAAGATGCAGTCCAGAAATCTTCTCAACGTACCCGGCAAGGTGTTCACTGGAAAAGTGCGCATACCGCCTCAACATCTCCACTGACTCCCAGCCGCCCAACTCCTGCAACACATGCAGCGGGGTTCCCGACTGAACGTGCCAAGTTGCCCAAGTGTGACGCAGGTCATGCCATCTGAATTCGACAATCCAGGCACGCACTAACGCCTTAATTCATGCGCCATTATTGGGGTGCATGATGGGCTTGCCTCGATAGCTGAACACATGGGATTGATGCTTCCCAATCTGCTCCCACAACACCAATACAGCAGCATTGGATAAAGGAACAGCAATTACCTTGCGGGCTGTTGTTTGATCTAGATGAACCCACGCACAGCGACGAACCAAATCCACTTGTGACCATTGCAACCCCGTAACATTGGCTTGCCGCAAGCCTGTTTCCCAGCTGGATTGAACCATTGCTGCCAGATGTTCCGGCAATTCCGCAATGAGCCGATCAACTTCAGCATATATTAACTAACGCACCCGTATTTTCGGTTCGGGTAGTATCTTCACTTTTGGGCAACGGTCTATCCATTCCCAATCGAAAGCAGCTTTCCGAAGTATGGTGCGCAGAACGGATATTCATGCCGTGGATTGATGATGTGCGATTAACCTGTTAATTAAATTACGCAGAAATGCATCGGGTTGTGCACCATGAAAGCGATCAGTTTCTTGCCCGCGACTGTAAGCGATTACGGTAGGAAACCCACGCACTTTGTGGCGTCCAGCAATGCGCATGTTTTCATCGGCGTCCACTTTAGCCAATAAAAATTTTCCCTCATATTCCAGCGCCAGTCTTTCCAGTTTAGGGGTAAGCGACTTGCAAGGGGCACACCAATCAGCCCCAATGTCCAGCAATACAGGTACCTCATGGGAGCGAGCGACTACCATCTCGTCGAAGTTGGCTTCTTCTACTTCGCAGGAGAATGTATTGTGCATATAGTTGCCGACATGCTTGTTCATCTGACGCCTTCCAGTTGTGCATATGCAGAGTGGTTATGAATGGATTCAAAATTTTCGCATTCCACTGTGTAGGCGCCGATGCGTGGGTCTGCATTGAGCTGTGCTGCCACGTCGCGCACCATGTCCTCGACAAACTTAGGATTGTCGTAAGCATGCTCGGTGATGTACTTTTCATCCGGTCGCTTCAGCAGTCCATAAAGTTCGCTCGACGCTTGTTCTTCGACTATGCGGATCAGGTCTTCCACCCAGATGAATTCGCTGATTCGCGCCGTGATGATCACATGCGAACGCTGGTTGTGAGCGCCGTAGTTGGAAATTTTCTTGGAACACGGACACAGGCTGGTCACCGGAACCAATACCTTTATGGTGATGCTGTACGCCCCATCTTTTATTTCGCCGATAAACGTTACCATGTAATCCAGCAGGCTGGTCACGCCTGACACTGGCGCTATTTTGTTGATGAAGTAAGGGAAGGTCATCTCGATATGCCCGGACTGTGCTTCCAGGCGCTTCACCATCTTGCGCAAGATGGTTTCGAAATTTTCGACGGAAATCTCGCGCTCATTCATGTTGAGAATTTCGACGAAGCGCGACATGTGCGTGCCCTTGAAGTTGTGGGGCAGGTGCACATACATGTTGAACACTGCTACGGTGTGTTGAACCCCTCCGGTTTTGTCCTTGATCTTGACCGGATGACGGATGTTTTTGATACCGACCTTGTCGATGGCAAGCTGGCGCGTATCGGAGGTGCTTTGGACATCCTCGATCAGGGGCTTTTCTTGCATTGCTTGGCTCATGTTATTTAGCGTTACATAGTTACCTCAAGGTTCTTAAACTTCAGGCTAACTGCAACTGCCCTCCTTGATACCGAACTTCGCCAAAATGTTGGTAAGTGGACAGAAATTGGTAAAGCCGCTCTGAAACAAGTTCACTCCGACGAAAGCGGTAAAACCGAGGAAATATTTGCTGATGAACAGTGGGCTGGCCTCCATACCCAGCGACAGAGACAACAGGACAAAAAATCCTGCGACGATACGAACGATACGTTCAGCGGTCACAATGATGCTCCTTCTTTGGTAGAGATTTTTACCCGATTTTCTTATACAGTGAAGCGTAATACAGCACCGGGATCACAACCAGCGTCAGCACGGTGGAAACCATAATCCCGAAAATAAGCGAAATAGCCAGGCCGTTGAAGATTGGGTCATCGAGGATGAACAGCGCTCCCAGCATGGCCGCCAGCCCTGTCAGGATGATGGGTTTGGCGCGCGCTGCTGCCGCATTGATAACTGCATGTTGTAGGTCAACGCCGTCGAGTAATTGCAGGTTGATAAAGTCCACCAGCAGAATGGAATTGCGCACGATGATGCCGGCCAGCGCGATCATGCCTATCATCGAAGTGGCGGTGAATTGCGAACCGAGCAAGGCGTGGCCGGGCATTACGCCGATGATGGTAAGCGGAATCGGCGCCATGATGATCAGCGGCGTGAGGTAGCTTTTGAACTGCGCCACCACCAGCAAGTAGATCAGCACCAATCCCACCGCATAGGCGATGCCCATATCGCGGAAGGTCTCGAAGGTCACCTGCCATTCGCCGTCCCACTTCAGCGCATAAGCCGCATAAGGATTGGACGGCTGCTTGAAGAAATATGGCTCCAGCACACCACCTTGTTCGAGTTGTGCGTCGGCGACTTTGGCGTTGATGCCGAACATGCCGTACAGCGGGCTGTCAAGTTTGCCAGCCATGTCGCCCGTCACATACACCACCGGCAGCAAATCCTTGTGATAAATCGGGTAGTCGCGCTGCACTTCACGTAACTGCACTACCTCGGACAACGGTATCAACACACCGTCGCGGGCGCGCACCTTGAGTTTAAGTACGTCGTCCATACGGCTGCGTTTCTCTGCGGGGAGAACCAATCGCAGCGGCGGTGCGTATTTTGCATCGGCATCGTGCAGCGAAGTCACGTCCTGCCCGGCAAGTGCGACATGGATCGCATCCACGATGTCGTTAGGGGCGACACCTAACAGAGCTGCCTTGCTTTGCAACACATGAAGCACCAGCTTGGGTGCGACCTCGGTTACGGTGTCGTCTATACCAACGATGTCAGCAGTCTGCATGAACTTCTCATGTACTTTACCCGCCACCTTGCGCGCACCGTCATATTCCGGCCCGTAGATCTCTGCCACGATGGGCGACATCACCGGAGGGCCGGGCGGCACTTCCACGATCTTCACTTTCGCGCCCCATTTTTTGGCGATCGCTTCTATCGGCTCGCGCACGCTGCCGGCGATTTCATGGCTGCTCCGGCTTCGGTGGTGTTTGTCCTGCAGGTTGACCTGAATGTCTCCCTGTTCCGTCGCGCTGCGCAAATAATACTGGCGTACTAGACCATTGAAGTTGATCGGCGACGCTGATCCAGCATATCCTTCATAGTCTGTCACCTCTGACACTGTGGCAAGGTAGGAGCCGATCTCGTGCATCACCGCGCCGGTCTGTTCCAGCGCCGTGCCGGTGGGCATGTCCACTACCACCTGGAATTCGGATTTGTTGTCGAACGGCAGCATCTTCAGTACAACCAGCTTGACTACCCCCAACGAAACGGCAAACAACAAGCCAGCGAAAATCCCCAGCCACAACTTGCGTCGTGCAGGCTTGCCGTGTGCGCCATTCAGGAATGGTGTGAGCCGCGCGCGGAAAAATTTCGCCAGTTTGGTTTCGCGCTCATCCTTCACCATCGCGTGATGCGCCCCGGAGAAACGCAACGCTAGCCATGGCGTGATAATGAATGCCACCGCCAGCGAGATTAACATGCCCATGCTGGCGTTGATCGGGATCGGGCTCATGTATGGCCCCATCAATCCACTGACGAAGGCCATCGGCAACAGCGCGGCAATCACCGTGAAGGTGGCGAGTATGGTGGGGCTGCCGACTTCATCCACCGCTTCGGGAATAATCTCGGACAAAGGTTGCTGTGGTGCCAGTTCGCGCCGTCTATGGATGTTCTCCACGACGACGATGGCATCGTCCACCAAAATGCCGATGGAGAAGATCAATGCAAACAATGAAACCCGGTTGAGCGTGAAGCCGTAAGCCCAAGAAGCAAACAGCGTCGCCGACAGCGTGAGTAGCACGGCAATGCCGACAATGAAGGCCTCGCGCCGCCCCAGCGATATCCACACCAGCGCGACTACGGCGGCGGTGGCGAAGATCAGCTTGTGGATCAGCTTCATCGCTTTGTCGTTGGCGGTCTCGCCGTAGTTGCGCGTGGTGGTGACATGCACGTCGGCAGGGATCACGCTGCCTTTCAATTCTTCCACGCGCTGCAATAGTTTATTCGCGACGTCCACTGCGTTTTCGCCCGGCTTCTTGGTTATCTCAACGGTTACGGCGGTGAACTCGCCCTTGGCTGTGATGTTTTTGTCGCCCGCCGCCGCACCCGTTCCCAGCCATACATAGCTGGACGGCTGGTCAGCGCCATCCTGAATGTCGGCCACATCGCGCAGGAAGACCGGTTTGCTGCCGGACACTCCTACCACCAATTGGCTAACCTCGTTCGCATCGCTCAGGAAGTTGCCGGTCTGCACCAGAACCTCGCGGTTGCCCTGCGTCAGGGTGCCTGCATCCTGTGACACATTGGCTGCCTGCAAGGCGGCGCGCACATCCTGCACAGTAAGCTGGTACGCGTTTAATGCTTCAGGGTTGAGCAGCACACGCACCATGCGCTGCGTCGCGCCTAGCGTAGTGACTTCGCGCGTTCCGTTGACGCGTTTCAATTCGGCCTCGATGGCGTGCGCCACTTGGGTCAATGCCAGGCCGCTGTCGACCGCTTTCTCGCGCCACAGGGTAAGCGCCACCACAGGTACATCATCTATACCCTTAGCCTTGATGATGGGCTGCGCCACGCCCAACGTGGGTGGCAACCAGTCTGCATGGGAATGAATGACATCGTAGAGTTTGACCAGCGAGGGAACGTGCTGCTCGCCCACCTTGAACTGCACGGTTAGCACCGCCATACCCGGCTGCGACACGGAATAGACGTGATCTACCCCTGATATTTGCGAAAGTACCTGCTCGGCGGGTGTCGACACGGTGTTTGCCACATCCTGCGCAGACGCGCCGGGATAGGCGATCAACACGTTCGCCATGGTGACGTTGATTTGCGGCTCCTCCTCGCGCGGAGTCACCGCCACTGCGAACATGCCCAGCAGCACTGCTACCAGAGCCAACAGCGGCGTCATCTGCGAATGCAGGAAGACTCTGGCGATACGCCCGGATATTCCCATCATTTCGCCTGCCGCAACATACCGGCTTTAATCGGTTCCAGCGCGACCTTCTCGCCCGGATTCAGTCCGGCCAAGACTTCGATCTCATCCTGTCCGGCGGCCTCGCCCAGGCGCACCTGGCGTAATTGCGCCATTCCCTTCTCATCGACAACATATACCCCTACCATTTCACTGCGATGCACCACGGCGCTGGCCGGGATAAGCAGCTTCTTCGCCTTGCCAACCACAAAATGAACCCGCACGAACATACCGGGGTAGACACCCACTTCGTTGGCAGGCAGATAGACGCGTACCTGACTGCTGTGCGTGCGGGCATCGGCGGTAGGCAGCACAGTCACCGAAACGGCCTGCACCTGGTGATTAAGGGAGGGGAGTTCAATCATGGCTTGAGGGTGCAAGCCAATGTCCGCCAACTTGTATTGAGGCATATCAACAATGACGCGCATCTGTGCCGGGTCGAATCCGCTCATCAGCGGCTTGCCCACGGTTACCATTTCGCCAAGCTCGACCAGACGTGCGCCAACCACGCCGCTGTAGGGCGCAACTACGGAGGTATAGCCATGTGTCAGCACCGATTGCGCCGCGCCTGCTTCAGTCGCCGCCGCCTGCGCTAGCGCCATCTTGTAATCCGCCTGCGCCTTGTCCAGCGCGGCCTGGCTGATGAATTTCTGCGCGTACAACTGACGCGAGCGTTCGTAGTCAGACTTGGCTTTCTGCATGGCAGCCTGCGCTTGCATTACTTGTGCCTGACTGCCCGCCACAGCCTGCGCCGCCTCGCGCTCGTCTATGCGCAGGATGACTTGGCCTTTTTTCACCGTGTCGCCAACGTCGAACAGGATTTCCTTCACGCGTCCGGCGATCTGCGCCGACACGGTGGATTGCCGCGCCGCCTCGACCACACCGTCGGCGCTATAACTTTGCGCCACCTCGCGGTATTGCACCGGCGCGACGGCAAGATCATCAGCCGCCTGTGCGGAAAATGTAAAAGCAAAGGCCAACAGAAATATTGCGCGATGCCTCATACAAACCACCTCATCTGAAATATTTACAATATAATAATAAGCTAATATAGATAAAAATACAACTCAAGTAATCAGAACCTGCAATCTGCTCTTCAATTAGAAAAGCGCACAAGGTACAATTTACCAAACTTTGGGTGTAAGTGTTAGTGTGGAATTTATTTTATTCTTCTCACTCCACAACCATTAGGTGCAGAACACTTCGCGCACCATGTCTACTATATTGATAGTGCGGCGGTTGCCGATGCGGTAGAAAATCGGTTGGCGTACTGCGTGTTGTCAGTCCGCCCTTGTAGCGCAGGATAGCGAGGTGTTGCGAGACGATGCTTTACGATATACAGCATTGCGTTCTATTCCGGCTCGCCCTGCCAAAGCATGTCATAGCCCAGCTCCTTACTATCCGAACACAGTTTGCTCAACGCAGAAAACTTTTCCTTGAACACCTCGTCCGCATGCGATTTTTCATGTTCTTCAAATGATCTCCAGTAAGTAATGATCGCAATATGACTGTCCGCTGCTCTGGATGCACTCAAGGAACCTTCGTCCGAAATGAAGCCCGAAAACTGAAAGACCTGACCGGCGACGAATCCGCCTTTTTCCCCTCCGTAGGTGTTTTTTACGACATTGCACATCTCGCCCAGAGCCAGCTCAACCTCTTCCAACTCTATCCCGGGTTTAATTGTGAGTGTATTGAAAAGCATTTTCATCCCGAAGGGAACGGTAATAGGTGCAAACATGGTGGTCCTTAGGTAATGTAAGTT
>Ga0364873_10756_pt1 | contig 11571 bp, 6 predicted proteins | sample ExccelAu500001D3_2_FD_206928 | JGI IMG/M metagenome (GOLD analysis project Ga0364873, IMG submission 206928) | Enriched cells from Trout Bog Lake Hypolimnion, Wisconsin, USA - BchlTB.Aug07.5000.01.D3 | ecosystem: Environmental > Aquatic > Freshwater > Lake > Hypolimnion/Profundal zone | place: USA... | reverse complement strand
GCAATATGTCGAATATAGTCCAGTTCTACCCCGAACAGGTTCCCCAAGTACTTATTGACCAAGAGCTGGGAGAGCTAGTATCTGTTAGGTCGTCCGCCGGATTTGAAGTAAATAGAAACGCCGCCGGTAGTTGGCTGGAACAAGTGTCTTCACAGGCAATTGATAGAGCTACCTTTGATGACTTAGAGCTTTTAGCTTCTGCCTATGGCTTTAGTGACAATCGTAGCGAAGAAGAATATGAGACCTGGTTAAGTCATGAACTATCAGAAGATCCAGCGAACTCTGCTAGACATCTAGAAAGTCTCTATATTGACAATGTCATCGCCAGCCGAGAGCTTAGTCTTTTTCAAAAGGCTGAGCTTTTAAGCCTTGCCGCTAGAAGTATTAGTTTCGGCAAAGTGCCGGCAGATGGAGCCAGAATTGTACAAAGAAGGCTCCAAGGTATAAACGATAGAGTCCAGTCGGGGGTGTCTAAACGAAAAGGTGGTTTAGCTGAACTACCTTGGGGAGTTGCGCGGGAAGTGGAGCATATAGAATCACTCACACAGTTAATGTCAGAATGGCTAACCCCCATGAGAAAAACAGAGTTTATGCGACATGCGGCAAGCGTAATTTCCGGTGAGGAAGTTACTAACTTGCTAAAGGCCTATGGCACTGTCTTCGCCCTTTTAGATCAACCCTCTCAAAGAGAAATAGAAATTGGAGAGCGTATTAGAAGCCCCTTTGTTAAAGCACTTACTGTCGGTAAAGACCGCGCACTGGGGAAATTGGCAATAAGAGCCAAGCATAAAAGAAGCCGTAACCTAAGTAAATTAGTTGATAGCAATGCTAGATACAACAGACTAAAAGTGAAGCTGCCTATAGCAGACGAGGAGGAAAATGATCCAATAAACAACATGCTGGCAGTTCTAGACCAAGAAGACGAGTATCCTACTTTTTAGATGCTGGATCATCAACCTAGATTAGACTATACTAGGATAAAGTGTTATAATATATAATTATGTCTCCAGGATCTACGCATGAAGTTGCCAGCTTTTATGAAAGCATTGAAGTACAAATGGACTCATGGGATATAGGCAAAGAAGGACAGCTACTGGCAACCAGTGGTCTTGGCACCTGCACCGGAGTAGCTATTTATGATCCACTCACACATACGGGCCATATGGCTCATCTGGCAAGCCCACTCGCCGATAGAGACTTAATGGAAGCCATGCTAGAGTCAGTCAGGCAAAACAGCACTACAGAATCACAACTAAAAGCATGGGTAAGAGGTTGCAGTGAGGGTGAAGATGAGGATTTACTAGCTGATGTTGCTGCCGATAGAAACTACGTATTAGATAGTTTAGGTGAATTAGGAATTTTAGATGACAGCCTTGATGTTAATTGGCTAGAATCTCCTGAAGGGTCGGTAGATATGGCCCTAAACTGCAGTAGCGGCGTATGCGAGACTATTACCGAAGACTACCTTGATGATACTAACTAACTTGCTCGTCGGGCGAAACTTTTCGGTCACTGTCTAGGTATCTAAAAACGAAAAGAACTCCTTATCGAAGATAAAGAGCTCTTGTTCGTTTGTAGGCCGTCCGTAAAATTATTGCTAATCTTATGACCTCCCTACTGCTCTGCCTTTTTAGGGGCTTCGCAACCACCTCACAGTGGTAATACTTAGTCTACATCAACCGATTTCCAGTGCAAGTCTGAATTACAAAACCTTGGGATAAAGGTTGGATAAGTTGTGGAAAAATTAAGCTTTCCTAGGCCAAATAACAGTAGCGGTAATAGCTTCCCGGCTTAACCAGCCGAATTGCAGGCTATCAGTTGACTGGGAGCCATTATCGCCGGTTACAAAGATCTTATCGTCTTTAATTTCCTTCAGTCTTTTGACTATTTCTATTTCTCCCCGGCGGACAACTACAAGGCTACCGGGATGTGGCCTAAAGAAGCCGCAGGCCAAGACTAGCTGCTCCGGCTTTAAGGTGGGCAGCATACTACTACCCTTTACCCGGCGGACAATAAAAGCTTTAGGCCTTTTTCGTTTGCCAGAAGATATCGGCGATTTCATCGATTTGGCTAAGCAGCTTTTCAGCCTCGCTAACCTCAAGACTGTGTTTGACATTTGAGGCCTGCTTGATAGCCAGCCAGAATTTTTGGTGAAGGTCAGGATATTTTTCCAGGTGCTCAGCCTTAAAGTAATCGGCCCAAAGAACCATTAGGTGATGTTTAACAAGCTCGGCCCGCTCTTCCTTTATGATAACCGCTCGGGTTTTATTGTGATCGTCAAAGTCCGCATACTTTTCCAGTATGGCTTTAAGGCTCTGGGCTTCAATCTTGGCCTGAGCCGGATCATAGACTCCACAGGGCAGATCACAGTGGGCATAAACGGGTTTTATAAAAGATAGTTTCATAGCAGTCCTCCTTTTTACTCCCTTATTATACCTTAAGGAGTTTACTTCCTCTTGTTGTCTTCTCGCCAGTTTCTAATATTTTGATGATGGCCGGTAAGCAAGACCTCCGGCACCTTTTGGCCGCGGAATTCTTCGGGCCGCGTGTAATGAGGATGCTCAATAGTTTGGTCGTCATCTTGGAAAGATTCATTGGCAGCACTCTCAGGGCCACCTAAAACACCGGGGATTAAGCGGACCACAGAATCAACTATGGTCATAGCCGGTATCTCGCCGCCAGTTAAGACATAATTACCAATGGAGTATTGTCTATCGACATAATCAGTCACCCGCTCATCGTAGCCCTCATAGTGGGCGCAGACAATAATAAGGCCCTTAGACCGGGCTAGCTCAATAGCCTCCGATTGCTTATACTGCCTACCTCTTGGTGTTGGCAAAATAACTATAGCGTTAGGGTCATTATCCCGGGCCTTCTCAATAGCCAGTGTCAGAGGCTCAACCATCAGCACCATGCCGTCTCCGCCGCCGTAGGGTGTGTCATCAACGCTCTTTCTAGGACCCAGGCCAAAGTCTCTAAGATTTATATATTCAAAACTGACCAGATTATTTCTTGATGCCTTCTCAAGCATGCTGGAACTAAACAACGGTTTAAAGACTTCCGGAAATAAGCTTATAATCTGAACTTTCATAATCACCAGTATACAAAAATACCGGGAATACCCGGCATTTTTGACACACATAAAGCTCTCAATCTCTCGTTCAAGAGCTTTTTTATTTTTAAGTCTCTAAAGACCAGAAAAGATTATACCTATCTAGCGCCCTACTTTCAACCGAATTCTTGGAATGTTTTCGGAAAGCCTAAACGTCTAGGTCGTCGAGATCTTCAAGTTCCTGGCGGGTTTTAGACAAACGGTCCGAAGTTTCGTAAGTATCGCTTTTCTCTTCTTCTACCGGCTGCGGCTGCTCCTCAGTTTCTGAAGTATCAGTAGTTTCTTCTTCACGATCCTTCGCTGGCTGTTCTTCGGTTTCGCTGCGATCTTGCCGCGGACGATCTTCGTCATATGATGGACGTGGCGGTCTTTCGCCGTTATCTACAATTTTTAGGTTGTAGCGGGCATCATTTTTGGTGCCGAGTGCTCGAAGCAAAGTTCTAAGACTCTGGGCGGTAGCCCCCCGCTTACCTATAACCCGGCCCAGATCCTCAGGGTCAACAGTCAGTTCCAGCAAAACACCTTTTTCGTCTATTCGTCTCTCAACTTTTACGGCATCTGGTTTATTTACTAGCGACTTTACGACAAATTCTATAAATTGTTCGTCAATACTGCTCATTGGTAAAAATCCCTCCTTATGGTTTCTATAAATTATATATCAAATGAGTACAGACACTTAAACAAAGTGCTTTAGCTCTCTTTAGGGGCTTCGGGTTCTTTTTCGGCCGATGCTTCTTCGGCTTCGCTAGACTCACTGACTTCTTTAGGTTCTTCGACCTTTTCATCACTCTGTTCTGAGTGTTCAGTGTCCGTAGTTGCCACTTCGGCTTCAGCACTTTCGCTTGATGTCTCACTGGCTTCAGGGGCTTCTGTTGTTTCTGAGGCCTCTTCCTCGGGCTTAGCGGTAGCCGTCGAACGACGCTTTTCAGTATTCCTAACAGTTCTTTTCTTGGCCGTGCTAACACTTACCCAGCTAGGCAGCTTAATGCCTTCGCTTTTTAGGATGGTGGCTATACGACCCGATGGCTGGGCGCCATTTTTTAAGTAAGTAGTGGCTTTCTCTTTATCCAGATCAACCTTCTTACTGTGAGGATCGTAATTACCAAGGCTTGCAACAATTTTGCCGCTTGACGGAGATTTTCTGGAATCTTGAACAATAATACGGAACATGGCGTGACCTGATCGGCCGGTTCGTTGCAAACGGATAGCTAGCATCTGATATTTATAAACTTTCTTCCCTTAAAAATTAAAAACAGTCTTTGCTATTTTACAGATTACCACCTCTTATGTCAATTTGAGCCTGGCTATAGACTACTATTTTAGGTTGGTGGGGCATCTAGGGCTTGTAAGCCACCGTTACTGAAGGTTGCGCCACCGCGCAGCCTACTGGTAGTCGCCGGGTGATAATAGACAGTCAAGCCACTAACAGCCGTATGATTGCCATAAATATCGGGGAAAGTAGCCGTCTGGGAGTCATCAAGTGTGTAGCGAACCCACACGTATCGACCCAGATTTGTCGTTGCACCACAGCCGTTGGTTGTAAGGGTCAGATTGAATACTGAACCTAGCTGGTTAGTATTACTGGTACTCAGCGAGTTTGGTGTACTGAAAGTGGTGCAGGCATTAGAGGCCTGACTGTAGTTCACACTGATTCCGCCAGTACCAAGACCACTAAATCCACCTAGGCCTGGATTACCTGTGTTCGAGCCATTGGTTATGATAGCCGTAGGTTCCGGATCGTCACTGCTGATGGGAGCATACTGGACGTCGTTGTGATAGCTACCACCACGAGTACTACCGCCCATGATGTAGAGATAGCCGTTGTAAGCGACAGCCGGGAAGCTATCTCGAGCAGTTGTAAAGCTATTAGTATATGTCCACGCACCGACTGTACCATTCGCGTTGATCGGGGCATATTGGACGTCATTGTAGTCACCGTTGTAGCCGCCCATGATATATAGGTAGCCGTTGTAAGCGACAGCCGGGAAGCTATCTCGAGCAGTTGTAAAGCTTGATGTATAAGCCCAAGAACCAATAGAGCCATCACTGTTGATTGGCGCGTATTGAACATCATTAAGGAAGTTGCCATCATAACCGCCCATGATATATAGGTAGCCGTTGTAAGCGACAGCCGGGAACCATTCTCTGGCGTTAGTAAAACTGTTAGTGCTTGTTGTCCAGCTACCAATACTTCCATTGCTGCTGATTGGGGCATATTGAACATCATTCAAGTAACCAGAATTACCTTCACCGCCCATGATGTAGAGATAGCCGCTATAGGTGACAGCGCCAAAGCCATAACGGACATTCGTGAAACTCGTGCTATTGGTGGTCCAGGAACCAATAGAGCCATTACTGCTGATTGGGGCATATTGGACGTCGTTAAGATTGCCAATGCTGCTGGTACCGCCCATGATATATAGGTAGCCGTTGTAGGCAACGGCGCCCAAACCATAACGGGCAGTCGTGAAACTCGTGCTATTGGTGGTCCAGGAACCAATAGAGCCATTGCTGCTGATCGGGGCATATTGGACGTCATTATAGTAAGTGCCGCCATTCTGCCCGCCTATGATATACAGGTAGCCGTCGTAAGCCACGGTAGCGAAATTTTTGCGCACGTTGGTAAAGCTGTTAGCACTTGTCGTCCAGCCACCAATAGTTCCATTTCCGTATGAACCCGTTAGATCAAGCAAGTGAGAGTATGTGCCGATGCGCGGAATTGATTGCAGTGCGGCAGACTGAACGCTTGCTAGTGGCCCGCTACTACCTGTACCTCCCAAAACGTAGCTATATCCGTTATAGACGGCGACTCCGGTGCCAAAGCTTGCACTCGCTAAACTGGTAGTCGAAGTCCAGGTACCAATACTGCCGCTACTGTTAATGGGGGCGTATTGGACATCTCCCAGCGTATTGCCATTGGAACCGCCAAATAGATAAAGAAACCCATCATACGCTGTTACCGACAGATTTTGACGAGCGATATTGAAAAAGCTGGTGGTCGTCCAGCTACCAATACTGCCGTTGCTATTAATTGGAGCGTACTGGACATCATTCATATAATTTGCACTGCTGGTTCCGCCAATAATATAGAGATTATTATTGTAGGCAAGAGCGCTAAAAGCAGCCCTGCCGGTAGTGAAACTGTTAGTCGCAGTCCAACTCCCCAGGGTGCCGGTAGAACTAATGGGTGCATACTCTACGTCATTATCGAAATTGGTACCGTCAAAGCCACCAAGAATATACATATACCCGTTGTCAGCCACCGCACTCAAGCCTTCCTGCGAGCTAGGCAAAGTAGTAGTCGTATTCCAACTACCCAGAGTACCATTAGGGTTAATTTCTGCGTATTGAATATCGTTATTTAGTGAACTGTAGGTTGCATAGCTTATAGTGGCCCAGCCATTGTAATAATTCACGCCGGAGGTAGTTGTGCCACCAGCTGGTACTAGCGATGATCCGCCACCGCCACCACCATCTTCAGCACAGTTACTACTGCCCGCACCCGAACCACCGCCGCCGCCGCCGTAGTAACCACCGCCGCCACCACCACCAGCAGCACCACCAGTTCCATCACTGGCGCCACCGCCACCACCCAGATAACTACCACTACCTCCATTACTACCGCCGCAACCGCCATATGCTCCACCAGCTCCGCCGCCACTTTGGGTACCGCCGCCACCACCGTATCCGCCGCCACTAGAGTTTACGCCGGCTACGCCAGTTAATCCGCCGCCTGAACCGCCACCGCCACCAAAACCATTGCCTCCGCCACCGCCACCAGCAATCGCCAAGGGCGTCGAGCCCAGCTCAATAGTGGTGGCACCACCCCCGCCACTTCCGCCTAGGTAAGCTCCTTGGCCACCAGCAGCGCCGCCATTGTAGCCACCAGCACCTTCTGTACCGTATGTTCCGTTGGCATTATACGTATACTGCCCGCCCACACCACCAGCCAGGATAGTTAAGTTTTCACCAGGCGTAACGGCAATTGGTGCCTGCACTTCGCCACCCTCTCCTCCGGCTGCCCCTCCGTTTGCTCCATAAAGCGCAACGTTAATTGAATAGACGCCTGCCGGCACAGTAAACGACTGCGAGCCACCAGTATAACTAAAAGTCTGAGTAGTAGTCGTAGTTGTGCCGCCGCCCATGATGTAAAGATAGCCGTTATAAACAGCCGTAGCAAAGTTGATCCTATTATTGGCAAAACTATTAGTCGTATTCCATGTACCTAATGTGCCATTAGTTATAGAAGCATAATCGACATTCCCGGTGCCGATAGCAATGCCAATTGAGCCATTACCGCTATTGACCCCAGTCGTCGTCGACCAGCCACTAGGCACCAGCGCCGATCCACCGCCACCGCCGCTAAAGGGACCGCCGCCACCGCCGCCGTAGTAACCACCACCGCCGCCGCCGCCATCGTTGGCTGTAGAACCCTGTCCTCCCGTACCTGCGCTTCCATTCTGCGTGCCATACTCACTGTTGTTGGCTCCGGTTCCACCACCACTTTGCGTACCGCCGCCACCTCCGCCATACGTACCATAGGAACTGGCCGATCCACCAGAAAGGCCGCCGCCTGCTCCTCCGGCAGTACCTCCCCCTGTTGATATCGCCCCGGCCCCACCGCCGCCGCCAGCAATAGCAAGAGTAGTAGCGCCGTTCAAAAGAGCACTCTCACCACCACCACCGCCGCCTCCGCCGCCGCCGCCTGCACCACCACCATAACCTCCAACCCCAGTAGTGCCGGCACATCCCACGTTGAGCGTTAGAGTTTCGCCTGGGGTAACGCTTAGAGTACCCTGAGTTTCGCCGCCCAGTCCCCCAGGAGAGCCGTTGCCCGTAGTGCCGCCTTGAGCTCCATACATCGTTACCGTAATAGATGTTACGCCAGTCGGTACCGTGTAGTTTTGAGAACCGCCAGTACAACTGAAAGTATCGGCTTGTGTGCCAATAGCATACAGATAGCCACCATAGGCAATGGTTGACTGGTCATTAGTATCATCAAAGGGTAACGAACTACTACCCCAACTGCTGAGTGTCCCCGCCCCTCCATTGTTAATTTGAGCATAGGCTACAGTGCTCGCTGGCGAACCACCGTTGTAGCCGCCAGTTACATAAATATAGCCGTTATATACTACCGGGCGGCTGCCGACATCGTGGCCACTAAAGGCAGTGCTGGTAGCCCAGGTACTCGGCGAACCATTGCTATTTATTGAGGCATATTCAACGGTGTCATTAGTACTACCACCAGTAAATGTATAGAGATAGCCATTACTCGAGACGGCTCCATTATCGTCACCAGCCGTAGGCAAATTGTGGGTGCTGGTAGTCCAAGAGCCGACTGTTCCGTTGGTCTGAATTTGAGCGTACTGCACAGTCGAGACAGCCTGACTGCTAGTATTAAGTCCGCCAAGCGCATAAATATAACCACCGTACTGCGTGACACCTATTCTGCTGAGCGCTACGTTTAAGCTCGTAGTATTGGCCCAGCTGCCGAGAGTGCCATTACTGTTAATAGCGGCATATTCCACGGTATTCACCTGCTGAGGAGATCCACTTATTTCTCCCCCCACAGCATATATGTAGCCGTTATAGGCCACCACCCCAGGAAAATCGGTGCCAACAGTCAAGCTGCTAGTAGACGTCCAAGAACCAACACTTCCATTACTGTTTAGCGGAGCATAGTAGGTGGTGGAACAGAAATTTCCGTTGCAGGTCCCACCGCCAACCACATAAATATAGCCGTTATAGGCAACGGCCCCTGCATAGACGGCAGTGTAAGGAGGAGCCGTAGTGCCGGCCCAAGTCCCTATTGTGCCGCTAGAACTGATAGCGGCATACTGCATGTCATTAATATTACCGCTGTTATAGCCGCCGGAAACGTATATGTAACCGTTATAGGCAACGGCCACATGTTCATATCGGGCGGTCGAAAAACTACTGGTGGTACCCCAGCTGGATGTCACGCCAGCCGGATCAATTGGCGCGTACTGGACATCACTAAAGGTACTGGCGTAACTGATATTCACATATCCGTTGCCCGACTGATAACTGGAGGTCGTCGAGCCACCTGCCGGCACGAGAGAAGAGCCACCGCCACCGCCTGAGCCGAGATTTGAGCCACCGCCACCGCCATACAACCCAGAGCCACCGCCACCGCCTGATATACCGCCCGCACCGTCATTCCCTGAGCCTCCAGCGCCACCAGCCAAGTATCCGCCGTTAGTACCATTAGCTCCAGATGAACCGATGTCGCCGCTACCGCCGCCGCCTTGCGTACCTCCTCCACCACCATTACCACCGGCCGGTCCTACTGCGCCAGATCCTCCAGACAAGCCTCCTCCGTAGCCTCCCGACCCCCCCGCTTCTCCCGACCATGTTCCCGACCCACCGCCACCAGCGGCAACCGCCAGTGGACTGGCACCATTGAGGATTTGGCTAGCACCGCCACCGCCGCCGCTGCCATAGGTCCAGTATCCACCCGCCGCTCCCCCTCCGTAGCCACCGCTGCCCCCAGTTGACCCATTTCCTTCGCCGCCCTGGCCTGCAGCAATGATTGACAAGGCCTCACTTGGCGTGACTGAAAGTGCTCCAGTTACACGCCCGCCTAGGCCACCTGCGGTCGGCCCGCTCTGGATAGAACCGCCACCCTGAGCACCCGCCATATCGACAGTGAGTGAGGTAACACCACTCGGAACTGTAAAGTTTTGCGTTCCGCCGTTATAGGTAAAATCTTGAGAGCCGCTACCAGAACCTCCCAGAAGGTAAATGTAGCCATTATAAGCAACAGCGGCAAAACCCTCGCGGGCGCTTAAGAAGCTGCTTGTAGACAGCCACGTACCAATCGTGCCATTAGCGTTAATGGGGGCATACTGGGTATCGTTTAAATAAGTGCCATTATCGTTACCGCCCATGATGTAGAGATAGCCTTCATAGACGGTAGTGGAAAGGTAAGCCCGAGTGGTATTAAAGCTGGTAGTTGCATTCCAAGTGCCAACACTGCCGTTTGAGCTAATAGGTGCATACTGGACATCATTTAGCGGCGTACCGCCTGTGGTCTGTCCGCCCATAACATAGAGGTAATTATTGTAAGCTTCGGCACCAAAGGCATCCCGAGCAGTCGAAAAACTGGTGCCGTTCGTCGTCCAGCTACCGATCGTTCCATTAGCATTAAAAGGCGCGTACTGGACATCATTTAAAGCACTGCTCGTACCGAAACCGCCCATAATGTATAGGTAGTTGTTGTAGGCGACGGCACTAAAGGCGCTACGGGCAGTCGAAAAATTACTAGTGGCCGTCCAGGTGCCGACACTGCCGTTAGAATTAATCTTGGCATACTGAACATCACTAAGCGGCGTACTGCCGCTCCCTAGACCGCCCATAATATACAGATAGCCGTTATAGGCAACGGCCGATAAATTGTCACGGGCATTATAAAAACTATCTGTTGCCGTCCAGGTGCCGACACTGCCGTTAGAATTAATTGGAGCATACTGGACATCACTCAGATAGGTACTGCCAAAGCCGCCCATAACATACATGTAGCCGTCGTAAGCAACTGAAGCGAAGTTGCTGCGGGCAGTTGAAAAACTGGTGCCGTTCGTCGTCCAGCCAGCACTTAAACTACCGCCGTCCAGCCCGGCCTCTGAGACGTTGTTGTTAGTACTGCTTATAGATATATCGCCGTCATTATTGCCGCCCGTAGCAAAACCACTAGCGCTAACCACAATAATGGAGGGGTCAATCAGAATGGGACCACCAAGCCTATCTGTATTACTTACGGCCACAGTTAGATTATCACCGTTAAGCTGGAAAACAGCCTTAGCCTTAGTCTGATGCTGGCTAGCAGTTTCAACTATTGGAGCCGGCAATAGGAAAACCAGATTATTCTTGGCGCTCTTAATACGGGCAGCTTGAACATCCTGTTCGTCGGAATTACTACCATAAGTTATGTTGCCAAATAGTGCCGGATCAGCCGAGTAAATGCCCAGCTCGCCGTCCGGCATCAGCCTAGCCTCTAGGTCACTGGGCAGTTTTAGCTGATAGTTAAAAGCTAGCGTTTTAGACGAGCCACTCGGCATAATTATATCCTCCTGAAGACCATCGCCTTTAACCGTATAAACAACCTGAGCATTTTCGGCGCCAAGAGGATAGAGAAAATGGCCATCAACTTCCCTGGCCGGTGCCGCCGGAGCAGTTGGCACCAGTGTCATAGAAAGCTGGGTTTCAGGGTCGGTGACTGTTACTCCCCCCGATAGATTAGCTGGTAAGGATAGGCCGTAAGGAGCTTGATGGGTCGAGGTACCGATACTAACGGCGCTACCTGGGGTGTCGGGGTCCTTGGGAGTAGTCAGGGAGTATAGATAGCTAGCCGGATTATAGTGAACCTTACTTAGTACTGAGCTGTCGGCCGAGCCGATAAGCCTAGCCATGGCCGGACTTAAACGGTAGCGCTCAGCCTG
>Ga0364873_10752_pt1 | contig 11610 bp, 8 predicted proteins | sample ExccelAu500001D3_2_FD_206928 | JGI IMG/M metagenome (GOLD analysis project Ga0364873, IMG submission 206928) | Enriched cells from Trout Bog Lake Hypolimnion, Wisconsin, USA - BchlTB.Aug07.5000.01.D3 | ecosystem: Environmental > Aquatic > Freshwater > Lake > Hypolimnion/Profundal zone | place: USA... | reverse complement strand
CGATATCTCCGTCGCCATACCGACTTCCCATTACCAGCCACCCCGCAGAACAAAAATTGGCAAAAGCGCTTCTCGCCTCCCGCGAGGTTCACACTGACGACAAATCGGCATTACGTTGGTGCGATATGCTTTCGAACATGAATCGACTTGAGCTTGCCGCTTCCATCCTTCTTGTTACCCTTCCACTCGCCGCGCAGACACCGTCGACGCCCGCTGCGCACCCGGCGGCGACAACCACCGCGCCGCCAGCGGGATTTGCGCAGACCATAGTACTGTGGCCTGGCGGCGCACCCCAGGCGCAGGGTACGACTGAGGGCGATATTCCCAAGCTATTCACTTACCCGACGGCGGGCGCGGGACCGCACAGCGCTGTGATCGTCATGCCGGGCGGTGGATACACCCACGAGGTGATGGAGCAGGAGGGAGCATACGAGGCGCGCTGGCTTGCGGCGCGTGGAGTGGCGGCGTTTGTGCTGGAGTACAGGCTTTCGCCGGCGTACGAATATCCCGCTCCGATGCGGGACGCGTCGCGGGCGATCCTCTACGTGCGCTCGCACGCGGCGGAGCTTGGGGTGAAGCCAGACGCGATCGGGGTTTGGGGATTCTCCGCCGGCGGCCATCTCTCCGCATATATGGCGACCAATCACAAGGCCGGCGATCCGGCGGCGGTAGATCCCATCGATCGGGTCTCTGACCGGCCGGACTTCGCAATTCTCTCCTACGCGCCGCTGTCGATGGAGCTGTACGCACGCATGGGGATCTCTCCGCTGAAGACGTTGATCGGGGACCATCCGACACAGGCCGCCATTGACGCGGTGGATCCGCTGAAGCACGTGAGTGCGGACACGAGCCCGTGCTTTATCTACTCGACTAGCGGAGACAAGACAGTGGACTCGCGCAACGCGGCGGAATTCTATATTGGGCTGAAGGCGGCTGGCATACCGGCCGAACTGCACATCTTCGAGCTTGGACCGCATGGCACGCACATGGGCGAAGGCCTGGCGCCCGCGCTGCATGAACTGACGGAGACGCCGACGCTGATCGCCGACTGGATGCAGTTGCATGGGTGGATGGCGGCGAACACGCAGTAGAAGCGCACCTTGCAAACAAGCGGGATGCCATGTCTCAACATAGTGACATGGACCACACGGCACCATTTTTCGCGGCTCAGTCCAGCATTTCGCCAGCACTAACAGAAATCGTCACGCCCCCGGTGAATGATGCCGCCCGAGGGCAGGAAGGCATCGGTGCCGGCGGCCAAAACTCGATTGCTCCCGCATACGTTCAGGGTCCTGGATCCAATTCATATATGTTGAATCATTCAATAACGAATCCGTCATCATTGGAATTAAGGATGGGGCAACTTTGGGGGCAACTCATTTCCAAAGATCCGCAAAGAAGTCTGCCATTTCAGCGATTTGTGCCTGTTTTTTGTAAAATTGACGATCGCATTAGAGCTTGAAGACGAGTATGCAGTAGCGTCTCTGCCGTCTGCAAAAGCGACCATCTCTGTGATGAGTTCTGAGATTCCGGTCGTTGCTTGTCCTACTACCGCCGCGCCGGAACAAGCACCGAGGCCTGCCAATACTCACCGAGCCACAATGCTCACAGCTCAACGAGTCGATGAACAAGGGGCGTAGGAACTGAAGGAGGGCGCCGAATCCGCATTCTTGCTTTGGACCGAAATGCAGTATAGGATTCCCCCAATCGGTCCTCACCCATTTTCCCGACACCAAACTCAGTTCCCCATTACCTATGCAGACACACCTCGTGCTTAGAACGCTTCAGGGCGACGAAAAACCCGATAATGCGGTTCAAGCCCTCTTCTCGGTTCAGCCGAGTGGCCGGGCTGTTGTATTTGTCCATGGATTCTCCGGGGATCCGATCAAGACCTGGTCGGATTTCCACATTCTGCTGCCTGCGGCTCAGCAATGCGTCGGTCGAGACCTGTATTTCTACGGTTACGACGGCCTCCGCGCGAACATGACTTCAAGCGCAGCCTTATTCCGTGATTTCCTTGATCGGCTCTTCGAGCAACCGGGCAAAATTGTCAATCGCAATCTTCCATCTGATGCGCAGCGGAAGGAAAACTTCCAATACATGGAACTCGTATTGGTCGCTCACTCGCTCGGAGCGGTCATTACCCGCAGGGCTCTTTTGGATCTGACGCTCCTGGGCCGACCCTGGCTGAGCAAGACAAGGCTCGTACTGTTCGCTCCCGCACATATGGGTGCAAGCGTTGCCGACCTCGCCTGGGAGACGGTTAGCAATTTCCGGTTCCTGAGATTCTTCGGCGCCGTAGCGCGATTCGAATCTCCGCTGATCGATCAACTGAAACCGGGCTCCCCGGAATTGACCGCGCTGCTAAGTGAAACCCAGATTGCATGCCAAAATGGCGCCAATTCCCATCTGAAGGCACGCAAGGTTGTGATCGCAGAATATGAACGCATTGTGCGAAACGACAGGTTCGCCAGTGACCCGCCTCCCGTCACGATCCCAGACACGGAGCATACGACTGTTTGCAAACCTCGGGTGGATTTCCTGCGTCCGGTCCAGCTCCTTGAGGAAATCCTTTGAACATTCAGGGCGCGAATTTCGAGGATATCCTTCATTTTTATTTCGAGCGGCGATCCGCAGCGACAGCCACTCAGGCTCTCGAACAGATGATTGCGAACCGCGAAAATGTGCAGCTGGCAGATCTGCTTCGAAACCACAGCGAATGGCCAGTTTATTCCAGACGTGAGCGCTATCTCCGCGCCTGCGTCGACGACCTGCTACTCGGCTGCGACATCCTCGAAATAGGAACGCTCACCGGGTTCATCCCGGGCCCCGATGGCTCCGAGTTTTGGAGCAGAATTCAGTCAATCCTGGAGAACAAGCAGGTTAGGCGGTACTTCGAAGAGTTCTATCCCCTCCGATTGCCGCAACTCCTGGCCTTGCGGCTCGAGGGACGCCTTCGTCAGTCCGTGGCAGAGAGCCCTGTACTCGCGAGTGCGGTGGTCCACTTCCTGGCACTCGATAGAGGGTTCATGCGCAATCTGAACGATAGCTATCTACTCTCAATGCTGGACTCTTTCAAGATTAGAGGTCATCGGTTCAAGGATGTCGTCGAACTAATCGGCCAGCCTAAGGTCTTCATCAAGCGGATGTTCCTGCCCCCTGGGCGATGCACGATACCAGATTTAGCACTTCAGGAACTCAGTCAGTTTTTTCAGTTCTCGATCGATCTCGAAGAGTTTTTAAGGAGCCTTGATGGCAGCCCGCTCTTCCAATCGGAGGTATGGAACCACTACAGTTATTGGTTTGAAAGAATTGGAAAGAAACTGAATCGCAGGTTGGGAGATGCTCTTGATCAGTTTCTTGGTTGGCGGCCAGTCAACCCAGATGAACGAGCAGCCGTTGAAATTCAAGCGTATGTTGCCCGTGCACGAGGCGTGATCGAAACGCTCACTTCCCGCCGGTATTGCGAACCGGTTGAGCGCGCGCTGTCGCATTCGAGATAAACATACCTCTGTCGCTGCAACCGATTGAACCGGACGAATGTTGGCAATTCGTTGGTGAATCGTCTCGAATCAAGAATGACTTTGGTCAAGCCCGCGGGACAGTACGGGCGTAGACTTCCTTGACTCGCTTGGAATTGACAGGTAAAGTTGCAGACGAATCGCGGCGGGAGCGAGATGGTGAGAGAGGTGTCGAATGTCGAGAGATCCTCTATTCGAATTAGAGCATCAGGTTCTTTTGGACCTGGTGCGAAGTAGCTTTGCAGATACATTGACGAGTAGTAAACGGAAAAACTCCGGATTGCCCAAGCGGCTTGGAGCAGTTGCGCCGGCCGGAGAGGACCTCTACTCGTATCTACGCGGCATACGCCGATGGATCGTGACCAGGGAGCTGGCTACTCTGCTTCACTGCCACACTGAAACCATTTACAGACGTATAGAGACGGAGTGTATGCCGGCACAACGTGATGGAAATCGTTGGAAGTATTATCCACCTGAAATTGCGGACTGGCTAGAAAGACGTTCATTGAAGAATCGCAGTCTGCACTAGAACAAGCGCCGTGATGTGGACGAGCGAACCAGGTGTGACCACCGATTGCCACAGGCAAATCGAGCTTAACTATCCGATCTAGCGACACATCGATATTGAGGGCCTCCAGTTTCAAATGGTCATCTTCAAGACAGTACGTCACCCGATGGGCCCGCAGGTCAAACTCGAAATCATGCACAAACCTTTGAACGACGAGATCAAGACTGCCGCAGGCATCAATGTGTTCCAGGCAGAGGGTAGCGTACATCATTGGGGACGTAAAAATGAAGATTGGAGAACAGCTCTTTCTGCTTTTTCATAGGACTTTAAGAGACGGGAGATTCCGAAAGTGCTTGACCGTAGATGTTGAACCACGCCCAGCCTGTTTTCAACATATTGCCAGAGGGATCGGGCGAATACTACGAGGGCGCGGAAGGGAGAATAGCATTTCTCTCAACGATTGGCGAGGCGCCGAGTACGTTCAACGTGATCGAGCTGCGGTTGTGATTGTGCAGTTGGCTGAAGCTGCGCACGCCAAATCACCACAGCGTAGCCCGAGCGGATTCTTTCGCCCATACCGGAAAACTTAACTTGAGCTTTGCATCGCTCACCCGTACTATCAATCCACACATCGCAGCAGAGAGGTACGCATGACCACTCCACTGGACCCCAATCAGGCGGCTTTTTACGGCCAATTCGTTGCTGCCGCCTACGACATGTACACGGCCGACGAGCACGATCTCCAGCCCGCACCCAAAAGCATCCCCCCGGCTGGGAGCTCTCAGCCTGGATCAACATGTCGGACTTCCTCTTCCAGATCAAGGATCCGAAGTTCTACGGCATCGTGGTACACGAGATCGCTAGCCCCGATAACCGCATCATCGCCATCCGCGGCACGGAAGGCCTCATTGAGTGGCTTGACGACGCTGCGTCCATCGTCATGGTGCCATTCAAGGAGGTGCCCTCCGCCGGCCGTGTGGCCTTTGGCTTCGACAACATCTACTCCACCATGAAGGTCGTGACCGTGCCATATTCCACACCCGGGCCGACGGTCGCAGCTGCCTCCGTGCTTCAGTTCACCGGCTCCTTCGGCGACCAACTCGAGCAGCTCGCCCTTCGGCGCGAGGCCGACCGCGGTGTCGCGCACGAATTCGCCGCAGGCCGTTCCCGCCGCAACCGTCCCACCACGGTTACAGGCCACAGCCTCGGCTCTGCACTCGCTACACTCTTCGTTCTCGAGAATAGCGCCAAACAAAGATTCGACATCTCGATGATCAGCACCCTGGCCTCACCCAAAGTCGGTAACCGCGAGTTCAAGCACCTCTTCGACGACCTGCCGCTCACCTCCTGGCGAATTGTCAATATTCGTGACGTCGTGCCTAAGATTCCGCCGACCATCCCCTTCATCCTCGATTATGAGCATGTCGATGTAGCCTACAGTTTCGACTCCGCGCTCTTTGCGAGAAAGAATCTCGGCTGCTACCACAGCGTTGGCACTTACCTGCATTGGCTCGATAACAGCGTGCCATTGGTCCCTGATTGTGTTCAAGAGGGATCGACATAGGGCGAAAGACGAGCTTTAGAGAGAAGGGATTCTCATGCTGAGCGGAGTCTGTCGATTTGTCCTTTGCGCCACCTTAGTGTTCCCAAAAACACCGTTTGGTACCACAAGCCCGATGGTAATGATATGCACCCTAAGAGCCGTGAATGTAGAAGTACCTGGTTGGTGCTAAATGACCACAGAGAACTAATTGCTGATCTCGCGTCACGGCCGGCACAATTAACCTCACTTCCCGAAGCTGCAAATTGACGCCGAGTTGGAAAACTTGACGCTCTCGTCTCATGATCTCGATTCATTATGTCGAACCGAATGGCCGCGCTTTGCTATAAAAGCGCAGCAAATTCTATTGAGAGTATTCAGGCTTTTTTCTTGCGCGATACTCACCGCTCGACTATAAAGGAACTACCAAATTTGTGATGGTGTGCCTGTGTCCTCCTTGCTTAAAGATTCCGGGATTGCGGCAACGGTCATTGCGCTACTCATCTTTGCCATTTTTCAGTATGCGCAGCGAGCTAATGTGCCTTTTTCAACGAACGCAGCATTCGCCTTGGCTGTTCTGTTCTTCCTCATTGCCATTGGTCTTCGGAGCTTCCTGCGATGGTTCAAGCAAAAAATGCAACAGCCTGCGGCGAACGAAAAGCACTAGCGGCACTTCTCGTTGTATTGCTCCTGCCGCTAACTCTTGCTCCATTCCTTACCGGCTGTGCGCATGAGCAGATAAGGAAGATTGTGCCGCCGCCCCCGATCACGCTTGCCTGTGCTACCAGTCCCGAGACGCTATTTCCCGGCGACCCCATCACGGTGACGGCCGTATCGGGGGGCTCAGATCCAGCCAAGACTCCGATTTATTCATGGAGGACGTCCGGCGGCACCATCCACGGACAGATTGGACCAACAGTTACCATTGACACCACGAATCTTGCCGCCGGCAACTACACCGTCAACGGCAAAGTTGCGACCGGTCCACGTCCAGGAGAGACGGCTACCTGCTCCACTAGCTTTACCGTGAAGCAATTTGAGCCGCCAACTATCTCATGTGTTTCCACTCCGAGCTCCATGCATCCAGGCGCACCCGCCACGATAACGGCGATTGCCCTCAGCCCGCAGAATAGGCCCTTGAGATACAGCTATGCTGCCACGGCAGGTAGCATCACGGGGTCTGGCAACACCGCCACGCTGTCCACGATTGGCGCACCCGCTGGGTTGATCACGGTCGCTTGTAACGTCGTGGACGACAAGGGTTTGACTGCATCAACCACTACGAGGGTTGCTCTCCTTGCACCAGCGGCACCGCCTCGCGCCGGTTTGCCCTTCCAAGTTCAATGTCTTGCGACTCCCACGCAGGTAAGGCCGGGCGATCCGGTCACGCTGGATCTTTTACCAGGCGCGTCACCTGGCGACGTCGTTGAATGGCACACCAGCGCGGGCGTGCTGGACGCCGGTACGAGCACGAACGTAATCGATACAGCTGGTCTTACGGCCGGAACCGTAAACGTCTCGGCAGAGGTGACGCGCGGGAGTCAGGTAGCAAAATGCTCGTCCGCGTTTACCGTCGATCCAAAGGCACCGGTCACGCCCTGGCCCTTTCTGGACATTGTGCGAATCGAGCGAAAGCCCGGCACACCTGAGGCGGCAGGCTACGCACTGTACACTTACCTGCTTTACCGCCAGAAGCCGAACCCCAGCGACAAAGACAATTTCGCGCGTTTCCGCAACATTCTTGCGGCCATCGAGCAGCATAATTCACCAGAGCAATTCGGCCAGCCCAGCCAAGATCAGCAGCCAAGCACTGCACCCGTCAGCCAGACTTCCGTGGACAAGCCGGTGCCCCGCAGGGAGCTGGCACTCATCGTTGTGCCGGTCGACAGTGATGTTCCCTTTACGGTGGATGAATTGGCCCAGCACTACAATACTGCGCTTGCAGCACAACTCCTTAGCGGGCTAAAATGCCAGCGGACCACAGACCGAACTAACTGTATTAAGCTCTTCGCCGGCGACGGTCCCTACCTCATCTCATCGACGGTCCGCATTACCGCGCAGCCCAGAGGCTTTCTGATGCAGAATTTGGACAATACCACGCCGGATGTCGCGGGCCAGTGGGTCTCTGCGTATATGACCATGGTGTCGCAGGAGCACAACTGGAGCGGCGGCTACACGTTGGATCAGGCGAGGTTGGACTTCTTTAAGCAGCTGGATATTGCAGGCGGCGATCTGCCCAAAGCGAAGGTCGCGGTGATCGCTGCCATTCAATGGTTCAACTTCAAGTAAGAGTTATGCGCAGTCGCGCTGCGCCGCCCACAAGGGCGGCATCGAGACGACTTCAAGAATTTGGATCTATTTAAGGAAAGACAAAAAAATCTTGACACTCCGACTGAGCCCGTGCGTTAATTGCGAAGTCTTCGATTCTCGAAATGAACCAATACGTGAGGGCACCCTTAGAGGTTTGCCCAAGAGTTGAGTGCAATACCCTTCTTCCCTCATCTGCAAATTGTGCTAATTGGCCACTACGGCCATTTTGTGCCTTGGAGGTAATGCATGGAGCAACAGCAGTTTTTCTCTGTTCTGACGGGGTTGGCCGGCCTGGCACTTTTGTGGCTCATTATCCTTATCGCGACGAGAAAGCATATCTGGGCTCTTGCAATGGGAGAGGACGGCAGGCCCAGTACGAGCAAATTGCAGATGCTCATCTGGACGACAGCGATTGTCTTCGCGTTCCTTGCGATTTTTCAGATCCGCTTCAGTGCTGGATTTCGAGATGCGTTACCTAACCTTCCCGACAATCTTTTAATCGCAATGGGAATCAGCGTCGTCACCGCCGTGTCAGCGAAGTCTATCGCGGTCAATGCAGCAAATAGCGATAACAGTGGAGACAATACCCCTGCGGTGATTGTCCCAGGAGTTGCCGTTCCTCCCGCCCCTCCTGATCCAGCTCCCGCACCTAGTTCCGCAACCCCACATGGCAAGAGTGGAATCTTCTCTGGCAACGATGGGAACCCTGACCTCGGCAAGGTTCAATTGATGCTCTGGACCTTCATTGCCGTCGGCGTATTCCTTGCTAATGTTTTCGCACTTATCCGGCATCCGAACTGTTCTCCCACAGGTGGAACGCCATGTAACGTAAGCGTGGGAAGTCTTGGTCTGCCTGATATAGGTGCGACTCTCATGATCCTGATGGGCCTCGGCCACGGCGCATACCTCGGTAAGAAGATTGCAGAAAGTTAGGCCCTGTTCCGTTAGGCGAACTCGCTCCCACTGATCGCTTGAATTCTCTTCAAGTCATGTAGTTCTCAATGGCATTCGATCGCGCCGCTGTCGTGCAGACCTCCAAGAGATTCCATGCGATCACGCTACCCTTAGGCGACGACAGCGCCACGTCGTTCAGTGTGCCAGCCTCCTTAGTTTGGCGATCTTGATCAAGTAAGGCTCCATGAGGTCCCCCAGTTTGCCCCTAGGTCTCTCGGGACATTTCGGTTCGTCAAGTTTCTATACCCCGCGTTAGAAAACAGCACAAGTTGCAACTACTCCGTAGTCAGAAAGGTCGTTATGGGAAATACAGGCACACCACTATCCGCAGTATCTCCGTCGTCCTCCGCGCCAACAGCCGGCGCGGCCGCCTCAACCGCTCCTTCAACTTCTTCGCCGTCCTCCGCACCAGCAGCCGGCGCGGGCGCCTCAACCACTCCTTCAACTTCTTCGCCGTCCTCCGCACCAGCAGCCGGCGCGGGCGCCTCAACCACTCCTTCAACTTCTTCGCCGTCCTCCGCACCAGCGGCTGGTGCGGCCGCCTCGACTACTCTGCCAGTTGTACTCAAGGTCGACTTCACCTTGATAACTCCAGACGGCCAGCGCAAGATTGGATTCTCGCTGGAGAAGGATTCCGATGGCACCAAAACAACCTGGACCATTTCATTCACTTTGTACGAGATGAAGGCTGGCGCCACGACATTCGGAGACCCGATCATTTCATTGAACGTCGTCGTGTCACCTGAACTCAGCGACAACGCGCAAACAGTTGCACAAAATGGTCTCACCGCCCCGCAGGCAGCTCATGCCACCGGCCCGGCGGCAGATGCAGCGAAGGCTCTCGCAAACGGTACGGGTACGCACCTTGCCGCAGTTAGCAGCATTCAAAACACGGTCAAGTGAGAAGTGACGAAGCTTTCGCTCTGCGTTTTCCTAGGTGCATTCATCTTTTGCAACGCAGAGCAGAGCTACGTCCAAACTTCTCGTGTACAGCGGCCGACCTCCTTAAGCACGGCGACTCTAACAGCATTAGCCGAATTCACCTTGCCGACTTACGACCACAATCGAAGCTTTGATTGTTCACCGGGGAACGATTCTGGTGGAACCAAGCTGAGCGGGACCACCTGCTTTACGCTCTATGAAAATCAAAGATTGGCCCCGGCCTTCAGTGAGCCCGTCGTTTCATCGAACATTCCCATTTCTCTCACGCTTAGTCTGGATGCGGAAACCCTTGCTTCGGATGGTCCCACCACACCACAGGCGGCTCATGCCATCGGCCCTGCTTCAGATACAGCGATGGCTAACGCAAGGAGCACGGGTTTGGATGGCGCCGCCGTTAGCTGGATCCAGAATACGCCCAATTGAGATCAAAGGAGTCAACGTGCAGAAGCTGTTGCTCAGTGCGATTTTCGCAGCGTCATTGAACGCATTCAACGCATTGTCCGGGAACGCTCAGGCTCCTTCTTCACAACAAACGGATATCTCGATCTCCGCCACTCTCACGCCATCTCAACTCGAAGCTGCAAAGTACAAGGTAATTGCTGTCGCCGTCGACGACCCATTCACGTTTCTCCCCTTTGTCGATAAACGGCGCAACTCCCTTGTTGCCCAGCTGACCAAGCTCCTGGTTGATCAGCCTTACACACTCGATCGCTCCCGAACCCAAGCCCTGCAACTGATCGCGCAAAGTGGCCTTGTTCCAGCCGGCGACTACGATTTTGAACTCGACATTCAGTCCCTGCAGATAGAAGACGTTGATAGGCAGGGCCAGACACTCAAGCTCCGTTATCGTATCCTCTCAATTGCTCCGCCCTACGACCTGGGCGGCGCCGTCGAATCACAGGTAGCTTCCGAAACCTCCCCGCAAACCATCAGCGGTGTCTCGCAAATGCATCACAACTTCAATCTGCGCCCATTGGCTGCCTACAACCGCGCTTCCGGCGTCCTTGTCGGCGGGACCTTGAATGTCGCGGTCGGAGGCGCGCTTTCTAAAGTCATCCGCTACGTCGCCATCTCTGGACAAGGCTCGCATAATACCCGTGCGATCGACGTGGCTCTCTCCGGCTCCACCCACAGCCTAGGTATCCTCACTGATACGAACTGGCATCTTGACTACACCAACAATAGCGCACCCGTCGGTATCAGTTCGATTGCCGATGCCGCACTTTCCGCGCAGTTCAACACTCAAACACGGCCCTTCTGGGACGAATCCAGCTTCTTCCGTACTGGTATGCTCATCCAAGGCGGCAATGAGCAGTCCCAATCATCTTCTGCTGTTCTGTCCGCAAACACCGTCGCCAGCGTCGGTGAAGGCTCGATCCGCTTCTACGAAGGCCTATCCCAATTCAGCCGCCACGACACGCTCTCGGTTTCCTATGGGCTCGAACTCGGTTCTCTGGGACCGGCTGCCCGCATCGACTGGCGCAAACACATCGCAGAAGTCACAGCCGACTCCTGGTGGGACATCGGCGATCACCGCCCCTTCGAAATCGAGTCTAATGTCAACATTGGGGCACTTCAAGTTCCTGGTCAGGTTCCCCTTGCCGAACGCTTCTTTGGGGGCAATACAGAGCACTTCTTCGTCCCCAATGACACCTGGCAGATCCACGATCAGCCCTATATCCGTGCAATCCCGGCCAATCAACTCTCTTCCACCTCTCAAGGGCTCGGCGGAGACAACTTCACAGCCGTTAACCTCACGCTATCTTACCCGTTGGTCATCCGTCCGCTCGTTTCAAAAGATGTAACCTCCGACCCGGCAGTTCAGACGGCAATCA
>Ga0364873_10602_pt1 | contig 11615 bp, 11 predicted proteins | sample ExccelAu500001D3_2_FD_206928 | JGI IMG/M metagenome (GOLD analysis project Ga0364873, IMG submission 206928) | Enriched cells from Trout Bog Lake Hypolimnion, Wisconsin, USA - BchlTB.Aug07.5000.01.D3 | ecosystem: Environmental > Aquatic > Freshwater > Lake > Hypolimnion/Profundal zone | place... | reverse complement strand
AGCTTAGATTGATAGTCCTTAAACCTTTCAAATGGCCTGTCTTTAATGTTGATCGTGTTGCCAACGCAATGTTTTTCAAAAAACTTATCACAGTCTGTAGGGTTATTGGCATCTAAAGCCCTGAAATCATCCAGCATATCTTTATTATATTGTAACTATGAGCGCAACCGGCCAAATATACCTGTAGTCAACGAGTAGTTTCGTCACAGAATTTTGTGCACAAAGACCGAAAAGGTTCTAGACCGGCATGCTCAGCCAGCAGTTTCTTAATAGAGATAGACCGTAATGCTATGCGAAAAAAGTAACTTCATAAACGTAACTTATAATAGGCTATGGGTATGAACATGCACATAATTTTTGATTTTATTAATTTGTTCTTTGCAGGCATGCTGGCTGGCATAGAGACTGTGGTTCACTACGGTATGCGCAAACCCACTGAGCTATTAGATGAAAAGCCACAAATACAGTTGCGCCAAGCACTGATACTTCGTTTGCGCTGGCTTGTACCAGCTTTCTTTGTATCAACGGCTATAACAGCAGTTGCAGTTACAATATTGGAACATTCTAAACATGGTGCTGGTTTTCTCTATGCTGGGCTAGCAGCTATCCTTGTTTGGATTATTGTACGAGTTGTTGGCACCGTCCGTATTAACTCAGCTACTCTTGAATGGAATGCAGATAAGCCGGCAAAAGATTGGAAACAACAAATAGCCAATTCTGAACGATTTCATATCGTTGGTACGTGGGCAGCAATCCTAGCGTTCGTGTTCTTCCTCATTTCTGCGGGGATACGACTGCATTAAAGGGCAGAACATAAGACGAAAAGGTTCTAGACCGGTATGCTCAGCAATAATGTCGTCGTACCCGACCCGCGTGCCTAGCCAAAGCTGTGACATAATTTATAAACTAGTTTTGACTATTTATTATTTATGTGTTATTATATCGCCATGAGTAATGGGCATTTATCTAGCACTATAGATCAAGTTGAGCCAAAGCCAAGCTTTTTTAAGAGACACGATAAAGCCTCTAGGGCTATTGGCGCAGCTTTAATAGTCGCCGCTGGCGCCTACGCCTACGCTTCTAAAAGCAATCAGGCTAGCAGCTTAGAAAAACAGATTAACCGCTTAGAGCAGAGTGAATCCAAGCTACAACGGCAATTTAATGATTCCAATGCCAATATATCAAGGCTGCTTAACCAGAACCCTGGCTTCATTGACGGGTCCTTATTCAATAAAACTATAAAACCGACCACTGGACACGTGGCCCCGGCCATCGTTAACCTTCATAAAGATGCCGCCGTCGAGCTATTGGAGAGACCAAAAGATTCAGACAGTTCATGGGCTCCACTATGTACAGCCGACAAGGTATCGCTTGGCGGGCTGTCTTACGTCTTAACGGCCAATCACTGTTTCGGCTCTCAAGAAAACCTTCCTGAAAAAGGTGGTGGACCTGACCTGTCATTTCCGGCAGCTATCAATATAACATCTAGTTTAAGTGAGCAGTTTGCTGTTGGAGCGCCGACTAAAACCTCCTATCCGCCAGCAGGTAAAACGGCTGCCAACTGGAATGTCTACGGACTGGTTAGCGGCGTGGCAGTTGACGAAAGCAGAGATGCCGACTGGGCTATGGTAAGTGTCCGGCCGACTAAGGCTTTTAAGAGTCTGCCGGCCTTAAATCTTAATCACGCCCCGGTAGTGGAGCAAAATGACAAGGGCACCTCGGGCGCAGGCCAGCTTGGCTATGTGGGTGAACCCGCCAGCCTATACAGCATGCCTGGGGCCAATGGCTCCCGGCCAGTAGAGGCTACCGGTACATACTTGGGTGAGATTGGCCCAAGCGGCTACGGTACAAGTCTTCTATATGAAGTTGTCGGTATTGATCCCAGTGTTCCGAGCGACGATAGCTGTAACTACGGCAGCAGCGGATCAGTTGCAATTCTTTCAAACGGTAATATAACGGGCCCGCTAGCCGAACGAAACAATATCGGCTATGGCTACTACGATACCTTTTTCAGTCCTGACTCACCCCAGGCGGACGAAAGCGACAGGGTAGTTATTGAGCAGGAACTGGGTAATCTCAACCTAAGTAAATTCTCCACACTTTGTCTTTACAGTGAGCCTGTTAGCACGGCTATCAATGGAGTTGCTACTGCCACCACCTATACCGAGCTCGCAAATGCTCTTGAGGGCAAGCTTTAGATTTAAGCTTAGATAGCTTCTATGGTAACCAGCTTCACGCTTATCCAGGCATAAGCGTTATCAATCAAACTTAATAAGTTATATAATTTTCTCATTATATCTAGTCTGCTTTTTTCGCTTTGGCGGCAACAGCAGCAGTAACGGGGACCAGGAGAAGCTAGCATCGCCAGTCAACCAGAGTACTTGCCGTCGTCCGAAACCGAAAGAGTTGGTGAGGCATGTGGGCTTATGGGAATTTATTCCGACGACCCTGACAGGGTAAACTTAGTTTTTTATGGCATGCATGCCCTACAGGGACGTGGTCAAACAGGAGCAGGCATGGCCGTTTTTAACGGCGAGCAGCTCTACATTGAAAAAGACAATGGTTTAGTCCTAGAAGTCCTAGGCAATAACCGGCTGAATACTCTAGCACATCAGGCAACCGGACCAGCCGTCATCGGTCATGACCGCTACAGCACATCCGGTAAAACGTCGTCCAAGGAAAATGCCCGCCTGGCTCAACCCTTTGGAGCCTTAAGCGAAAGATTCGCTCTCGGTCACAATGGACACCTTGAATATATAGGTTTAATTGCCCACGAGCTGGGCTACGATACTTCAGAATGCGAAAGCGACAGTGAATGCCTAACCTTCGTGCTCGATAAGATGTCAGAGGAAACGGGTGATGTGGTCGAATCGCTAAAGCAGCTTATGCCAATGCTTGAGGGTGCCTGCACCCTGCTTATCTCTGAACCCGATCGACTTATAGGAGCGCGTGACCTTAGAGGTTATCGGCCACTGTCTATCGGCCAAATGCCTGATGGCAGCTATGTTTTAGCCTCAGAGACTATCGCATTTGATGTAATTGGCGCTACCTTCGTTCGAGACGTTGAGCCGGGCGAGATAATAGTTGTCGACAAAGATGGCCTGCACTCCGAAAAACTGGCATCAGATAAGCCCGAGAGTTTCTGTCTATTCGAGTACGTCTATTTTGCCCATCCAAACAGCGTCCTACGAGGTAGAGATGTCTACCAGACCAGGGAACAGCTGGGACGACTACTGGGCATAGAGCACCCTGTTGAAGCAGACATGGTTGTCGGCGTACAAAATTCCGGGGCACCATATGCCAGGGGCTATGCCCATCAGACTGGACTCCAGGAAGATTTGGCCATAACAAAAGATCAATACATTGCCCGTACCTTTATTCAGGATAATCAGATGACCCGAGAACAGTCCGTAAGGTTAAAACATCAGCCAAACCGGGGCATGATTGAAGGCAAGCGTGTTGTACTGGTTGATGATTCAATTGTACGCGGCACAACCATGCGGGAATTAATTTCAGCAGTTCGCTCTAAAGGAGCAAGGGAAGTTCATGTAAGAATACCTTCACCGCCATATGCCTGGCCATGCTATTACGGCATGGATACCCGTGATCCTGACCAGCTACTGGGATATGGTAGAAGTGTCAAGGAAATACGTAGCTACATTGGTGCTGATTCACTGGAATTTCTTAGCCTCGAGAGAATACTTGCCAGCATAGATCCGGGAGAAGAAGACAGCTCCGGCAAGCGCATAGGAACCTTATGTGTCAGCTGCATGACTGGCGAATATCCCACTGAGGTACCTATCACAATGAGCCGCCGATAAAACTAGTGTGGAGAGTCGGAAGACTTACCAATTAACTACAGCATATTTACCGCTTAGGCTATATAATTGTAGTAATGAAAGTAGCTTTTTATTTTGATCCCGCCTGTCCCTGGTGCTGGGTTACTAGCCGCTGGCTGCTAATGGTTAGCAATAAGCGCGACCTTGATATAGACTGGCGCTTTTTTAGTCTGGCCTTTAAAAATGGTGAGCTGGATAGCAAAACGGCTAATAAAAATCATCTTCCATCACACCGCATAGAAAGAGTTATGCTGGCCGCTAAAAAGCAGCAGGCTAGTCTAGGCGATTTATATACAGCTTTTGGCATAAAACATTTCCTAAGCGGCGAAGAATATAGTGACGAGATGATTAAAGGGGTGCTTGAGCAGCTCGAACTTAGCGACGAGCTCATTAAGGCAGCCGACAACCAGACGTTCGATGAAGAGCTAATCTCTTCCAGCAACGAGGCTCTTAAGATAGTGGGGCAGGATATTGGCGTGCCGACCATAGTCTTTACGCTTGAGGACTCCCGTCAAACCGGTTTCTTCGGTCCCGTTCTAAAAGCTTTGCCCAAGCAGGACGAAGCCGTGAAACTCTGGGACGCTGTAGTAGAGCTAGCCAAAAATGATGGCTTCTACGAACTTAAACGCGGCCGTGAAGGCGGCCCCGATGTCTATAGCACGGCCAAGTGCTAAACCACTACTGGAAAAACTTCTTGGATCAGTTAGCTCTTATGCTATAATGACGGAAGAAGTGAAGTAATAAACAGATATATAAAAATTAACAGAGGATTTTATTCCTCACTCCTCTGTTCAAAAATATGAAAACTAAAATATCTAGTCTGTTCAGAGGACTGTCTGGTCATCGGATATTCTTTGGGTTTCTCGCTATCACTTTGTTTGCCATTACCACCATTTCCTCATTATATATATCGGCCAATCCCGCCCATGCAGATGTCGACACAGCTCTTACTACTCATCATAAACAGCTAAGAACAATCGTTAAAAAGCATTTTAAGGCAGCCTGCACAAGCTCTAGCCCGACCATGCCACGCTGTGCCGCAGAGGTGGTTGTCAATAATAGTAACCAGCCAGTTATCAGCGGGCAACCAGCAGCCTCGGACGACTACGGACCGGCCCAGTTTCACACCGCCTATAACCTTCCATGTACTCCCGGTGGTCCGGTTGCGTCCATCTGTTCAACACCCACAACTTTTGGACCACAAATAATCGCCATAGTCGATCAGGGAGGTTATGGTGGCAGCGGCACTATTGAAGGCAATCTGTCCACTTTTGACAGCTACTACGGCCTGCCGGCCTGCACGACGGCCAATGGCTGCTTGAGCATAGTCAATGACGAAGACCAATCGTCACCTCTGCCCTCACCGGACGGTAGCGACCCTTCAGGATGGGCTGACGAAATGAACTTAGATGTCCAAACAGCCCATATGATATGTCAGACCTGCCAAATTGTCTTATACGAATCAGCCAGTATACTAGTCGGCCTTAATACAGCCGCTACGGATGGCTCTACATCTGTTTCCAACAGCTGGTTTATCTATGCCAACGGCACCCAGTATGACAGCTACGTTGAGCACACCGGGGTAGCTATAGTAGCCGCCACGGGCGACAGCGGTAGCGATGAAAGTATTGGAGCCTATCCGGCTGATAATCCCGATGTGGTAGCAGCGTCGGGTACGACGCTTGAAACAAATACCGATAATACCTGGGCTGGTGAAACAGTCTGGAGCGGCTCTGGTGGTGGCTGCGCCACGGATAGTAGCGACGTAGCGCCTTCCTGGCAGACCAGTTTATCCAATTGGAGTACTGCCGGCTGCGGTACTTACCGGGCGGTTGGTGATATGTCGGCTGATGCCGACCCTAATACCGGCGCCTATATATACCTCGGGGACGGCTGGGGAGAATACGGCGGTACTTCGCTTGCCACACCGATTATTGCCTCCATTTTCGCCCTAGCTGGCGGCGTACCGTCAAACACTTATGCCCCGGAGATGCTTTACCAGAATTTCAACAGCCTTAACTCCCATAACATTACGACCGGTAATGACTGCACTGCTGGGGTCACTACCCACTGTACAGCTGGCGTGGGCTACAGCACACCGCCTGGTCTAGGATCGCCAAACGGTATTGATGCCTTTGAAGCCCAGCCGCTGACAACTCCCGGCTACCTGACCGCCACGGACACCAGTCAAACAAGCATTAATCTTAGCTGGATAGCCAGCACTAGCACGTATGGTGTGGCCGGCTATGATATCTACCGCAACGACGTCTTGCTCGGCAGCACGACGTCGACTAGTTATACGGATAACGGACTTACCCCGAACACTACCTATAACTATTCTGTAAATGCCTACGATAACAGCTCTGACGACTCTTTAAGCGCCACGACCACCGGCACCACCTTATACCCGGAAGATATTAACGGTGACGGTCATATAAATCTGCTTGACCTAAGTATTCTAGCTAATAACTGGGGGGAGTCAGAGCCAGCGGCTGGTAGGGCCGACATAAAAGGCTATGGCCAGGTTGATCTGCTTGACCTAAGTCTGCTGGCCCAGTATTACGGCGTGGAGTAGAAAAGTGACTACCGGCAAACGTCATTTAAGTCGAAAGTCTATGCTTCTACTACTAATACCCATACTCATTATCTTAATAACCTGTATTATTTGGCTGACATGGCCGCACCATCAAAAGCTTATGTCAGCTAGAAAAATAGAGGCAACTTCTAAGACCTTGACAGCTGGTGGCCTAACAGTACCGCCACAGTTCCAGGCAAAAGCCCGCTCCCTAGGATACTATTGCCCGTCTTGGAATAGTGGTCCCGGCCAAGCCTCATCCGGCATTTGTATGCCTCTTGATAAATAACAGCGGTCTCTAGGCGGGACCTAACTAAAAACTATCGGCTTCGGAAGTATTACTATCCCTTGGAGAAACTATCACTGAGCTCGGTATACTATTTTTGACTTTAGCCCTAGCAAACTTAAGCTTATCTCGCAGCGGGCTGACGGATACCACCAGTCCCAGTTCGGCGGCCAGAATGATCAAAAGCACCGCTATTAGAACATTGGTAAGAACAGAGCCTGACGGCACCTTATAGCCGGTCAGTACAACAGTCGAGGACTGAGGCTGAGCCGTTTCGACAGTGCCCTTGGTAGTAAACGAATTATTGACATAAACCTGCTCAGAGACGGTCTTAGTGGAGCTAGGGCTATATTCAACGTGGTGGACACCCGGACTAACGTTATAGAACGTAGCCACCCCTTCGGCATTGGTTTTGGCATAATAGGGCGTAGAGTGCAGAACAATCTCCTGATTAGCCAGAGGATGATAGTGGCTATCAAGCACAGTAACTGACAAGGTATAGCCTTTAGTTGTGATGCTTTCAATTGGTCCTTTAGTAATATTACCGCTGGCATCCTTAACCGCTACCTGATAGTAATAAGTAGTTCCGGGGACTAACTGGCTGGGGTCAAGGCTAACAGTGTTATTGGTTGAAGCACTGGTCGGTGTCGTACTAAGCAGCAGCTCACTCTTAGATAAACCATAGGAGACATAGCACTGCACCGGAGTGCTGGTAGTAATATCAAGGTTTAGAACATTAAACTGAGCCGAAGTGACTTTACTAGCTATATTGACCTTTGCCGGGGTGGATACAGGAGTGGCTGGTGGTGTCGGAGTTGGCGTAGAAGTTGACGCCGTTGAAGAACCAGTCGATGAGCCCGAAAGGTCCGGTATACTACCCCTAGTGACTGTCTTGGAGGAGGAGGAGGAAGAAGAGCTGGAGGACACGGTTGGCGAAGTAAAAGTTATTGTCCCACCTGTTGAAGTAGGGTTGGTATAAGTACCGTCGTCAGCAGCATTAACTCCACTAAGGGTTAGCGTATCGCTGGCACTGCCAACCAGTGCTTCAAAAGTTATATCAGATATAAGAGAGTCGCTACTGACACTGCTACCCAATGAAGCGCAGGCTAGGGTGACAGTCCCGCTGCCACCGGTATTTGTAACACAGGTTGAAAAAGCTGAAGGGTTGGAAGATAGAAACTGCAGCTGCGAAGGGTTGTAATTAAGTGTCGCCTGGACAGCATTAACAGCCGTCCCAGGATTAATACGCAGATCGACAGATACATCCTGGTCAATTTGAACACTGCTGGAGGAGGGACTTATATAAACATTACCACTGTCAGCATAAGCCGGCGAAACCACCAAGAGGCTCCCTATGAGTAGAGTTAAAGTAAGAAAGATAGCACCAATTTTATACTTCATTTATTTGTATTTGAACTTATGACTTAATTATAGCCATAACCGGCTTTTATGGCAAAGGAAAAAGAGGCTAGCTTGACAGGATTGCCACCAAAAGGCTATGATCTAAACTAGTGATAAGTAATAAAAGTAGTAAAAGTAATACTATTGTCGGACTAGTTACGGTGAACGAAAAAGGACAGGTGGTAATCCCGGCGGAAGCTCGTGAAGCCATTGATCTTAAGCCCGGCGATAAGCTTATGGTCATGGCCCATCCTGATCATCACGGTGTCACACTGGTTAAGCCTGATCAGCTGGAACAATTTATTAATAACATGCTTGAGCAATTAAGCACCGCCCGAAGTATAGGCAATAAGGAGAAATAATGGCCGCAAACCAACAGGAAGAAGAGTTCACTAAAAGCCACAGCGAAATCATGGTTGTGCTTGTTGCCCTAATGCTAGCTATGCTGCTAGCGGCCCTTGACCAGACTGTCGTTGCTACAGCCCTCCCTAGAATCGCTACCGACCTACACGGACTAGACAAACTGTCCTGGGTTGCTACTGCTTATCTTTTGACCAGCGCCATATCAACACCCCTGTACGGCAAAATAGGTGATCAATTCGGCCGTAAAAAGATCTTTCAGTTTGCAATTATCCTCTTCCTGATCGGCTCGGCGCTCTGCGGTCAGGCCCGGAACATGGACGAGCTGGTAGCTTTTAGAGCCCTCCAAGGAATCGGCGCCGGTGGACTTATGTCGCTGTCTATGACCATTGTCGGAGATATCGTGCCCCCTAGACAAAGAGGCAAATACTTAGGCTACTTCGGAGGCGTTTTTGCTTTAGCTAGTGTCGCAGGACCGCTGCTCGGTGGCTTCTTTACCGACAGTTTAACCTGGCGCTGGGTCTTTTATATAAATCTACCACTCGGTGCTCTGGCTCTCTGGGCAGTGGCTACCCGACTGCATCTGCCGGTTAAGAAGGGTGATCATAAAATTGACTACATGGGTGCCGCTCTACTGTCGGCCACTTTTGTACCTATTATTCTAGCTACCGTCTGGGGCGGCATCACCTATCCATGGCATTCGGCTACTATCCTCGGCTTGTTCGGCGGGGGAGTCTTCGCTGGCATCCTATTTGCTCTTTGGGAAAGAAGAAAACCGGCCGCTGAAGCCATGCTACCCCTACACCTATTTAAGAACAGGATTTTTACCGTCTCGATGATTTTATCTCTGCTGGCCGGCGTAGCTCTTTTTGCCTCAATTTTATTTATTCCAGAGTACCAGCAGATTGTCCGTGGCTATTCAGCCGTTAAATCGGGCTTGCTGCTTTTGCCGCTGGTCGTCGGCATGCTCGGCGCTCTAATTGTTAGCGGCCGGCTGATCACCAGGTGGGGCAGATATAAGATGTTCCCAATTATTGGTACGCTTATTGCCGCTTTCGGCGTCTGGCTGTTTAGTGGCTTAAGCCTGACTACCTCTCAGCTGACCTTAAGTGTCTGGATGGTGATTGTCGGAATCGGCGTCGGTTCATTCCTGCAGGTTATGACTCTAGCCGTCCAAAACTCCGTGTCCCGTTCCGAGCTGGGTGTCGCTACCGGCTCAGCAACCTTCTTTAGAAGTATTGGCAGCTCTCTTGGAGGCGCCGTTTTCGGGGCTATATTGATAAACCGGCTGACTGCTCATCTTAAGCAGCTATTGCCAGCTTTCAGCCATCAATCGACAGTGCTAGCTAATAGTGTTGTTACCGGAGTTACGCCGACATTCATTAATAAACTGCCACCTAAGATAAGTGGCGACATTTTCCTGGCTTTTGTTAAGTCCTTCCACGATCTCTTCCTCTATGCCATTGCCGTTTTAGCAGCCGCTTTCCTAGTCGCCCTCTTCCTTAAGGACGCCCCTCTTAAAGATTCCAAGCCTGCTCCGGAAAGCATCGGCTAATTATCTAGTCCTATTCGTCGTTGACCCGGCCAAAAGCTACTCTCTTTAAGATAACATCCTTCATATCGGCCATAATCGCCGGTGTCAGGGTAAATTCACCGTAGCGATCATTAACCTCATCACTGGCCCGGGCAATGCTTCTTAAATCATATTTAGTACCGCTAAAGAGATTTAGCTGGCCAACGTTCTTCTTAAGGCCGTAAACATTCATCGCCAGATGAGTTACTTTGGATTCCAGTGGAGCGCGAGCCAACAACCCGCAGACTGCCAGGTAAATTTCCAATGTTGAGTACAGCTCGCCTAACTTCAGGCTTTTCGAGTAGTAGCTGTGGTCCTCAAAAGTCAGGGAAAGATGGACGCCGCCGGCACTGTAGCCTTGCCTCCTTAATCGCCGACCGGTTTTTTCAGACAGCTTCATAATGAGCCTTCGAAGCTCAAATATATCACTAGTCTTCTCGCTTAAGGCATACTGGTGACCGAAGCTCTTTCTCCCAAAGTCGGCGACGTCTATTTCATGTCCCCGAAGCCTTAAATACCAATAGTAGCCGTTAATACCGTGAAAAACTGAGCGGCTTAAAGTATCGAGAGGACTGTCCAAAAACTGCAGGGGAGTGTAGATGCCACACATATTAAGGCGCGCTTCGTAGCGGGTATTAATGCCTGGCAAATCAAGAAGCTCAAGCCGCCCATAGACCTCCCTGAGGTTGTCGGCATCAATAACGGTCAGCCCGTCGGGTTTATTCATACCAGCCGCCAGTTTAGCTAAAAAGCGGTTCGATCCCCAGCCAACATTAACCTTTACGTAGCCACCTAAACGGTCCCGGACATCAGCCTTAATCTGCTGGCCGATTTCCACCAGACCAAGACCGCTTCTTATAGCTGGTGACCCCCTGAAATCGACAACGTATTCGTCGACTGATTTTGATATGACTTCAGAGGTGTACTTAAGTAGCAGTTTCTTCAGTCGGTCATGAGCATCAAAGTACTTGTCCGGATCAGGCATCATAACAATTAGGCTAGGATCAATCTGCCGTCCCTCGGCTACACTTAAACCAAGTTTAATGCCCTGGGATTTAGCTTCATAAGAAGCAGCTAAAATCATGCCCCTAGGAGTGTCATAGGCCGCTACCGCTACCGGCTTATTACGAATCAAGGGATTGGCTTGCTGCTCCATCATGGCAAAGCAGCTGTTTAGATCAATATACATAATCTCCGGGCGGCTAGTGCTAATAGGCATTTCCATCGCTTACCACCTCCAGGGTCCAATGCAGATTATCGGTATTAAATTTAAGCCTGAACCAGTAGCTGCCGGTTTTATCAACAAGCTCAAAAATATGGCTTAAGGTCCGCCCGTCGCCGACCTTATGATGATAGCCTATCTCGCCGACATCGTATTCCACACCCCGCCAGCTTATAACATGCGGCAAGGCAACTTTCCGGCGAGCCGAATAATACATAACAACACTAACTTCCTCATCTATTTTTTCTCTCATATCATCCTCTTATAAATCGATTAAAAGTAATAAAGAAATAAGCCACGAATGTTCGAGCTTTAAGAATTTCAGTAAACTCTTTAAAAAGAGTCGACTTTTAATCGAA
>Ga0364873_10751_pt1 | contig 11627 bp, 11 predicted proteins | sample ExccelAu500001D3_2_FD_206928 | JGI IMG/M metagenome (GOLD analysis project Ga0364873, IMG submission 206928) | Enriched cells from Trout Bog Lake Hypolimnion, Wisconsin, USA - BchlTB.Aug07.5000.01.D3 | ecosystem: Environmental > Aquatic > Freshwater > Lake > Hypolimnion/Profundal zone | place... | reverse complement strand
AAATGGTCGTATGCGGTTTGGAATGAATGGTCCCACTCTTCGCAGTACGAATTCTGATCAATGCCGGAGATGCAGGCGACCGCGCAGATGCCCAGGGCCTCTGCAATGCCCTGCAGTGCGGATAACAGCAAGGCGGCGGGAGCGACTTCGTGCAGGGACTTGGTTGCCTGCGAGATCTGTCCGTAACAACCCTTCACTCCCTGAATGCGGGTAATGAACATGGCCTCAGGAAACGGCGACTTGACCACCTTGCCAGGGACAATGGTGAAAGACATGATAAAGACGGTTTTGCCGGCCACTTCGAGATTGAGGCTGAGCTCACCCTCTTTGTCATGGGTTCGAGATAAGCCGAACGTTACCGAGTACGACGTATTGCTTTCTTGAATCTGAACGAGAGTGATATCCCGTCGCAGGATTTTGAGCAGGAATCTACTGGGCAAGAGACGTCGCATTGCCTGATAGTGATGCGTGAAGCAGGCTGCGCGGTCGGCTACCGACAGGCTGCGGGCAAGGTAGCCGTGGGTGAGGTATTTGAAGGCGAACCGCGGATCGTCGTTTGCCAGCTCTTTGTACTCAGGGAATCTGAGGATTTCCGCAACCCGGCGGTGGCGGTTGATATTGCTGATTGCGCGCCATAGAACGCCAGCAAGCAGCGTTGGGCTCCAGGTCTTCTTTTGGAGTGCGAGATGCGAGAGAGGGCCCAGCAGTATTCCGGGCGTTACGACCTGCCGTCTTGGTTCCGCGTTGATCGGATATAGAACGGACACTGAACTCTCCTGCGAAACTCCAGTCGCGTTGTATTTGCTTCGCACGGAGCGCGAGTTCTTCCCCCGTTACGACTTGCAGCACAGCGGCGCCAATAGAGGCACTTCGACACTTAATGTTCCCTGAAGGCGGCAAATGCCACAATTCAACAATCGGGGGAGGAGCATGGCTGATCGGTAATGCATAAGGGGGTTACCGATCAACGGCTTACGCGGCGACGGGAAGGATGCGGAGGTGGAAGGTGCCCGGAAATGACCGGATTTCGGACGGAATGCACAGAAACGATTCATCTGGGGCAGCGAGCGAATCTCGCCGCTTTCCTTTTGCCGTTGTGCGGTCTTTACCCAACCGTGTAAACTCCGCGCGACGCACATATAGGCGCCGCTCATGTATTGAAAGTGGGAGCGTAGCGTTTAAGCCTGTGTACAAGGATTCGCCGCAGGCCGGACTGGCGAAGGGGCCCTGGCAATGGAGGCAATACCAATGAAATCAACTTTCCTGAAGGCTTCAGCGATAGCACTTGTTTTCGGTACTCTCTTCTTTCTCCCTGCCATAGCGCAGACGCTTCCGCAGGCCCAGCCGGCCGACGTGGGCGTATCAAGCGCGCAACTGGCTCGCATTAAGGCGTTGCAGGACCAATATGTGAAGGACGGCAAGCTGGCGGGCGGCACGATTCTGGTGGCGCGGAATGGCAAGATGGTCTACTTCGACACCTTCGGCGCGATCGATAAGGAATCGGGCAAGCCGATGCCGAAAGACGCCATCTTCCGGATTTATTCGATGACCAAGCCCATCATCACCGTGGCGGCGCTGACGCTCTACGAGCAGGGCAAGTTCAACATGCTCGATCCGGTGTCAAAGTACATACCGGAGTTTGCCAACATGAAGGTGGCGATCGACACCACGGACGCCGCCGGCAAGCGCGTGTATTACACGGTTCCGGCAGAGCGACAGATTACCATTCTCGACCTGATGCGCCACACCAGCGGCATCAACAATGCCGGCCCGAAGGATGAGAAGGGCGACTCGATCTTTGCGCAGCTCAGGATTCAACAACACCCGCTTGCGGACGGAATCAAGCTGCTTGCGAGCGCGCCGCTTGTGCACCAGCCTGCGACCGGCTTTGACTACAGCCCTGGCCCGGACGTCATCGGCCGCCTGATCGAGATATGGAGCGGCAAGCCACTGGACCAATATCTCGATGAAACCATCTTCAAGCCGCTGCACATGGTGGATACGGGCTTCTGGGTGCCGGAAGAAAAGTGGAGCCGCATCGCCACGCTGTACGATGCAGCCCCGGATGGCGGACTGACTCTGGCAACGGATTCAGCCCAGGATAGCTATAAGAAGAAGCCGATATTTTTGTCGGGCGCGGGCGGCCTTGCCTCCACCACCGTGGACTACTCACGGTTTGCGCAGATGCTGCTGAACAAGGGCGAGCTGGACGGGGTGCGCATTGTGAGTCCCAAGTCAATTGAGCTGATGAGCTCCGACCTGCTGGGCGATCTGCCCATCTACGGTGGGCCGGTGGTTCCCGGCTACGGCTTTGGCCTTACGGTAGCGGTGAATCGCGGACCGGCGAAGACCGCCAGCGTCGGGTCCGAAGGCGAGTATTACTGGGAGGGTGCAGCCTCTTCCATCTTCTTTGTGGACCCGAAGGAAAACTTGATTACGGTTTACATGATTCAGAAGCGGCGCGGCGTGGCAATCAGCCGCGAATACAAGCGCATGCTTTATGCGGCGCTTGTGCCCAAGTAAGCGGCTATGCGAGGCCATGGTTGTCTTGTGCTTCACAGAGTGAGCACGGAGACTAGCTGCTGTGCAAGAATGGGGCGGAGTCATATCCGCCCCGCAGCATGAGGGCCAAGTCGAGGCCGGCAGATGAAGCCGTTCGTCAAGAAAACACTTATAGGTGTTGCGGCGCTGGTTTGTTACCAGCTTTTGGGCTTGATCCTGATGGGCACGTACGCCAATGCGGTGGGATGGATACTTGGCCTCATGGTGCTGCCCGTTCTTGCAGGAGCTTTCGCGGGCCTGTTCGGGTTCACCTACTGGAGCACGTTCAAGCTAGACGATGAGCGAAAGCGGGAGGCAGCAAATCCCGGCCGCCCCTCTCCGGTGCTTAGGAACTACAAGCGAGTGATGGTGTGGATTTTCCTTGGATGGGCCGTCTTCGACCTTTCGCGATCCATCACCGCGCTCATGTTTGTATCCCCTGCGCAATGGGATCGGCAGAGGATCCTGGTCGCGACAGGGGGACTGCTTTTTGGCGGATTTCTCGTCTTTGTCGCGCTTCGGATTCAGCAATCGATCAAGCCGGCGGCGAGTGCAAAGGAAGGCTCGGAAGATTCGTCCATTCCGAAGTAGGCCCCTCAGTGCGTACGCGTGTGCAGATCGTGGTCCTTGGTCTCCTGCACCATTGCGAGCCCAATCAGCGTGAACAGTGCCGAAACGCAAAGGTAATAGCCAACGTATTGCAAGCCCCAATTCTTGGCGAGCCAGGTTGCAATGTAGGGCGCGAGCGAAGCGCCGAGGATGCCGGAAAAGTTGAACGCCAGCGAACTGCCCGAGTAGCGCACGGAGGTGGGGAAGAGTTCTGAAACCAGGGTTCCCAGCGGGCCGTAGGTGAAGCCCATCAGCAGCAGACCGAGGGCCATCATGCCGAGCGCGCCACCGGGACCGGCGGAGAAGATGGGGGCAAGAACCAGTCCGAAGAGAAAGATGGCGCAGGTGATGGAGACCATGGTGGTCTTGCGCCCGTTCTCTGCCAGCAACGCGGAGACAGGGATGGCGACGGCAAAGAAGAGCACGTCAAAGATCTGCATCAAGAGGAATTGCGAGCGGCTGTAGCCCAGCGCCGTTGTGCCCCATGAGAGCGCAAACACAACCATCAGATAAAAGAGGACAAAGGTTGCGAGGCAGATCAAGGTGCCTGCCACCAGCGGCTTGAAGTGGTGGCGTACTACCTCGAACACAGGCGCGCGCACCGGGCCACCGCGATCGATCATTGCTTTGAAGACAGGCGTCTCGTGAATGGTGGTCCGAACCCAAAGTCCTACAAACACCAGCACGGAGCTGGCGAGGAACGGGAGCCTCCATCCAAAGCTGAAGAGCTGCTTCTCGGTGAGCGTGGCGGAAAGCAGCAGATACACCGCGCTGGAGAGAAAGAAGCCCACGGGCGCGCCAAGCTGGGGAAACATGCCATACCAGGCGCGCTTGCCCGGAGGCGCATTCTCAATGGCCAGCAGCACGGCGCCGCCCACTCACCACCCAGACCGAGGCCCTGTCCAAAGCGGCACACGGCTAGCAGAATCGGCGCGGCGATGCCGATGGAACTATAAGTGGGCAGCAGGCCGATGCCGACGGTGGATGCGCCCATCAAGCCGAGGGCGACAACCAAGGTAGCCTTGCGCCCAACACTGTCTCCAAAATGGCCAAAGAGCGCGGAACCGATGGGCCGCGCCAGAAACGCGATGCCAAACGTGGCCAGCGAGGCAAGCCGCGCGGATGTGGGATCCGTGGTTGGGAAAAATAGGGAGGGGAAGACCAGCACGGCCGCGGTTGCGTAGATGTAAAAGTCGAAGAACTCGATGGTTGTGCCAACCATGCTGGCCACGAGTATCTGGCGCGCGGAGTTCGCGGGCGCTGCTGGGGAAGTATCTAACTTACTCATTGTCTTAACAGACCACCACAGCCAACAGCATCTGTCCAGCCAAAAGCCACAGGGCAATCGCTGCCCCAGAGGCTGTGCAATTGGGGGGAGATTTCACGCGGGTGCCCTTCGGATGCAGCCAAATCCATGCACCCTTCCGGCGCTCGTGCGAATCTATTAAGAGCGGGACTCATCCAATGAAGGGTTGAGTCTGCAGGCAGATAAACCACAGCCACATTTCCCCCGGTTTGAATGCTCTCTGAGTCAGCAGCTTGATAGGAGACCGCCCAGGAACCGAAGCGCCACACAAAATAAACGACTTGCACCCGGTTTGCATCTGATTTGGGTGGGAAGCAAAGCACAGCGAACCGCCCGGAGAACACTTTTTTGCCCGAACTGGAAGCCAAGACGCCAGCTCAAAACGGAGCAGCCCGCCCAACGCACATGGTGAATCCAGCGATGGAAAACCCCGCGCTGATGGACCATTCGCTCTGGAAGCCGCGCGCGAATCCCTGGCTGATTGCGGCCACGGTTGCACTGGCAGCGTTTATGGAGGTGCTTGATACCTCCATTGCCAACGTGGCGCTGCCGCACATTGCTGGATCGCTGGGCGCAAGTCCTGATGAAGGCACCTGGGTGCTAACCAGCTATTTGGTGGCTAACGCGATTGTTCTTCCGCTGGGCGGATGGGCCTCAAGCGTGATGGGTCGCCGCAACTTTTTTGTCTTCTGCATCACCATCTTCACCATCTCCAGCTTTTTGTGCGGCGCGGCGCCCACGCTGCCGTTGCTGCTTTTCTTTCGCGTGCTGCAGGGGGCGGGCGGAGGCGGATTGCAGCCCATGGCGCAGGCCATCATGGCAGACTCCTTTGAGCCCCATAAACGCGGACAGGCCTTTGCACTTTACGGACTGGTGGCGGTGCTGGCGCCCTCTATTGGGCCGACACTCGGCGGCTGGATTACGGATAGCTTCTCCTGGCGCTGGATCTTCTTTATCAATATCCCGGTCGGCATACTGGCCTTCTTTCTTGTCACGCGCATGGTGGAAGACCCTCCGTGGATCAAGCCGGATCGCAAACGCCTCTTCCGCATGGACTACACCGGTCTGGCTTTGCTCACGCTCTCCATGGGCGCCATGCAGATCATGCTGGATAAGGGCGAAGAGAACGACTGGTTCAGCTCCGGATTTATTTGTGCCGCGGCCTTCGTATTTGTCAGCTGCCTGATTGCGCTTGTGTGGTGGGAGTGGAGGGTGAAAGAGCCGCTCATCAATCTGCGCGTCTTTCGCTTCAGGAACTTTGCCATCTGCTGCTTCCTGATGGCGCTGATGGGCGGCGTACTGAACGCCAACACCGTGATGCAGCCGGAGTTCACGCAGCAGTTGCTTGGCTGGACGGCTACACGTGCCGGTATGGCGCTGACTGCGGGAGGCTTCACGCTGGTTATCGTGATGCCCTTTGCGGGTTTCGCCACCGGGAAGGTCTCCGCGCGCACGCTTACTTTGATCGGCTTCACGTTGATGTTGATCTCGTTCCGCTATGCGGCGGCCGTAACCACGCTGGATATGAGCTTTTCCGCGGCATCGTGGCTGCGCGTGATCCAGATGGCACCGCTGCCGTTCTGCTTCATCTCCATCACCACGGCTGCATACATGGGCATTCCCAAGGAAGATTCAAACCAGGTGGCGGGACTGATCAACTTCTCCCGTAACATTGGCGGCAGTATCCTGATCGCCATTACCAATGCGCAGGTGACGAGCCGTGCTTTATGGCACGAGCAGCATCTGCAGCAGGCCATGCAGCCGGGCAACCTGGCCTTTGTGCAACACAAGCAGGCGCTCACGGCGTTTTTCGATGGCAGCGCGGGTGGCGGAAACGCAAGCGGCATGGCACTTGCCACGATCTACCGGCAGTTGGTGTTGCAGGCCCACGCGCAGGGCTACCAGGATGTGTATATGGAACTGGCGTGGATGTGCCCGGCACTGATCGCGCTGGCCTTCCTGCTGAGCAAGAATCGGCCTGGCGCAGGCCCTGGCGCGGGCGCAATGCACTAAGGTCGTGCTACGCAATTATGGTTGGGCGTTGAACTTCTCGAACGCCGCAAGCGCTCCTTGAAATACCCCCGCATCTACTGCGTCAACTTCTGCCATGACGAACTTCATAGTTTCCCCCGCCAAAATAGGCCTATAATGCGGGCAGATTTCAATTGAAGCAAAACGATGCGGGTTTGCAGGCATTCGTCCGCATCAGGAGGCTGTTATGTTCAAGTCGCTTCTACTCTTTTCCGCAGCGACGGTGTTAGCCCTTACGCCCTCAGCTTTGCTATGCGCCACGCCGCAAGAGACGGCACCCGCAGCTCCGGCAGCGGGAACGAAGAATCCCGTAAAGCCCACCGCGGACGGGCTGGCAAAGGCCAAGGCTACGTATCAAATTGATTGCGCCATGTGTCACGGTGACACCGGCAACGGCAAGACCGATCTGGCTCAGAGCATGGGCCTTGCCATAGAGGACTGGACGAATCCAGCCACCTTGGCCAATAAGGATGACCAGGTTCTGTTCAACCAGATTCGCAACGGCAAGGACAAGATGCCGCCGGAAGAGGCAGGCCGCGTGAAGGACGCCGAGGTCTGGAACCTGATCAGCTACATTCGCAGCTTCTCAAAGGCTCAGCCAGCGGCAGCCGTGGTTAAATAAGGCAATCAGGCTGGGTGACGGCTCGGATTATAGTGCGCGCTCAGCCGCACTCTCGCAAACCTAGTGCAGCGCGAGCAGCGGCCTGAACTGTGCTTCCACTGCCTTCAGGTCTGTTTCGCCCTCGAACTGTGCGAGCACGGTTCCGTCTCTGTCAATAAGGTATGTCAGCGGCAAGCCCAACACGCCGCCGTAAAGGGTGCCGAGCTTTGCGTCGCCCATAGCCATGGGATAGTTGAGCCTGAGCTTGTTAAGGACCTTGAGGACTGGTGCGGCATCGTCGTCCATGGAGATGCCCACAATCTGCAAGCCCTGCGGTCCGTACTTCTGTTGCCAGGTTTTGAACACCGGCATCTCGACCTGGCACGGCGCGCACCATGTAGCCCAGAAGTTGAGCAGCAACACTTTGCCGCGATAAGCCTTCAGGTCCACCACTCCGCCGCGCAAGCCGGGACGCACAAACTCCGGCGCGCGCTTGTGGCGCAGCGAGGCGGCATCGGCTGGATACATGCTCGCAAACATCAGTACCAGGGCTGCGGTGAACTGCGCAAATTTAATCGCCGCTCGCAACTGCGTACCCCTTGCTCTGCCAGTCCGCGCCAAAGTTGTTGGGCATGTAGAGAGTCTTCACATGGGTGAATCCCATGGCAGTGAGCGCCTTGAATGCGGGAGCGATATTGGGGCACCGACCCCAGGGGCAGCAGCCGCAGTAGATCACGATGCTAGTTGAGTGGGGCAGCTTCGCCACGCGGTTCTGGAGCGCCGTAATGCCCACGTCCTGCGAACCGGGGCCGGCGTACTCCGAGCCCTTGATGTGCGACTCGGTGAACATCACATGTGAGCCCACCTGGAGGATCAGGGGCTTTTCCGCGCTGGCCGAAGAGAGGATCTGATTCAGCTCTTCCGGCTGCATCAACTGCGCCTGGGGAATGGTGGGCGCCGTGCCGGACTGGGCGATCAGCGCAACAGGTAGCGATGCCAAGACGGCGGCGGCCAAGGTTACGAACTTCAATTTCATGGGTAGTCCTCGCTCATAAGTTTATTCCGGCGAGGCGTGTGTGAAAACTACCCCCAAAATCGAAGACGCCGGAGACTTGCGTCTCCGGCGTCAATATGATGATCTTCCAGGTTGCCTGGTCCATCGCATCGCCCATACCAGCTTGCGGATGAGGCCTGCGAGTTGCCTCGCATCTCTGCCCGCGTACTGTAACCGGCGACCAATACTCTGAGTTGCCTCAGAACTTGCGCCCTTCGGTCACATCCGGTTTTGAGGTCTCCGAGTCTCCCCGGATTTCCGCCCCAGTGTGCCTCCGGATTGATTCGGCGGGTCACCCCGCTCTCCTCAATCTTCCGGTTATACCGGCCAGTGGATCATCGAGTCGCCTCGAATCGCCCACCCTTCCACGCTACCGTGTTTGAATCTTCGGGTTGCCCCGTTTTCATCGCTCGAGCGGTAACGTCTGCGATCGATTTGTTCCGGGTTGCCCCGGATCGCGTCGATCTTCCGGCAGTGCCGAAGGTAGCTCCCCGGGTCACCCCGGTTCGTTGCCTCTTCGGCTGCGTCGCCGGCTGGCTCCCCGGGTCGTCCTTGCGGATCTCCCGGCTCTCAGTTTCGTCTTTGTGAGCTACCCTTTCAGGCTTCCCGCGCAGACTACCTCTGTTCGCTGCCCTGCGGCGCGGCTGTTGCAGTGCGTTCCAGAGCGTCCCCGGACCCTACACCCCAACAGCTGGGTCGATGATGACTCCCCGAACTGACTCGAACTTTGCATCCGCATCTGCAGGTGTGGATGAATCTTCGTCTCAACCGGGTCTTGCACATTCCTGCCTGGCTCTTATGATGCCGTCGCCGCTTTTCAATCTTGGTCTTCCGCTCGTCGGGTTGCCCCGCCTTGCTTCCGGCCAACATTCAATTTGGTCCCTGCACCGTACTTCCAAGCTAGGGAACTGCGTTCCAAATTCCCTTACTGGGTCATCAACTGAAACGGAGCTTAGGCCCGTTCGATCTGTGGATACAAGTGCAAAAGTAAGAAAGTCCTGTGGATATCACCAAGGTTGGTGCAATAGCACAGTTTTTCTAAGGGCGGTGTGAGTTTTTGGGTAATTTAGGGGCGGAAAGGTGCATGGATATTGGGGATTTGCACTAAGTGTGGGGCATAAGCTGGAGTAACTTCACGGATGTGCCAGCAGGCGCAGCTCACAGTCGCACTCGCCCAGGCAAGATTGCGTACACAATGGTACACTCGCGTACATATTGAAGGAGGGTTGGCTATGGGAGCAACTCGAGTTGGAATTCGCGAGTTTCGCGACAACCTTGCCAACTATCTGTTGGAGTCGGACGCTCCGGTTGCGATTACGCGCCACGGCGACACGGTGGGGTACTACATTCCCGCGCGGCGCAAGCGGAGCGACAGCGAGAAAGAGGCGCTGCTCGAAGCCGGGACGCGGATGCAGGAGATGCTGGCCGCTACGGGGATCACGGAAGAGGAAGTGGTTGCGGACTTCAAGAAATTGCGATCAGGAAAGCGCAAGTCCAGTTGACGAATCGCTTTCATGAATCTCAGTCTGACGACAGAAAAGCCCGCTTCGCAGCGGGCTTTTCTGTTCAACTATCGTATGTCCACGGGGGGAGGCTTACGCCAGCAAGTCCCATGGCAGGCAAGACCAGTATAGCCGGTTCATGCCGTCCCTACAGGACGGCGGGGCATATTGTGGCATGCTTTCCCCGGGTTTCACCCGGGGCTATTTTCATCGGCTCCCTCCGGGAGCTGCGGCTTTGCCGCGTGAACTGATGATCGCGTAGGGCTGTATCTGCGGGATTCTTACGTTCGGTGAATCCCCGGTCTCAAACGCGAGGCCGGAAGCTCCCATGGAGTGTCCCAGCTATTGCTTGTGTTTTGTGAGCGAGGGTATATCGATTGGTAGTCCCACTCTCATGAAGACCCTAGCAAAAGACTGAGAGAGGTGTTCCCTATACGGAGGAAGCAGTCGCAGCCGCTTTTCTGACTCAGCCCGTGTTCGCAGGAAATCGATTGGGAGAGAATGGACTTGTTGAAGATCTATGATTCGGAGTTCTCTTTCAAATCCTGAAGCACTTGAGGGAGCAAGCAGGTGATAGCGTGGGATTTGACCCTTTCTGATCTGCTCTAAAGTTTCTGCCTTGGCAAGAGGGCCTGTCTGGAACTCAGATCTCCTCCAAACTTCGCATAGTGTTGCCTGTGTAATTCCAGCCCGACCCTTAGCCAAATCGCAGCTCTGAGAGATGAGAATCAGGTCACGCTCTCCCCAACGTACGGTTGGATGCTCACCGTTTTTCAATGTTTCCGGCGGGAGAAATGTGGGACAACTTTCGAAAATGTCCCCTTGCTGAAGCTCATCGCCTTCAACTACTCCGTACCACGGGTATTCTTGGACGCTCGTACTCGCCACCCGCGGTGCAGATTCAGCCACAGCCGATTCCTTCCGGTACAGGATTCTTAGTCGTTCGAACACTGTATTAGTCCCAAGTCCCGTAAAACTGAGCCGGTGCACCGCGTCCTATGTATTCCAATTTCACCGCGATCTCTCCTGACGGCCGCTCGGGGGCGGCGTCGGGTTCAAAGTCCCAATCGAGCACCTCACCAAGGGCAAACGGGCTGGGGGACGCGGACCAACGTGGAGAAACGAAGGTGGGCAATTGGATTTGGGATTCGGGCCTATAATCCGAGAGCCAGACTATATACGGAGGCTGAATGGGTTCGACCCTGCACCTCTCTGTGAAAAACGGCGTGCATATCGGATCGGCATATTGTATGTGCGCGGCAGCTTGGGCTGTCTGGATGAGCATTTCAATCCTCCCTCAGCGATTCAATCGTGGACGGTTTCAGAAGACGGAAGAACTGAATCTTCTCCGTGTCATGCGCTTTTTCAATCCAGCGTTTTACGAAGTCGCAATCTGTCGTCTCGAATCCGATCTCGTTAGTAAAGACGTCAACGTCCAAATAAACGGAGGTCCCAGGGGGAATCTGGCCTTGAACAAAGTCCGGAGTGGCGATGCGCACAGTTGAGGCAAGATCGCTCTTTGAATCGGTCGTGAAGTTTACATTCGCGGATTCTGTGATTTGGTCGCCTTTTACCGTAAGAGAAAAATCGAGATCGGATAGCGAGTCGATCCCATGCAGGTCGTGCCTAAGGGAATTGAGATATCGGAAACCGAGGCGTTCAACGACCAGCGCATCTGCTTTGTTGAATAGACAGTCGATTACTTCCTCAAGCTCCGGCCTAAACTTAGCCCAGCCGATGTAAGGCATTCCGCGTGAATAAGAGATTGCATTTGAACCAACTCTGACTGCGCGTTTGTCTTGCTCGTCAACTAGTGCGAACGCAGGCTGATATCTGAGATTTGGCTCAGACTGTCTCAGTGCTAACGGAATTTGGGAAATTGGTAGGGGAACCTGTTTCAGATTCTTCCATGCGGCGAATTCAGAGACTCTTCCGAATAGTATCTCCGGAATTGTCGACGTCGAGAATCGAATCTCAAAAACA
>Ga0364873_10659_pt1 | contig 11679 bp, 6 predicted proteins | sample ExccelAu500001D3_2_FD_206928 | JGI IMG/M metagenome (GOLD analysis project Ga0364873, IMG submission 206928) | Enriched cells from Trout Bog Lake Hypolimnion, Wisconsin, USA - BchlTB.Aug07.5000.01.D3 | ecosystem: Environmental > Aquatic > Freshwater > Lake > Hypolimnion/Profundal zone | place: USA... | reverse complement strand
GCGCCGCTTGGCGGCCTTCACGTATTGCCCATACAACCAACGATTGGCCGCGACGAATATCGCCAGCTGCAAACACCTTAGCTGATGAAGTTGCATAACTTTCCGTATTGGCTTTAGCATTACCACGCTGATCTTTCTCGACACCAAAAGCCTCAAGCAGCTTATGCACTGGAGATACAAAACCCATAGCCAACAAGACTAAATCTGCTTTAATGACGAACTCCGTGCCGGGCACTTCAAGCATTTTTCCGTCTTTCCATTCAACTTTAGTGCCTTTTAATGCCACCAATTTTCCATTTTCACCAATAAATTCTTTAGTAGTAATCGACCAATCACGGCTTGCACCTTCTTCATGAGAGCTTGATGTACGCATTTTAAGAGGCCAATTTGGCCATACCAACTCTTTATTTTCTTTTGCTGGCGGCTGTGGCATTAATTCAAACTGTGTAATTGCTAACGCACCATGACGGTTAGAGGTGCCTACGCAATCAGAACCAGTATCACCACCACCGATGACTACTACATTTTTATTGGTCGCCAACACTTGATTCGGCACAATATCGCCAGCCACTACTTTATTTTGTGGCGTTAAAAAGTCCATGGCAAACATCACGCCTTCTAGCTCACGACCTGGCACTGGTAAATCACGCGGGTGTTCTGCACCGCCAGCCAAAACAACTGCATCAAACTCAGCTAAAACGGCATCTGCCCCAACATTTTGACCTACATGTTGATTGACACGGAACTCCACACCTTCGGCCGTCATTTGCGTCATACGTCTATCAATATGCGTTTTTTCCATTTTAAAGTCTGGAATACCATAACGAAGTAATCCACCGATACGGTCATTTTTTTCCAAGACGACTACGGTATGCCCGACGCGTGCCAATTGTTGCGCTGTTGCCAAACCGGCAGGCCCTGAACCAACCACAGCCACTTTCTTACCTGTTTTATGACTAGGAATTTGTGGGGTTACCCAATCATTTTCCCAAGCTTTATCAATAATCGCATGCTCAATTGATTTTATCCCTACCGCATCATCATTAATATTTAGGGTACAAGCTGCTTCACATGGTGCTGGGCAAATACGGCCAGTAAACTCAGGGAAATTATTAGTAGAATGTAATACATCAATCGCCGCCCGCCAATCTTGCTTGTATACCAAGTCATTCCAATCTGGAATAATATTATTGACTGGACAGCCCGACATACAGAAAGGAATGCCACAGTCCATGCAGCGCGCACCTTGCTGCTTAGATTGATCATCACTTAAATGTAAAACGAATTCCTTGTAATTTTTAACGCGATTTTGCACTGGCAAGTTAGCCTCAGCTAAGCGTTCGTATTCTAAAAATCCAGTTGCTTTTCCCATTATGCGGCTACCAATACTTTATCTTCAGCAAGTTCAATTAAGGCGCGTTTATATTCGTTAGGCATCACCTTCACGAACTTCGAGCGCATATTATTCCAATCTGCAAGCAACCCCTTAGCGCGCTCACTATTAGTATATTTCACATGATTGTTGATGAGTGCAAGCAAGGTCACTTCATCAGGTTGGTTTAAATGTTGCACAGTATTTTTAACGACCTTATCGCTTTGTTCAACTGACTCTAATGACACCATTCCCATATTGCAACGTTTAGAAAATAAGCCGTCTTCATCATAAACATAAGCCACTCCTCCACTCATACCAGCTGCAAAATTTTGTCCCGTTAAACCTAACACCACCACTGTGCCGCCGGTCATGTACTCACAACCATGATTGCCGACGCCTTCAACTACGGCAGAGGCACCAGAATTTCTTACACAGAAACGCTCTCCTGCCACGCCACTAAAGTAGCTTTCACCAGTAGTTGCACCATACATCACGGTATTACCAACAATAATATTTTCATGCGACTGTCCGCGGAAATTACTTGGAGGCCTTATTACAATACGACCGCCACATAGGCCTTTACCAACGTAATCATTACCTTCACCTGTCAGTGTAAAGCTAATGCCTTGTGCTAAAAATGCCGCAAAACTTTGACCTGATGTACCAGTAAAATTGATACTGATACTGTCGTTTGGTAAACCTGCACTTCCGAAGCGTGTAGCTACTTGATTTGACAGCATGGTACCCACAGTGCGATTGGTATTAGAAATAGGCAGTTCAATGACGACTTTTTGACCTTGCTCTAAAGCTGGTTGGGCCAAGGCGATTAATTTATTATCCATCGCATTAGCTAAACCATGATCTTGAACATCATTATTTTTACGTGAAACATTGGCAGGCATCTCAGGAAGATGGAAAACCTTAGCAAAATCTAAACCGCTGATTTTCCAGTGATCAATTCCCGCCTGCATATCAAGTAAATCGGCGCGCCCAATCAAATCATCGAATTTAGCAACACCGATACTAGCCATCAGCTCACGCACCTCTTCTGCAACAAAGAAGAAATAGTTCACCACATGCTCAGGTTGGCCAGTAAAACGTTTGCGCAATTCAGGATCTTGGGTAGCCACGCCTACTGGGCAGGTATTAAGATGGCATTTACGCATCATAATGCAGCCTTCTACTACTAACGGCGCTGTTGCAAATCCAAATTCATCCGCACCCAATAAAGCACCGACCACAACATCACGGCCAGTTTTAATTTGACCATCGACTTGCACCACCACGCGACCGCGCAGCCGATTTAATACTAAAGTTTGCTGCGTTTCAGACAGTCCAAGTTCCCATGGTGTCCCCGCATGTTTCACTGAAGAAATCGGAGAAGCACCAGTACCACCATCGTGACCAGCAATTACTATATGGTCAGACTTGGCTTTCGCAACTCCAGCAGCCACAGTACCCACACCACTTTCTGACACCAATTTAACTGAAATAGACGCTTTAGGATTGGCATTTTTTAGATCATGAATCAATTGCGCTAAGTCTTCAATCGAGTAAATATCATGATGCGGTGGTGGTGAAATTAAACCCACGCCTGGCACTGAAAAACGCAGCTTAGCGATATATTCACTGACTTTATGACCAGGCAATTGACCGCCTTCACCAGGCTTAGCGCCCTGCGCCATTTTGATCTGAATTTGATCAGCAGAGGCCAAATATTCAGCGGTAACACCGAAGCGACCAGAGGCTACTTGTTTGATCTTTGAACGCATGGAGTCACCCGATTTTAGCGGAATATCTTTAACAATCACATCCTCGCCAATTACCTTAGCCATACTGCTGTCTGAACTAAGCGTAATAAATCGCTTGGCATCTTCGCCGCCCTCTCCAGTATTCGATTTACCACCAATACGGTTCATTGCAATTGCAAGCGTAGCATGTGCTTCTGTAGAAATTGAACCCAAAGACATCGCGCCTGTAGCAAAGCGCTTAACGATTTCTTTAGCCGACTCTACTGATTCCAATGGAATCGCTTTACCAACTGATTTAATTTCAAATAACCCTCGCAGGGTCATATGACGACGCGACTGATCATTAATTAATTTTGCATACTCTTTATAGGTTTCATACTGATTAGTACGTGTTGCATGTTGCAGTTTTGCAATTGAATCTGGCGTCCACATATGCTCTTCGCCTCGGATACGAAATGCATATTCACCACCAGCCTCTAAACTATTGGCTAACACTGGATCTTCGCCGAAAGCAGCGCTATGCATACGCACAGCTTCTTCAGCCACTTGATCTAAGCCGATACCTTCAATATTAGAGGTAGTGCCAGTGAAGTATTTCTCTACAAACGCTGAGTTTAAACCTATAGCTTCAAAAATATGTGCACCACAATAAGATTGGTAAGTAGAAATGCCCATTTTAGACATGACTTTATATAAGCCTTTACCAATGGCTTTTACAAATTTCTTCGCCGCTTCTGTGCTGTCTTTAGTGCCTAGGTGGCTGATAGTTTCGAAGGCTAACCAAGGACAAACAGCCTCCGCACCGTACCCAGCAAGCAAAGCGAAATGATGTACTTCGCGTGCTGAACCAGTATCAACAACCAAGCCCGTACTAGTCCGTAATCCAGTTTTAACCAAATGTAGATGGGTTGCTGAGCAAGCTAGTAAAGCCGGAATCGCCAGCCGTGATTCGCTCGCATTGCGATCTGATAATATAATAATATTAAAGCCATCTTGCACCGCTTTTTGCGCAGCATTAGCAATACTGGCCGCCGCAGTTACCATGCCAGCTTTGCCTAAATTGGCATCATAGGTAATATCCAACACCAAGGACTTATATTGGTTTTGGGTCAGCAGCGCAATTGATTTTAATTGCTCCAACTCATCCAACATCAGCACCGGCTGGCTAGCTTCTAAGCGGAGCGCTGGCTCAGTTTCATCGACACCCAATAGATTAGGTTTTGGCCCGATAAAAGTGACCAATGACATCACCAACTCTTCACGAATAGGATCTATTGGCGGGTTAGTCACTTGCGCAAACAACTGTTTGAAATAGTTGTAGATCAACTTAGGTTTAATTGATAGCACGGGTAACGCCGCGTCATTACCCATTGAGCCTGAAGCTTCCTCTCCATTTTGCACCATAGGTAGCATAACGAACTTAATATCTTCTTGTGTATAGCCAAATGCTTGCTGAATATCTAACAAATCAACTTGCGGCATACTAGTGGCAATCTCAATCACGCCACCAACTTTAGGCATATCACTTAGAAAGTAACGTGTTTTCTGTATCCACTGCTTGTAAGGCTTTGCTACTGCCAAAGCTTTCTTCACTTCAGCATCGTCAATAATTCGGCCTTGCTCCATGTCAATCAGCAACATTTTCCCTGGCTCTAAGCGCCATTTTTTAACAATTTTTTCTTGTGGAAAATTGAGTACACCCATTTCTGAAGCCATCATCACTAGATCGTCATCAGTCACTAAATAGCGCGCTGGGCGCAAGCCATTTCGGTCGAGAGTCGCACCTATCATGCGACCATCAGTAAAGGCTACTGCGGCTGGGCCATCCCATGGCTCCATGAGTGCAGCGTGATACTCATAGAAAGCACGGCGCTCTTCATCCATCAATGGATTACCAGACCAAGCTTCAGGAATCAACATCATCATTGCGTGCGGCAAGCTATATCCACCTGCTACTAGTAATTCTAAGCAATTATCAAAACAGGCTGAATCTGACTGACCATCGACAATTAACGGCCACAGTTTTTCTAAATCTTCGCCCAACAAAGCCGAACGCATGGTTTCATGGCGCGCTGCCATCCAATTGACATTACCTTGCACGGTATTGATTTCACCATTATGCGCAATCATACGAAATGGATGTGCCAAATCCCAAGCTGGGAAAGTGTTGGTTGAAAATCGCTGATGCACCAGCGCTATTGCCGATACTACAGCCTCATCATTTAAATCAAGATAATAAACACCGACTTCATTGGCCAGTAACATACCTTTATAGACAATAGTCCGTGAAGACAATGAAGGGATATAAAATGCAGCGTTATCTTTTAAATTAAGCTTTACCACTGCATGCTCGATGCGTTTACGAATCACGAATAATTTGCGCTCAAATACATCTTGATCGTTGGCAGTGTTGGCAATGAGCACTTGGCGCATATTTGGCTCAGTATCACGGGCAGCTTGAGCGATATTGCTGTTATCCACAGGCACTTGGCGCCAACCTAATAAAGTTTGGCCTTCTTCTTGAATGATATCGCCGATTAAAGCTTCGACCAACTCACGACCTTGATCAGCTTGTGGTAAGAAAACATTACCCACTGCGTATTGCCCAGCCGCTGGCAATTGAATATTTAACTTTGCAGCTTCTTTACGCATAAATGCATCTGGTATTTGCATCAATAAACCAGCACCATCACCTAGCTTTGGATCATACCCAGTCGCACCGCGGTGAGTTAAATTAGTAAGCAACTGCAAACCTTTTTGCACAATATCATGGCTCTTTTTACCCTTGATATGCGCAACAAAGCCAACACCACAAGCATCATGCTCGTTGGAGGGATTGTATAAGCCTTGCTTATTCGGCTTGCTTGGATTTGCAATACCTGAATCTAAGATGCTGAACTGATTTGACGCTGAATTTTCAAGCGCAGCTTGAATGTTAACCTGCGCAATTGGGTTACTTAACTCTGATGCCATATTATCTGATCACAAAACATTTAGCGGAACCGGCGATTTTACCGTTAAATGTCTATGTGTTCAACAAGATAGAGCCCAAAGATCGAGTTTATTTTAACAGGGCGCGCTGAAATCCTGCCTGCTTAGTGGGTGGATGGCAAACATTGCACTTCCCTAGTAACTAACTAGAGTAATTCGGCAAGATTGCAAGCCTAGGTCGAAGCCACTAGCTTGAATGCTTTTTGGGCAGCTGCAATGGTGACAGCAATATCCTCATCACTATGTGCAGCAGAAACAAAGCCTGCCTCAAACGCAGACGGGCCAAGGTATATACCGCTACTGAGCATGCTGTGGAAAAACTTATTAAAATGATCTTTGTTCGATTGCATGATTTCATGAAAGCTAGTCGGGCAGTGTTCACGAAAGTAAAGCCCAAACATTCCGCCCACATTTTGGGCATTAAAGATCACTCCAGCCTCTTTAGCCGCTGCAATCAAACCATCGACAAGCTTTTTAGTTTGCACTGCTAACTTAAGATGAAAATCAGGCGCTTGAATCAAAGCCAAGGTTTTTAACCCAGCAGTCACTGCGACCGGGTTACCTGATAAAGTGCCGGCTTGATAAACCGCACCTAATGGTGCTAAACAACTCATAATATCTTTACGGCCTCCAAATGCACCTACTGGCAAGCCGCCACCGATGACTTTACCCAAGGTAGTCATATCTGGCTTGATATTATAAAGTGCCTGTGCTCCGCCGAGATGCACGCGAAAACCTGTCATCACTTCATCAAAAATTAATACCGCACCATGCTTGGAACATAACTCACGCAATGTATGCAAAAATTCCATATGCGGCACGATTAGATTCATATTACCCACTACTGGCTCAATAATAACGCAGGCAAGCTCGTCACCAACTTGTGCGAATAAGTCTTTCAAAGCCTCTGTATTGTTGTACTCCAAGGTTAAGGTATGCGCTGCCACTTCGGCTGGTACACCAGCTGAACTTGGCTCACCAAAGGTAAGTAAGCCGGAGCCAGCTTTGACTAACAGCGCGTCCGCATGCCCGTGATAACAACCTTCAAATTTCAGAATTTTGCTACGTCCAGTGAAACCCCGCGCCACCCGAATCGCACTCATGGTTGCTTCTGTGCCACTACTCACCAAGCGCACTTGCTCCATGCTTGGCACGAGCTTATTTATCAGTTGCGCCATTTCCAGCTCAAGACCAGTAGGAGCGCCAAATGAAAGACTATTTTCGGCTACTTCTTGTACAGCTTTAATCACTTGAGGATGGGCATGACCGAGAATCATCGGGCCCCAAGAATTAATGTAGTCAATATACTCTTTGCCATCGACATCCCACAACTTGGAACCCAAGCCCTTTTTGAAAAATATCGGCGTTCCACCCACGCTGCGAAAGGCACGTACTGGTGAATTAACACCACCCGGAATGAGTTGTTGTGATTTTTCGAACAGGCTTTGATTAAGTGAGGTCATGATCTAAATAGTTGTGAAAATTGTTGGGTCGTTGATTCTACGTCATCTACGTTAAAAATTGCATTAATCACAGCAATTGCATTGGCGCCTGCTGATATAGCCAATGGCGCTTTTTCAAGCGTAATGCCGCCAATGGCAACGCTTGGAATATGTAACAATTGCGCCTGTTTAAATAAATCCAAATTGGCCACTGGCGCGTGCGGCTTAGTACTAGAAGGAAAGCAAGCACCAAAAGCTACATAATCGGCTCCCGCTTGTTGCCCATTTTGCGCCAACTCAATGCGGTTATAGCAGGAGACTCCAAGAATTTTATTGGCACCTAATCTGGCACGCGCCGCAACTAAATCGCCATCATCCGCACCCAAATGAACGCCATCTGCATTCAATACCAAACACAGTTTAATTGAATCATTAATAATGAGTGGCACATGATGCTGTCGGCAGATAGGCAACAGCGCTCGCGCTTGCTGTACTTGCAATGCATGATTCGCCAACTTATTCCGATATTGCACAAGATTCGCTCCACCCCTAATGGCGGCTTCCACAAGCGTGCACAACAATGCCGTATCCACTATATCTGGGGTGATTGCGTATACACCTCTAATCATAGGGTGCAATCAACTAGTGAGTTTTAGCGGTACCTTCACCGCCGTTGACTATTGAATCTTCTTCATCGCGCGCCCAAAACATGCGGTCGGGGATAAATTGACCCATACCTGGCCTAAAGCCATTTTTCAGAGTTTGCCAGGTATATTCCTGGGCTTCTAAAATAGCTTCTTCCATCGAAAGTCCGTGTGCCATACAGGCTGCAATTGCACTAGTGAGGGTGCAACCTGAGCCGTGATAGCTACCAATCAGGCGCTCCCATTTGTAGGCTTTAATTAATTTATTATCGCCGTACAAAGTATTGGTCACCTCAAGCGTGCGCTCATGGGTACCGGTAATCAGCACATACTCACTGCCCATCCCCAATAAACGAGCCGCACACTCATCAAGTGAGGTTAACGCAACTTCATCGGCATCCTCAGGGAAAGCGAAACGCCTCGCCTCTAAGCTATTTGGTGTAATCAATGTTGCCTGAGGAAACAAAAGTTCGACCATGGCATCCATCATGTCATCATTACTTAAATCATCACCACGACCCGACATTAAAATTGGATCAATCAGTAAAGGCACGTCGGGATAATCGGCCATGATTTCAGCAATGACTGCTATATTCTCTACTGACCCGAGCAGACCCAGTTTAAATGCCGACACTTGTACATCTTCTAAAATCGCTCGAGCTTGATCGTTTACCCAATCAGAATCCATCGCTAGTACACTATCAACGCCGCGCGTATCTTGTACAGTAATCGCTGTCACAACCGATAGAGGATGGCAACCTATGCTGGCAAAGGTCAAAATATCAGCCTGCAAACCAGCACCGCCACTAGGATCGGTACCAGCAAAAGTCATGACTGAAGGTGGCGCTTGATTATCCATTTTTTTACCGTAATTTATAGTGCATTTACTGGAGCGGGTGACGGGAATCGAACCCGCGTATCGAGCTTGGGAAGCTAGCGTTCTGCCATTGAACTACACCCGCCACGCATAAAACATTATACCCCAATCATTTTGGCTTAATGGCTGATACACGCAAAGAAGTTAGTATGGTTTTTTTAAAATTCTAGTGGATTAACATCAACAGACCATCTGACTTTAGCCGCAATACTTGTGCCTCTTAACTGCGCCACCAGATTTCTTAGTAACTTTTGCAATGCTAACCGCTGCGTTGCCTGCATCAATACGTGACCGCGCTCCATACCCTTAAGTCGCTCCATTTGTGGTCGCACTGGATCATACACAAGCACATCCTGACTTAGACCACGCGCAATTGTGAATGCATGCTGTAAAAACTGCTGCGCCAATTTGTAATCATTGGCTTCTGCCCTTAGTAAAGCTGTAAAAACAAACGGTGGAAACTGCACTTGCTCACGTTCTTGTAATAGTGCATTGGCATAGGTCACATAGTCATGACTGCGTAATGCATTAAAGAGTTCATGTTCGGGAAACTGGGTTTGAATAATAACTTGTCCTGCTTTATCGGCACGCCCGGCGCGACCAGCCACCTGCATTAGTTGTGCGAACAAACGCTCACTAGCTCGGAAATCTGGGCTATGTAAAGCGCTGTCAGTATCGATTACGCCAACCAAGGTTAAATTTGGAAAGTCATGGCCCTTTGCCAGCATTTGAGTGCCGACTAATATATCAATTTCTTGTGCATGCACTTGCTGTAAAATTTTTACTAATGAATTTTTGGTGCTAGTACTATCACGATCGACTCGGGCAATACGCGCGCTTGGAAATAATTGAATCAGCGTTTGCTCTAGGCGTTGCGTGCCTTGACCTGTTGGATGTAAATCAGCATTGCCGCAACTAGGGCATTGGCTGGGAATTTTTTGTTCGTGACCACAATGATGACAACGCAGTTTTCTTTGCCCTAAATGCACCACCAACTTGCTACTACATCGCATGCAAGGCGCAATCCAATGACAAGCAGAGCACAATAAAACAGGCGAGTAACCCCGACGATTAATAAACAATAAACTTTGTTCTTTACGCGCTAACCGTAAACGCAACGCGTTAATTAACTGAGGTGTTAACCCCTGTTGCAAATGAACCTTACTGCTATCTATACAATCAACCTGCGGCAATTGTGCTGCAGTCACTGCTCGCTGATTTAGGCTAAGTAAATTATATTTATTGGCCTTGGTCGAACTTGCCGTTGCATTGTGCCAACTTTCCAGTGCCGGCGTGGCCGATCCTAATACCACTGGAATATTTAGGCGCTTTGCACGCACCAACGCTACATCGCGAGCATGGTAACGCATGCTATCTTGCTGCTTGAAAGAACTATCATGCTCTTCATCAATAATAATCAGTTTGAGATTAGGTAGAGGGGTAAAGACAGAGAGACGCGTGCCGATGATAATTTTTGCCTGTCCAGACTGAGCTAATTGCCAGTGTTGTAAGCGCTCACCCTCACTCAAATTACTATGCAGAGTCACCAAGGCAAAGCTAGACAACCGACTTCTAAATCGAGCTTCTAGCTGTGGAGTTAAATTGATTTCTGGCACGAGCACTAACACCTGCGCATCACCCTGCTGCAACACATGTTGCATTAACCTCATATAAACTTCAGTTTTACCGCTACCAGTAATGCCATGTAATAACCAAGCGCTAAAATCTTGAGCGACTTGCACGATACTATCCACTGCCAGTGCCTGATCCTCATTAAGTTCAGGTGCGACCGGCGCTGGTAACTCGGCAACACGCGGGGTGGCGTGCACTTGCTGACTACTGACCCATTCCAGTTGAACCAACTGCTTAGCGGCTTTGCGTGCACCGCTAGAAATGGTATCCAGTTCACTTTCGGTCAATAATTCGCCCGTTTTAAGCGCTTCAAAAACACGACGTAAGAGTGGTTGTCGTTTTGGGATTGCCTCAAGACCAACACTTAAACCTAGCGTTGTAAGCTGATAGACATATTGCTTTCGCGATACAGCTGGTGCTATTTGGCGCAAACGTGCCGGTAATGACGACAAAAGTGCCTGTCCAAATGGATATTGGTAATAGTCAGCGCTAAATTTGATTAAGCTTAATATTTCATGGTCAAGTGGCTGCTCATCCGCAAACACTTGGCTAACAGGCTTTAATTTTTCAATGGCAAATTCGCTCGTATCCGTAAGCGCCATCACGATGCCGATTTGACTGCGCCGACCAAATGGAACCAGCACGCGCTGCCCAACTTGCACTATTAGACCACCGCTTAAATAATCAAATAAGCGATCTAAGGGCACATCTAAGGCGACTTTGAGTATGACGTTAGGCAAGATAGTTTTAATTTTATTAAAGGCTTAAGCCTGATTATCAAGTGTTTAAAGAAAAAGTTACGGCAGTAGGTTAAAATGTTGCTTTACACTTAAATGATATGAATTTTCTTTGAAAGCACATCTTACCCAATTACTCGCCATTGCCGCAAAAAGTATTGCACCTGACATCGCTACTGTCAGTATTTTACTAGATCGACCCAAGTCAGCAGAGCATGGCGATTTTTCCA
>Ga0364873_10706_pt1 | contig 11830 bp, 8 predicted proteins | sample ExccelAu500001D3_2_FD_206928 | JGI IMG/M metagenome (GOLD analysis project Ga0364873, IMG submission 206928) | Enriched cells from Trout Bog Lake Hypolimnion, Wisconsin, USA - BchlTB.Aug07.5000.01.D3 | ecosystem: Environmental > Aquatic > Freshwater > Lake > Hypolimnion/Profundal zone | place: USA... | reverse complement strand
AGTTCCTGATTTTTAATGATCTTCATTCCTTTCATTCTGGGTCTTACTTGTGTCAGCACGGTTATGCAGGAAAAGAATAAAACGATCTGTGCCAATATCACTTTCGTAGTTCCTATCGGCAAAGCAATATAAGTCATGACGATCATGATGATCGTTGATACTGACAATATGAGTGTTACTGAAGAATGTGATAAACCTTTATCAAGCAGGATATGATGCAAATGGTTTCTATCGGGAGAAAAAGGAGAACGTCCATGCAGGATCCGGATACCAAATACGCGAAGGGTATCTAATAAAGGCAGGGCTAAGATGCCAAAACCCATGGCAGGTGATCCCAAGAGCGGAAAAATACTGCTGCTTTCGGCAGTTTCAATAAAACGGATCGCTAAAATAGCATTTACTAAACCCAGTAACATCGATCCCGTATCGCCCATAAATATTCTTGCCGGTGAAAAGTTATAGATCAGAAATGCCAGTAAGCTTGCTGCAAAAGTGAATCCCATCAAAGCAAAGAACATATCATCATTGAAAAAGAAAAACAGGCTGAATACGCATGAAGTGATAATGCCGATACTGGCTGCCAAGGCATCAATGCCATCGATCAAATTAAATGCATTCATGATAACCAGGATGGTGAGCCCGGTTAAAAAATAACTGAATGTGGGGTGAATCACACCCACTCCCATAAAGCCATGCATGGTAAGGATCAGCAAATTGGCTTTAAACATCAATATCACAGCAACAACTAACTGGCCTATAAATTTTTTCATGGGCGAGATCACCAAAACATCATCCTTCATCCCCACAAAGAAAGTGATCAGGAATGCAGCAATATAATATTGAAAACCCTGCGAAACAGTATTGATCTCTGCCATCAGCAAAAGGGCTACCAAAAACCCTGCAAATATGCCAAAACCACCCAGTGAAGGAATTGGTGTTAGATGGATCTTTCTTGCATCGGGATGATCGAATAATTTTTTGCTATTAGCTACCATGATAATGATAGGAATGGCATAAAAAGTCAGGATAAAAGAAATGATCGCACTAATAATTATATTCTCCATACAATAAGAATTGATCTTAAATGTTGTTTAGAAACTTCAAAGTATTTGTACAGAGGAATAGGGGATGGGCAAATTAGTAATTTTTTTTGAATTTCTGTATTAAAAAAGCCAGCTTACAAAAACTTAATTCTAATGCCTCATACTTATTTAAGAAGCTTTTCCACGTAACTTCGCTGCCTCAAAAAGAAAAATATTATGGCTGATACGACCGAACTTAAAAAAATTGCCTCACAAATTAGACGGGATATAGTAAGAATGGTGCATGGCGTACAAAGTGGTCACCCCGGCGGGTCATTAGGCTGTGCTGACTTTTTAACGGCACTCTATTTTAAAACTCTGGTTCATAATTCTAAATTTAATATGGATGGCAAGGATGAAGACCTTTTCTTTCTTTCTAATGGTCATGTATCGCCTTTATTTTATTCAACACTGGCAAGAGCAGGATATTTTGACGTTAAAGAACTGGCCAGTTTCCGCAAAATAAATTCAAGATTACAAGGACATCCTACTACCCACGAACACCTTCCGGGGGTAAGGGTGGCAAGCGGTTCATTGGGACAGGGAATAAGTGTTGCCATTGGTGCGGCATTAAGTAAAAAATTAAACGGAGATAAAAATCTCGTTTTTGCACTATGCGGAGATGGAGAACTGGATGAAGGACAGAACTGGGAAGCGATCATGTTTGCCCCGCATCATAAAGTAGATAATTTAATTGTAGCGGTGGATTATAACGGTCAGCAGATAGATGGTTCTACCAAAAATGTACTGAACACATTCAGCCTGAAAGCAAAATTCGAAGCTTTTAACTGGACCGTGATCGAAATGGATGGCAATGATATGGATGACACTGTTGCCGGATTGGATAAAGCAAAATCCTTAACGGGTAATGGCAAACCCATTTGTATTTTGATGAAGACCATCATGGGCAAGGGCGTTGATTTTATGGAAGGAAGTCATGAGTGGCACGGTATCGCACCCAATGATGCACAACTCGCAAAAGCATTGGAACAATTGCCAGAAACTTTAGGGGATTATTGATCTTTAGTTGCGAGCTGATAGCTATGAGCAATTGCTCACAGCTCAAGGCTCTCAGCTCATAGCTTTCCTCTATTCTACGATTTCAACGAGAATTCCTGCAGGCTTGCTTTTCGTGAGGGTATCCATGCAGCCAACAAGGCAATCAATAAAATGGTTGCTACTACTAAAATAAAATCTGTTGCCAGCATTTTTACCGGATAATAGTCAATGATGAATGTTCCTCCGCCTAATTTTATTAATTTGAATTTGACCTGAATATAACAAATGGCAGCGGCCAGAATAATGCCCGCAGTTCCGCCGATACCCGCCAGTACAAGCCCCTCACTCAAGAATATTTTTTGAATCAAATTGTTATCAGCACCCATTGCTTTTAATACGGCAATATCTTTTTGTTTTTCCAAAACCAGCATGGTCAATGCTCCGATCATATTAAATGCAGCAACGATCAATATCAATGAGAGAATAACATAGATCACCCATTTTTCTACCTGCATCACGGTAAACAAACTTTGATTCTGTTCGTAACGTGTTTGCACCAAGAACTTTTCACCCAGCAATCTTTGAAGGTCATCTTTTACCTTGTTCGGATCGTTGGTATTCACTTTTAATTCAACAGAAGAATATTCGTCTGCCTTTAGATCAAGCATGTATTTTAAAAAAGAGAGATTGCTGAAAATATACTTATTATCAAAATCCTGCTGCACCAGAAATGTTCCTGAAGGATAAGCATTATAAGAATTCATTGCTTCCAGCGAATTGAAATTAGTGGCTTTTCTGTTAGGCAGGTATAGCGTAACCGGATACACAGACTTCTCCACGTCGATGCCAGTAGCATTTTCAATACCTGCGCCTATAACGATCCTGGGTTTATCGGCTGTGCCAATATCAAATTTTCCATTAACGATATGCGGTGTGATATTGTTGGTAAAAGTAAAATTATCATCCACACCTTTTATAAAAACAATGGCCTGATTATCGCCATTTACCAGCACTGCTTTTTCCTCGGCCACTAAACTGATCTGAGCAACACCCTTTGTTTTTTTTATCTGATCGATTTGCGACTGTGTTAATTGCAGCACTTTTCCTATTGCAGGGGCAATGCGGATATCGGCATAAAAATCGGTGTATAAACCTCTCACCAATCCCTCAAATCCGTTAAAAACACTCAATACAATGATCAAAGCAGCTGTTCCTACTGCTATGGCAACAACACTGATCCATGCAATGATATTGATGGCATTGGTGGATTTCTTCGACTTAAAATATCGCCATGCAAATAGAAAGTTCAAGGTTCAAAAAGTTTAAAGTTTCAAGTTCTAATGTTCACTTGAATAGTATTGTTCTTATTCCCCTTTAGGGGCTTGGGATTTATTGATCTGTTTAAACAATTCTTCCATTTTAAAAACATGGTCAAGTGTATCGTCTAAATAAAATTGCAATACCGGAATGCGGCGCAACTGATGTTTTACTTTTTCTGAAAGATGTTTCTTGATCTCCCAGGCTTTATCTTCGATCTGCTTCATGGCCAATTCGGGCTGTTCTATCTGAAATAGGCTTACATAGATCCTTGCTTCCAGCAGATCGGGCGTCACTTTTACAGAAGAGATCGATACCATGCCATTATGCATCATATTTAACCCCAGTCTCCTGAAAATATCATTCAATTCTTCCTGCAATACGGCGGCAACTTGTTTTTGACGTTTTCCTTCTTCCATAACCTTTACCTTTGGTGGCTGTAAATTTAGCATGATTACGGGTAGCAGCATAGATTTTGTTGCAGTTACCGCTCAATTAACAAAAATGAAAAAATACGCTAGGCTTTTTAAATATTTAGGTTCTCATAGTTCAGGCATTGTCTTATACTTTGTGTTTTCTGTATTATCTATTGCTTTTTCGCTGATCTCTTTTTCGGGATTACCCGTTTTCCTGACTATCATTTTTGCTAAAGAGAAAATGGTACTGGTAAAACCTAACAGCGTTTTTGATGTTTTGAAATATATTAACTACGAATTGGGGCTGTTTATCCAGGCGCATGGTAAGGAAGGTCCCGTGCTTGCATTAGGGATCATTTGTTTATTGATCCTGATCTCCGTTTTTTTGAAAAACTTTTTCTTCTATCTCAGCTTTTATGTGCTGGCACCCATCAAGATGAGTGTGGTCACAAAATTGAGAGCTGAACTCTATAATAAACTGTTGCAACTGCCCATCGGTTATTTTACCGATCAGCGTAAAGGGGATGTGATGAGCAGGATGACCAATGATATTGCCGAGATTGAAACATCGGTAGTTGGTACTTTGGAAGGATTGATCAAAGACCCCATCAATGTGATCGTTATTTTGATCGCATTGATTTTCATCAGCCCAATTTTATCTTTATTCTTATTTATTTTTCTGCCCCTGACTGCCTTTGTGATCGGAAGGATCAGCCGCAGCCTGAAAAAACAATCCAATATCTCTGCTGTTTATCTGGGAGAATTACTGTCTACATTGGAAGAAACGCTGACCGGATTAAGAGTGATCAAAGCATTCAATGCCGAATCTATCCTGCGCGGTAAATTCCTGAAGACCAATAATGATCTGTTTCAGGTGAGAAGGAAGATGCAGTTGCGCAGGGACCTTGCTTCACCTTTAAGCGAATTCATGGGCGTTCTGGTATTGATCGCCATTCTGTGGTTTGGCGGAAAACTGGTTTTGTCGAGCTCGGTGGGATTAGATGCTGCAGGGTTTACGATGTATATCATTTTATTCAGCCAGATCATTAATCCTGCCAAATCATTATCTACTTCATTTTATAATATGCAGAAAGGGTCTGCAGCCATCACCCGAATCGAAGAGATCTTACAGGCTCCTGTAAAAGTGGATGAGAATGAGAATGGAAAAAAGATCAGTTCCTTCAATTACAGCATCGAATTTAAGAATGTTAGTTTTTTATATGAGGATAAAGTGATCCTGAAAAATATCAATCTCAGCATCGGCAAAGGAAAGACCATCGCATTGGTGGGCAGCAGTGGTGCAGGAAAGAGTACGCTGGCTGATCTGATTCCGAGATTTCATGATGTAAGCAGTGGTGAATTGTTGATCGATGGGATTAATATCAAAGAATATTCCTTACACAGTGTGCGGTCTTTGATGGGCATTGTAACACAGGAACCCATTTTGTTCAATGATACGATCGCCAATAATATTTCATTGGGAATGTCGCATGCCAGCTCTGAACAGATCCGCGATGCTGCTAAGATCGCCAATGCCGATAATTATATCATGAGCAAAGAAGAAGGCTATGCTACCAATATCGGCGACAGGGGCAGTAAACTCAGCGGAGGCGAAAGGCAACGTTTAACTATTGCAAGGGCTGTATTAAAGAACCCGCCGATATTGATCCTCGATGAAGCCACTTCCTCTCTGGATACCGAAAGCGAACGTTTGGTACAGGATGCTATTAATAACATGATGCAAAACCGAACCAGTATCGTGATCGCACATCGCTTGTCTACCATTCGCCATGCTGATGAGATCATTGTGTTACAACACGGAGAGATCATCGAACGCGGGCATCATGATTCCCTGATGGAAAAAGACGGTATGTATAAACGATTGGTAGATATGCAGGAGTTGAAATAAGCGATTTTGAAATCATTGGATGGTGATCACTTCATTCATATCAATAAACTTTTGTTTCAGGTAAACCATTAGGTCTTTATTCGAAGGCGATTGCTTATTCTTTATTTTTATTTTGCGGGACTCATAGCCAAGAGAAGATACAAGAATTGAAAAATTCTTCTTCGAATATTTTTTCGGAACTGTAAGCCGAAAGCCACCATCATAGCCACTGCTTGTTCCATACTTGTTTCTGCATAAGATGGAAACACCGGATAAATATTGTTTTATAGTGCTGTCGTACACTTTCCCTGTAATGATATAGTGAGAAGGATCGGGAGTATTGTCTTGCCCATTTGTTTTGACACAAATAAATAAAACAAGGATGACCAGAAATGCTTTCATAATCATAATGGCAAAGATCATTGCCATTACAAATATACTCAACTGAGATCTTTAGAATCAATCCATCACACTCGGCAATTTCTCCACTTTATTTTTCTTGCTCTTGTCAACTGTAAACAAGAAAGTGCTTTGAATAAAATTCTTTCCGCTGCCATTGGTTGTTGTATTATAGTCGAACTGACGTATAAATCCCAGTTGAAATGCAAATAACGGATTGAACTGATAGCCCATACCTGCAAAGAATCTATTCCTCAAAAAATAGGGGGCCAGATTAGTGAAAAACACTTCATCAAAAGCAGTAGCAAATAATGTGTTGGATGAAAAGCCGGGGTGATTAATGGGAATGATGGGATTGATCCGATATCTAAACCTGTTTTGAAAATCACCATTCACCCATCGCTGTTCTATCCGATAGCGGTGTTCGATCTTTAATCTTCCGATATTATTGTTGAGGATCAACTGTTCCCAGATCCTGAACTCTTTTGTATTGGCCGGGGATTTATAATTGCCGGGATAATCGTAGGTTGTATAATCTCCCATGCCGATAAAAACAGAATGTTTATGGGCAAAATTCAAACCTGCACCGCCCTTCACTTCGTGATAGTAAAAATCAGTGGTTAGTTTCTGAGAACGGGTTTGTATTTCTCCATACAGGAAATATTTGTCGTTGGGCTTCACAAAAAGATTCACAATATCCCAGCTTCCCAATTCATTGTTTTGTGCATAGGATCCTGCAGAGATTAACAAAATAACCAGTACTAACAGGAGCTTTATTTTTTTCGATTCCATTCCATTCATTGATTAAAACAAAAAAAAGAGCCGATGCAGATACATCAACTCTTTATATAAAATAGTCAGATTCTTATTCGTTAATAGCAGCCGACGGTTTTACCAAACCTAACTTAGCTTCGAGGCTTAAGGTAGCATGTGGTACAGCACGTAAACGAGCTTTGTCGATTAGTTTTCCTGTAACTCTGCAAATACCATAGGTCTTGTTCTCGATACGCATGATCGCTTTTTCCAGGTGATCGATATATTGGATCTGGCGACTGGCCATCTGGCTCAATTGTTCGCGTTCCATGCTCATTCCGCCATCTTCCATGGTGATGTAGCGGTTATCGCTTTCATCTCCGCCCATTTCGTCTTTGCGGGTAATCAAGCCCTGCAGGTAGGCCAACTCTTTTTTAGCGGCTTCCATTTTTTTGTTGATCAGGTCTCTGAATTCAGTTAATTCAGTATCGCTGTACCTAACAATGGGTTCGTTCGATCTTTGATTGTCCGTTCTTTTTTCTAAAGGAGTGTATTGCGGCTTATATGCAACACTTGTTTTAACACTGGTCTTAGGTACTTTCACTTCTTTCAATGGTTCCTGTTGTTTTTTTATAGGTTTAACCGGTGGTAAAGGTTTTGCTTTTACCTCTACTTTAGGTTTAGATACTGATACTAGTTTGGCTGCAGGAACATGTTTAACCGGATGCAGCTCTTTTTTAGGAGCAGGAGCAGGTTTTGCAACTGCTTTTTTTACAGGTATGGGCTTTACCGGTTTTTTAGCAGGAACGGCTTTTTTAGCTACCGGTTTAGCTGCTTTTTTAGCAGGAACGGCTTTTTTAGCTACCGGTTTGGCAACAGGTTTAACAGCCTTTTTAGGAGCCGGTTTTGTTGCTTTTTTTGCTACTGCAACCTTTTTAGCAGGTTTTGCAACAGCTTTTACAGCCTTTTTAGGTGTAGGTTTCTTTGTAGCCATACAGTTTTATCCTTTTTTTGTTATGGTGACTTTCAGCAAAATTTCGTTTACTTCTATGTCGATACCCCCATTTAATTGGGGTACCCAAGCAATATCGTCTGCTAAAATTTCGCCGCAAATATAGATTTTATTATCATTAATAGATGAATACAGATTTTTGTTCTCCACAACTGTTACTTCTATCCTGTCGGTAAGGTCAAATCCACTCTCTTTTCGGATGCTTTGGATACGGTTTACGAATTCGCGGGCATCTCCTTCTTTTTGCAGGATCTCGCTGATCACAATATCCAGAGCCACCGTCAGATTACCCTTGGTTGCCACTTCAAATCCAGGGATCTCCTGAACGGTCACTTCAATATCTTCCGGATGAATGATGATCGGGTCCTCGTTGTCAAAAACGTAATCCACTCCGTTCAAAGTATACATTCCTTCCAGAACGGTGCCGATAGCTTCATCGTCCATTTTGGCGATCATGTCGGCGGCCCATTTCATATGTGCTCCCAGGCGTTTGCCCAGGGTCTTGAAATTGGCCTTCGCCTTTCTCTTGATGATATCATTATTGGCATTCAGGATCACCACTTCTTTTACATTCACCTCATTTTTGATGACAGATTCTACCGCAGCGATCTGTGCATGCATCCTGTCGTCCAAAGCAGGGATGAATACCTTCTGTAAAGGCTGACGAACTTTGATATTTACTTTCTTGCGGAGTGATAAGATCAGTGAACAGATCTCCTGTGCCAGTTGCATTCTTTGTTCCAGGTCGGCATCGATCGCTTCCGGATTCGCTTTCGGGAAATCTGTATGATGAATGCTGGAAACAGAAAATCTTCCCGTAAGTGCATTCAGGTTTTGAAATACTGCATCACTGAAGAATGGCGAAATTGGGGCCATCAATCTGGTGATGGTCTCCAGACATTCGTATAATGTTTGGTAGGCCGAGATCTTATCTGCTTCATACTCACCTTTCCAGAACCTTCTTCTGCATAAACGCACATACCAGTTGCTCAGATGCTCATCCACGAATTCTTCAATGGCACGGCCTGCAAGGGTAGGTTCATAATCGTCCAAAGCCTCCGTAACCGTTTTGACCAAGGTATTGAGTGATGATAGGATCCATCTGTCAATTTCCGGGCGATCTTTTAAAGGGATATAATTCTCTTTAAATGCAAAGCCATCCACATTGGCATACAATGCAAAGAATTGATAGGTATTATAGAGCGTACCGAAAAATTTTCTTTGTACTTCCTGTATACCTGCCAGATCGAATTTTAAATTATCCCAAGGAGATGCATTGGTAATTAAATACCAGCGGGTAGCATCGGCACCATATTTCTCGATGGTCTCAAAAGGATTTACCACATTGCCCAAACGTTTGCTCATCTTGTTGCCGTTCTTATCCAATACCAAGCCGTTCGATACAACAGTTTTAAAAGCACGCCCATCCACTTTTGCAGTGGATAAACCGGCTTTTGTTAATTCATCATCCACACTTTCTTTTATTAAAGAACCGATCGCATGTAAAGTATAGAACCATCCCCTTGTTTGATCCACCCCTTCGCATATAAAATCAGCAGGATAACTATTGGCAAAAATTTCTTTATTCTCAAATGGGAAATGCCATTGCGCATAAGGCATGGCGCCGCTGTCGAACCAAACATCGATCAGGTCGGCAACACGTTGCATTATTTTCCCTTTTGGAGAAATAAAGAATATATCATCAACAAAGGGTTTATGCAGATCATCTGTTTTAAATCGAAATATTGGTTGAGCAGAAAAATATTTTAGTTTTGTATCAGAAACTGCTCCCAAATCATCACGGTTAAGCGTAGGGTTGATTTGCGTAGTATCGGCAAGTGCGGAATCGCTACCGATATCAACAGTTTCATTTTTCTTTTTAAACCCTGTTACCAACCAATTATATTCCTCATCATGTAAAAACTGCGAAATGATCACAATGTATTCATTGGTTTGCAGTTCAATTCTTTTAGCATTTTCCGGACCATATTCTCTTATAATTTTTCCTGATACCAAAGCATCTGCAATCCCTTCAAAAACATTTTCTAATGTTTGATCTTTAAAGGCAATAATATTTTCTGATTCCCAATTTCTTTTCGCAATAATTTTTGATGTGCCATAGCCACCTTCAAAATCTTTGGCGGCATTGCCTTCTTTACCCCATAAAAAATGAATAAATCCATTTTTTATCTCAGGACGACAAACGGCGAATTCAACATCTTTATTATTTTTTAGCTGATAGTGAAATGCCTTTAGGGCTAAAAATTTTTCTCTTTCTGCATCGAAATTTTTTACCCTCTCCTCGCTTACATAAAACGCATTGGAAAAAGCGATCTGTTCATGCAGATCTGCAATACTGCCAATACAAATTTCTTCACTGCCATCCTGACTACGCCATACCGGAAGTGGCGTTCCCCAATAACGACTCCTGCTTAAATTCCAGTCCACCATATTTTCCAGCCAGTTACCGAATCTCCCTTCACCGGTCGATTTGGGTTTCCAGTTAACGGTCTTGTTCAATTCCACCATCCTGTCCTTTAAGGCAGTGGTCTTGATGAACCAGGCATCCAAAGGATAATATAAAATGGGTTTATCGGTTCTCCAGCAATGCGGATAACTGTGTTCGTATTTTTCTACTTTAAAAGCACGGTTCTCTTTTTTCAGTTTTACGCAGATGTCAACATTCACATCTACATAATCTTTCTCATCCTTATAATTTTTTACATAACGATTGCTGAATTCTCCCAGACCATCCAGGAATTTTCCTTCACGGTCCACCATCGTTAAAATGCCGATATTGTTTTTCTTTCCAACCCTGTAATCGTCTGCACCAAATGCGGGAGCGGTATGTACGATACCTGTACCATCTTCTGTGGTAACAAAATCACCCAAGATAATTCTGAAGGGATCGCCACCTGCAACTTCCACACTATTGGCTTCATAAGGCATCAGTTGTTCGTAACGACAATTTTCTAATTGCGTTCCTTTGCATTCAGCCATGATCTTCCAGGGAAGAATTTTTGCTTTCTCGTTGTATGCATCAAAATCAGCCTCCTTTCCTTCATCTTTGAAATACTTGCCCAGCAAGGATTTTGCCAGGACAACAGTAACAGGAAGATGTGTATAGGGATTGAAGGTCTTCACTAAAACATAATCAATATTCGGTCCAACGGTCAAACCTAAATTCGATGGAAGCGTCCAGGGTGTAGTGGTCCAAGCCAGGAAGAAAACTTCTGCGCCATGCACTGCATCATGCAAAAATTTATTCTTTTCATCCTGCACTGCCCGGAACATCGCAACCGCACTGGTATCTTTTACATCTTTATACGTGCCGGGCTGATTTAATTCGTGTGAACTTAATCCTGTTCCCGCTGCAGGTGAATAAGGTTGAATGCTTACACTTTCGTACAAAAGATCTTTATTGTACAATTGTTTCAGGATCCACCATAAGCTTTCGATATAATTATTTTCAAACGTGATATATGGATCATTCAGGTCTACCCAATAACCCATCTTCTTCGTCAGATCATCCCATTTGTCTTTATAGCGCAATACGGCTTCCCGGCATTTTTTATTGTATTCTTCAACCGAGATCTTTTTGCCGATATCTTCTTTGGTGATGCCCAATTCTTTTTCAACACCCAACTCTACAGGTAAGCCATGGGTATCCCAACCGCCCTTGCGTTTTACCTGAAATCCCTGCATGGTCTTGTAACGACAGACCATATCTTTCAATGTTCTGCTGATCACATGGTGAATGCCGGGCATGCCGTTGGCACTGGGCGGACCTTCATAGAACACAAAAGGTGTAGCGCCTTCACGTAAGGAAACACTTTGTTCAAAAGCATTGTTCTCTTCCCACTTTTGCAAAATCTCTTTTTCAATAGCGGGTAAATTCAGTCCTGAAAATTCTTTGTATTTAGCACTCATAAAACACCTGTCCTGCTTGTTTTTAAAGGCTGCA
>Ga0364873_10431_pt2 | contig 11853 bp, 14 predicted proteins | sample ExccelAu500001D3_2_FD_206928 | JGI IMG/M metagenome (GOLD analysis project Ga0364873, IMG submission 206928) | Enriched cells from Trout Bog Lake Hypolimnion, Wisconsin, USA - BchlTB.Aug07.5000.01.D3 | ecosystem: Environmental > Aquatic > Freshwater > Lake > Hypolimnion/Profundal zone | place... | reverse complement strand
CGGCTGTCATAGGCTATTTCGAGGGCTGCCATACCTATGCCCGCAAGCTTTACCCGGAGGTGAAGCTCGACTGGAGCCGGTATCGGCAGCGGTTGAGCGAAATAGAGGGATTGGATATCGTGGATATACCGAATACCATGTGCTGCAAGAGTTCGGGCGCAAAGATTATTGATACCGCACTGAAGATGAATGTGACACAGATCCTGTGTCCCTGCAGCGGCTGCTATGCTTCCCTGATAAAGGAGTCTCAGGGAGGAATTCTGCCGATAAATGTTTTGGAACTCCTGCTCAGAAGTCTGGAGTATACGATTTCTCAAAAGATGACCAAGGAGAATTCATGAAGGCAATAGCTATTAACGGAAGCCCAAGAAAACGCTGGAACACCGCCACATTGCTTAAAAAGGCCTTGGCCGGGGCGGAAGCGGAAGGCGCAGGCACCGAGCTTGTTCACCTCTACGACAAGTCGTACAGCGGCTGCAGAAGCTGTTTTGCCTGCAAGAAGATCGGAGGAAAGAGCTATGGGCGGTGTGCGGTGAAAGACGAACTGACCCCGGTCCTGGCAAAGGTTGCGGAGGCGGATGTGCTGATTTTAGGCTCTCCGATCTATTTTCACACAGAATCGGGCGAAATGCGCTCGTTTCTGGAGCGTCTTCTTTTTCCGTACCTGACCTACACCCCCGGATACGGGTCGGTTTTCCCCGGAAAGCTTCAGACTGGTCTCGTGTATACCATGAACGTTAAAGAGCAGGATATACCTGCCTACCGCCAGGATGTGTCGGTCTCGGCGACCCAAGGGGTCATGACCCGCATTTTCGGCAATTGCCGATTCATGCTTTCGACAGACACGCTGCAGTTTCCGGATTATTCAAAATACCTGTCCACAGTTTTTGATCCGGAGGCAAAAGCCAAAAGGCGGGAGGAAGTCTTCCCCCAGGATTGCGAAAAGGCCTTCACGCTGGGAGCCGACCTGGCCTTGATGGCTAAGGATCAATCTCAAGGTTGTTGGGAAATCAAATAAATAATCCAACCTATCAAGAAGAGTGCCCCCATGACAAAAAATATCCTTCGCCCCAGCCACCGCCCTATTATCGTCCCGCAATAAGGGCATATCTGAGCGGCAGAGCTTATTATGTTCCTGCATTTGCGACATTTGATCAGCAGCATTCAATCAGAATAGGATGGAGTGTTATTGGGGCTTTTTCTCCTGTAAAGGAACCAGACAGCGTCGAAGGGAAAAAGGAGTTGCCTTTGGCGATTTCGATTCATCTGGCAGTATGACAGGTTTATAATCAAAAGAGCAAACTCTCTCTGCATCATTAATTTTCATCATCGAATTCGATTTCGATCTCGTTGCCTTCCTCATCTAAGACTTTATGCAAATTGTATTCATCCAATTGCATAATGAAATCTACGGTACCTTGGTATTCGAAAACCAGATTATTTATAAATTCATGCGTATTATAATCTGCATAGATGGTCTTGAAGCCAGCTATTGAATCTTCTACTCGAACAAGCTGGGCGGTAATCTTAATTGTCATTCCTGATTCGGTTAGAATTTCAATCTGGTATTCTCCTCCACATGCTTCCTCAGAAAAAGCAGCGACCGCGACCCCTCCCCGACTGATATCGATTGCATGTGCCTTTATTGTAGGCTGGTTGCTATTCGACAGAACAACATTTCCATGCAACGGAACACGAACGTGTATTCTTTTATGTTTCATATCGGATCTTGTTTGAAAAATATATAAGAATAAAGTGTCATTTGTCTCAACTTGGCCTTACATCAATCCAGGTGAAGTGTATTCATATGCTGTGGGATCAATCGAATCATAATAAAACCAGCTCGTTGTTCCGTGGTGGAGTTTCATTGTGTCGAGGCAACAAGATCTTTCAACTCTTTATGAACCAGGAGCCGGCTAAATTGAACACTCACAGCGTATTCGTTGCCGACGATTGGTTGACTCCGAACTGCCCTGACTACACCGGTTATATTGAACATGACATTGGCGGACAAGGAGAGGGTCAGCCCGACAGTCCTCCCCAGAAGCATGCGTGCATTGCTCTTTCTGGACATGCGCAGGAAAAATGAAGCCCCACCAGCAGAAATATCAAAGAGCTCTCCTTTGGCAACAATACTCCTGAGCAAGGTAGGTGTAATCAATATCCAGAAGGTCCAGCAACCGGACAGTGTCACGCACAAGGAAGGGAGTCGCAAATGGCCTGTAGCAGCCGAATATGATGCAATTGCGGGCCTCATCTTTCGGTTGAGGAATGCCAAGGGCGGCCAGCAATCCGGCTCTCAACACCGGGCTTGCACCATGATTCCCGTATTTTTTGATGGTTTCAATCTGCTCGTCGGCTGTCCGGCCACAGGAAAGCGCCTCGGCCATACCTTTCCAGCCTGTACGTTTCTTTTCTTTTTCCATGGCTTTTTCTCCTTGTTTTTAATCGATCTCAGCCATGCGTCCTCGCAGGCACCTCTCCAAGAGAAAGGGCATCGGGCAAGTCCCTGCCGTCCCATCCAGGATCTTTGAGTCTCTGAACCTTATCCGCGGTATACGATCAGCCGACCATACAGCTCTGATCAATCTGAAAGACCTGCATCATTATCGAATGATCGATCATGTTGACTCCATGAGAAAGAGCATCGACCATATCCTTGTCATCCCATCCAAGATTCCTGAGCTTTTCGATGTCTTCTGCGGTTACGGATCCTGGCGATTGAACGGCTTTGACGACAAATGCAAGCATGGCACTCTCGTGTTCTTCTAACAGCGATTGTGACGGGTCGGCTTCCATTTTTCGAAAATCATCATCGCCAACGCCCTGTTTCTCCAAAATATGTTTATTAAAATCCGTACAGAATGCATAGCTCAGGTTGCGGGCTACCAGATATCTGATATGGGCAAGCAGGGGGAAGCTGAGTTTCGGATGTTTTGAGAAATACTGAATCCGTTGAAACTGGAGATCAAAAAGACCCGGACTGACACTCATCATCTCCATAGGTTTTGGGATCATACCGATGTTTTTCATAAACTTCTGATAGGCTTCTTTGATTGAGCCTTCTGCTTTTTCTGGTGATACCATGTTGATAAGCGCCACAGCTGCCTCCTCGTTTATATTGTTGTATGAAATGATACCGATGAAAATTACAAATGCCCGGTAAGAATCTTCTTGGAAATTACTCCGGATTGGATTATTAGTAAAATTAATTTATTTTATAACCTCAATAAGGCACGGTAATAGCTGATCAGATGAATCACCTTGAAATAAAACATTTACGAATGGTCCAGGCCATTGCTGAATCTGGAAATATGACCAAGGCTGCAGACCGGCTGTTCCTTACGCAGTCGGCTCTCAGCCAGCAATTAAAAGACATTGAAGGCAAGTTGAAGGTGGACCTGTTTTTCAGAACCAGCCGGAAAATGATCCCGACAACCGTCGGAAGACAACTGTTGCAGACAGCTGAACATATTATCGAAACTCTCGAGGATGCAGAACTTGCTATTGCGAAAAGAGCCTCGGGAGAAAGTGGAGAATTCAAGGTAGGTACGCAGTGTATCTTTTGCTACAAATGGTTACCCTCTGTCATGAAGGTATTTCAAGGCAAGTTTCCGAACATCGAGTTTGAAATCGGCAATTCCGATGACCTTGTCAGTGAACTTGAGGCGAAGAAATTCGATTTGATCATCAGTGCAACTCCAAAGTCTGACGATGCTGCCATCTATTCACCGCTCTTTACTGATCAATTAGTCTGCATACTTCCCGAAGATCATCCTTTCAGCACCCAACCTTGTGTCCAATTTCAGGACTTTAGCAGAATGGACCTGATATCCTATGGGGATAAAGGAAAGAATAAGTTTTATCAGGCATTTCTTAAACCAAAAGGAATTGAGCCCAAGCGATACATGGCAGTAGGCCAACCGCATGCAATTATAGAAATGGTGGCCTCGGGCTTTGGGGTCAGCGTCTTCCCAAGATGGGCGGTAAAGAGTTCATTATCGGGAACTGGTATCGTGGCACGTCCTCTAACCAGAAACGGTTTGCCCGTGACTTGGCACGCTGTCTCCTTGAAAAAAAACAACCGACCGGTCCTCCATGACGAATTCATTCGTATTATCGGAAGGTCGGGAGAGATGAAAAATAAAGGGTAGCATAGTTGCCGTCCCCAAGGGCAGGATTCTTTTTCTCCTGAAAGCTGTTATTTCTAATAATACAGAATTAAATGCGAGGCGATAAAAGTATCAACTGAATCATATGGTTGTTCTGTTGGAGTATGCTGAAAAAAGTGGACACCGAATCGTAATCTTTTTAAAAAGAAAGCATCGTTAGGGTTCAGTTTTCAGAACTCTACAGTCAACTCGGCAAGGCAGACATTATCAGTGGCATTACTGCTGCGGGTTGTGGAATACTCCAATTCGCTGACGACATTTACACCCCCGTAAAAGCTGTACAGAACACTGCTGACCGATGCTCCGAGTGTGGCGGCATTGGGATCCTGCGGCACTGAAGAGAGCGTGTATACGGGGCTATTGCTGCCCAATGTCGCAGTTGTTCCAATCGTGGTGTCACCGGACTGATGTTTCAACTCGGCATTAAGGGTTGTGGTTACACTCCTGCCATTCCCGAAGATGAAGTCATGGCTGAACGATGTCGCAACAGTGCTTATCACCGCTTGGGCGTTCGAGTTGCCAGTGTTAACGGACCAAATCGGATTGGAGCCATTCTCGTTAATGGCATCTTGGTTAAGACTTAATCGGCGGATTCTCGGTGTGATAGTCAGTCGAGAACTGACACCAAACGGCACGTCATAGTCCACACTGGCACCGAGAATCGACACTGTCTGACCGTAAGAACTGGCATAATTACCTAGAGTCTCCTCAAAAAACGACTACTCCAAAATCATGCTCATTGCTGGAAATCTGAGCATACCATGAATAATAGCGGCAATTCGAGTAAAGCAGATATGAAACAAGAAGAGACATACGTTTCTTCCCTGAGAAAAGAGTTCGTCATACAACTCCCTTAGTAGAATCATCAGGTTCATCACCAGGAAGATACTATTGATCCATGCTTCCGATGTCTTCAGAAGTCTGGCCCGGATGTAGTTGAGCCGGTAGCCGTTTTTTCCCTGACCGAATTTTCCTTCAATGGGAATTCGGTCCAAAGCATCCTGACGGCGCTGCTTTTTCTCTTGTTTCAATTTTTCCGCATTTCCCGATGTCTCTTTCGGCGGACGGCCAAGTGGTCTGCCGCCAAATCGAATGCCGTGTTCCTTCATGAACTTTCTGTTCTCTCGAGTTCCGTAGATCCCGTCGGCTAACACGCTTTCGGGATACGCGCCGGAACGGCGTTTATACATTTCAATCTGTGTCGTCAGATCCTGGTTCTCATTGAAGGCATCCCAGCTGATATGATCCACCAGGGCAATGCCATCAATCAGGCTTACGCTCAGCTTTGCCCCAAACTCCGTCGATTTGCTCGCCTTGCCTCTCACGATCGGACGAACATGGGGTTGCGATATGCTGACGATACGATCATCGCAACGTCGATTCTTGCTCCTATACATCCCGTCCTGCTGTTCGAATACATGCTGGATGATCCAGTACTGGCGCTGCCTCTTGGCAGGCAGAGGAAACGGTTTGCTGCCGACATCGTCCAGCAGTAGAGAGATATGACCCAGGTTCCTTCTCAGATATTGCAACTGCTCCCGATTCCCGCGACGGCGCTCTTTAATGCTCTGCTTTCTCTTTTTTACAATGGCAAGATACTGCCGTCTCGCCTTCTGCCGATATGTGCGGGGCTTGCGGATCTGATTGCTTAAACCATACAACTCATCAATCAACTGCTCCGAGATTTCTCGGGCCTCATTCAACAGGTTGATATCGGTCGGGTAGCGAATCGCCTGCTCGGCAACCGTCGCGTCTACCAACAGCTTCCCTTTGTTTACGGGCTCTTCTTCAACCGTTTCTCCAACCTCTGTTTTCTTCGATCTGGCCATACCGAGTTTCTCGAGTATGACTTTCTCGAAAGAAGCGAAGATATCGAGCCCCATCCGTTTTCGTATCTCAACAAACAAGCTCGGAGCAAAAGGCTGTTCATCCTTGTAACAGGAGAACCCGGCAAAGTATTGCAGGTACGGGTTCTCCTGGATCTGCAACACCGTCTCCTCGTCGCTGAGATTCAGCTTGTGCTTTATAATCACCGCCCCGATTATCAGCCGGGCATCTTTGCAGGGACGTCCACGCCCTGAATCCATGGCCTTGTAATACCCAAGCGCCAGTTCATCCCAGGGGATGACCCTGCTCCATTTTACCCATCTATTCTCTGGGTTCAGTTCTCCACCAAAAGGGAGGTGGAAACCTTCCAAGCCCATCTGTCGGTTACTTTTATATCTGATCATGTGCAAGCCTATTAAGGGTTTTTGTAGTATTTCTTGCACATTATACCATATATACAGATATTTACATCAATAATATCAAACTATTAACTGTTTTTGAGGTTAATCTATTTAACTGTTGGAATGGCTTTTAGCGACTTGACTTGACTATCATTTTGAAAGCGGGTGGATTTAATATACTTCCACTAGGGCCAGGAAGCTCAGAGATGATATCTTACATAATAAAAATTCAGGTATTGCTGGCGGCTTGAAGTTGGTAGCAGATATGCACTGGTTCACGAATTTTGGAATTTCTGCTATGTCAAATAGTCCGGATGGGCATAGTGTTGCCACGATATCAGCATCTTTTACAAAACAAGTTCATTAAACCAAATGCTTCCGCCGTTCAAGGTGTCTTTCTGACTGTCGCTAAAGGCCGTATGTCGGCCATCCAGGTCTGCTCACGGGTTTGGTATGCTGTAAGCTGTCAAATACGGATAGCTTATTATCTGAAGGGTATTGCCTGGATTGCCTGAAAGAGCAGTCTACGATATCGCGTATTGTCGGAGTCAGGCGGACGATGCGCCTTATGCGGTGCAACCAACAAAGAGAGACTTCTTGACGTTGATCATATAAAGCCGAGATCAAAAGGAGGAAAAAACGAATATGAAAACCTCCAGGTTCTCTGCTCCAAATGCAACCGTTCCAAAGGCAATAAGGATGATACTGATTTCCGACCTGAGCCTATTAATTCAATAAAAGGATGTCCTTTCTGCTACCACAATTGCAAGACCCGGATTGTTGAAGAACTTCAAACGGTTTTTTCGATTCAAGATCAATACCCTGTAGCCGAGAATCATTTATTGATTATACCGAAACGCCATACTGAGGATTATTTTTCACTCTCTGAGAATGAGAGATTTGAAGCAAACCAGTTAATCGAAATATCCAGAAAAAATATACTGCAAAATGATTCAACGGTTACCGGCTTCAACATCGGGATGAATTGCGGAGAATCTGCAGGACAAACAATTTTCCACTGTCATATTCACTTGATCCCAAGAAGAAACGGGGATACCCCTGCACCAAGAGGCGGTGTGCGAGGGGTTATTCCCAGCAAGATGAGTTATTGATCAACCAAGGTTCCCGTTTTCAATGGAAAACATACAACTCAGATCCGTTGACATCTAAGTATCAGTGCTAACTTTTAATTCACCGGTTTCTCTCTTATTCCGCAATCTAGCGCAATCGATGATTAGGCAACTTTTATCTGTTTTCTTATTAACCCACTTTCTTTCGGGCTGAATTTGTTCAAATGGAAATACGCTAAATTGAAAGGGAATTTATTTCGTGCCTCTTAATGAAACTCAGCAACTTTGAAGGGAACATGCGCTAGGCAAGCATTGAGTAATCTCAAAGGCAATTGCGGCTCCCAGAATCTTCGGTTGAAACGATAGCAAAACTCATCCAGATATTCCTGGAGATAACGAGAAGATACCCCATGGAATGTACCGTTAAGGAATTTCTTCATATTCCCGATTACAATATGGACAAGAGGCAACCATCGGGATGCCTCTTGCGGTGGTGTCACTTTCTTCTCGTGAACATGATCGTTTCCAGCAGCATTCAACGCTGGAAATGCATCTGTGCGTACTGTTTGTCCCGACTTCAAATGAAAGGCAAGAAAATCGGCCACCGTATTTTTGGTAAGGGCATCAACTGCTTTTATGGCAGCAAACCCAGCTTTTTTGTCCCGAGTTTCAACTGCTACCAGGACCGGCTTTTTTCCTTCAGCACCACGCCCTCTTTTTCCGCTACGTTTTCCTCCGACATACGTGTCATCGAATTCAATCAAGCTTTCAAGCCGGTAGATACTGTCACGATGAGCCATGGCCATTCTAAATTTTTTCAGCATGTTACGTGCACTTGGCCAGGACACCCCGATCTGTTTGCACAATCGCAAAGCGGAAATGCCTCCTTTGTCGGATGCGGACAGATAAATGGCCCAAAACCATTTTACGAGGGGGATCTTCGTGGCATGAAACAGAGTTCCTGCGGTAACAGATACCTGATGTTTGCACGAAGAACATTGGTAGAGTTTTCGGGTCATTATCATTGTAAAATTTTGCGAACCGCATTTGGGGCACTGAAATCCTTGAGGCCAACGAACTTTCGCCAGTACTTTTGTACAGGCCTTTTCGGTTCCGAATTTTTTCTGCCACTCAATAAGAGAAATAGTCGGCATTTTCATTGTAAGGCCTCCTTTAAGGCAATAACTTGATCTTACATGAAAATATAATCATTCAACTGAGTCTCATTAAGAGGCACGTAATTTTATCAATTTGCAGCCCGCAAAGCGCAGATATCCGCGAGCAGTAAGCCGTGACAACGAGTGTCGGCAAGACCTGTCGTTATATTTCACCATACCTTTTACCGCAAGGCAAGCAGGATTCTCCGCATAGTGCCATGGAGAAACCGGAAGGGATTGAATCCGACCGGATTCAGGCTGCCGGGTGCGATAAAGCCCGAACCGTGAAAATTCTCGGGCCGCAGAAAAGGAAAGTCGATCGCGTCAATCCTTGCATTGCGAAATCCCCTCTCAGCAGCCTCAAGCCAGAGAGGACACCTCGCAGGCGAAAGCTCCAGGGCCTTTGCGGGGCAAGAGTTCCATCAAGGACAGAATGACCCCGGAGAATCGCCGGTGGGAATCTCTCAGCCGCATATGGAGCAGGGGTTTCCCCACCCCTCTCACGATACCGAAGAGGTTCTTTACAGCAATGGTCATGTACATCTGGTTGTGGGCTTTAATCTTGGGCAGGTTGACGAAAAGGTCGCAATCCAGCGCCTCCCGGGCCACCTTGATCTGTATTCCCCCGTCAAGGACAAAGGTCCGGGGACTCGCGAACTCAACCACCTTGACACCAAGATCTGCCAGAACAGCGTGAAGACCGATATGGCGGACAACAGCGGCAGCTCGACCGAAGGCAGGAGAATCCCCAAGACTCACCACTGCCCCGCGATCGACAAACATACGCGCCACAGAGGCAATAAAACGGGCATCGGTGCATGCCAGGGCCGGACCTCGAGCACTGATGAGATTGGGTTTAAGCAGAACCCGCTCTCCCCGAAGATCCCGGTCCAGACCGAGATGCGGCGCCATGCGCTCCAGCAGATCCGCCAAAGCCGGACCATCATAGGCAGACCTCTCGAGAAGGACCTTACAGGAGCTGTTCATCGCCGGAGGATGCAAAGAGAAATTTGTGCCCTAGAAACAGGAAAGCCGGTCTCACAAACGTGAGCCCGGCTTCTCCTGGAGAAAGGAGAGAAGAGATAAAAAGCATAATATCATTTGCAGATTCCATGCCACGGAAAAAGATATATTTATATATTGTTTCAAATAAAATACTTAGCTCACGACAAGCCCCAGCACTGCAACAATTAAATGAAAGCAATAATACAATTTTTTGTACGCTGTTCCCCTCTGAACCAGTAGAAATATATATTACCTCAACAAATTCAAAAGATTAAAGGTGAAGATTTTTAAACTCCCGCCAAACGAGGTCATTCCAAGACTGAGCGCACAGAAGAAACAGTCCGTATTCCTTTAATATTACAAATGAAACGAAAAATTATCCACAAAAAAATCACGATCACCCGGTCATAATTTTTCTATTCTCTCTCTAGAGGGTGCTTTGAAAAGGGAGAATTTTCTTTCGAGTGCAAGACCTGCAAAAATTGCACCGCAGGTCTGAACAGGACAGCCAAGTCTCCGGAGATCGGGTGAAAAGCCAACCTTTCAAGGCGATCTGCGCACGGGACGGCCCGTTACTTCTGATCCTCAGTCAGCCTGATGAGGCGCGTTCTGACCACGTTGCCGTTCTTTGCGATATCTCCCAAAAGCCCCGAGGGCAACTCTGACTCTACATCAATGATATTATAGCCGATTCTACCGTTCGACTCATTCAGATAACTGGCGATATTCAGGCCATAGCCGCTGATCACATTGGTTGCGAAGGCGATCATGCCGGGAACATCCCGATTTATCACTATGAGCCGGCTACGGATCGCGGCTGAAGGTGTTGATTCAATATTGGGAAAGTTGACGCTGTTGGCAACATTGCCGTAATCGAGATAGGCGGTGAGTTCCCGCACCGCCATACAGGCGCAATTTTCCTCGGATTCCGAAGTCGAGGCCCCCAGATGGGGAGTGGCCAGAACCTTTGGGTGGCCGATAGTGGCAACCGTGGGGAAATCCGTTATATATCCTGCGAGGTACTCGCTGTTCAATGCCCCGATAACGGCCTGCTCATCGACGATGGGACCGCGGGCGTAATTGATAAGGATTGCCCCCTTCTTCATTTTCCTGATGAAATCGGCATTGACCAGATGCCGTGTGCCGGAGGAAAGGGGCAGATGCAGACTGACGATATCCGCATCCCCGACAACCTCTCTCAGGCTCCTGCCAATCACGACCTCCGGCAGGAGTTGGTGGATATTGTCGATGCCGGGATTTGGATCGAATCCCTTCACCTGCATGTTTCGGTGTATCCCGCCGTTGGCCAGCTTGACCCCGATCTGACCGAGACCGATGACTCCCAGATTTTTTCCGGCGATCTCCACTCCGCTGAAGGCGGATTTCCGGCGCTCGACCTCTGCATTCATCTGGTCCGGTTCAATACCGGCCAGGGACCTGCAAAATTCAATCCCTTGAAAGATATGACGCATCCAGACCCCGATCATAGGGAAAACCAGATCAACAACGGCATTGGCATTGGCGCCCGGTGTGTTAAAAACGCAGACTCCCTTTTCTGTCGCCCTCTCCACCGTAATGGTATTGACGCCGGAACCCGCCCTGGCCACCGCCAGCAGGGATGGGTAGTCATCCACATCAACCTTGGCGCTGCGCACAAGAATGCCCTGCGGCGCCGGTTCATCAGCGGAAGCATGAAAGTTGTCCGCCAGAAGCGCCAGACCTTTCCGGGCAATTGCATTCATTGTCTTAATTCTAAAAATATCCATTCCCTCTCCTTTGTTCTAACCAGCCAGGCTGGACCAGAATAACCAGCCTGGGCCAAAAATGAAAGCTCATCATTTCAGTATGCCATGGCCAGCATTAACACAAGACTTTCATAGAAAATTTCTCCCGAGACAAAAACCCATCCCACCCGACGCGCTCTTGCGTCACGGCAGACGGATTACACGGGCAAAACCATAAAAGCCCGGCTCTTTTTCGGGCAGAAAGCAAAGAATGCCGCAACCCGTATGCCCGGTATACCCGATCTCTCTCATGCCCTTCTCGGAAAATTCCGCAAAAAGGCCCTTTTTACAGAACTGACTCTTCTCTCCAACCGCATAGGTCCCCTCCAATTGTTCCGGCAGGTTCCGGAACATCCTTTTCTTGAGGTCAGCGGGATCTTCCGTGTTCTCCTGCGCTCTCAGGCAAGCAGGGAGAAAGCGATGACCGCATCGCAACC
>Ga0364873_10502_pt3 | contig 11881 bp, 9 predicted proteins | sample ExccelAu500001D3_2_FD_206928 | JGI IMG/M metagenome (GOLD analysis project Ga0364873, IMG submission 206928) | Enriched cells from Trout Bog Lake Hypolimnion, Wisconsin, USA - BchlTB.Aug07.5000.01.D3 | ecosystem: Environmental > Aquatic > Freshwater > Lake > Hypolimnion/Profundal zone | place: USA... | reverse complement strand
TTCGATGGTTCCCGAGGAAAAGCCGGCGGCGCGCAGGTTGTTGGCCAGCGTCTTGCGCTTCTGGGCAAAGACCTGGCGGACAAAACGCAGAAACGACCGCTCCTCCACGCCCAGTTCGGCAAAGCGCGGCGCAAAACGCCAGCGGAAGACCGCCGAATGCACCTCGGGCGGCGGCGTAAAGGCGCTGGGAGGCAGAACAAAGAGCTGCTGCACCGGCCCGAACATTTGCACGGTGACGGAAAGCAGGCCGTAGTCGCGGGAGCCGGGCTGGGCGCAGATGCGGTCGGCGACCTCGCGCTGCACCATCAGCACCGCCAGATCGAGCGCGGCGCAGCTTTCGGCCAGCTTGAGCAGGATCGGCGAAGTGATGTAATAAGGCAGATTGCCGACCAGCGACAGTTTGCCGCCGGGGGTGTAGCGGGCAGCCGCCGCGTTGAAATCGAACTGCAGCACGTCCTGGTTGACCACGGTCAGCTGCTCCGCGGTAAAGTCGGCGCGTAACATCAGAGCCAGCATCTCGTCCAGCTCGATGGCCAAAACATGCGCGGCGCGGGCGGCCAGGGCGTGGGTGATGGCGCCTCGGCCGGGACCGATCTCAACAACCGTGCGGCTGCACTGATCGCCTACGGCGTTGGCAATGCGTTCGATGGCCTGCGCGTCGTTCAAAAAATTCTGGCCGAGTCTGGGTTTCTTGGACATGACTCTCTTGATGGTAGACGATGGCGCTCAACGAATGTGACGTTCCTGTCGAACTGAATCAATAGAGGATTCTGTTGAGATATAGTTCTTTTCAACACGGGATTGGAGAATAGACCGCCTTGAACAAATATGTGAAGAAGCTTTTATCACTTCCAGTCAGAATTGCCGTGATTCTGTATCTTGTGGCTCTCTTGGTTTTGGCTACAGGGCAGAGAAGTATCCTCTTTTACCCGAGCCATTCCTACATCACGCTTCAAGAGGCGCATGCGCACAAGGCGCTGCGGGAGCTTCCGGTTCGCACTGGGGACGGTTTGCAGGAGATGGCGTGGTACGCGCCGGCCACCACCAAGCCCTACACCATCGTCTTCTTTCACGGCAACGGAGACTGTCTGGCCACGGCCTCTGAGGCTGCCTATCCCTATATCGAGGCCGGGTACGGTTTTTTGGTGGCCGAATACCGCGGCTACAGCGGACTGCCCGGGTCGCCAACGGAGCAAGGTCTTTATGCCGATGCGCGCGCCGTACTCGATGGCCTGGCCACTCAAGGCGTCAAGCCAGAGAAGATACTGCTCATGGGCCATTCTCTGGGCACCGGAGTAGCCGTGCAGATGGCCAGCGAGCATCGCGCAGGCGGACTCATTCTGCTGGCGCCGTATCTCTCCATTCCCAAGTTGGCGCAGCTCAAATACCCGATCTTCCCGGTCTACTATCTGGCGCGCGACCGCTTCAACAGCGAGAGCAAGATCGCGGCGATTCATGCGCCGCTCTTGATTGTGAACGGTACGCATGATCAGCTGATTCCTCCGGCGCAGGGAAAGAAGTTGTATGAACTGGCACAGGAGCCGAAGGAGTACGACTCGCTGCCTGGCCGCGGCCACAACGACGTGCTTGAAGACGCCGCGCCGACTTGTCTGCGGTGGATGGAGAAGCTCGGCGGAAGATCATACTGAGCATCCTGACTGGCTGCTGCGCGTTCCAACGGAAATGAACAGGTTACGCCCAAAGGCGGGTGCCCCACCCTCGGCGCGTTCTTGTTTTTGCGACTAGGGTGGGAAGTCAAGATGCTCCATCCTGGCTCGTTTCTGGTGAAAAGCAGGGACCAAGGGACCAAGGGACCAAGGGAAGAGGGAACTCAGTCTTGTTCAACGGGCAGGAACTCTTCGAAGAGGCTGCATTTTTCTTGATGCCGTGTTGGCGGTAGCGGTGAGGCGTCCTCTGTGAATTCCCATTCCGGCCCGGCTGCTCCAAGGGCATTGATTCAATGGTTAGCGAACCATAGTAGACTGACCCTTTGATGGCGTGACGTTTATCGCCATGGGGGATCGTCGATGCACATAGTCTTTGCTTCTTCCGAATGCGTGCCTTTTGCCAAGACCGGCGGACTGGCCGATGTGGTGGGCGCTCTGCCGCCGGAACTGGTCAAGCTGGGCCATAAGGTGACGGTCTACCTGCCGCTCTACAACGCCGTGCGCAGGCACTTGCCGCCCCAGGCCGAGTGGAAGTGGGCAGTGCGCTCGATTACCGTCCCCTTTGAGCATTACAACCGCTTTGTCGGCGTGGTCGATGGCGGCAAGCGGGCGGGGGTGCAGTATTACTTTCTCGATTGCCCCGATCTTTTTGGCCGCGACGAGCTCTATGGCCCCAAGGGCAGCGAGTTTCCCAATAACTGGGAGCGCTTCGGCACCTATTGCCGCGCGGTTCTGGAGGCGTCGAAGCAGTTGGGCGTCCCCGAGGTCTTCCACTGCCACGACTGGCAGGCGGCGCTGATCCCGGTCTATTTGCGGACGATCTATGCGGGCGATCCCGCGCTGGGCAAGAGCGGCTCGGTGCTGACCATCCACAATGCCGGCTATCAGGGCTGGTTCCCGCCAACCACCACCCAGCGGCTGCTCTTTCCCTGGGACGTCTTCACCAAGGACGGCGTGGAGCAGTTCGACACCTTCAACTTCCTCAAGGGCGGAATGGTCTTCAGTGACATTCTGACCACCGTCAGCCGTAAATATGCGTTGGAGATCCAGACGGCGGAGTTCGGCGAAAAGCTGGAGGGCGTGCTCAGCAGCCGCTCGGCCGACCTGCGCGGCATTCTCAACGGCGTGGACTACGGGCATTGGAATCCCGCCACCGACAAGCATCTGGCCGCCAAGTACTCGCCGGAAAACCTGGAAGGCAAGCACGCCTGCCGCGCCGATCTGCTGAAGATCTTTGGGCTGGTGAATGTGGCCGACACTACGCCGGTGATCGGCATCGTCGCCCGCTTTGCCGCGCAAAAGGGCTTTGATCTGGTGGAGCGCATCGCCCACGATCTGATGCAGCGCGATGTGGCCGTGGTGGCGCTGGGCACCGGCGATCCGCACTTCGAGAATTTCTTCCGCTTCTGGGCGCTGGGCAGCAATGGACGCGTCGGCGCGCAGATACGCTATGACGACACGCTGGCCCACAAGATCGAGGCCGGGGCCGACATCTTCCTCATGCCCTCGCGCTACGAGCCCTGCGGCCTGAACCAGATCTATTCGCTCAAATACGGCACTGTGCCGGTGGTTCGTGCCACCGGCGGGCTGGACGACACCGTTGAAGAGTTCCGTCCCGCGCAGGGCACCGGCACCGGCTTTAAATTTGAAGGCTACGAGCCGTGGGGCCTGCTCAACGCCATCGACCGGGCAGTCATGACCTTCCAATACAAGGAAGCCTGGAAGCGCCTGATGCGCAACGGCATGGCGCAAGACTACGGCTGGCGTCAACCGGCCAAGGAGTACGTCGCGCTGTATGAGGAAGTGGCCAAACGACGGTCATGATAAATATGAGAAACATTTCTCAATGCTGTTGACTCATATTTCTCCTCGGTGTAGATTCTCTACAACGAGGGCGATATGACGTCAATCGTGGAGTTCATTGAAGTCAGTTGCGCGACGGAAGTCTTTGTGGCGACAGCACTTCTGCATCGCGAACAGGCCGGGTGCGCGGAATTTACCATCCAGGAGATCGTCAACCGGGCGGCCCGGGAAAATCTGGCCGGAGAGTTGCGTTCCGGAATCAACGTTCATGCCTCGCAGCACTGTGTGGCCAATCGTGCACCGAATCCGGCCAAGCATCGGATGCTTTTTGCCACCGGCAAGCATACGCGGCGTTTGTTGCTGCCGGGGGACGAGGTCCACCCGGGACGCACGGGCAAAATCTTTCCCGATGCCGGCGAGATGCCGGAAAGCTATTTGCCTCTGCTGGAATGGGCGCGGAAACGGTATGAAAGCGCCCGCCCGGCGGAAAATCAACTGCTTGAAGATCGGAACGATTCCACCCGTTCCTTGAGTAAGAATTCCCGCTTTGGCGGCACGCAGCCTGTGGAACCGCCTCTGCGCCCTCTGGAGAGGCTGTTGCAAGCCCGCGGCATTGGTGCGCGCATGGCTGCGGGAATCGACCCCGATGATTACATCCGAGCGTTGCGGGAGGGATGGGAATGAGCCGGATCTTTCTCGATTCCAATCTCTTTATTTATCACTTTGAAGATATGGGCCCCAGAGGCGAGCGTGCCAATGCGATTTTCGAATCAATTTCGCGTCGCAAGGACACGGTTCTGACCTCAGCCCTTACGCTGGGCGAGGTGTTGGTGAAGCCCATCCAAACCGGAGATCGGGAGCTGGAAGCACGATACCGGGAGGTTTTGCGGGAACCGGAGGTCGAGGTTTTGGCATTTACCCGTGGCGCTGGAGAAATCTTTGCTCGTATTCGTCAGGATCGCGCCATCAAGGCACCCGATGCCATTCAACTGGCCACTGCGGCTAGCGCCGGATGCGATCTCTTCATTACCAACGACGATCGATTGACTTCCGCGCATGTACCCGGGATTCAGTTCATTGTTTCCATGGAGCGAGCTCCCATCTGAGGGCTCATTCACTGGGATCGGGCGGGAGCCGAACTTCTGCATAGGAGCAGGTATCGACTTTGCACTGATTTCCTAACCTAAACTGAATTCTTCACTTCTACAGATTCGTACTACCAATCTGTTCCAAGAGAAGTGCTCGCAATTCTTCGATGCTTTCCGGCGCAAGGACGCGCTTGGGAATCACCAGGAATTTTCCCGGAGCTAAGTAAAGATTGAATACTTTGGCGCTTTCAAGATAAGACTTGAATGCCTTCCAGGACATTTCCCCCTTGGAAAACTGTCCATCGATCAACAGGCCGTCCTGGTTGAAAAGAACATTGCAATCGCCATTCCCAGATCGGGTTCTTTTATAGCAGCGCTTCCAAAGCAATCGCACATAAAGCGGAAATAGCGCCAGAAAGATCCCGCTAGCAATCAGGAGCATCGAGTCTCCCCCTGAATACCCATCAGTTCTCGAAATCAAAATTGCAAAGAGAAGAAAGATGAGGCCAATGATCGGATAGATGAAATTCTTAAGAACGTAGAAGAATTTCCGCAACGAATCGCGGGTCGCATGAAGATGCTGAGCGGCAAGAAAGTCGTCGAGTGTGAGTTGGAAAGTTATCTTCATATCTCAAGACCAGATTATAAGCAGGCAGAGTGACGATTGGCCAAGGGACGGATTGCTCTATTCATGTTTTTAAGGAGACTACTCGGGAAGCGAAGGATGAAAATGCCTCCAGATGGCCTCGGCCGTGGGGCGTGGGACGACGGAGGAGAGCGAGTCGGCGGTGGCTTCGCGCACCTCGCGCAGGCTGCCGAAGTGGGTCAACAGGCGCTTGCGGGTCTGTGCGCCGACGCCGGGAATCTCCAATAGCTCCGATTCGCGGTCGCGCATGGCGCGGCGCTGGCGGTGATAGCCGACGGCAAAGCGGTGGCTCTCGTCGCGGATCAACTGCACCAGATGCAGCACCGGCGAGCGGCGGTCGAGCACAATGGGATCGTCCTCGCTGCCGTGCAGATAGATGATCTCTTCCTTCTTGGCGATGGAGGCCAGCGGCTGGGTGGTCAGGCCGAGAGTTTCCAGAGCGTTGGCAGCGGAGTGAAGCTGGCCCAGTCCGCCATCGACAAGGACCAGCGAGGGGAGCGGCTGCTTCTCTTCCTGCAGGCGGCGGTAGCGGCGCTGCACCACCTCGAACATCGAGGCGAAATCGTCCACGCCTTCGACTGTCTTCACCTTGAACTTCCGATAGGCCTGCTTGTTCATCTTGCCGTCTTCCCAGACGACCAGCGAGGCCACCGTCTCCGCGCCCTGAATGTGCGAGATGTCGAAGCACTCGATGCGGCGGGGCAGTTCGGGCAGCAGCAGCGCGTCGGCCAGCGCCTCCTGGATGGCCTTCTGCGAGGGAATCAGCACCCGGAAGCGCTGAATGTAGGATTGGCGGGCGTTCTGGGCGGCCAGATCGATCAGGGCTTTCTTGTCGCCGCGCTGCGGCACCGCCAGCTCAATGCGATGGCCGGCGCGTTCGCTGAGCAGAGCGGCCAGGGTGGCGCGGTCGTCGAAGTCCACCGGGACGAGAATCGAGCGGGGCAGACTGACCTGGCCAATATAAATCTGCTTGAGCAGGGCGGAGAAAAGCACTCCCGCTGGAAAGGGAACTGCCGGCGGTGTTGCTTCCCCGGTTTCAGAAGCAAGACCGGGAGCATCCACGTTTTTGGAGGGGGAAGCCTCGTTGGTATCTTCTTCGGCTTCCTCAGCGGTTTCGGCGGCAGCGAGTTCTTCCGGTAGTTCGTCCCAAAAGAACTCGCGGCGGTCGACGATCTTGCCAGCGCGGACGTGGAAGAGATTGACGGCCAGGCTGCCATCTTCCAGGTGGTAGCCGAAGACATCGCTGTCGTCGCTCAGGGCCGCGGTGGCGGCGCGCTGCTTCTCCTGCAACTGGTGGACGACGGTAATCTGATCGCGCAGCCGGGCGGCGGCCTCGTAGAGTTCCTTCTCCGCCGCCTCCGCCATACGCGCGACAAGGGTGCGCTCCAACTCGGCGTGCCGGCCTTCCAGCAGCAACTGCGCATCGCGGACAGCGCCCTTGTAGGTGTCGATGGAGACCAGTCCCTCCACGCATGGGCCCAGGCAGCGGTGGATGTAATGCTGCAAGCAGGCGCGGGGATGGTAGCGCTCCAGATCGATCTTGCAGTTGGGAATCTGAAAGCTGCGCTGAATCAGCTCCACCACACGGTAGGCCAGGCTGGCGGGGAAATAGGGGCCGAAGTAGGCCGCGCCGTCCTTATGCAGACGCCGGGTGACGAAGACCTTGGGAAAGCGGTCACCCAGGGTGAGCTTCACGTAGGGGTAGCTCTTGTCGTCCTTGAGCAGGATGTTGAAGCGGGGCAGGCGCTCTTTGATGAGGTTGGTTTCGAGGGCCAGGGCCTCGGCCTCGCTGGCCACGACGATGTAGTCCACATCGACGGCCTCGCGCATCAGAGTGCCGGTTTTGGCGTTGGCCTGCGAAGAGGCCAGCAGGTAGGACCGCACGCGAGAACGCAGATTGATCGCTTTGCCTACATAGATCACCACGCCCTCGGCGTTCTTGTAGAGGTAGACGCCGGGCTGGGTAGGCAGCGTGCGGATTTTCTCGCGGAGATCCATGGCTGGTTTAAGGATAGCGGGTGAAGGGCAGAGAACAGGGAATAGGGAATAGACAAATGCTGCCAATCATCATGCTTCCGTCCCCACAAAACCCGAAATGCGATCAATCTCGGTTGATTACTGACCCCTGAAAACTATTTCCTATTCCCTATTCCCTCGTTCCCTGCTTTTAAGCAACTGATGTTGCGCAGTAGCCCGCAGATGAAGACGGTGGGTCCCCCTGTCCCTCGCTTTTGGGGACCGGGGAGGCTGCTCGTCGACTCGATATGATTTTCGAAGGAATCGGCAAATGATCCTTAAAGACTTGCCTCCTCATGGACAGATCCGCCCCACGGGGGCGGAATGAAAGTAGCCCCAGGTGAACCCGAGCGCAGCGTAGGGTGAACCTGGGGAAAAGCGCCCATTTCCACCTTTCGCCCCGCAGGGGCAGAATGAGAACTCCGCAAATTTTATCAGGCAGCTTGCGGCTGCATTCCCGCCCAGCTTCTCATTCTGTCCCTGTGGGACGTCGCGCAGGTTGGCGACCGATTCCCCAGGTTCCGCTGCGCTCCACCTGGGGCTACTCTCCCAGCGCCCTACGGGCGCAGGGAACCCGAAACAGAAACTCCATCCCGCCGAACAATCCCCTTGAACGCAGTTCTGGACTGCGTAACATCAGTTAAGCAATCCTTACCGGATCGCGTAAAAACTACATGGCAATCAAGGCCGGAAGGGCTGTTCCTCTGGAAGTAACCCTAATTGTTTCAATTTGTTAAAGAAGCCATGAACTTTGGCCTATGGACTGCACTCTTTCCGGGTGTTGTGGGGAATCATCGCTTCGGCGGCTGCAAGAGGGCCGGAACGATGGAGAGAAAGGGAATCATGAAAAGCAGGATTTGGGCAGTTCTGGCAGGAGTGGCCGCGTTGGCGGCGATGGGCGCGACCGGGTGCGCCACCAAGAAGTATGTGCAGAACCAGACGGCTCCGCTGGTGGAACACGCCGCGCAGTTGGACGACAAGACGGCGGCCAACAATCGCATGATTCACGATGTGGACGAGCGGGCGCAAAACGGCATCAAGCAGGCGCAGGGATCGGCGGACGCCGCAACGCTGGCCGCGCAGAATGCCGGCAAGGCCGCGGGCGATGCGCTATCGAGCGCCAACAACGCCGTTCACCGCGCCGATTCCCTGGAGAGTGTCATCAAGGGCCTGGACGATTACAAACCGGCCGGCGACGTCACCGTCACCTTCGGCTTCGACAAGGCGGTACTGGGCAAGGACAGCCTGGCGCAGTTGGACGCCTTTGCCGCGCAGTTGACCACGGCCAAGGGGTTCATCCTCGAAGTCACCGGCGGCACCGATGCGACCGGATCGGCCCAGTACAACTACGAGTTGAGCCAGCGCCGCGCCGATGCGGTGGTGCAATACCTGGCAGCCAGGTACGGGATTCCCGCGCACCGCTTCTACCTGATCGGCATTGGCAAAGACAAGTCTGTCGCCTCGAACAACACGGTCGAGGGACGCAAACAGAATCGCCGCGTCACGGTGCAGTTGCTGACCAATGCTGCATTGAATGGGACGGCGCTGGGAACCCGGTAAAATCGCAGCTGGCGTCAGCGCCGGTTCCAATTTCTACTCACAGGCTGCACAGAATCCCCCGGCGACCACATCGGTTGCCGGGGGATTTGTTTCCCCAGACAACGAAAAGCCTGCGAATTCGGCGCATCGTGAGGCGGGCAGGACGCCTGTAACGTTAACTATCGGGGCTTTTTGCGTGAATTGCCGATTCTAAGTAAATTGATTTACTATTCCTCTGCCGTGGAAATGGGAGTTAAAATCTACCCGTCGGCGTGGAGCAGTTCCGGATGTATTGTTTGAGAGCACAACTTTATCTTGGTTTCTTGGCGGTCCTGGCAGTAGCCATTTCAGGTTGCGGAGGCGGTTCAGCTACCGCGAACATCAGCAAAACCACTCCGGCCATCACCTGGGCGACTCCGGCGGCAATCACCTACGGCACCACGCTCAGTTCCACGCAACTCAACGCCACCGCGAGTGTTGCCGGCAACTTTGTCTACAGCCCCGCGGCGGGAGCCACACTCACGGCTGGCTCGCAGACCCTGAACACATCCTTCACGCCCAGCGACACGAACAGCTACAACGCGGCGACCGCCAGCGTGCAGTTGCTGGTGAATCAGGCCACACCGACCGTCTCCGCCTGGCCGGCCGCCAGTGCGATTAGCTATGGTCAGACATTGGCTTCATCGACGTTGACCGGTGGCAGCGCCTCAGTGCCGGGAAGCTTTGCCTGGACGACCTCGACCTCCACTCCGGCGCTCGGCAGTTCGACCCCCAGCGTGACCTTTACGCCCAGCGATACGACGGATTACAAGACCGTCACCAGCACTGTCAGCTTGACAGTCAATCAGGCTACGCCGACCATCACTGCCTGGCCAACGGCGAGCGCGATCAGCTATGGTCAGACGCTGGCCTCGTCGACGCTCACCGGCGGCAGCGCCTCGGTCGGCGGCGCGTTTACCTGGACGGCTCCCACGACCGCGCCAACTGCCGGCACTGCTAGCGCCAGCGTGACTTTCACCCCCAGCGATGGGACGGATTACAAGGCCGTCGTTGGCACGGTGAGCGTGACCGTGAATCAGGTAACGCCCACGGTTTCCAGTTGGCCTACGGCGAGTGCGTTGACTTACGGTCAGACGCTGGCTTCATCGACGTTGACCGGCGGCAGCGCTTCGGTGGCGGGCAGTTTTGCCTGGACTACTTCTTCCACAATCCCCACCGCGGGCACACCGTCGGTGAACGTGACGTTTACGCCGAACGACGCCACCAACTACAAGACAGTAGCCAATACCATCAGCCTTTCGGTTGCGCAGGCGACGCCCTCGGTGACCGCATGGCCCACAGCCAGCGCGATTAGCTATGGCCAGACATTGGCTTCGTCAACCTTGACGGGGGGCACGGCATCGGTTGCCGGCAGCTTTGTCTGGACGATTCCCGGCACCGCGCTTTCCCTGGGCGCTTCCACCCAAGGCGTGACCTTTGCTCCCACCGATTCGACCGACTACAAGAGCGTCACGGGAACCGCAAGCGTCACCATGAACCAGGCCAAGCCGACGATCACCTGGACGCCTCCGGCGACGATTGTCTATGGCATGAACCTGAGCACCGTGCTCACGGCAACGATCAATGTGCCCGGCAACTGCAATTACACCTCGACGAATTCGAGCAGCACGGTTGTCGCTGTTACCGCGACTAGCACGCTGAACGCCGGCGCCTATACCCTGACCGCAACCTGCACACCCAACGATACGGTGAACTACACGGCTGCGACCACAACGTCGTCCTTGACGGTAAGCCCGTCCTCCGGCTCGGTGCTGGTGGACTATGGCACCACACTGCAGACGATTCGCGGCTTTGGCGGATCGGAGGCCTGGGATGGCACGCAGATGTCAACCACAAAGATCAACAACCTTTACGGAACTACCGGCAGCCAACTGGGTCTGAGCATGATGCGTGTGCGTATTGCGCCGCTGACCACCTGGAGTACTTCCACACTGGCCGGGAGCACCAGCCAATGGAACGTGGAATTGGCGAATGCGCTCTCGGCAATCAATGCAGGCAGCAATGTCTCGGTCTTCGCCACGCCTTGGTCGGCTCCGGCCTCCATGAAGACGAACAACAGCGTCAACGAGGGGTCCCTGCTTAGTACCGGCACCACCTATAGCGATTACGCCAACTACCTGCAAGCCTATGTTCAATATGCGTCTGCCAAAAGCGTGAATCTCTCCGCCATCTCCATGCAGAACGAGCCGGATTGGAATCCCTGCCCTGCCAGCGACAATGGAACCGGCACCGGATCGGGCTGCTACGAATCCTGCCTCTGGACAGCGGCGCAGATGGATAACTGGATTGCCAACAATGCTTCGGTGCTGACCGTGCCGTTGATCATGCCGGAATCACTCAACTTCAACCAGGCAATGTCCAATACCGCCTTGAACGATGCCAATGCGGTGAACAAAATATCCATCATTGGCGGTCACTTGTATGGTTCCACTCCCAAGGCGTATTCGCTGGCGACGAGCCTGGGCAAGGATCTATGGATGACCGAGCACACGGTGACTCTGGCGGGCGGTACCGGTGCGACCACCCAGAGCGTCACGGATGCCATCAATCTGGCGGAAGAGATTCATTCCTCCATGACCGTAGGACAATATAATGCCTACGTCTACTGGTGGATGGAGAACTCCACCGGCGTCAACTACTACAGCGGCTTTGTCGATACCACCAGCAATGCCAACCCCACTTACTTCGGCTACGCCATCGGTCAGTTTGCACGCTTCATCCGCCCCGGCTATAAGCGCGTCAGCGCTACGGCAGCTCCGGTCAGCGGTGTTTATGTGTCGGCCTATTCCGGCGGCGGGCACTACGTGATCGTCGCCATCAATAGCAACACTTCGGCCAGCTCGGTTCCGTTCTTCATTCAGAACGGCAGCGTGACCTCGCTGACGCCTTACCAGACCACCTCTAGTGGCGGACTGGTGCAGGGAAGCGCGGTCGCGGTGAGCGGATACAACTTCACCTACTCGCTGCCCGCGCAGAGCATCACGACGTTCGTGCAGTAAGCAGCTTCGTCGCGCAGCAGACAGAAACCCCGGTGAGCTCAGGCTTGCTGGGGTTTTCTGTTT
>Ga0364873_10734_pt1 | contig 11903 bp, 11 predicted proteins | sample ExccelAu500001D3_2_FD_206928 | JGI IMG/M metagenome (GOLD analysis project Ga0364873, IMG submission 206928) | Enriched cells from Trout Bog Lake Hypolimnion, Wisconsin, USA - BchlTB.Aug07.5000.01.D3 | ecosystem: Environmental > Aquatic > Freshwater > Lake > Hypolimnion/Profundal zone | place... | reverse complement strand
CAAGAAACGTTTCATGGGTATTGTCCTTTTGGAGCCGGGAAGGTGACCAGCGAACGTCCAGCTGGGCGAGGCGGCCCCGGCCGCGCCGCAATGCGGTTGCATGATACCAGAGGGATCGCGGAAAAATTCGACAGCAAACGAGCGCCAAATTGTTCATCTGCGGGAACGATTGCATGCGACTGCGCGTTAATTAACTGTATGTGCGACCCCCGCACCCTTGGGGCCGCATCGCGCATTGCCGCGCCTTGCGATCTCGCGTAGATCGCTCTCGTGTCCGCAACGACGTTTCCTCCGCCGATTCGATGATTGCCGTTGTGGGTACATCTGGTATACTAACCCCGACTATTTAGGTCGGAGACTATTCTTGTCGGGGGTGTTAAGCGCCGCCGTTCGGCGCTGGCGAGGACGATTATGTCGACATCGACGGATACGATTGAAGAGCTGGCCAACCGCGAATATAAGTACGGATTCGTCACCGATATCGAATCGGACGAAGTTCCCAAGGGCTTAACCGAAGAGACCGTGCGCGTGATTTCCCGCAAGAAGGGCGAGCCGGAGTGGATGCTCGAATGGCGTCTGCGCGCGTTCCGCCAGTGGCAGACGATGGAAGAGCCGCACTGGGAGAACGTCAAGTTCAACCAGGTGGACTTCCAGGAGATTGTCTACTATTCCGCCCCCAAGCCCAAGAAGATTTTGAACAGCCTCGACGAGGTTGATCCGGAGTTGCTGGATACGTTCGCCAAGCTGGGCATCTCGCTCGATGAGCAGAAGCGCCTGAGCAACGTCGCCGTCGACGCGGTCTTCGACAGCGTCTCGGTCGCGACCACGTTCAAGGACAAGCTGGCGGAGATGGGAATCATCTTCTGCTCGATGTCCGAGGCGCTGCGCGAGCATCCCGATCTGGTGCGCAAGTATCTCGGCACGGTGGTGCCGTACTCGGACAACTTCTACGCCACCCTCAACTCGGCGGTCTTCAGCGACGGCTCGTTCTGCTACGTCCCCAAGGGCGTCCGGTGCCCGATGGAGCTTTCGACGTACTTCCGCATCAACGCCGAGAACACCGGCCAGTTCGAGCGGACATTGCTGGTCGCCGACGAGGGCGCCTACGTCAGCTACCTCGAAGGTTGCACGGCGCCGATGCGCGACGAGAATCAGCTTCACGCGGCGGTGGTCGAGCTGGTCGCCCTGCCCGGCGCGACCATCAAATACTCGACCGTTCAGAACTGGTACCCCGGCGACAAGAACGGCCTCGGCGGCATCTTCAACTTTGTCACCAAGCGCGGCAAGTGCGCCGAGCGCGCGAAGATCTCGTGGACCCAGGTTGAGACCGGCTCGGCGATCACCTGGAAGTACCCGAGCTGCATCCTGCAGGGCGACGACTCGGTCGGCGAGTTCTACTCGGTGGCGCTCACCAACAATTATCAGCAGGCCGACACGGGCACAAAAATGGTGCATATCGGCAAGAACACGCGCAGCACGATCGTCTCCAAGGGCATCTCGGCTGGGCATGGCCAGAATACTTACCGCGGCCTGGTCCGGGTCAATCCCGGCGCCGACAACGCGCGCAACTACTCGCAGTGCGACTCGCTGCTGCTGGGCGACAAGTGCGGCGCTCATACCTTCCCGTATATCGATGTCAAGAACCCGACCGCCAAGGTCGAACACGAGGCGTCGACGTCCAAGATCGGCGAAGACCAGATTTTCTATTGCAACCAGCGCGGAATCGCCACCGAAGATGCGATCAATATGATCGTCAACGGCTTCTGCAAAGAGGTCTTCCGCGAGCTCCCAATGGAGTTCGCCGTCGAGGCCCAGAAACTCCTGGGCGTCAGCCTCGAAGGCAGCGTTGGGTAGGCTGGGAGGACGGATATGGCGTTCCCAAACGAAGAGGCCGCCGCACAGGCGCTTGTGCAGGAGCACGTAGAGGGATTGCCGGAGCAAAAGGTCCTCTTTGCCGCCTACTACAGCCCAGACGGCGACGATCCGTACATTCTTGAAGTGCTGGAAGGCTTTGGATACGACGAAGTTGGCGAGTACGGCGATCTGATGGATACACAATTCAAGCCATTTGGCGAGTTTGCGCGGACAACAGACCGGCCCGTACACTTGGTTCTCACCAACCTGAATGAGTTCGATCATGCCGTGCGAAGCGGTTGGCGCGGGATCGATTTGATCCGGCAAGCAAAATCGAGCGATTCGGTCAGAGTTCTTTACGAAGATGCCGCCGCTGACTTTAAGGATTCGGAGGCGTGGACCGGGCTATGACGCTTGCGGAAGCGTGGCTAAAGCAGATAGATTCGGATTACGGCGCCCTGCAACGATTGTTGCCTCAACCAGGGGAGCCAGATGCGGGAATTGCCTATTGCCAGGCGATCGCAAAGTGCCAACAGGTCGTCGAGAAGTCATTGAAGGTCATGGTTACGCAGGAACTTTACACGGTGACAGGGAGCGCCTCGGTTGATTTTGGGCACTACCCAGAGAGAGCGATTAACCGGCTCACGCGACTGCCGAGGACGACTGACGCCATGATTAACGTTCTGCGCCCAATAATGGTTAAGAATTTAGGTGAGATCGAGGCAATCTGTGGCCTGGCCCCCAAGAGGCCAGCAGCGGGCCAGCCTTACCTAAGAAATACGGAATATCCATTCAACTCGCCGCAGGGCGATTGGATTTGCCCCGCAGAAGCGTTTACGGAAACGGATGTCGCCCGGCACAGGAGTACGGCTTACAGGCTTCGAGACGCCGCTAATCGTGTCGTTTCCGCCGCGCGACGGTTACAGAGAGGCTAAACACAGACGACTATGCTAACAATCAAGAACCTACATGCACGTGTTGAAGAGAAGGAGATTCTGCGTGGGATCGACCTGCAGATTAATCCCGGCGAGGTGCATGCCATCATGGGGCCGAATGGCTCGGGCAAGAGCACGCTGGCGGGGGTCCTCTCGGGACGAAGCGCCTATGAGGTTACCGATGGCTCGGTGACATACAACGGCCTCGACCTGCTGGAGCTTTCTCCTGAAGAGCGCGCTCGCGAGGGCGTCTTCCTGGCGTTCCAGTACCCGGTCGAAATCCCCGGCGTCAACAATACGTACTTCCTGAAGGCCGCCCTTAATGCGGTGCGCAAGCATCGCGGCGAAGAGGAGCTCGATGCGATGGAGTTCTTGCAGCTTGTTCGCGAGAAGCTCAAGATCCTGCATATCGATCAGAGCCTGCTCAACCGGCCGGTCAATGAGGGATTCTCGGGCGGTGAAAAGAAGCGCAACGAGATCTTCCAGATGGCAGTTCTCGATCCCAAGCTGGCGATCCTTGACGAGACGGACTCTGGGCTGGATATCGACGCGCTCAAGTCGGTCGCCGACGGGGTCAACGCGCTCCGCTCGCCGGACCGCGCGATCATCGTCGTCACGCACTATCAGCGCCTGCTCAACTACATCGTGCCCGATTATGTGCACGTCCTGGCGCGCGGCTTGATCGTCAAGTCAGGCGGCAAGGAGCTCGCCCTTGAGCTCGAAGAGCGCGGTTACGATTGGCTGCTCGAATCGACGGGCCGATCCATGGTCGGGGCTGGTTAGGAGAGATCGGATGACGTTGACAATTGGAACCAGCGGCAAATACACGGAAGATTTTGAGCGGTTTTCGGTTCAGCAGGCATCGGCCGAACCGGCGTCGCTGACTACACTGCGGCGCCGCGCGTTCGCATCGTTCGCGGACGCCGGCTTCCCGACGCGCAAGAACGAAGAGTGGCGCTTTACGCCGGTCACGCAGATCGTCGAGACCCCGTTCCGCCCGTCGCACCCTGGCGCCAAGGCGCGCGACGCCGATCGGTCGTTCCTTTATGGCGATCTGGGCGGGGACCTCCTGGTCTTCGTCGACGGCTACTTCGACCCGGCGCTGTCCACGATTCGTCCCGGCGCGCAGAGCCCTCGGGTGGGCAATCTCGCCGCGATCCTGGGAAGCGATCCCGGCGCGGTGGCCGGCAAGCTGGGCGCGTTCGCTCCGATCGAAGGCTGGGCGTTCTCATCGCTCAACACGGCGTTCTTCGGCGACGGCGCATGTGTCGTGATTCCGCGCAACCTTGTCTCGAAGGCGCCGATCCAGATCCTGTATCTGTCCACCGGCGGCGAGCATCCGGTTGCATCGTACCCGCGAACCCTCGTCGTCGCGGAGCGCGGCAGCCAGTCGACGATCGTCGAAACCTACGCCAGCTCATCGGGCGAGCTGTACTTCACCAACGCGGTCACCGAGTTCTTCGTCGGCGAAAACGCGCTGGTCGATCACTACAAGGTCACCCGCGAGGGCGCTCAGGCGCAGCATGTCTCGACCACGCAGATCGAGATCGAGCGGTCGGGCCAGTTCCGATCGCATAATATCACGCTGGGCGGCGCGCTCGTGCGCAACGATATCAACGCGCATCTGGGCGGCGAGGGCATCGAGTGCACGCTCAACGGCCTCTACATGGCGCGCGACAAGCAGATCGTCGACAACCATACCTTCATCGATCATTCGATGCCCAACTGCCAGAGCCATGAGATCTACAAGGGCATCCTGGCGGACCGCTCGCGCGGCGTCTTCAACGGCAAGATCCTGGTGCGTCCCGACGCGCAGAAGACCGACGCCAAGCAGACCAACAAAACGCTGCTGCTCTCGAAGGATGCGTTGATCGACACCAAGCCGCAGCTTGAGATTTTCGCCGACGACGTCCGCTGCACGCACGGCGCGACGGTGGGGCAGGCGGATGAAGAGGCGATCTTTTACCTGCGTTCACGCGGAATTGGCGAGGCCGATGCGCGCAGCCTGATGACGTACGCGTTCGCAAGCGACATTATCAGCCGCATCTCAATCGAAGCCATTCGCGAAAAATTGGATACCGCGCTGTTTACCGAAGGGGCGCTGCAGGGAATTCGATAGGCGAGGGGATCAGACGATGACGAGCCAATATGACGTAAATGCAATACGCGAGGATTTTCCGATCCTCCGTCAACGGGTCCACGATCTACCGCTTGTCTATCTCGACAACGCGGCGACCACGCAGAAGCCGCAAGAGGTCATCGATTCGATCGTCCGCTATTACACGGAGACAAACGCCAATATCCATCGCGGCGTCCACCTGCTGAGCGAGAAGGCGACGCGCGAGCACGAAGACGCGCGCAAGATCGTCCGGCGTTTCTTGAACGCCCGCTCGACGCAGGAAATCATCTTCGTGCGCGGCTGCACCGAGGCGATCAATCTGGTCGCGGACAGCTGGGGCGCGGACAATATCGGCCCTGGCGACGAGATCCTGGTGACGAACATGGAGCATCACTCCAACATCGTTCCATGGCAGCTCCTCTGCCAGCGTCTCGGCGCGGTGCTGAAGGTGATCCCAATCGACGAAAACGGCGACCTGCTGATGGACGAGTATGTCAAACTGCTCGGCCCGCGCACCAAAATCGTCAGCGTCGTCCACCTCTCGAACGCCCTTGGCACGATCAACCCGGTCCACGAGATCACGCGCCTGGCGCACGAGGCGGGGGCGAAGGTGCTGATCGACGGCGCGCAGTCTGTGCCGCACATCGCGGTGGATGTCCAGGAGATCGACTGCGACTTCTTCGCGTTCTCGGGACACAAAATCTACGGCCCGACCGGAATAGGCGTGCTCTACGGCAAAAAGGAGCTGCTCGAAGCGATGCGCCCTTATCAGGCCGGCGGCGACATGATCGCGTCGGTGACGTTCGAAGAGACGACGTACAACGCGCTGCCGTACAAGTTCGAAGCCGGGACGCCGCACATCGCGGGCGCGATTGCGCTGGGGGCGGCGATTGAGTATGTCGAGCGAATTGGCATCGCGGCGATTGCCGCGCACGAGCATGACCTGATCGAGTATGGCGCGGCGAGACTGCTTGAAACGCCCGGGGTGCGGCTGATCGGCACGTCGGCCAACAAGGCGAGCATCCTTTCGTTCGTGCTCGAGGGCGTTCACCCGCACGATGTCGGGACGGTCCTCGATCAACAGGGCGTCGCCATTCGGACCGGCCACCACTGCGTCCAGCCGGTCATGAAGCGATTTGGGATACCGGCGACCTCAAGGGCGTCGCTGGCGTGTTACAATACACGAAGCGAGATCGATGCTCTGGTCGACGGGCTGAAGAAGGTTGTCGAGATCTTTACGTGAGAGGTTGCCGGGCGGATGCGCGATGGCGCGGCGTCTGCTGGGGGAAGTGAACGATATGTCGGAACTACGCGAACTGTACCAGGAAGTCATTCTTGACCATAACAAGAAGCCGCGCAATTTTCGCGTGATGGAGACCGCCAACCACCACGCAGATGGCCATAACCCGCTCTGCGGGGACAATGTCACAATCTATCTCTCGATCGAGGATGGCAAAATTGCCGACATCAGCTTCCAGGGATCGGGTTGCGCGATCTCGAAGGCGTCGGCATCGGTGATGACGACGGTGCTGAAGGGCAAATCGGTCGCGGACGCGGAAGATCTGTTCAATCAGTTCCATGAGTTGGTGACGGCCGACAGCTCCGAGGAGCTGGACGCGGACCACCTGGGCAAGCTCGCCGTCTTCTCTGGCGTGCGCGAGTTCCCTGCCCGTGTTAAGTGTGCGAGCCTAGCGTGGCATACCGTTCACGCGGCGCTTGCCGAAAGTGAAAAACCGGTGACGACCGAATGAGCACTTCATCAAGTTTAACTGAAAACAACGATTCCACCGCGATCGCCCCTTTGACTGCGGAAGCCAAGGCGACCCTGGAAGAAGATGTCGTCGCCGCGCTCAAGACGTGCTACGACCCGGAGATCCCGGTCGACATCTATGAGCTTGGACTGATCTACAACATCGCGATCGATGTCGAGCGTTTCGTCACGGTGCAGATGACCCTGACGTCGCCCGGCTGCCCCGTGGCGGGAAGCCTGCCGCCCGAAGTCGAGCACAAAGTCGCGCAGGTTCCGGGGGTTCTCGGCGCCAAGGTCGAGCTCGTCTGGGAGCCGCCCTGGACAATGGACTGCATGACCGAGGAAGCGCGCCTGGAGCTGGGCTTCTTTTAGGATGAAGATTTGGGATGGCCTTCTATGAAACTGCGGCGTATTGGAGTTCGTTAGGAACCTACCTTCCCACTCAGAAGTGGGCCCCTTCCTCCCGAAACGGGAGGAAATCGTAGAAAAGGCGCGATCAGCAGTTTCGCATTCGCAAGGGTCCGCTGCGATCATCACCCTGCGCCGTGCGCGGGTCGACGCTTGGATGCCAGCGTCCGCCGGCCGGGCAATTTTTCTTAAAGGGTTGCATTGAGCTGAGTTTCATTGTCAAGCGCCAGCAGGTTATCGAGCGCCCTAACCTGTCCGCCCCAAAATCTCATTTATCGTCAAGCAAAAGCGCCCTGGTATGCGAACCAGGGCGCATTGCATTTGAGGTCAGCATCAGGTCTTGAGCAGGGTCCACGTTCCCGACGAAGAGCCGGCCGAGCTCGTCGCCGTTGTGTTCAGGGTAAGGATATTGGTGGTGGAGTTAAAGCTGGCCGTGCCAGCCAGCGCGGCGGTCGCGGGCGAGGAGCCTGCGGCGAACGTCACGGTTCCGCTTATCTGACTCGAACCCGAGATCGTGCCTGTCCATGTTTCAGTCTTGTTTGTGGTCGTGTTGGTGTCGACCATCGTGAAGGCGCCGCCAGACAAGACGACGAGGGCGAGTGTTCCTGAGTCGACGCCGTTTGTCCACGTGCCGGCGTAGTTGCCGGTATAAGAGGCATCCGAGCTCTTACTGCTGCCTGAGCAGCCAGCCAGGGCAATGGCGACGACCGCGATCGTCATAAGCAAAACTACGTTCTTCATTCCGTCTCCTTTGAAACTGCGCGTTTAGGACCCCATCTTCCCACTCAGAAGCGGGCCCATTCATCCAGAAAATTGAGGAAATCGTACAAAAGACGCGATCATCACCCTTTGCCGCGCCGGGCGAAGCCCCATATGGTCAAGCGGCCATTAAGTTGTTTTGAATATCGGTATGTTTGATCGTTAAGCTCAGGGTGGAGCAGGCGCCAAGAACTGGTTGGCGGGGCATGGTGTTATAATAGGGCAGGCGGTGATATGGCGCGTTCCGAACTGTTGACCGAAAAACTCAAATCCCTTCCGACGGGCTCTGGCTGTTATCTGATGAAGGATGACGCCGGGACGATTATCTACGTCGGCAAGGCGGTCAACCTACGCAACCGGGTGCGCTCCTATTTCCAAAAATCCGCTGGCCTGTCGCCCAAGGTGCGTCGAATGGTGGCGCGGGTGATCGACTTCGACATCATCGTCACCGACTCCGAGCTCGAAGCGCTGATCCTTGAATGCAACCTGATCAAGGAGCACAAGCCGCACTACAATGTCCGCCTGCGCGACGACAAGCAATATCCGTACCTCCTTTTGACCACCCGCGAGCCGTTCCCACGCCTGCTGATCACCCGGCGGGTGCATCGGGGCGACGGCAACCGCTATTTCGGGCCGTACACATCGTCGAAGGCGGTCTGGGAGACGCTGCGGTTGATTTACCGGCTCTTCCCGCTCGTGACATGCCGCAAGCAGTGGGACAACCGCCCCGTTCAGCGTCCCTGTTTGTATCACCACATGGGGCGGTGCACGCAGGCGCCGTGCGCGGGCAAGGCGGATTCGGATGCGTACCAAGCCGCCGTGGCCGACGTCGCGCTGTTCCTGGAGGGCAAACAGGACGCTCTGATGCGCAAGCTGAAGGCCGATATGGAAGCGGCGTCGGATGCGCTGGAGTACGAGCGCGCGGGGCGTCTGCGGGACCAGATCCAGGCTGTGGAGACGCTGATCGAGCGGCAGAAGGTGGTGTCGACGCGGTCGGCGGACCAAGATGTGGTCGCGCTCGTCACCGACCAGGGCGTCACCGCCGTGCAGATGTTCTTCATCCGGGCCGGCAAGCTGATCGGCCAGGAGCATTTTCTGCTCGACGGACTTGAATCCGATGACGATCTCGAAGAGGCGACATCGGAGTTCATCAAGCAGTACTACCAAGATGCCAATTATGTCCCAAGCGAGCTGCTGGTGAACACGCGGATCGAAGAGAGCGACATCATCGAGCAGTGGCTACGCGGGAAGAAGGGGACGAAGGTGACGATCGCCGCGCCCGAACGCGGGGATAAGAAGAGCCTGCTCGATATGGCGGCCAGCAATGCGCGGCTCGCGATCGACCAGATGCTGCAGCGTTCGGCGACCGAGAACGACCGGCTGATGCAGGCGCTCACCGAGCTCCAGGATGTCGCCGGGCTCGATGGCCCGCCGGAGCGGATCGAGGCGTACGATATCTCGACCATCCAGGGGCGGTACAGTGTCGGCGGCATGGTGGTCTTCGAACGCGGCAAGCCCGCAAAGGCGGAATACCGGCGCTTTCGCATCCAACTGCCTGAGGTCACGGGTGAGCCGAACGATTTCGCGATGATGCGCGAGGTGATCTCCCGGCGCGTCAATGCGGCGGCGCGCGGCGATGCGAAGTTTACGCATCTGCCGGACCTGATCCTGATCGATGGCGGCAAGGGCCAGCTCTCATCGGCGCGCGAGGCGGCGATCGAGGCGGGCTACGGCCACTTATCGATGATCGGTCTCGCCAAGCAGTTTGAACTGATCTTCCGGCCGGGGGAATCGATCCCGGTCGCCCTTTCGCGCAACTCGCAGGCGCTGATGCTGTTGCAAAGGATTCGCGATGAGGTGCACCGCTTTTCGGTGACATACCACCGGACGGTTCGGGGTAAAAACAGCTTGGTCTCGGTGCTGGATACAATCGATGGAATCGGTCCGGCGCGCCGCCGAGAGCTGCTGCGGACGTTCGGCAGCGTGGAAATGATGACTGCCGCGACGATTGATCAAATAGCAAGCGTGCCATCGATGAACCGGAAGTCAGCCGAGGCGGTGTATAATATTTTGCACGCAACCGAAACGCCGCAAGTGGTCGTATAATGCGCCGATCCGGGTTCGCGCAAGATTGCTTCGTTCGGAGAACGAGTTGAAGAACCTTCTACTGCGCTGGATTGCAAGCGCCGCCGCGCTTGTGATCACGGTCTACGTGGGACATGCGATCGGTCTGGGCCTTGAGTTTCGGGCCCGGTCGGGTGGGGCGATCGCGATGACCGCTTTCGAGGCGGCGGCCGTGATAGGCCTGGTGAACGCCGTGATCCGGCCGGTGGTCGAGTTGATCGCCTTGCCGATCACGTGCCTGACCCTGGGGCTTTTTTCGCTGATTGTGAACGCGCTCATGTTCTGGCTCACGTCGGCGATCGTGACGGGATTTCGCGTTGAGGGATTCGTGGCCGCGCTGTTTGGCTCGATCGCGATGTCGTTTGTTTCGGGACCATTGAACTGGCTGCTATTTGCTGCACTGGACAAAGATCGGAATATCTGATGGAGCCGACGGAAGTACAATTGATCATTATCACGGGCCTCTCGGGCGCCGGTAAGGCGACTGCGGCGAGGGTGTTCGAGGACCTGGCGTTCAACGTCATCGACAACCTTCCCCCGCATCTCTTGCCCCAGCTCGTCCAGGAGTTCCGTTCCGGGGCGCGGGTCGCCAAGACTCCGAAGCTCGCCGTCGTGATCGATACCCGCTCGGGTCCGCTCCTTGCCGATCTGCCGGAGAGCCTCGAGCAGCTCGCGCGCAAGAAGACCGATCCGCACGTCCTTTTTCTGGAATCGTCGGACGCCGTCCTTGTGCATCGCTTCAAGGAAACCCGCCGCCCGCATCCGCTTTTCAGCGCGAACGGCGGCATCCTGGCGGGGATCGAGGCCGAGCGGGTCGCCCTCCAGCGTATCCGTGAGCACGCCAACAACATCATCGACACATCGGGCATGAATCCGCAGGAGCTGCGCAACACGATCTACAATGCGTACAGCGAGTCGGACAAGATCCGCCGCCTGACCGTGACGGTTGAGGCGTTCGGCTTTAAGTACGGCATCCCGCTCGACGCTGACCTGGTGTTCGATGTGCGCTTCCTGAAGAACCCGCACTACATTGATGAGCTGCGGCCGTTCGATGGGCGCGACAAGAAGATCGACGAGTACGTCATGAGCGATCCGGACAGCGCTCCGTACCTCGACAAGCTCTTTGGATTGATCGACTTTAGCCTCCCTCGTTATATCGAGGAGGGCAAGGCTTACCTGACCATCGCGATCGGGTGCACGGGCGGCCAGCATCGCAGCGTGGTCGTCGCGGAGCGGCTGGCGGAGTACATACGCAGCCGCGGCTATTACGTGCTCGCGCATCACCGCGATCTGGCGAAGCCTTGACCCGAGCAAGCCGCGATCCGGGAACGGTGGCCCAATGAAACGAATACTAAACTGGGCAAAATGGCTCTATCCTGGCATGCGCGTGAAGCGATGGCTGCTTCTCACCGTGCTCGGCATTGCGCTTGTGGTCGTCGGCCTCGCCCTTCTAACGAATCTTAGCACCCTCGAATTCTTCAACTGGCTCAATCAGGTCGCGGACGAAGTCTATAACAACTTCCGCTTCAAGATAAAGCCCTATAGCATGTCGATCGGCGGCGGGATCGCGATGGTCGGCCTGCTCGTGATCTTCGTCTCCTTCTGGCAGGTCAACCGCTCGATCATCGGCGCGCTCCTCCCCGATAGCGGCGGCCTCAAGACTGGCGACATCGCCAATCGCGTCTACCAGCGCCGCTCGCTGGCGCAGGGGCAGCGGATCGTCGTCATCGGCGGCGGCACCGGGCTCTCAACCATGCTGCGCGGTCTCAAGCTGCACACCAGCAACCTCGCCGCGATTGTCACAGTCACCGACAACGGCGGCTCATCCGGCCTGCTGACCGAGAGCACCGGCATCCTTCCGCCGGGCGACTTGCGCAACTGCATGGTGGCGCTTGCCGACGAGGAGCCGACTCTGGCGCGCGCGTTCAACTTCCGGTTCAACGGACAGCATCCC
>Ga0364873_10733_pt1 | contig 11906 bp, 12 predicted proteins | sample ExccelAu500001D3_2_FD_206928 | JGI IMG/M metagenome (GOLD analysis project Ga0364873, IMG submission 206928) | Enriched cells from Trout Bog Lake Hypolimnion, Wisconsin, USA - BchlTB.Aug07.5000.01.D3 | ecosystem: Environmental > Aquatic > Freshwater > Lake > Hypolimnion/Profundal zone | place... | reverse complement strand
AAATAATTAATAACGAAATAAGTATTTCTGGTAGAACAAATGAGGCCTGAACATAAAAAAAGACTTGTGTTGACACAAGCAAGATTGTAATTGAAGCTACGCGAGCATTGAAAAATTTAAGTGCAGTTTCATAAAGAACAATTATATATAAAACAGAAATAACCAATGCGAAAGAATGGATGGCAAAATGAGATTTGCCGAAAATATCCATCCATCCTCCTGCTAAATTGTAAAACAGCAGCGGATGTCCCCTTGACAATTCAGGATCGAGCGAACCGGGCAATAAACCAAAACCATGCAGGTACATAGCATGTATCGCAGGCATATATGACCAACTCTCGTCCCAAAAATATGGATAATACAAGTGTGGTATTTTGCAAACAATGAAACCAACCAATAGAAGTAAAAGAGGGATCCTGTTCTTTATTTGTGAAGGCATAGTTTATTTTTAGAATTTTATTTGCACAGATGTAATAATATGTTTATAGCCTGGAAATACCAGGCGCCACACCATTTCAACTCCGGCAATATCCTTTTTATCCTATTCCACAACCCGTGATGTACGGTAAGCAGTGCCTTTAAAGACAGCTACCAGTTCGCCGGCCCTGTTTGTAGTGCGGATGTCATATACCCCGGTTTTGTTGCCCAGGTAAATTTCCTGTGCTTCTACGGTGAGTATATCGCCGGTGGACGCCGGCCTGGTGAAATTGATGGATACCTCCAGGGCAACAGTAATGCGTCCGTGGGAATTGCAGGCAAATGCAAACGCTGAATCTGCCGCAGAAAACAATACACCGCCGTGGATGCTCAAAAAACCATTGAGCATGTCTTCCCTCACGGTGTAATGCAACCTGCAATATCCGCTCCTGACCTCGTCTACTTCCAGGCCCAGCAGGCGGGAAAACGAGTCGCGGGAAAGCATTAAATCCACTACTTCCTGAGGTGTTGGTAATTTACTGTTCATTGTTATGGTCCATTTTTTTGCGGGCGTCTACTATCCTGTTCAGTTTCCCTCCCTCACTGCTTGGTATCTCTCCGGGTGCATGCAATTTTACTTCCATTGAAAGCCCTACTACATCTTTTATTCTTTTTCGGAGGCGATGGTTCATAGCGCCTACCTGGTCGTGGCCTTTCAGATGTTCCGGGGGCGTTCCCTCGGGCCAGAGTTCGTGGTAATACGTTTTGTCCAGTTCCACCCGGACTTCCACTTCATCCATTGCGCCATTTTTTGTAACAAGCAACTGGTAGTTGCTGCTCAGGCCCGGAAATCCCTCCAATACCGCCTCTACCTGAGTATGAAACAGGTTCACCCCCCGGATGATGAGCATGTCATCTGCCCGGCCGATGATCTGGCCCATCTTAATGTGAGAGCGTTTCGCGCCTTTGTCGTAATAGATACTGGTGATATCATTGGTCCAGTAACGCAGGACGGGCATAGCCTTTTTGGTGAGGGTGGTGAAAACCAGCACTCCGGGCTGGCCATAGGGCAGTGGTTCGCCCGTGTCTTTATCTACTACTTCCGGAAAAAAATGGTCTTCCCAGATATAACTTCCCGACCCTTTTTCTTCCCGGTCTTCCTGCGATACGCCCGGGCCCATCACTTCTGATAGCCCATAGATATTTGTAGCGGCAACACCGAGCCCCGCCTCTACGGTTGCCCTGATGGCTTCTGTCCATGGTTCTGCCCCGAGGATGGCAAATTTGAGGTTGAGGGAATCTTTTGATATGCCACGGCGCGCCAGCTCCTCGGCGATAACGACGGCATAGGATGGAGTACAACAAAGGGCGTCAGGCCTGAAATCCTGCATGAGCACTAATTGGCGCTCTGTCATGCCCCCCGAAACCGGCACTACTGCCATCCCCAATTTTTCTGCACCGTAATGAAGCCCTAGGCCACCTGTAAACAATCCGTAACCATAGGCATTTTGCAGGACCATGCCCGGCCGGCACCCTGCGGCAACAAGAGAACGTGCAACGCAATCCGAGAAAATATCCAGGTCGCTTTTGGTGTACCCCACAACTGTGGGCTTGCCTGTGGTGCCGCTGCTGCAATGGATGCGCGCCACCCCGGTTTGCGGCACGGCGAACAAACCGAACGGATAGTTATCCCGCAAGTCTGTCTTTTTAGTAAATGGAAGCCTGTGGATATCTTCAACACCCCGTACAGAAGATGGAATGACGCCTGCCTCGTCCAGTTTCTGCTTATAAAACGGGACATTTTTATAAACGTACAGCACCAATTCGCGCAAGCGTTGCCCCTGTATGGCGCGCAGCTGAACTATAGGCATTGTCTCAATCGCAGCTTGGTATAGCATCCGGTTATCTTTTCCGGATGTAATTTAGTTAACTGGCCTGTAAAAAATGAGGTAGGATGAATATTTTACCACACTGATGAAACGGGTGCAAGGGACTTAGCCCTGTTTTTTAATGGTTTTCAGCATATCTTCATGAATCAGGCCATTTGTGGCCAGTGTCTGTTTTTCAAAAACATTGAAGGGCGACCCGTCAAAGTCTGTGACTTTTCCGCCTGCTTCTATAACGATAAGGTATCCTGCGGCGACGTCCCATTCGTTGAGGTTGTATTCCCAAAATCCGTCGAACCGGCCACAGGCTACCCAGCAGAGGTCGATAGCTGCGGACCCGAGGCGGCGGATGGGGAGCCCCTCCATCACGAAGCGTTCAAAAACCTTTATCGGGTGTACGGAAGTTTCTTCCGGCCATTTGTAGGGGAACCCCGTGACCAGGCACGCCTGTTTGAAATCGCTTTTTGCGGAAACCCTGATGGGTATCCCATTCAGGGTGGCGCCCTTGCCCCGCTCTGCAAAAAACAGCTCGTCCATCATGGGGTTGTAAACAGCCCCCAGGATCAGCTCGCCATTGTGCATCAGGCCAATGCTGACGCAACAGATGGGGATTCCATGCGCGAAGTTAACGGTGCCGTCAATGGGGTCTATGATCCACTGGTAATCAGAAGGTTTCAGCAGTTCCCCCACTTCCTCGCTGATAATAGTATGGGACGGGTAATAAGACCTGATCACTTCTATGATCTTATCTTCTGAAAGGTTATCGACCTCAGTTACCAGATTATTGACGCGTTCTTTATAACCGATTTTAAATACACCATTGAAATAATGAAGGATAATTTTACCAGCTTCACGGGTTGCTTCGAGCAATACTTTTTTCAGGTCCTCCATGTTCATTACAATTTTAATTCTTTGCCTAAATAGTAATCAATCACTTTCAACTTAAAGATAAGGTCATATTTTGCACTTATCAAATTTGAAGCAGCAGAAAATGCGCTATTCTGGGTTACCAGCAGGTCTACGGTGCTGGTAAGGCCGAGGTCGTAGCGCTTCTTGGCGAAATCCAGGGCGCGCTGTGCAGCGTCATCGGCCCTTTTGGCGGCATTGTATTTCTGTATAGAGCCCAGCGCGTTATTGTAAGCTTTATATACATTCTGCTTCAATGTCAGCTCGGCATTGTATTCATTTAGCTGAGAAGTAGCAAGGTTTATTTTTGCCTGCCTGATGGCGTATTGAGACTGCCAGCTATTGAAAATGGGGATATTAACGTTTAGGGAAAATATTTGGCGGAAATTGTTTGAAAGTTGCGAACCGAATGGAACGACCGGGGTTGTATACCGTGGCGACGGCTGGTACACCGTGTCGCCTGTTCTGCCAACGACTCCTATTGGCAACGTATCATATCTTCCGGAATACTGGTAAGTCAGGTAGTTGTCTGCCCAGTTAGTTCCTGCCTGATAGCCTAAATTTATTTGGGGGTATAAGTTGGCCTTTGCGGCAGAGACGCCTTTCTCGGCTGAAGATACCCGTAGTTTGCTACCTTTTACCGAGCCGAAACGGGCCCGGGCGATTTCATAGATTTCTTCTGGCTGCATGGCTGCCACTTTTACTTGTTCGTCAGGCTCCACGCCGGGTTCCCGTATGGAAAAAGACACATTAAAATCAAGGTTGAGCAGGGTTTTAAGGTCAAGTATGGATGAGTTGTAGCTGACAATTGCCGAGATGAGCGTTGAGCTGTCTGACGCCACCTGGGACTCAAGTTGGGCGACATTCAGTTCCGGAAGGCGCCCTGCTTCGGCGAACTTGCGGGTCTGGTCTAACTGTGCCTGTGAGAGGCTAACCTGATTGCGGCTGATGTTAACCTGTTCCTTGGCCAGCAGCGCGGTAAGGAAGCCGGTAGCGACATTAAGCGACACATCGTCTTTCGCCTGGTCCAGGTCGGCAAGAGAGGCTTCGAGGCTGTACCTGTTTCTGGCAATGGTATTACGCACATTGAGCCAGCCAAAAAGGAGGAGGTTACCGGTGGCATTGGCGCTCAGGAAATTATAATCTGCGTCAACAAACTGGTTTGAGGTGGGGTTGATGGAACGCCCGAAGCTCCTGCCATAGCCGCCATTGGCATTCAGCGATGGCAACTGAGACAGTTGGCTTTGGAGAAGAGTATAGCGGGCCATGCGGGCCGTCAGCGAATCCTGCCTGATCGTGATATTGTGCTCAATCGCGTACTGCACGCATTGCTGCAGCGACCAGACGTTGTCCATACTGCCAGGAGACTGGGGCCGGCCTACAAACCCCGACAGCAGGCAAAAAACCAGAAATGTGTAAAACAAGCGCATACGACAAAAGTACAGCAAATATAATTCCATGATAAATATTAATTATTGCCCAATGGTAGCCCATTGTATTTGCAGGTTTTCGCGAGTTTTTGCCGGATATTGCTTTCCAATCTGCAATAAAAACAAATATTTATTTTCAAAGTGCATTATCTTAAGTATTTTAGCCTGGATTAAAGCTTTATTTATCATACGACCTAAGCCCTCACACATAAACACCTACCCACCATAAAAACAATGCCTGCACCGCGGCTCATAAACGTCTTTATCACCGAGCAAGACCTGATCGTCAATTTTAGGTTTGCGGTAAGAATAGTTTGCAATATCACCACATTTTACACATATCGCGTGCAGCTTTGTGATGTATTCGGCGCGGGCCAGGAGGCCGGGCACCGGGCCAAAGGGCTTACCAAGATAATCCATATCCAGCCCGGCAATGATTACACGCAGGCCCTGCAGCACCAGTTCTTCAGCTACTTCTACAATGCCTTCATCAAAGAACTGCGTTTCGTCAATACCGACTACATCTACGCCTGATACCATAAGCATTATGTTGAAACAATTGTCTACCGGCGTTGAGCGGATACGCGACGCATCGTGCGAAACAATATCCACCTGGTCGTAGCGGGTATCAATCCTGGGCTTAAATATTTCGGTTTTCTGCCCGGCAATCTGGGCGCGTTTCAGCCTGCGGATGAGTTCCTCTGTCTTGCCCGAGAACATGCACCCACAAATGACTTCCATCCAGCCCTTCCGCTTTCCTGAATGATATGGCTCGATAAACATGTACGTAAAAATTTAAAAGTAAATATAGGAAATAGAGTGGAACTGAGCATCGCCAGAAGTAGCCGCACATTAAAATAAACCGGACAAATTACTTCGGTGAGACAACATATATTGGCTTGATGCTGTTAATTTTCGTGAAAATCCCCGTGTAAAAATGATACAACAGGCCTCAAAAATCGCCATCTTCATGGTAATCAGAATCCATGGAAGTAAGGTCATAAATCTTCTGGATTTCCTTTAGGATGCCTATGAAATTGATGTTGAGGTCTTTGAGGATACCGGAACGTAGATCGAAAACCCAGCCGTGTACCTCAGGGTAGAGGTTTCGCTTGTAGCTTTTTTGTACGCCTGCTGTTTTAATAACGTTGGTAGCCTGTTCTTTTACATTGAGTTCTACGAGGCGGTCATAACGTAGTTTTTCATCTGAGATGGCGTCCAGTTCGCCCGCATGCATCCTATAGACATCTCGGATAGTCCGGAGCCACGGGTTTAAAATTCCCATATCCTTTGGCATCATGGCGGCTTTTACGCCGCCGCAATTGTAGTGGCCACATACAATGATATGTTTTACGCCCAAATGTTTTACCGCAAAATTGATTACGGACATCACATTGAGGTCAGTGTTATTGACGAGGTTGGCCACGTTGCGGTGTACGAATACATCGCCGGGCTCTAGTCCCATAATTTCATTGGCGGGCACGCGGCTGTCTGAGCAGCCTATGTATAAGTAGTCCGGGGTCTGGTCGCCGGCAAGTTTTTCGAAGAAATCGGCGTCTTTAGCCTTCATTTCAGCGACCCATTTCTTATTGTTCTCAAAAATTTGAGCGTAACTAACCGCCATCGCTTACAATTTGACGCAAAATAATTCAAATCCCGGCCTCGCGGTAAGATTATCGGTAAAGATTTTTATGGCGCCGTTACTGCATGCGGGGGAACTTATGACAAAGAAGCGGCAGCGTTACGGCTACCATATGTTTCCGGCTTAAAATTCAGGCCAATTCAGGGGTTAACTTCTCCACCCCGGCATTTTTTATTTCAGCATATTTTTGGATAATTCGGCGGGCATTGTAGTCGTTGTCTGAAATAAAACGGGTAACGTATTCGTTTGCGCGTGACAGGTCGTTGGTTTCGCCTACCAGCAGGTATTCGAGGTAAAAGAGGCAAATCCCTTTATCGAATGAGCCGCCGGTATCGTTGCCAATCCACTTTTCTGCAAAGGCGACGACGTCTTTTCTTTTTTCCACCAATGCCTCGCTCAACTGACCAATGGTAAGGATATTAGAAAACGCCAACCGCCCGGCATCGCCTTCTACATCAACATCTGCATTAATGGCCGCATGCACGCGCTGCGCAATTTCAGCGTCAATTTCCGCAACTATCCTGCTGTTCAGCACATATTTTTCAAGCGTTTCATCAACAACGGGCGCGTTTAACGCTACAATAGTTTCGTCCTTCATAAATCCCTCCTGCAAGTCATTATATCCTATATGAACATTATTTGCATCAACACTGTTCAAGTTGGCCCCGGAAAAACCAGAATGTCCCATAATATGGCTAATCTTACTGCATTCACTGTCGGCCATACCAATCAGTGATTTGATTTTTTCCAGTTCACTTTTTGCATCCCCATTTATACCTGCTGTGCTGTCGCTCAGTTCCTTTTGTATATCTTCAAAAGCTTCCTGAAGTACGGTAGATACAACTATCTCAAAACTACAGTCTGCGAACGCGTGACTACCCAAAGACGCTTTCCCGTTGCGATTCAACCTGGCGATAAAATGTGATGGGGCGGATGAATAACTATGTTGACCCTGGCGTCCCTGATGTACCGGAGCAAGCGCCTGAACTTCAAATTCGCTGCTTAACAAATCTAATATGCGGTTTGCGTCATCCTGAAAAAAGGCAACTATTTTGATGGCCGGAAAATCTGCATGACGGTTTTCCGTGGCAAGCCGCTGACCGATGTTTGTTTCTATCTTCTTAAAAGGGACGTGGTTAGCCAACAAAGATTCCCTGATCCACCCTTCCAATTTAATGATAAAGCCACAACTACATTCTTTCTGCGCCAGATTAATATCAGATTTCATATGCCCTTGACCGAAAACACAAGATTAAGCATTTTATACAGATATAAATATAATTATTACATCTTTAACGCATGGGCAAGATTGAATTAACATATCAAAGCCGATTTTATGCATATAGGATTATAGTGGCGAGGGCTGTAAATCTGCTTTGATATTGATACCAAAAACAAGATTTGCGGCAGAAAACTGATTTATACTTCGTTTGCCAAAGCCTGACTGCGGCGCTGAAACAGCCCCGGCGTTACAGCGCTATTAAATTTTAATTACATTTCTGTTAACGGAAAAAACCTAATGTTTCTGTACCTTTGCGGCGTATGCTGATGAGAATTATTACTTTATTATTTATAGTCGGGATTATCTATCGTTTTGTAATGCGCTATATCCTCCCGGCCTTCCACTTACATTCGTTTAACGATGACCGTTCGCGGCAGGGACAGAATAATAACTGGAACAACCAACAGGGCCCCAAAAAAAACACTCCGAAGGCAAAAGTGAAAAAAGAGGGGGATTACATTGATTATGAGGAAATTCGTTGATTTTTTGATGCAAAAACCAGAATATCCTAACCTGCTATTTTAGGTTTGAAAATATTGCCTTCAATTGTCATCCCTTTTTCCAGAAAAATAACCTGTATGCCCAGTTCTTTAGCGCCAGCTATGTGCTGTGGACTATCGTCTATGAACAACGTTTCTTCGGGTTTCAGCCCATTCTGATCCAGCACGAGGCTAAAAATTTCTTTCATGGGCTTCCTCAACCCTACCCTGTGGGAAAAGTACACCTTATCGAAAAAAACACCCAAATCGGGGACGCCATGAGACCTCATCAATATTTTGTTGAATGCTTCTTCATGAACTTCGTTGGTATTGCTCAACAGGAAAAGATCGTGGTAGAGCCGCAACTGCTGCAATATCTGCAACCTCCGTACCGGAAGGTCGAGCAACATAGCATTCCAGGCACTAATCACCTGTGTATCTGAAATAGGCCGGGAGGAGGCTTTTTGCAGCGCCCCGATAAATTCCTGCCGGGTTATTTTTCCCATTTCCCAAAGATCAAATAGTGACTGCTGACGTAATTGGGAATACAGGTCATCAAAATCTGCTATGCCGTCTGCGACAAAAGCATCGCGTGTAAGGGCATAGTCAATATTGAGCAGTACGCCACCGAGGTCGAAAATAATATGCCTGACGCCTTTCATGATGCGGAAAAGATTATGGGGTAAAATGACACAAAACGCATAAAAAAGATTTGAGGGCCCGGAAGGTAGCCCATATCCTCAAATGTCCCTGCGGTTTAAACTGTATTATTTATTAAAAACCCTCGCGACTGGATTAGTCAATGGCTTCCCAGAGTTCAATTTTATTTCCTTCAGGATCCATGATATAGGCAAATTTCCCGTATTCATATTCGGCCATTTCACCTATTTGCTCAACGCCTTCTTTCTTAAGTTCATCGAGGAGCCAAACGAGGTTTTCAACCCTAAAGTTGATCATGAAATCTTTAGTGGATGGCTCAAAATACTTTGTATCGCTCTTGAACGGCGACCATACACTGGTACCTTTTTTTTCCGGGTCGTCAAGGTGGCGCCATTCAAAGTTGGCCCCATATTCCGTGGCATTTAACCCAAGATGGCGATTGTACCATTCCCGTGCTGCGGCAGGATCGCTGCTCTTAAAAAATATGCCCCCGAAATTCGTTACGCGCTTGCTCATATTTGAAATTTTATGATTATTATTTAAAATCCGGAAATTCCGACTGATAAAACAAAATTAGCCGGTGACATTCATAAAACAAAATCAGTTGCAGTAATGCAATGCGGATTTAACAGGCCGGTATCCATACCTGAGACGCCTATTGAAGTGTAAGGGCAAACTCATTTAATTTCTCGTGTAGCGACGCCCTGTTTGCCGGAAGGTCGTTCCTTTTTTTCCAGATTACATTAAAAAGGTCGCCCTCAGTTTTTATTTTATTGAGGTATTCGTTTTTTGCTGATTCCGTAGTAGCATTTGCCACATTGATTTTATTGTCGTGCAGTACTTTCCTCATCTGCCCCTTAATCTCATCAAAAGACGCATTGGCATTGGCCATGTCGCCGTTACCGATATACTTATCCAGCAGCGCTATGTTTTCCGAAAAGGCTGATTTCGTAACCGCCTGCGCCTGTGATACCTGCCATGATGCAGCGATAATAAGGATGGAAAGGAGGATTTGTTTCATTGTTGTACAATTTTAAACATTAAAGATAAATAAAAATACCGTAGCACGGCTTATTCACTATCCAAGACAGTTGCCCCCCCCCTGTACAGTTGGGTTTTGTACCTTAAAGATGGAGACATAATTATTTTCCCAATACCAAGACTACCCCATTTCCGGTCAACGGCTTCGATAGTTTTATCATCTGCCACGATAATATTAGGCCACGGCCTGTCAAAGTTATCTAATTTTTTTGTCTTCCGGGTGCCGTCGAGCCCCAGTACTTTGTTTCGTTCCCCGGCAAAAAAGTGGTCCCTTTTGGGATCAACATTGTTACAAAAACGCCATAAAACATCAGCGGTATCTTCAACGCCCACCGTATGTTCCACATAAAGTATCATTTTAATACCACCAAGGCCGGACTGCCTGCAAAACTCACGGTGGAGGGCAGAAATCTGTTCCGGTTGTTCTTTCTTAACGGCAACAAACAAAACCGGAATGCCCCAATCTGCCGCGATACGGTCATTCAGCCCGGTGATTTCGGGAAAAGCCTTCATGATGCGCCCTTTAGAAAAATCAGGAGAAATGTTAAACGGCAGCAGCCTATCCGTGATTTCTTCATCGAATTTCCGGGTCCCGTCAAGGCACATTTTGCCGCCGAACCCCATTTTTGAACAGCTATGGTCCAGCACATCCATGGGCCCCTGGCTGAAGTAAATATCAGTAGCCGGGTTAATATTATTCATTACATACCTTGCCAGTGCGCCATAGTCGTAAATGTTCACTTTGCTAACGGCTGCATCATCGCTCAGTACCAGTATTTTGTTAAACATCATCTGCCCGGCGCCCCACATGGCATTCATCACTTTTTGTCCTTGCCCGGCGTATTCTTTATTGATTGTGGTGATCACGAGGTTATGGAACACACCTTCTACAGGCATGTTCATATCAGTGATTTCCGGGACCATGGTCATTTTAATTGGCGTCAGGAAAATGCGTTCCGTGGCCTTCCCGATCCAGGCGTCTTCCTGGGGAGGAATGCCTACAATTGTGGCCGGATATATGGCATCTTTCCGATGGGTAATGGCGGTTACGTGGAACTTAGGGTACCAATCGGGGAGCGAATAATATCCGGTATGGTCGCCAAACGGGCCTTCCCAGATCAGGTCCTCACCGGGGTCTACATATCCTTCTATGATAAAATCTGCATCTGCGGGCACTTCAATTTCCGGCTGCGTGAGGCATTTTACGAGTTCCACTTTTTTCTTCCTCAAAAACCCGGCAAGCATGTACTCATCAACATTCTCAGGCAACGGCGCTGTTGCCGCATAGGTATAAACCGGGTCGCCGCCGAGGGCCACCGCTACCGGCATGCGCCTGCCGAGCTTCTTGTATTCGTTAAAATGCCTTGCAGACACTTTATGTTTGTGCCAGTGCATACCGGTCATGTCTGTCGAAAAGACCTGCATCCTGTACATCCCGATGTTACGGATACCTGTATTGGGATCCTTGGTATGGATGGAAGGAAGTGTAACGAAAGGCCCTCCGTCCTCCGGCCAGCATTTGATGATGGGCAGCTTAGCGAGGTCAGGTTTTGCCATCACGACTTCCTGGCATGCCCCGCGTCCTTTGATTACTTTTGGAATATAAGAGGCAAAACGCCCCAGTTCAGGCAGCATGGCCAGTTTTTCCATCAACCCTTTTTTGGGGCTGGACATTTTATGAAACAGGCTCTCTATGTCATGCATCGTATCGTCAAGAGCATTAACGCCGAGGGCAATACACATGCGGCGCTCAGAGCCCATTGCATTCATCAAAACCGGAAATTCCGTACCCGTATTTTCAAACAGGAGGGCTTTGTTCCTGTCGGGTGTTTTAGAGATACGGTCTGTTATCTCGCTTATTTCCAACACGGGATCTACGAAGGCCTTTATGCGCAACAATTCACCCGACTGCTCCAGCGCGGCAACAAACTCCCGCAACGATCTATATGGCATGTTGCAAAGGTAGGAAGTATAAGCCCAAACTATTCAGCCCGTGCCGCTAAAACTTGTACTCCATCCCGAATGTGAATATCTGTTTTACCTGCAGCCACCCCAACCAGTTGCCCGGCTGATCATTGGAAACAGACTGGCCGGCAGCATTTGTCGTCGTACCTACATACGGGATGTTATTGTCGTAGATCATGGTGAGGCCGATGGTTACGT
>Ga0364873_10727_pt1 | contig 12024 bp, 11 predicted proteins | sample ExccelAu500001D3_2_FD_206928 | JGI IMG/M metagenome (GOLD analysis project Ga0364873, IMG submission 206928) | Enriched cells from Trout Bog Lake Hypolimnion, Wisconsin, USA - BchlTB.Aug07.5000.01.D3 | ecosystem: Environmental > Aquatic > Freshwater > Lake > Hypolimnion/Profundal zone | place... | reverse complement strand
AAGACCAGGCTGGAGAACTCATACGCCAGCCAGGGCGGGCTCAGTAAAGTTCTCAACGACAGCCTTCAAGAGCTAAAGGTGTTCGCAGGATTGACAAAGGTTGTCGGTCCAGGAGTGATCGTAACCCTTAGGGACAGCGGAAAAGGGAACGCAGGCATGGGACTGAATATCGGCGTCCCGTCCGATATCAACATCCACGACACCGACGTCCTAAAGGTCGTGAATGAACTGATCGCATCCGGCGCCGAAGCTGTGTCCGTCAATAACCATCGGGTTGCCGGCAACACTAGCTTTCGCTGCGTTGGCCCGACAATACTTGTCAACGATGTTAAGATCGCTTCGCCAGTGGTCGTTCGGGCCATCGGAGATCCCACGACATTGCTTGGCGCGATGAACCTTGGGGGAGGCGTACTGTCGGAGATCCGGCAAACCGATCCTTCAATGGTCCAAATCGAAGCTGTGAAGAGTCAGGAACTGCCGGAGTTCGTCGGAAACACAACACACAAGTTTGCCAAGCCTCCCAAGGAAACCAAGTGATCCTAATCCCCATCATCGCACTGCTTCTCGGCGCCGTAATCGCTCTCGCGATTCACGTCCCTGCGATGCCGGGCATCTATGGTCAGTATCTTGCTGTGGCGTGCTTAGCCGGCTTCGATACGATCTGTGGCGGAATTCGTGCCGGGCTGGAAGATAAGTTTCGCAGAGAAGTGTTCATTACCGGCTTTATCTCAAATGTGGTTATCGCTTCCTTTATCGCCTGGTTTGGCGAACAGATCTACATCAACCTGTTTTTGGCGGTAGCTTTGGTCCTTGGAGCGAGGATTTTCACTAACCTGAGCCTAATTAGGCGGTATGGTTTGACAAAGTGGCAGGATGCACGCGAGCGCAGGCGGTTACAGGCCCAAGCACAAACCCAGACTGTCGCAGCCGCGCAGCCTGAACCCAATCCATGAATAGTGATTTAGTTGCCGTACTGGACCTTGGATCTACCAAGGTTACTTGCCTTGCTGCCTCTGCCGATGGCGCGGATGGGATGACGATCGATGCCTTTGCGACAACGCCATGTCGAGGAATGCGTCGAGGGCAAGTCGCCGATATCGCCGAAGTTTCCCGAGCAATCGGTACGGTCGTGCGTAAAGTAGAACTCGAACTCGAAGAGAACATCGATTCGCTCGTCGTCGGAATAAGTGGATCGCATATTGAGGGTATCAGTTCGCAGGGGTACCGCCCGATCGTTCCCGCTGGCCGAAAACTGACCCATCAAGACGTACTTGAAGTCATCAATCATAGCCGGTCTGTCACGATCCCATCCGACCGAGAGCAAATTCAGTCGTTGCCTCGAGAGTTTCGAGTCGATGGCCAGAGAAACGTCCACAAGCCGGTAGGAATGACCGGGTCCAAGCTGGAGGTCATTACCTACATCCTCACCGGGCAGGTCAGTTCGCTTCAAAACATCGAGGAAGCGGTCGGAGGTGCTGGAAAGCGCGTCGAGCAAATGGTGATCCAATCGCTCGCCTCAGGTGTGGGAGTCCTCACCCCAGAAGAGATGGAACTTGGAGCCGCAGTGGTCGATATCGGGGGAAGCACGACCGACATAGCTGTCTTCCTAAATGGCTCAATCGCGTTCAGCGCATCGATTCCAGTAGGCGGCATTTCGGTGACAAGCGACCTAAGCCAACTTCTCAAGACATCTCCAGAGGAGTCGGAAAGGCTAAAGATTGCATCCGGAAGCTCCATCGCCAAACTCGTTAACGAAAAGGACAGTGTCGACGTGATCCAGTTGGGTCAGCCGCTGGCACGGCCAATGCAGCGCAGGGTTTTGTGCGAGATTATCCAAAGCCGAATGCGTGAGATCGCGACGATGGTTGGGCAGCAATTGGAGAAAAGTGAACTCGCATTTTCGTTGCCGGGTGGCATCGTTCTGACCGGCGGCGGAAGTGCCCTTCCGTCGGCGGACAAGCTCTTCGAGGAGATCCTGAAAACCTACCGGGTGCGAGTCGCCGAACCGACTCTCGGGCCCAAGTTCCAAAAGCAGGTCGGCATGGCGACTGCGGTGGGACTCGCGAGCTTTACGATCCAGTGCTTCGACGAACTGACGCCGGCCGAAGGCGTCCTGCCCTGGCGAGATCGGGTTAAGAGCCTGTTTTCGATGCTCAGTCGCTGAACTTATGCGAGCAATCGTCCAACGCGTAACGAGCGCTTCGGTGCTTGATAAAGACACCGGCGCTCTCTCCGCCATCGACTCCGGCTTGCTCCTGCTCGTCGGCGTGCACCGTAACGACACCGACCTCGAGGCGAAAAAGCTCGCAGAAAAGATTGCGAATCTGCGGGTGTTTAACGACTCCGACGGCAAGATGAACGTCTCATTGCTGGACTCGCCCGGCCACGATGTGCTTGCCGTTTCCAACTTCACGGTTTTTGGCGATGCCAAAAAGAGTCGTCGCCCAAGCTTCGCCGACAGTGCGCCTTATGACATGGGCCGGGACTTGTTCGACCGCTTTGTGAGCCACTTACGAATTCAAGGCTTCCGAGTACCCACCGGCGTCTTCGGCGCCGACATGGCGGTAACCCTGGTCAACGACGGCCCAGTAACCGTCATCGTCGACGTCGACCCCAAATAAAGGGACTGCGTGCTACGGTGCGCCAGAAAGGTGACGAAAAAAAGTACAACGCGCTATTAAGAAGCATGTTGCCTTCTTGTCCCGCAATAAACCAATCCGATCCCCGTGGGTAGAAAAAACCACATTGGCCAACGCATGTGTACCGCTTGAGAAACAATGACGTGATCGTTAACCCATATGTCCGGGATTGCCCTGTCGAATACCGATAGCGCAAAGACGATCGCGAATGAAACGAGAAGAATCGCGCCTATGATCAATGCAGTCAACCGCACGGCTTTATTTTACGACGTGCGAAAACTGAGCGGCAGCGAGGTGAAGAATCCCAGCAGACCCAAGCCGAATGTCCATCGTTGCGCCCTGAGGGGCGACGCCGATAATCTCCATGCGGTGATGCCCCGGAGGCAATGCAACCGGTGCGAAGAGCTGCCGGTCGTCGTTGGCGCCCAACACATTGACTCCATCGATCTTCACCGTTGCACGAGTGTTGGTCTTCAACTGGACTTGATAGAGATCTGCAGTAGTCGATTCGAATGTGCCCGACATCTTGAAATGCTGGGAGGGGCCCTTCACCAAAGCTGCGAGCCAACCCGGATCGATCGTGTCGCGTACGACGACCGGATCGCCACGGTCGATTGAAAGCGTCAGACCAGGTTGTTGCTTCTCGTCGCCGGCAAGTGGTGTCGATGAAGGTGTAGTCGGCGGCATGACCTCTACCTGTATCGGAATCCCGACGACCGTTGCCGCGGCCAAATGTGCAACCGGAATGAGGCTCAAAACCCCACATCCGCAGACGGTTGCCGATACCTTGATAGATCCCTTCGCCCCGATCACTCGACCAATCGTCCTACCAAGGTGTTGCAGTTCGATCGATCTTGCGCCCGGATAAGACACTCCGATTTCGTTGTATTGGAACGAGACCGAGACTTCAGAGAGTTTTGCTGGTACCGACCCGATCCGGGCCTTCAATTGCGACTGCTTTGCCGTCGTTGGCCCCTTCTTCGCAATCGCATCGCTTGCAGCCCACGGCCGACAAAGCGGGTCACCGATCACAAGCAACTGATAAGGGCCAGAGACCGACTGATAGAACGACTCCGCCAGTGAGAAGCCTTTGGCATACAGAACTTGGATGAAGGCAGTGGGGAACTTCTGTTGGAGTGCAAATGGCTCGGTTACGGTGCCCGAACTGCCGCTCGCACCGGCACGGATGAACGCAGTGCAAGGTGTTTGGTCGCTTCGCTCCGTGAGAACTGCGCCGAAGCTTGTAAGGTGTTCGACGATAGCTCCAGGGAGGATCTTGCTCTTTGAGCCAGCCCAATCGAATCCTGCCGTGCCGATCATGGCACCGGCCACATCCGGTCGATTGACCGGCAACACTCCGTTCTCAACGACAGCGTCGACTCCTAAAGATTTCAGCTCCGAGGCTGCTGCCCGGAAAGCCCAAGCCCTAGTCGTTGAACGGACGTCCCCATTCTCAGGAAAGAAAACGGTTCCTTTCGGTCGTGTCCCATCTGCGACGGCCGACCGGCGCAACGACTCCAGGACCTCGTTCACTGAGTTCCCACGACCGCAAGTAACTCCAAGCATCGTCGACAGCATGTAGTGCGGTCCCGTTCCTGCAGGAGTGCCGTCAGAGCCCCAGGCGATCTGAGAACGAAAACGGATGCCGCTCTGAACCTTAAGTGGCATGCTCTTCATCTTCTCTACGAGTGCTTTGAAGTCCCCCCGACCGGCGAGTGGCTTCAGATCTGGATCGCTCGTCGTCTGCACTGCATTTCGCCAGCCGGATTCCACCGCCTTCTGGAGCGTTGCCACCGCCTCATCTAGCTTGCCGCCCAACGAATAGTCGCATGCCAGGTCGTAGGCGATATCTGGATCGCTTCGTCCGATACTCAGCAACTTGCTTAGGATGGAAGCCGCGTCGAGGTAGTGCTTTTGCTCGTACAACTCAAGGCCCCGAGCCAAGTCTGCAGTCTCGGCTGGCGTTAGTGATGAACCTTTCGGCAGAGGAAGCGTTCTTCGGCAGTATCGGTTGATATCGAGGCGAAGATATTCGGTGTCCTTCTTCTCAACCAACTCGTGCAAGTAAGTCAGGCCGTTGGTCGAAGCCATTCCAGTGATTACCATCGGGAACTTTTTGCCCGTCATATCGCTCGTCACATTCACCGCATAGGGGATATCCACGCTGTATGCGATGCTGTCGATCTTTTTAACTAGGCCTCGGACTTCGATGGCTGAAAATACTGGACCCAAGATCTCCTTTCGGAAATGGTCGACATCGGTCGTCTCCACGCTAGTCAGCCCGGTGAGGACGATGAAGTTCGATGGTGGAATTCTCCTAAGGCGCGCATACTCGTTTGCGACCGTGAGAGACGCCCAACTGTCTCCGTTGACGACAACGGCAACGTTCTCAGCCGAGAGTTGGGCGGCAGCGCTTAGGGCAATAGGCAAAAGCGCCGCTACGGAGAGCAGAGCGCGAAAAACAGGACGGACCACGGCGGGAGCATACCGGCTGAATCCCTTAGCCAGGAGTAGGCGCCCCGCTCGGGGCGCCATTCGTTCTCGCAGGTTTTGGCAGATTGCGAAGACGGCAACCTTATCGGTTTCCGTCCTTGACGACCTCTTGCTGATCTTTGGGGACTATAGCGTAAGGCTTGAGGAAATCCTTGAGGACAGTATTGACTGCGGCAGGGAAGTTTCCTCCCGACTGAGATTTTGCGCTCATGATTGGGGATTCGTGGTGGACGTCCAGAACCCAAATCTTCAAAACGCATGGTTCAGCGTCGTAAGCTCCAAATGTTGACCGGGTTTGAGCGAGATCGGTGGCAAGGACGAAGACGACGAGATCTGCATGGACTTCCTTCCCAACGCTGAACATCGTCGCTCGCTTTCGCTGCTCCTCGTCGCTGAAATCGATCCCCAGATTCTTAATCGCTGCTTCGATGTCGGAGCGCGGGATGAATTTGAAGCCGCGAACCTGGAACAACTTGACGAGTTCGGAATTGATCGACTTACATTGACGGGCGCTCGCCTTCTCATCTTTCATTCCTGTCCCATCGACGGCAGGCAAAATAGCGACCTTCGTGTTGCCTGGTGCAAAAATCGTGTCCTGCTTGCGACTGCTTGAGGCAGGAGACACAGAAAGAATAAGGAATGCCAAAGCGGCAACCGTTTGAAACTTTTTCATAGGAATTCTCCTCAATTTCCCGCTTTACCCTCTTTCTGGATGCGGGGATATGGCTTGAGTGCTCGGTCGAAAGCCTGACGAACTGCTTGCGCAGAAGCGCGAATAATCTTTCCCGCTTGCCCGCCGATTCCTTGAAGCTCAAAGAAACTATCGTTGTTTGCCGTTTCGACTTTACCGCTCATCAAGGCACGTTCCGAATTGGTATCGAGCAACCAGCATTTCACTTTGGAGGAAGCGACAGTGCTCGAAATGGCCCACCCTCCCTCCGAAACGCTGTGTACGTCCATCACCGTCACGAAGGCCACGAGATCGGCGCCAGATTCCTTTCCGACCGAGCGGATGATGGCGCGCTTTTGCTGTTCTTCATCTTTAAGATCGATTTTCAGCCGTGCCGTTACCTCGTCAATGACTTTCCCGTTGATGATTTTGAAACCGCGTCCCGAAAACTGACGGATTAGTTCGTCCGTTACGGCCTTTTGCAGCTTCTCTGTGTCGAATCCATCTTTGACCCCTGTCCGATCGACCACCGGGAGTATCGCCACCGTAGTTGAACTGGGGACGTATTGCGTATCTGCCTGTCCCTGCGCCCGCGATGAGGTGCATTGCGAGAGCAGAACGGCGAGAAGCCCCAAGGCGCCGACAATTCGCATGTTGACTTTCATGTGCATTTGAGCTCCTGGTACCCAAAACGCATCTCGCGGCCAAGCGTGGTTGGCAAGCCCGTTCGATGCGCCTTGGGTCGGTTTAGTGCTGCCGTCACAACGACGGCAGGATCAGGCTATTTCTGGACAATGATCGGATATGGCTTTAAGGTATCTGCCAAGACCTGCTTGACTGCCTGAGCACACGCCTTCATGATCTGTTCACTCGGTTTGACGGAATTCCTGAAAACTTCCGCCTCCGAATGTTTCCCGTCCATCGGTTTTGCGCTCAGAATCGGAGCCTGATGCTTTACGTCGAGGAGCCAAATGGTGATTTTGGCATGCCCTTCTTTGGCATTCGTGAAGAAGTTCTGGTTGTTCTTCCAAGACGTTTTGTTGATGACGACAAAAACGGCTAAGTCGGCTTTGGCAGCATCGCCGATCTTGAGCATATTTTGCCGAGAATGCTGCTCTTCGTCGTTGAGGTCGATTTTCGCCGCAGCGAGAGCTTCTTCGACGATCTTATCGTCAAGAACCTTGAATCCACGGTCGGCAAACTGCTTGTGCAGCGATTCGCTCGCCGCCTTCGTCTGGCCGGCTTTGAAGTTTGCGTCTTTTTCAGCGCCCAGATTGATAACTGGGAATACCGCCACCGTCGTTGCGGCAGGATCGAACGTGATCTGGCTGTTTTGGGCTGATGCAACCCCGCTGAATGCCGCGCAAATGGCAACCATTGTCGTCAACTGAAGCGCACGAAAAGATTGAAACATAGTCATTGTCCTCCTCGACTTGCTAAGACCGTATTGCCACAGTATATGAATGACCATATCAACTTTTGCAAGCAAATACCTTGCAAAAGGTGCCATTTAAGCGGGAAAATCACATCTTTTGGAACTTCAGGTTTTTTTCAGAGTGAAGGATCACAATGAGCGTTTTTTGAACCTGATAGCGGTTGACCGCTTAGCTCTCAGATGAGAAAGTGGATTGGTTTCAACCGCCGATTTGGCTCATGCCTCGCCCAGTGACCTTCTGCCCCTCGGCGAGGTAATGCCGCTCGGGTTTGTGATCGACGACATGGCGAAGCAGGTCGGTAAGTTCGGCATCCGAGGCGCCATTTCGAAGCGGAGTTCGCAAATCCAATTCGCCGTCCGACATGAGACATGGCCTCAAGAAGCCGTCCGACGTCAATCGAATTCGGTTGCACTTCTCGCAGAGGTCGCTTGAAATCTGACTGATGAATCCCACCGTCCCCAATGCTCCCCGAACGCGATAGGTTCTCGCGGGGCCATTTGTCGCTATCTCCGCCGGTTCGAGAGTGCCGTGCACGTTCTCGATTGATTTCCTCAGATCCTCCGATGATACGAACATTCGCCGCATTTGGACGTCGCTCAACATAGATCCCTTTGTCTGTTTCAACTGAATCAAGCCAGCGCCACTGTGAACCGACATCGGTTCAAATCCAGAGGTCTCGTCAAGGTTCCAACGAATGGGCATCAATTCGATGAACCGAACGTGGACATCTTCATTGAGGGTCCAAGCTGCAAAGTCAGCCGCTTCGTCGTCGTTCACACCGCGCATAGCGACGCAATTGATCTTAATCGGACCGATCCCTGCCGACCGCGCCGAGGCGATTCCTTTTATTACCGCATCCAACTCCCCACGTCGTGCGATCGCTCTAAACCGATCTGGGCGCAGAGTATCGACGCTAACGTTGATTCGAGTCAAACCTGCATTCGCCAATGCCGGTGCAAGTTCGGTCAGCAGGAACCCGTTTGTCGTCAAGCTGAGATCCTGAATCTGACTGAGTGCAGCGATACCTCGTACGATCTCGACGAGATCCTTCCTTACAAGGGGTTCGCCACCCGTTAGTCGGACCTTCCGAATTCCGGCGTCCACAGCAACCTTGACTATCCGGATGAATTCGGCGGAGCTCAGGAGCTCTTCCTTCGGCGCAACCGGCGACCCCTCCTCGGGCATGCAGTAGACGCATCGGAAGTTACAACGGTCGGTAATCGAGACCCTGAGGTAATCGATCGTCCTATTAAATGGGTCAGTTAAAGTCATCTAGGTCCAAACAGTAACGATCGAAGAGAATAAACGTCCCTTTTATAGAGTGTACGCAATGAATGGGGCCGACACGTGGTAGAAACGACAGTTATGGGATACGATGCGTCCCTGAGTGGACGCATGGAAATGGATACTGACATCGTCCTCGTCAAAAAGGCGCGGGATGGTGATTATCGCGCGTTCGAGCAGCTATTCGACCGCCACCGGAATCTTGTGTACCGTTTTGCCTATCAAATGACATCAAGGCGAGACGATGCCGAAGATGTCGTACAAGAAGCGTTCGTTCGGGCGTATCAAAATTTACATCGTTATCGCGACGAAGCGAAATTCACCACTTGGTTGCTAAGGATCGTTACAAATCTCTGCACCGACCAAGCCAGAATGTCGCAGCGTCGCTTGGCATTGGAACAGCAAGAGGCGGCTGGCGCACTTGATTGGATGACGAGCGGAGAAGTCGAAGACCCGGTCTTCAACTTGGAAGCGGATCGCAGAAAATTGGCGCTTCGTAAAGCCTTGAACGCTTTGCCCATGCACCATAAATCGGTAATTATCTTGCGTGATATTGAAGAACGGGAATACCCTGACATGGCGGCGATTTTGGGTTGCACCGTCGGCGGAGCCAAACTCCGCGTATTGAGAGCGCGTAGAGCTCTAAAAGAAAGAATTGCCCCGTTACTCGGGGAGGACAGGTAATGAAAGGGAAGTTTGAAGACAAATTGGCGCAGCTCGCATTCGGGGAGTTGACCCCTGAAGAGGCGGCAAAGATTGAGCGTGAGGTCCATGGCGATCCCGAAGCTCTTCGCGCATTGTCGCTCTACAAGGACATGAAGGAGGGCCTTCGGAGCCTTTCCGAAGTTCCGGAAGATCAGTTCTCGAAGGAGCGCCTTCGCGATGCGATTCTCACCCAAGGCCTTCGCCCGGTAGCACCACGTCCGACGTCAAGCCGATCTTGGCTTTGGATGCCTACAGCAGCTTGCGTCATGGGCTTCTCGCTGATGTTTGTGATGAACATGACTCGCAAGTCTCACGGCGCGCCGCATCTCGTAATCGACGAAGGAAGCATCAGTCTTGGCATCTCGTCCAAGGAGCCGATTCGCGTAGCCTCAAGGGTCGATACAAATGCCATCTATGGCCCGTTCCTGCCCGCAAATGTTCGCAAGGCAGATACTGCAGGAGAATCGGCGAAAGCGGTGGACCCGAATGAAGAGAACCCAAGGATTCTGACGAGTATTCCTTCCGACGACGCCTACGATCCGGACCTCGGTACATTGCCTGCAACCGGTTCGGCAGCGGCAGGAAGTGCGAGCACGGTTGCATTCAAAGGATCGACGACGGCGGCAAGTGGATCTACTTCTGGTCCGATCGTTTTGATCGATCAAGATACCGACGAGCAGACCGGCGCGTGCAAAGCCACGGAGGTTGGCAGTTCAAGCAATGTACTTGTTGGCGGCTAAAATTGCAGTCCTGCTAACGGTTGAGACGTTCCAGGCAGCCCGACTTCCGAGTCACGAAGTCTCCGTCTGGAATCAGCTCCGTCCGTCGGTCGTCACCATGATCGCCCACGGCAGGCCTGCCGGTGTTGCCGCATTAATCGATGACTCAGGCTACTTCGTCGCCCATAGCTCAAGCGTTTACGGCCAGCAGCCGATGGGCACGACGTCATCGGGTCGCCAGATCGGCTTTAGCGTTGTAAGTCAGGACAAGGCGACCATGCTCGTTCTGTTGAAAACGAACGACTGGGTTGCTGGATCAGCGCGGCCTCTTCATTCTCCCGGTCCGGATGAGTCCGGAAATACCGAACTAATCGCGGTATTGCCTAATGGTCCGCTGCGGATGGGCTATGGCTCGCGTCATAAGCTCGGGGTCCTCAATAATCCTACTCGACGGCTAGTTCCACTAACTGAGATTAGATTTGAAGCAACGCCTGAATCGGTGGGTGGCGCTCTAATCTTTTCGGCAAGTGGCGATCTGATTGGATCGCTCAATGCGACATTGGTTGGCCCCGACAGCACAATACGAAACGTATCTGGTAACAATATCGCCCCTGGCGGTGGGGGATTTGGAGGGGCAAGAGGCGGTCCTGGAGGCAATCAGGGCGTCGGTAACTTCGGGCAGGCTAGTCAGATTGGTAATTCGATGCGTGGCGGCCAGTACGGCAATGTTGGGCCGAACGAGATGACGGTTGCGTATACCGTGAGTCCCGATTTTGTTAAGCACGTTTTGGAAGGCTTCCTTTCACCTGCGCATTCGGCTGAATTTGCCGTCTTGGGGATTTTCTGCACCGACGCTATCGGCGGCGGCGCCCAAATTCAATCGGTAACACCAGGCTCGCCCGCATCGAAAGCAGGTTTGCATCCCGGAGACGTCCTACTCAATATCGCTTCGAACCCGATCCAAGACCAGATGGCGTTTGCGGCCGTCATGTTGCAGCAGAAAGTCGGTAAGAAAATTTCGCTCGTTGTCCAGCGCGGCCCAGGGAAGCTACTGATCGATGTCGTTCCGGCAAGAGCGGCTGATTAGGTCTTAACGAAATCTTTGACTTGCCATTTTAGGGTCCTCGCCCCCTTCCACTCGTCGACGTTCGGCTGGAAGAGCAGGTCAGCCCCGATTCCGGCGCCCGAATGAGTCAAACGTTCGCCGATGCCGAACGCAATCCCTGAGACACTTGACCCCGACTCGGTTTGCAGGACAAGCCTTACGTGAATTGGGTTCTTGGTAGGCAGAATTTGAGCGACCTTGAGGCCCCTTGAGAGGAACATCGGCTCAGGGTTTGCAAAGCCGAATGGCTCTAACTTGGAGAGTGATTCCGCCGCCTGGAGGTTTACCTCCGAAGCGTCAACTTCCATATCGACGCGGATCGTTGGCACGAAGTCTTCGGGAGTCAGGAACTCCCCCGCATACGCATCAAGCGCATCGGCCGCTTTTTCGACGTCTGACGCCTTCAGCGAGCAGCCTGCCGCCATTGCATGCCCTCCGCCGCTCATGAGGTCAGGATGAGCACGTATGGCGTCTGCAAGGTTGAATCCTGGGATTGTACGGGCCGAACCTTTCGCCATACCTGTTTTTGAATCGATCGTAAGCACAAATGAGGGGCGGCAGAACATTTCGACAAGCCTTCCCGCTACGATGCCCACGATCCCCGAGTGCCATCCTTCATTAGCGATGAAGATCACATTGCGATTTTGGCTCCCTTTGGAGAGGACAATCTCGACCGCTTGATCCATTACCCGTTGCTGCTCGCCCTTCCGCTCGGTATTGACCGCTTCGATCTGCTTTGCCAGCAGTTCTGCAGCAGTCGGGTCGTTCTCCAACAGCAGGTTGAGTGCCATCGCTGCGTCGTTGATTCGCCCTGCCGCGTTTAGGCGGGGACCCAGTTGGAATCCGACGTGCGAAGCTCTTAACGGTTTTCCTAGCTCAACCGAGATATTTGCGGCTTGAATGAGTGCTCTCAATCCGGGCTTCTTGGTGTCGGCCAGACGCTGCAGTCCGAATTTGGCGATGATCCGATTCT
>Ga0364873_10725_pt1 | contig 12037 bp, 5 predicted proteins | sample ExccelAu500001D3_2_FD_206928 | JGI IMG/M metagenome (GOLD analysis project Ga0364873, IMG submission 206928) | Enriched cells from Trout Bog Lake Hypolimnion, Wisconsin, USA - BchlTB.Aug07.5000.01.D3 | ecosystem: Environmental > Aquatic > Freshwater > Lake > Hypolimnion/Profundal zone | place: USA... | reverse complement strand
CCGCCGGTTCCGCGGCGAAGACGGTGGACTGGTCAAACTTCCGGGACCATATCGCCACCGCGGATGAGCAAGGCCGGCGCAAGTGGATCTACCCGCGCAAGGTCAGCGGCCCCTGGTTCCGGCGGCGCACCTGGTTTAGCTGGTTGCTGTTGTTTATCATGTTCGCCGGGCCGTTCCTCACCATCCACGGCAATCCCTTGCTGCTGATGAATGTCGTGGAGCGCAAGTTCGTGGTGCTGGGCCAGATTTTCTGGCCGCAGGACATGATCATCTTTGCCGTCGCGCTGCTGTTGTTTGCGGTCGGCATCATCGTGTTCACCACGGCGTTTGGCCGGCTCTGGTGCGGCTGGGCCTGCCCGCAGACCGTGATGATGGAAATGGTTTTTCGCAAGGTCGAATACGCCATCGAAGGCGACGCGCCCAATCAGCGCGCGTTGAACCGCGCTCCGTGGACGCCGGGAAAGGTGTTCAAAAAAGCGCTCAAGCACGGCCTTTTCTTCGCGCTGTCCTTCGCGGTCGGCAACGTGCTGTTGAGCTATATCATCGGCTGGCAGGCGCTGTATCAGATTATCACCGACCCGCCGGCGCAGCACTTGGTGGGGCTGGGTTTCATGCTCGCCTTTGCGCTGTTGTTCTACGGCATCTTTGCGCGGTTTCGCGAGCAGGCTTGCACGTTCGTCTGCCCCTATGGCCGGCTGCAATCCCTGTTGCTCGACGAAAACTCAATCGTCGTGGCCTACGATTACAAACGCGGCGAAAAGCGGGGGCCGCGGCGGCGCGCGCAACAATTCGGCGAACGCCGTTACGCCGGCTTGGGCGATTGCGTGGCCTGCAACCAATGCGTCTCTGTCTGCCCGACGGGCATTGACATTCGCAACGGCACCCAGATGGAGTGCGTCCACTGCACCGCCTGCATGGATGCCTGCGACACCGTGATGGACAAGACCGGCAGCCCGCGCGGCCTCATCCGCTACGCCTCGCTCAATGGCATCGAGCGTCGCCAGGCTCTGCGCTTCACGCCGCGCCTGGCGGGTTACCTGGTGGTGCTGGCCGCGCTGGCCACGGTGCTGGGACTCATGCTCTACCTCCGTTCCGACGTGGAGGCCACCGTGCTGCGCGCGCCCGGCTCGCTGTTTCAACAGATGCCCGACGGCCGTTTCAGCAACCTCTACACCGTGCGGGTGGTCAACAAAACCTCGCGCGAAATGCCCGTGGAACTGCGGTTGGAAAACCCGGCGGGCAGCTTGAGCGTGATGGGGCAGGGCCGCATCGTGGTCGCACCCCAAAAACTGTCGGAGAATTCCGTGCTGATCGAACTGGAGCCCTCCGCGATGAAATCCGGCGCCACGCCGCTGGTGCTCGGGGTTTATTCCGACGGAAAAAAACTGGAGACGTTGAAAACGGCCTTCATCGGCCCGCGCCATTGATTTTTGTTTATGAAATCCAATTTCAATCCCTGGCCTTACGGCATCATACTATTTTTTGTGCTGCTGATCTGCTGTCTGGCCGGCGTGGTCACCATCGCGGCCACCCACCGCGAAAGCATGGTCAGCGAAAATTATTACGAGCAGGAATTGAAATTCCAGGACCGGATAGACAGCGCCGCCCGGGCGCAAAAGTCCGGCGCGCACCTCCAGCTTGAGGCCGGGGCCGGGAAACTGGTGGTGGCGGTGCCGGCGGAGCAGGTGGCGCAAAAATGCGCCGGCGTGATTGAATTTTACCGGCCCTCGTCGCCCGCGCTGGACTGCGCCTTTCGGTTTGCCCCGGCCACCGATGGCTCGCAGACAGTGGATGTCTCCAAACTGGCTGCCGGCCTCTGGCAGGTGCGCGTCAAATGGAGCGCCGGCGGCCAGGACTACTTCCTGGAGCAGAAGATCACCATTTGAGGATCAACCACAGATGGGCACAGATCAAAATGGATGGATGGATTGGTGGGGCTGCGCGGTTCCAGAAGCCCAACAATCCAACAATCCAACAATCCATCAATCCATCAATCCATTTATCCATTCAACCATTTTGAACACTGACCTTGGCATGGCCTTCGCCCTTGGCTTGTTCGGCAGCTTGCACTGCGCGGCCATGTGCGGTCCGCTGTTGCTGGCGCTGCCCGTGGTGCCGGGCGGCCCGGGCCGGTTCATCGCCGGCCGGCTGGTCTATCAGCTTGGCCGGATGGCCACGTATGGCTTGCTGGGAATCGTGGCTGGACTCGTGGGCCGGACGATTTTACTCGCGGGCCTCCAGCGCTGGCTGTCCATCGCGCTCGGCCTGGCCATTCTGCTGGGGTTCCTGGTTTCCAAAAAGGCGGCCTTGTCCGCGCCGGTCGTGCGGCTGGTCGCCCGGCTGAAAAGCGCCATGTCGGCGCAATTGCGGCAGCGCGGCTTCCGTTCGCTGGCATTGCTTGGCCTGTTGAACGGCCTATTGCCCTGTGGTTTGGTATATGTGGCGCTGGCTGGCGCCGTAACGCAGGGCGGGCTTCTGGAGGGCCTGGCCTATATGGCTCTGTTCGGCCTCGGTACCGTGCCGACGATGCTGAGTATTGGGCTTTCCGGCAGAATGTTTCCGCCCGCCTGGTGCCTTAAATTGCGCGGGGCCATTCCGGTGGGTGTGTGTCTGCTGGCCGGGTTGCTGATCTTGCGCGGCCTGGCCTTGGGCATTCCCTACGTCAGCCCGGCACTGGTGGCGGGGGTGCCGGCTTGCTGCGTGCGGTAAATATCCCACCAATCATCCATCTGGCCCAACCCAGCAAAATGAACTCCGCCAGCCATTATCGCGGACGCCTCGCGCCCTCGCCGACAGGCTATTTGCACCTCGGCCACGCGCGGACTTTCTGGCGGGCGCAAGCGCGCGCGCGCGCCCGCGGCGGCACGCTGATTTTACGCAACGAAGACATGGATGCCGCGCGCTTCAAAATGGAGTTTGTCGAAGCGATGCTGGAAGATCTGCGGTGGTTCGGTTTGGCTTGGAGCGAAGGCCCCGATGTGGGCGGGGCGCATGCCCCATACAACCAGAGCGAGCGGATGGAAATTTACCGCGCCGCGCTGGATCAATTGCGGGCGCAAAATCTCATCTATCCCTGCGTCTGCTCGCGCAAGGACATCCAAGCCGCCGTCACCGCGCCGCATCTGGGGGATGAGGAATTAGTTTATCCGGGAACCTGCCGGCCCAAGGAAGGTGACCAGCAGCAGGTGACCAGCGACACGAATTCCGAGCCTTCGGCTTTCTCACGCACCACGCATCACGCATCACGTTCCCCCGCCTGGCGCTTCCGCGTTTCCGATGGGGAGACCATTTCCTTTCACGATGGCAATTTTGGCCGGCAGAGCTTTGTCGCCGGCCGGGATTTCGGGGATTTTGTGGTGTGGCGCGGCGACGGCGTGCCGGCGTATCAACTGGCCTGTGTGGTGGATGATGCCGCCATGCGCATCACTGAGGTCGTGCGCGGCGCGGACTTGCTGCTCAGCACGGCCCGGCAACTGCTGCTCTATCGCGCGCTGGGGATGCCGGCGCCGGATTTTTTTCATTGTGAATTGCTGTGCGATGATGCGGGCCAGCGGCTGGCCAAGCGGCACGATGCCTTGAGTCTGCGGCAACTGCGCGCGCGCGGCGAATCACCCGCCAGCCTGCGCGCCGGTTGGGGCGGTCACTGAGAGGACGCCGGGATAAACGACCGAGTCGGAGCGCGGCCGTCCCCGGCCGCAGCAACGTTCGCATGGCGAAGGCCAGCAGATAGGCCAAGCGTTCCCCACGTTGCACCTGGCTGCGCCCGAGGATGGGCGCGCTCCGGTGGGTGGTTTATACTTGATGGAGCAATTTTTGCGAAGCAATCACCAAAATGCGGTTAGTATTTTAATTTTCTTTCGGTTAAAAAGGAACTTGCGAGCGTGTCTCGTTGGCGGCCATGCAAGTGCGCGCCGGAATCAATCAATGCCACACGAATCGCACACCAGCGAAGCCAACAACCAGAGATTTTATGAACGCAAGTTACCTGACAGCAAAACCAAAACGAAAGGCAGGTGCCTGGACCATGGTGGCGCTGGCGCTGGCCATTACCGGCGTGCGTGTCAACGCCCAACTGCCGGCAAATTTCCCCGGCTTTACCGTGACGACCCACAGCAACAACGCCGTTGCGCCCGGTTCGATCTTCATGTCGGTCACCGACCCGGGGACGAACGGCGCCTGCTACATGATGATCCTGACCAATGACGGCACGCCGTTATGGTACCAGCCGGCCACGAATGACATCTTCGACTTCAAGCCCCTGCCGGACGGCGAACTGCACTACGGCGAGTTGTTCCACACCTATTCCTATACCGGTGGCGGCGATGTTTTCCACGATTTGCTTGACGACAACTACAACCCCGCCGGAAGCATCGCGGCCGGCAACGGTTATTTGGCCGATTGCCACGAATTCCAGCGGCTGCCCAACGGCCACGTCCTCCTGATCGGCTACTACAAGACCCGGATGAACCTCGCCCAGCTCATCCCCGGCGCGTATCCCAACGCGCTGGTCGCGGGCGCGGTCATTCAGGAACTCGACGATAATCAGAATGTCGTCTTCCAATGGCGCACCTGGGACCATTTTACCATCAACAGCTACTACGGCCCCTATGGCTATGCCACCAACCCAATCGCGTTGAATCCCGTGATTGACGGCTTTCACCTGAATTCACTTTTCCTGGATACCGATGGCAACCTGCTGGTCTCCAACTTCGGCATGGATGTCTGGAAGATCAACCGGCAAACCGGCCAGGTCATGTGGCGCCTCGGCGGCTTGGCCAACCAGTTTAAGTTTGTGGGCGTGCCTGCCAATCAGGCGATGACCGAGTTCTCTGACCATACGGTCACGCGACTGGCCAACGGCGACATCCTAGTGTTCTGCAACGCCAACCAGCAGGCCACCTATTCCTCAGCGGTGTATGAATACAAGCTCGATGAAACCGACAAAATCGCCACGCTCGTCTGGTCTTACAAGCCCGCCACCAATGTTTATTCCTGGCATTATGGCAGCGCCCAGCGCTTGCCGAACGGCAACACGTTCATCGGCTGGGGCAGTGCCCAGATCGTCCCCGGCGTCGGCGGCACCACCAACCAGTATGTGCCCGCCTGCACGGAGGTCACGCCGACCGGCCAGGTGGTTTTCGAGATGCGCTTCAATGATCCCACCGCCGACAGCTACCGCGCCTTCCGGTACGTTTATCCGCCAGAGTCCCAAGCCACCACCGCCTCCCAATACGATCTGGCCGACGAGGACACCTACAACTTCCCCGACACAGGCGTTTCCCTCACCGTGGATAGCGGCGGCGGCGGTTACAACCGGTTCGATGTGACCGCCACTCCCAATGCCCCGGTGAACCCTCTGTTCAACGACACCGCCCCGGTTTTGCTGCCGCTCCGGATTAGCCTGTCCGCAGTTGACCTCTACTCCCTCAATGCCGACTTTTTCTTCAGCAGCGCCAGTCTCGGCTACGCCGATCCCGGCAACCTCACCGTGTACTACCGGTCGCAAACCGGTTCGGGCGTCTTCGCACCCCAGCCGACGTACTACAACCCCTTAAGCGGCCAAGTGGTCACGACCCTGTCGCTCATCGGCGAGGGCGGTGATTTTGGCGAGGTGGCCTTCGGCTATCCCGACGTGGCCCAGGTGCCGTATCCGCCGATTCTGAACACGGTCGAAACCTATCCGGGCGTCCAACCGTACGAGGTCATTGCGCCGGCGGCAGCCCCCACCAATGAGACCGTGACGGTCAACGAACAACAGCCCATTTGGCTCTCGTGGTCGCCGGTGGGATTCGCGGGCTGGTATTACCTCCAGATCGCCACCACTCCGGACTTTACCAACCCGGTGGTGGACGATTCTTATCAGACGGACGCAGATTATGTCTGGGGCGGAGCCGCCCCCAACACCACCTACTATTGGCGTGTCAACACCTCCAATGACGGCGGCACGAGTGACTGGGTGACCAACTGCTTTGCCACTGTTCCACCCTCGATCCAGATGACCTCGCCCAACGGCGGCGAGGTGTGGCTGCGGGGCGCTGCCCATCTCATCCAGTGGAACGGCAACCTCCCGGAGAACGTGACCGTGGCGCTCTTCAAAGGCGGCGCGCTGGTTCAAACCATCAACCCCAGCACCCCCGACACGGGTGCCATCAAGTGGACCACCGGTTTTAACCTGGTTCCGGGCAGCGATTATTCCGTCCAAGTCAGCAGCACCACCAATGCCGCCATGTTCGCCGCCAGCGCCGCCCCCTTTAGCATCATTGATCCACCCGTGTTCAGCCCGGGTTCGGTCAGCCGATTGCCGAATGGGCGGATCCAGATTGCCTTGTCGGCGCCCGGCGCGGCCCAGGCCACTCTGCTGTGTTCCACCAATCTCGCCTCCTGGCAGGTGTTGCAATCCGTTCCCTTGACCAATGGTAACGCGGTGGTCACGGACAACGCCGCCACCAATTTACCCGTCCGCTATTACCGCCTGAGTGTGCCCTGAAACGGCAGGGTGTTTGCGATCATTCCATTCAGCCAATCATGGCAGTTAAATACAAAAACAAGAAAACAAGAGTCTGTGAACACCAACACAATCATTCGGTTTTGTCTCCCGCTGGCCGCGTTGCTCGGTCTGGCGGTCGCCCCGGCAGATGCCCAACTGTACACAGTTGCCACCACCTCCGGAGGCCTGACCGTCACTGTGGACGGCACCAACTACACCGCGCCAGCGGCCTTCGCCTGGGTGGCTGGATCTTTGCACAGCCTGAATGTCCCCAGCCCGCAACTCAGCATTAATGGCTTCACCCAGTTTGTCTTTGCCGCCTGGAGTGGTGGCGGCAGCCAAAGCAATAATATTACCATGCCGGCCTCGGACACGACCAACACGGCCAGCTTCACCACGCAATACCTGCTGGACACCGCCGCCACACCGACCGGAGCGGGCGTGATCACCAACAACCCCTCCGGCACTTGGTATAACGCCGGGCAAATGGTTACATTGACCGGCGTGACCAACACGAGTTATCGGGTTGGCTATTGGCAGGGGGTGGACACCTATACCAACAACCACGCCCAGGTGACGATGAACGGCTCTCGCCTGGTGCTGGCCAGATACATCCCCGCGGACTTCCCCTACATTGTGATGGTGGTCACCAACGGCGGCCCGGTGGCTCCAGGCGACTTGATTGGCAACATTGATGGCCGCACCGCCGCCGGCACCAAGCTCTACTATGTCGTTCTGGACAACACCGGATCCAATATCCTCTCGGCCCAAAAAACCAACGCGCTCTACCGGTTTGTCACGCCCGAGGGCCTTGATGCCTCGACTGGCACCAATGCGGCTGGCACCAACGGCTGGGTCTTAAAAGACGAGACCTTTAAGACGGTGGCTTCCGTCACGACCTTGGGGTACCCGATAGACAACCACGACATGAAGCTCCTGCCCAATGGCCACGCGCTGGTTTTCGGCGAGGAAGTGCGCACCATGAATATGAGCGCACTGGTCACCGGTGGAAAGACGGCGGCGGCAGTCACGGGCAACGTTCTCCAGGAAATTGACTCCAGCAATCACCTCGTCTTTGAATGGCACACGTTTGATTATATCCCGATCACCAATTCGTTTTACAACAGCCTCACCTCGCAAGCCATTGACTATGCGCACATGAACGCGGTCAACATAGACCCAACGGACAACAATCTGCTCGTTTCGTTGCGCAACGTGTGCGAGATCGTGAAGATCAACCGGCAAACAGGGGCGGTCATGTGGATCTTGGGCGGCCAAGGCAACCAGTTCACCTACTTTGGCGAAAATCCAACCAACGCCCCTTACTACACGGTGGGACAGCATGACATTCACCGCCTGGCCAACGGTGACGTCCTTTTCTTCGATAACGGGAACGATCAGGGAGGCGGTACCACGCCGGATGACCGGACTTACTCCCGCGCGGTCGAATATCAGTTGAACGAGACCAATCTGACCGCCACCTTGGCGTGGCAATTCCGGCATAACCCGGACATCGAGGCTCCTTGCACCGGTGATGTCAAGAGATTCTCCAATGGCAATACCCAAATCGGCTGGGGCTGCGCCGTGCCCACCAGCGGATATATCGTTACGGAGGTTGCTCCCACCGGCAGCGTCGTCTTCGAGGTGCAACAACTGGTGGCGCCAGGGAGCAGTCCCCTGTTGCTGGGCAACGGCCTGGACAAACAAGTGTGGAACAGCCCCGATTTGATACGCACCGACACCTATCAAGGCATTGTGTCGGGGCAAACCTACGATACAACCAACGCGGGCGTGTCGGTAACCATTGATAACGTGACCGGTGCGGCTACCAACGCCCTGGTAGTCCAACGCTACCTGGATGCTGTGCGCTACGCGCAGTTTCCAGGCGCGGCCCCGCAAGTGGTGATGGAACATGTCATACTCACGGGTTCCAACATCGTTTCCCTGACGGCTGAATTGGACATGGAACTTCCTGATACCAGTTATGTTTTTGACACGCCCATGATCCCCGACCCGACCCAAGTTGTCGTTTATCAGCGCGCCACTCCGGGTCAGGGAGTGTTCACGGCCTTGCCCACGACCTATGATCCAGACACGCAGACCGTGCAGGTGACCGTTACCCAAACGGGCGAGTTTATCTTTGCCTATTCCGACACGCCCCAGATACCCTTTACGCCGACGATTCTTGGTCCGACAAACCAGAGCCAGGTCAACGAAGCAGCCCCGGTTACTCTGACGTGGGAGCCGCATGGCTTGGTCGGCTCATTTAACCTTCAGGTAGCCACCGATGCCGGCTTTGCCAACCTCGTGCTGAACACCAATAACCTGTTCAGCGGCAGTTGTGTCGTGCAGAACCTGTCCACCAATACCCAGTATTTCTGGCGCGTGAGCACGGTCAATCAAGGCGGCACGAGCGCTTGGACCCCGGCTTCTTCGTTCACGACTGTCGCCCAGTTTCTCCAAGTAACCTCCCCGGCGGGCGGCGAAATCTGGGAACGCTTCCAGCAGGTGCCCATCACTTGGCTGGGCAATGTTACGGCTAATGTGGACCTCGACCTCTATCTGAATGGGGTTTTGAACCGGACCTTTGCAACCACCGTTGCGACCACGCCCAGCGGCGGCTCCTATACATGGACCGTGGGTCTGAATGCGGCCATTCTCCCAGCCACGAACTACACGGTCGTAGTCCGCACCATCACTGGTCCGGCGCTGTCCTCCCCACCCAGCCAACCCTTCAGCATCATCAGTAACTTGACAACCATCGTCACCAAGCCCGCCGGCCTGACCATCACGGCGGATGGCACCAACTATACTGCGCCGGTGGCGTTCAACTGGCTGCCGGCTTCCACCCACACGCTTGCCGCGCCCAGTCCGCAGGTGGCCACGAATGGCCAGAGCGCTTCCGTCTTCGCCGCGTGGAGCGATAATGGCGCTCAAAGTCACAGCATGGTGGTGCCGTCCTCGTCAATGACCAACACGGCTGCGTTCGCCACCAATTACCTGCTGAACGTGACCGTGACTCCGCCGGTCGCCGGCACCGTCAACGAAAACATCCCCGGTCCGTGGTATAGCATTGGGCAACAGGTTTCGCTGACGGCCAACCCCAATAGCGGCTACCTTTTCTTTAACTGGCAGGGGGTTGGCAGTCAAACGGGCAACACGGCGCAAGTGACCATCAACGGCTACGATGCCGTGCAGGCATTGTTTATCCCGGTCAGCGGCGTGCCGATCATCAACGCATCTTCGTTCGCCCTGCTGCCGGACGGACAGATGCAATTTAACCTGACCGCCGGGGCGGGTTTGGCAACGAGCGCGACGGTGTGGGGAGCGACCACGCTTTCAGCGCCGGACTGGCAGTTGCTGGTCACCGTGCCTCTAACCAACGGCAGCGGCGTGTTCACGGACGCCGCGGCCACCAATTATCCCGTCCGCTTTTACCGGCTGTCCCTGCCCTAGTGCGTCCCAGCGCAACGCGCCGGTCGGGTGTCCGCTCCGATTCCAATTATGACATTATGAAAATACTCTGCTCATGGTTGGCGGTGTTTTGGTGGCTGTTGGGGGTGGTGGGCGTCCAGGCCCAGAGCGACGGCGGCGCCCAGCAGGCGTTGGGTTACCGCTACCTCTCCCCCGTCCCCGGCGCGCAATACTGCTCCGCACAGACCTGTTTTGTGCTGGTGCGGTTTGCCTGGGTGTCGCCAGCCGCCGTGACCAACCTGGCACAATGCATCCATGTGACGGGCGCCAGCAGCGGACTCCATGCCGGCACCATCAGAATTGCCAGTGACAACCAGACCGTGATTTTCTTCACGTCGTCGGGGTTTTACCAGAACGAACAGGTCACGGTCACCCTCACTCCCAAGGTGAACCTCGCCACGAACACCGCGATTCTGCCCTATCAATACCAGTTCATGATCTCCGGGTGCCTGACCAATCCAGGCACGACGATCACGGCTCGCGGTGACAATCCGCCGAATGCCAGCAAGGCAATGGCCTTCGATGACAACCTCAGCACCGAATGGCAGGATTTAATCGTGCCCAATGGCGTCACGAATTTCAGTTGGATCCAGTACCTGTATCCCAGCAACGCGATGCATGTGGTGAACTGTTATGCCCTCACCTCGGCCAATGACAACCCGGCCGGGGATCCCAGCAGTTGGCAGCTCTATGGCGTGGATGCCGCCACCAACCTTTTTTTGCTGGACACGGAAACCAACCAAACCTTCAGCTACCGTCTTCAACCCAGGGCCTACACTTTCACCAACACCACCGCCTACCGCGGCTACCGGTTGCTGATCACCCGGGTCAACAATCCCGCCACGGCCACGGCGGTCCAATTGGCCGAACTGGAACTGATCCCCGCCACCGGTGCGTTGCTCTGGGAATGCTGGCTTGGCATTGCGGGCAATGCCGTCAGCAATCTCACGAACAACCCAGCCTATCCCGCCTCGCCCAGCCTCAGCGATCAATTGCCCAGTTTCAACGGGCCGGTCAACTGGGCGCAGAATTATGGCACGCGGGTGCGCGGTTTTATCACGGCGCCGAACACGGGCGCCTATCAGTTCTGGATTGCCAGCGACGACAACAGCGAATTGTGGTTCAGCACCAATGGCAATCCCAGCAACGCCAGCTTGATTGCTTCGGTCCCTGGTTGGACCAGTCCCCAGATTTGGAATACGTACAGCTCCCAACAATCCGCGCCGTTCAACTTGCAGGCCGGCCAGCGGTATTATATCGAGGCGCGGCACAAGCAGGGCGGCGGGGGGGACAACCTGTCGGTCGGCTGGGCCATGCCCGGTCAACCCACGAACGCCCCCGCGGAAATCATCCCAGGAGAAGTGCTCTCCCCCTGGCCGGGCGGAAGCACAGGAACCCCTTTGGCGGTTGCGCTCAACTCCAGTGCCGTCATCGCCGCCATCAACCCGGCCCCATCCAGCCGCCCCCAACTTGCGTTGGCCGCCACGACGTCCAAACCCGCCGGCACGACCATCACCGCGAAGGTCACAGCGAAGGACATGTCCTCAGTTTCGCCCGCAGGCATGGTTCCCGGGCAGGACGGAATCATGCCCAACGGGGTTTCGGTGCCCGCGGACTTCCCCTACATCAACATCACCACCAGCAATAACCCCGATCCGCAATATATCTTCATTGATAACCGCGGTGGCAACGGCGATCCTTGGAACGTCATCTTCGACAACTCGGGCCAGCCGGTGTGGTATGCCAGGTATCCCGACGAACGGCGCGACATGAAGGTTCAGCACAACGGCGTCATGACCATGGTGGCCCGCGATCAAGGTGGCAACCATTTCAACGGCTTCAATACCAACTACCAGCAAATCACCCAATACTGGACCACCAACGGTTACAGTGGGGACGAGCATGAATTGCAGGTGCTGGCGGATGGAACCTATTTTACCATCGGGCTCCTGACGGAAACCGTGGACATGAGCCGTTACTACGCCGGCGGTAACACCAGCGCCTCGGTCACGGAAGACGCGATTCAGGAGTTTACGGCGGCCGGGGACTTGATCTTCCAATGGCGGGCGTGGGATC
>Ga0364873_10445_pt3 | contig 12062 bp, 6 predicted proteins | sample ExccelAu500001D3_2_FD_206928 | JGI IMG/M metagenome (GOLD analysis project Ga0364873, IMG submission 206928) | Enriched cells from Trout Bog Lake Hypolimnion, Wisconsin, USA - BchlTB.Aug07.5000.01.D3 | ecosystem: Environmental > Aquatic > Freshwater > Lake > Hypolimnion/Profundal zone | place: USA... | reverse complement strand
CGCAGCGTTGGGCGCTGAGCCGTTCGGGCACCGGCTGGTCCACCTTGGGCAGTTCCAGTTTGACGGCGTGGTCGAAGAGCAGTTTCAGGGTGCCAATGAGGTTCTTCTTGCCCTTGGGTTGGAGCTTTAAGGAGCGGAGCCAGACTTGGAGGTCGTTGGCGGAGATGTCGGCGATGGCCCGATCGCCAAACTCCTTGGTGAAATGCTTCAACTCGGAACGGTTGGTGGCGAGGGTCTTGCCCTGCACGGTGGCGTTCAAATGCCGTTGTTTGAGGAAGTGACGGACGACGACGTCGGCGCGACGGGATTTGGCCTTGGGTTTTTCCTCTTCCTTTTGGGCAAACTGCTGGACGGCCGCGAGGAATTTCCGGCAATCCCCGCCGACCAGGCTCAAAGCCGTGCGGAAGGTGGCGAATTGTTCATCCGACAGGCTGCCGTTGCCCTCGGCAAATTTGTTCAGCCGAAGCCGGGCATCCGCGATGAATTGCTGGGCCTCGGCCTTGGAGGCGAATAGTTTGCGGGTGCCGGTCTTTTGGCGGAGGACCGGCTCCCACCCCTTCCGCACAATGATCCGCCAGCGGCATTGGCCGCGATGGCTGATTTTGGAGGCGCTGAGGGGCGGTAACAACATGGGTGATTCGGTGACTGGTAAAGTGTCTGGCGGTTTGGGCTGGGTCTTGTGCTGGCGGCGTTTGGGGACAGCCCGGTGGCCGCGCCCCAGACAATCTTGGTATTCATCCGGTGATTCACCGGCATGGAGGCGTTGGAGGACCTTCTGGATGTCTTCCGGCAAATAGCGGCGCTGGCCGGCCACCTGGACGGGTGACAACCAGTCCGGAGTGCGGGTGAGGCGGAATGCCAGCGTGGGGCCGAAGAGTTCGGCGTTTTGCAGGTCTTTATAACGGTAGAACTGGCGGTTAAGCGCGACGTTGACGGCCGGCAAACCGGACGAAGGAATCAGGGCATTGGCGCGGTTTACACCAATGTCTGCTGATTCTTTCTGTCTATGTGCCCGCTTTTGCACATATAAATTATCTCAAAGGAATGCACATCTTGTGCGGCAACCAGGCGTTTTTTTAATATTTATTTTCGCCTAACCTAAAAAAAGTCCCACAAAAGTTTTAAAACATGATATCATGGAAGCCTTTTTTTGAGGTTCCAGGGCGGGAATATTGCCGGTTTTCGGTTCCGACATCGCTGTAATCTCGCGGTTAACGTGATTAAAACTTAGTCAGAAATTGACTTAAACCTCAGTCTTATTTTCGTTGGCTCGGGCTGGGAAAGCGATTGGAAATCGCCGGCCCAAGGCCAACTTCTGTCTGCCTTCGAATTATGGCGCAAGCATAGGCACCGTTATCTAATTCAGCGTATTGCTGTGGAACATAGTTGCCATGATACCAACCAACTCACTCCCAACCGCTGTGTTATCAGAGTTGAAAACCATTCCATCACAGCAGGCATCGAGGCCAGAAACCAGGCTCTCTGTCGGATGCCGGGCATCGACATAACCACGCTAGCTACCCTGTTTGCCCCAAACCTAACTTGGTTGCAACGATGTCGCTACCCTAACGAAGCTTCTTGGAATCGGCGGAGGTAGAACCGGTGAACAGGGGATGAAGGGGTTGTATTAGGTAAAATAGAAAGGCCGCTCTTTTGACGGAGCGGCCTGGTGGTTTCCCAACGAAATTACTTCTTCGCCTGAGCCGCTTTCTTCGCTGCCCAACGCGCCTTGGCCGCCGCACTGATCTTGGCTTTGGCGGCGGCACTCATCGTAAATTTCTTCTTGGCCGGCTTGGTCGTAACGATAGCTTTGGCTACGGCTTTGACCGCAGTCTTAACTGCGGCCGGTTTGGTCTTCGCAGCTCTTACCTTGGCCCAACGAAGTTTGGCGGCGGCCGCAATGCGGGCACGACCGGCGGCGCTCATTCCACCTTTCTTGGCTGGCTTAGCCGGAGCGGCTTTGGTTTCTGTGCCGAAAATGGCGGCGAGTTGTTTTTCCAGACCGGCGATCTTTTCTTTAAGGTTCGCGGCCTGACGGAGTTGTTGAGCGGATAGATTGGCAATACTCATAGGTTGGTTAGTATAGGGTTTTTGAGGCAATTACGCAGCAAATTGTGGTAGCTGTTTTCTATTGTCCATCGCAGAGATTTAGCCATCGAAAGCTAATTCCATACAATGTCTAAACCTTGGGAATGTTAGAACTACGATTGTTCATTTACCATGGCCGGCGACGTTCCTGTGCTTTCGCGGACAACCAAAGTTGGGTGAATAAATACCGTCTTCGACTCAGTTTGTTTCTTTACTAATAATTCAATGGCACGGTTGGCAATTTCTGCCATGGGTTGTGCAATTGTCGATAAAGCCGGGTGCGTATGGGCACTAGGGCGATCATCGTCTAATCCCAGCACAGAGATGTCTTGTGGGACAGCGATGTCCAATTCTCTCAGTCGTTTGAGTGTTGCCCACGCACCAACATCAGACACGGTAAAAACTGCGGTTGGTCGTGGGCGTAAGGCTAATACATTATCAATCTGATTATAAGCTGCCACATAAGAATCTTCGCCCATTTTCGTTTCGCATTTAACGACGACAGATTGTGTAAGGCCTAGTTTCGAGGTGAGCTTCTCAAATGCTTGCACGCGCGCATCAATGGTTCCGGCCTCCATGGGTTCATTAACCAGCAAGGCGATCCTTCGGTGTCCCAATTCCACCAGATGCTTCAGCCCAAGCCGGATTCCCTCAGCATCGTCCACACCGACAAAATTTCCGCTGTAGCCGGGAATTCGAACATCGACGTTGACAGTATGGAATCCTCGTTTGAGAAGTGATCTCTGAAGATTCTTGGTTAATTTGGGCGGATTACAAAGGAGGACGATTTTTTCATTTGTTGGGGCATTCTGAACTTGGCGGATGGCTTCCTCCGCATCGTCATCGGGATTTATCAGATAGACTTGAACTGGATATTGGCGTTCCCGACATAGTTTGGAGAACTCGCTTAACAACCCGGCAATGAACTCCGACTCTGACGCCAATGTAATGATGCCAACGCTCAGGGCTGACTCGTTTTTTTTGCACACAAATGTTCCCGCCGGAACCTTGCGAACCAATAAACCTTCACGAGACAAATCCAACATCGCCCGCCGGATGGTGCCTTGTGAAACTCCAAAACGCGGAATCAATTCCGGCTCGCTGAAAAATTTGTCTCCGTCTTTGAATTCACTAAGAATGAGATCCCTAATTGCCTCGCGGACTTTGGCGTGCAGGGGGATGTTAAGCAACTGATTTGATTTATGCTTGTTTTCCAATTGGTGGCAATAATAGTTAAACTTAAGCACTATTCTATACAGAATCGGTAAAAATTCAAAAGAAAATATTAACCTTGCCTCCTTTGAGTGGACATTCTTTCGGTGTCGGATCGAGAGGGCTGTTTTAAAAATTTGCCAAATAAAAACCAAAGTGTATTCTTTCAAGAATAATGCGCGCAAAACGTGTTGTTGGCCGATCGCCATTGTTGCCATTAAAATACTCATGACCTTTGAAACCCATTCAAAAGCTGCCGGGGTTGGCCGTCTCGTTGCCGAGGATGATGGTTGGCGATTTGTCCTTCTGGTGACGGTGATGTTTTTGTTTGTGGGTTTAGCCAAGGCTGGCGTTGAACAAAGTCTGCCGCCCAATGCAGAACTCGTGGCTCCCGGTATATGGCTTGTCCATTTTGGGAATCCGGAAACATTCACCCCGCTTCATTTTAGATCCGCTCCCGTGGCTCAGGAGGCACTGCAGGAAATGCCTCCGGTGGTGAATCCTCCATTTAACTTGAGAGGTATTCATTTTCGGGCTACCAGTCGTGGTTGCGTGTTGGAACTTCCTTTGGTAACGAAAGAAGATATTTATGGTTTCGGACTGAATACGTCATTGTTTGAAATGACCAAGACCGATGGTCGGAAAACCGGCCGGAGGATTTTTTTGGCCCCGAGTGATTCGCCCGAAAATGATCGGGGCGAGACGCATGCGCCAGTGCCGTTTTACGTTTCTTCGCGCGGCTATGGTGTCTTCATTGACACCGCCCGCTTTGTCTCATTCTACACGGGAAACATCGAGACCCGCGAAGCCGGGGGCAGCGCTCCGTCCGTCCAGTCCGCCAACACGCAACAGGAACTTTATCGCGTCAGGGAATTGAAAACCGGGGAAATGCTGGCCGACATTCCTGCGGCAAAAGGAGTGGAAGTTTATGTTTTTGCGGGTCCCCAGATGTTGGACGCGGTCAAACGATATAATTTATTTTCGGGCGGAGGGGGCGTGCCGCCGCTTGCATCGTTGGGCGTCCAGTTCCGGGGTTGCGGCAAATTCGGGGCGGAACAATCGCTGGCCTTGGCCCGCCAACTCCGCACAGACCGAATTCCCTGTGATGTTTGGGGGGGGTGGAACCGGGGTGGCAGACTCATGCTTATTCGTGCTCTTTTGCATGGAACAAGGAACTGTTTCCAAACCCGGAGAATTTTATCAGCCAAATGCACGCGCTGGGTTATCAGTTGAATTTTTGGCAGCACGCATTTGTGCATCCCAGTTCGCCGATGTATGAGGCTTTGAAGCCGTGGTCGGGAAATTATCTGGTTTGGAGTGGTTTGGTTCCTGATTTTGCCACCTGCGAGGGGCGGCGGATTTTTCTCAAGCAAAACGAGGAGGTATTGTTCAGCAAAGGGGTTGATTCTGTGAAACTCGATGAGTGTGATTATCAGCCGTCGTCGGCAACGCCTTGGTTGTTCCCTTTGGCAAGCGAATTTCCGTCCGGCTTGGATGGGGAGCAGATGCATTCACTTTTCGGGGTGCTATATCAACAAACCCTGTTGGAGCCGTTTCGAAACCGAAATCTGCGGACTTGGGGGTTAGTTCGAAATTCCCATGCCTTGGCTGCGCCGCTGCCCTATTTGTTATACAGCGACTCATACAGTCATCGGAATTATGTCCGCGGGTTGGTGACGGCCGGATTCACCGGCTTGCTGTGGACGCCCGAAGTTCGGGATGCCGGCTCCGTTGAGGAACTCTGCCGACGGGTTGAAACGGCGGTCTTTTCACCAATGACGTTAATCAATTGCTGGGAGATGAAGAATCCCCCTTGGTTTCAAGTCGATTTAGCCAAGAACAATGGAGACGAGCCTATGCCTGGCGGGGAGCAAGCTACAGCATCCATCCGCCAGTTGTTGGAACTGCGCATGAGCTTGGTGCCCTATCTCTACTCGGCTTTCAATGAATACCGTTTGTATGGCACCCCCCCCCATTCGCGCCATGATCTTGGACTGGCCGAACGATCCCAAAGTCCGGGAAATTGATGATCAATATGTTTTTGGCCCATCCATTCTGGTGGCGCCAATGTTTCTGGGGCAGAAGATGCGTCAGGTCTATTTGCCCGAAGGCGAGTGGTATGACTTTTGGACCCATGAAAAATTGACCGGCCGACAGACGGTTCAGGTTACCAACAGTCCGGAGCAAATCCCGTTATTTGTGAAGTCTGGCAACCTGTTGCCATTGGCCAGGCCGGTTGAAAATATTCAAACGAACACTTGTTTTGATGTCGAGATTCATGCCTATGGGGTTACGCCAACAGATTTCATTCTTTATGAGGATGATGGGGTTTCCAATGACTTTCTGAAAGGGAAGCAGAACCGCTTGCGATTGCATTTTTCGGCAAAAACCCATGCGGTTGAAAAGACCGGCGATTATTTAGGGCCAACCCGCTACCGGATTGTTGACTGGCGGGACAATTGAAGGCTGATGCATCCGCCGGCTCTTTAAACCCAGCCAACCATACTGTATAGGCGCATAACATGAAGAGGTCGTTTAAAATTATTCTCTCACTTGGAGTTGCGGTGTTAGGGGGCTTTGCTTACGGAACCATCGCCTTGCGGCGCGGAGAGTCTATCAATTCCGCCTATGTTCTCATCGCGGCGGTTTGCACTTATGTCATCGGTTATCGGTTTTATTCAAAGTGGATTGCGGCCAGTGTATTGACTTTGAATGACCGGCGAGCGACGCCCTGTGAGGTGCATGACGACGGCAAGGACTTTGTAAAAACCAACAAGTGGATTGTGTTCGGTCACCACTTTGCGGCGATTGCGGGACCAGGGCCATTGGTTGGCCCGGTGCTGGCCGCGCAATTTGGCTATTTGCCGGGGATGCTGTGGATTTTGATTGGGGCGGTGTTGGGCGGAGCGGTGCAAGATTTTGTGATTCTGTTCGCCTCGATGCGTCGGAATGGAAAATCGCTCGGCCAGATGATGAAAGAGGAAATGAATTCGACCGCCGGTGCGCTGGCTTCCGTGGCGATTTTGGCGATTCTCACCATCCTGCTCGCGGTGCTGGCATTGGTGGTGGTAAAAGTGCTGGCGGAAAGTCCTTGGGGTGTTTTCACGGTGGCTGCCACTGTGCCGATCGCCTTGACGATGGGGTGCTATCTGCGCTTCGTGCGCATCGGGAAGGTGTTGGAAGCATCGGCGTTTGGCGTGGCGTTGCTGCTGCTGGCGGTGTGGGGCGGTAAGCTGGTGTATCAAAGTCCGCATTGGTCACAGGTGTTTGGTTTTTGCGACCTGACGGTAGCTTTGGGCATCATCGGCTACGGTTTGATTTCTGCGAGCCTGCCGGTCTGGCTGCTGCTCGCGCCACGCGACTATTTGAGCACGTTCATGAAGCTGGGCACAATTTGCGCACTGGCGCTGGGGATTCTTTGTGTGCTACCCGATTTACAGATGCCGGCCATCAGCCGGTTTGTGGACGGTTCGGGGCTTGTCGTGGCGGGAAAAGTTTTTCCGTTCTGTTTCATCACCATCGCCTGCGGCGCTATCAGCGGCTTTCACACCCTTATCGCCAGCGGCACGACGCCCAAGATGATTTCGCGGGAAAGCTACGCCCGGCACATTGGTTACGGCGCGATGTGTTGCGAATCATTCGTAGCCATCATGGCGCTCATCGCCGCCTGCACGCTGGAACCGGGCGTTTACTTGAGCATGAATGTCAAAGGCGAAGCCGCCGTGACGGTCGCCAAGGTGACCGCACTGGGATTCCCGGTGACGGTCGAACAGATGAATTCGCTGGCGCAGCAGTTGGGCGAAAAATCGTTGTTTGGAAGAACCGGCGGTGCGGCAACGCTGGCGGTGGGCATGGCGCACATCTTTTCAAAAACCTTCAATGGCCGCTGGCTCGACCTCTGGTATCACTTCGCCATCATGTTCGAGGCGCTGTTCATTTTGACCACGCTCGACGCGGGCACGCGGGTGGGGCGCTACCTGATTCAGCAGGTGCTGGGGCGGATTTGGCAACCGCTGGGCGACCCGAAAAACTCCCGGGCCATTCCGCTCGCCAGCGCCATCATGGTGGGCGCGTGGGGGTATTTTTTGATTCAAGGCGTGCGCGATCCGCTCGGCGGCATCAATTCGCTCTGGCCGTTGTTCGGGATTGCCAACCAGATGCTGGCGGCGATGGCGTTGTGCCTCGCCACCACGATCATTCTCAAAACGCAGCTCTTGCGAGGCAACGGAATTTTAACCGGCAGAAAGTCATTGGTGCTAATCACCCTAGTGCCGTTGGTGTGGTTGCTGGCGGTGACGATGACGGCGGGCGTGGAAAAAATATTCAACGCCGATCCGCGCATCGGATTCCTGGCCCAAGCCAATAGTCTGGACGGCAAATTGGCGGCGTTACAAAACGCCGTAGTCACCGCGCCAACTGGTCAGAAAATCGAAACCGTAGCGCGGGCGCAAAAAGCCGTGCAGGAAAACCGCACGCTGCATTTCAACAATCTGCTCGATGCCGGGGTCACGGCGGCATTTCTCGTGCTGGCGGTGACGATTGTGAGCTTGAGCCTTCGGGAATGGATTTTATTACTGCGCGGTCGGCGTTTGCCAAAACTCTCCGAAAATGATCCGGTCTGGTTGCCAGAATACGCCGTCAAAGAAGCCGGGCAGGACTTGCGTCCCTTGGCCGGAACGGTCGCATTAACAGTGGTGCTGGCCAAGGAGCTTTCCGGCGAGGCGGGTTTGGAGCGCTCCCGATCGGCTGACAAAATTTGCCACTGCGAAATCGGAGGCAACCACCAAGCCAGCCACAAAAGTGACCAACAACTTTATCTCGAAATGACGGAGCGGCGGTTCAACGGTGTCAGAAGATGCTGTTAATCCGACTCTAGGTAACTAAACCCGAAACGCAGATTGATTTCGGACGGATGCCTACGCTAAGCGCAGCAACCGAACATAGGCCGAACGAATCAAGTCGGCATTTTCTCTGCGAAATTTGGCCACGGTGTCCTGACTGGGTATGTGTTGCCAGTCAAATAGCGAACGGAAATGGTTTGGTGGATTGGCAGCGTCGAAATTTATCATCAGTGCGTCCCGGTTTTCTCCAATGAAGCTTTCTCTTTTTGTGGTTTGCATTTGAAACCCCCGTTGCTGTGCCGCAGGTTACAACCCTTCTTCAAGCTGGCATTTTCGGGGGATTTTTTTGAAGTTTCCGTTGACTGGATGATGATATAAATTTTATTCTGTAAAGAATCGAAATGAGTGCTGCAAATCCAACTGGCCAAACCAAACCGTCCCTAAATTTAATCTCACCAATCAATATGAAATCCCTCAAGAAAGTTGCCGTTTTACTGCTGCTCGCGCTGGCCGCCAATGCGGCTCTGGGGGCTGCCACCACCTATAATTGGAACAACAACGCCGGGGGTAACTGGAGTGCGACGGCTAATTGGAGTCCCAGCACGGGCGATCCGCTTCAGGCCAACTCGGACACGGCGATATTTGGGAACAACGGTGGCTCGTTGAGCGGCCCCTCCATTGCCGTCACCAACGATGCTGATTTGCAGGGCGGGGTGGCCGTCTATTTCACCAATGGCATCAATTACACCATCTATTCCAATCCGAATAAGATAAAATTTTCCAGCAGCACCGCCAGTCCCATCATTATGAGTTCGGGCACGGGGACCAACACCATCAACTCTCCCGTTGTCCTGTATGGCTCTTCACTTTTTGGCATCACGAACAACTCGGCCGGGCTGCTCACCCTGAACCAGATTCAAACCGCCGTCAGCGTCGCCCATCCAACCAATGTTTTCTTGTTTGGCGGGACGGGCAACATCCTGTGGGCAAGCAATGTCATTACGGCTGGGGGTAATGCATGCACCAACTCGTTGACCATGGGCGGCAGCGGCACGCTGACGTTGGCGGCCGACCCGACGAGTGTTCTGAACAACGGCATCACAGTGAGCGTGGGCACGCTGGTCATCAAGGGGCAGACTAATGTGACGGTGACCAGCTCGCATACGGGGGGAACGACTATCAATAGTGGGGCGGTGCTGGAGCTGGGAGACGGGACTGCGGGGGGCGGGTTTGGAGATCCCGGGACGAGCGGATTGACTAATAATGGAACCATCATCGTCAGTCCCGGATACGCTGTATCGTCCGCCTTCGCCCGCACCTTGACCAACAATGGAAATATACTCTTCTACTGGCCAAACGTTGCAGTAAATTGCGATTTCGCCACGGTCATCAATGGATCCGGAACAGTTACCAAAGACGGCCCTGGGCGCGCGTGGCTCAAGGGAGTGAGCACTTATACTGGGAACACAACAAATGGTGGGACAGGCTATTTGGATATATCGGCTGATAGCGGATTGGGTGCTAGTATCGGCATGGTGGTTTTTCCAGTTGGCGGCGCGTCTGAACTTCGCAGCCGCGGCAGTTTTGCCACGAGTCGGAATGTATTACTCAATGGGAATGCCATTATTGGCGCATTATCCGGTAGCACGTTCACGTTTAATGGCCCGATATCTGGGGTTGGTAACTTGACCATAGGCGATGTCAATGCAACAGGAGGCACCGTGGTGCTGGCCGGCACTAACACTTATTCAGGTAACACGACTGTCCTATACGGCACCTTGGCACTGAGCGGGAGCGCCTTGATCACCAACACGGCGAGCATCGTGGTGGCGAGCAATGCGATCTTCAATGTGTCCGGCTTGACGAGCGCATTCACCTTAGCCCAATCGTTGAGCAGTCAAACTTTGAGCAACAGCGCGCCGGGGGCGATCATCAATGGCACGAACAATTGCAGTGCCGGCACGATGTCGCTGGTCTATGACGGCGTGAACCCGTCCTTCATCCAGACCAACGGCGGCATGACGCTCTCTTCCTCGACCACCTTCAAAGTCAAGAACACGGGTGCGGCCTTGGCCGTCGGCAGTTATCTGGTCATTTCCAACATAACGGCCGGCACGGCGGGACTGGTCGCGGGCACGTCCCCTTCAGCGGTCACCATGACTGGCACTGGCATCAGTCCGGGTTGCACTGCCTCGCTGCAAATTGGCAGCACCGGATTGAATTTGGTGGTGGCTACCAATAGTAGTATCACCACCATCGCTGCGAATGACCCGAACATCCAGTATGTCGGCAGGTTTGACCAAACCACCCCCACCGCCCCCGCGTTTGACTGGTCGCATTCTTGCATCAGCGCGAAGTTTCAGGGAACCTCCTGTTCGGTAATATTGGGAGGCATCAGCAAATACTTTGACGTATATCTTGACGGCACGAACACGGGAACCATCCTGAGCTCCAACAACGGGGTAGAAACGCTCCTAGCAGCCTCCGGGCTTACCAACGGGGTGCATTCCATTTCAATCTACCGGCGGGACGAAGCGAGCAAAGGCCTGAATACTTTTCAAGGATTTGTCCTCGATAGTGGGAAAGCCTTGATCGCGCCAGTTGCCCGACCGTCCAGAAGGATGGAATTCATTGGTGATTCCTTTACGTGCGGCTACGGCGTTCTGACCACATACGGCAACAGTTTTTCCTATGCAACGGAGGACGCAGGTCTCTCTTTTGCCGGGCTGATGGCGAACCATTACAACGCGGATTGCATGGTGACCGCCTGGTCCGGGGAGGGAATGGTAAAGAATATTAACGACACCAACCAGACTTCCGCGACGCCCTTGCCATATTACTACCCGAGGACCTGCGGTTCCGTGACCACCAACAACTATTCATTCACCTGGCAGCCGAATGTGGTAGTAATCGTTCTTGGTCTCAATGACTTCCACACCCCCCCTCCTCCGTTGCAAGGACAGTATGTGAGCGGCTATAGCAATTTTGTCAAGACAGTGCGCGGCCATTACCTGAATGCCGACATCGTATGCACCTACCTGTCTCAAATGGATATCTCCGCCAGCAACTACATACAAACGGTGGTAAGCACGTCTGGCGACAGCAAGGTTCATTTTGTCAGCGTATCCTACACTCTCATCAATCCGACCGACTTGGGTGCGGATGCTCATCCAAACGTATCGGGACAGATAAAGATTGCGAATGCCTTCATCTCGGCGTTTGATGGCAGCATGGGAACCTCTTGGGGAAGCGTGCCTCCGCCATTGATCAGCAGGCCGGCGGTCAATAGCTCCGGGCCGCTGACTTTCAATTACTCGACCACATCTGGGGCTACCTACCATGTTGAAACCACAACCAATCTTTCGCCGGCTTCCTGGGCGACCGTGCCGGGAAGCACAACCAACGCGGTCGGAACCTCGGTAGCCTTCACCGACACAACCCCGGCCAGTTCCCACGAACACTTCTACCGGATTGTTTCACCGTAAGGTCTCTAACCAGCCGAAACCATCATGAAAACTAACCGTCTTTATCTCATTTTCTGGCGTGAAAACATCCAAATGGAGTAATGTGCACTGCATAAACAGAAATGGCGCAGCCAGTTGCAACTTTTTTTCGGCCGGCGTTTTTGGGGCAAGTTTTTTAAAATTCCCGTTGACATGATGTTGACGTGTATGTATTGTGTAAAGAATATACAATTATGCGTGCAAATCCGCCAAAGCCTCGCAGCGGCTTGAATTGTCTGTCCGGCCTTTCTTTTCTGGCTGATAGGTTTTATTTAGAGAATTCTCCACTTGTCAAACCAATCCAACTCTGGCCTCAGACCATCCCAATCAATATGAAATCCCTCAAGAAAGTTGCCGTTTTACTGCTGCTCGCGCTGGCCGCCAATGCGGCTCTGGGGGCTGCCACCACCTATAATTG
>Ga0364873_10722_pt1 | contig 12070 bp, 9 predicted proteins | sample ExccelAu500001D3_2_FD_206928 | JGI IMG/M metagenome (GOLD analysis project Ga0364873, IMG submission 206928) | Enriched cells from Trout Bog Lake Hypolimnion, Wisconsin, USA - BchlTB.Aug07.5000.01.D3 | ecosystem: Environmental > Aquatic > Freshwater > Lake > Hypolimnion/Profundal zone | place: USA... | reverse complement strand
CAAATTATCCAAGTATCGACTCCATCAGCTTTGACATCCATTCAAAAGACTATCCAATTGTGCTTTATGACTGTTCCAATACCGTTCTCGAAGATGTAAAAAACAGCCGGTTGTTCTTTATGCCAACGATGGATTATGCTATCCGGGAAATCGAAATCAATGACCGCAACCGTGCTGCCGACTATGAACCGATGGAGAAAAAATGCAACAAGCTGGCTTTCGACAAGGTTAAAACTACCCAGTGGGACGATTGGAAATATTCCCTTATCCTGGTGCCCGGTGAGGGTCCCGAACTACGCGAAGAACCTTTGAGCCCCATCGGAATGATGCGTTGCAGGGTGGCAGCCTATCGCTGGAAGGAAAAAATGGCTCCGTTTATCATGGTCTCCGGGGGTAAGGCCCATCCTTATAAAACAAAATTTTGTGAAGCTGAGGAGATGAAAAAATACCTGATTGAAACAATGCATATTCCGGAAAACGTCATTTTTATGGAGCCGCACGCGAGGCATACCACGACTAACATGCGCAATTGCGTAAGGCTAATGTTCCGGTATGGTTTCCCGATGGATAAACCATGCATCACTTCAACCGATAAAGACCAAAGTTATTACATCACCGATAAGGAGATGCAGGACCGTTGTGTTGAAGAATTGGGTTATTCACCCTACAAAAACGGGAAAAGATTGTCGGAAACGGCTGCTGAGTTCTATCCCCAGATTTCTGCCTTGCAAATAGACCTGGATGAACCGATGGATCCATAAATATCTTTAAAATCCAAACAAAAAATGCCGGGCAAATGATTACATTCAGAAAAGTGACCGGGTCAATATCCAAATCCTGAACATTGACCCGGTCACTATTTTATTTGTCTATTCATTATTCCTGATTTTTTATCTTTTCTCCAATTCGTTGTCTGACCAATTCGTTTAGTTCGTCGGGATTTAAGCCGGCGGGATCGATAGCCGGAAGAAACTCGACTACAATTTTGGTCCTTTTTATCCGGAACCGGTCTGTCGGATGACCATAATAGGCTCCTGAAATGGCAACCGGAACAATTGGAATGTTCAACTCTGAACTGATCAGGGCATAGGTTTTCTTAAAAGTCCCCATTTCACCACTCAGCGTACGTGTCCCTTCCGGAAAAATCAGTACTTTTTTTCCCAGCTTGACAACCTCTGCTAATTTTTGGATAGACTCTTTTAACTCACTTGCCAGATCCATAACAATCACGTTTGTCCGGTGAGCCAGATATTTGCGCACAGAGCCCCGGACGTGATCTTTTTTTGCATAGGCATAAGTAGCTTTCAGTGTTTTTTTATCGAGGTATGAGAGGATCAGGAACGGATCGAGTTTACTTTGATGGTTTGGGGTTAAAAAACAAGCTCCGTCAGGGATATTTTCAACTCCTCTGCATTCTGTCGAAATAAACAGGTTTGCGACAGATCTTACCGATTTCACAATAGATCCCAGCAGGAAAGTATATTTCGGCAAATCGACCTGGATGTCCTCTTTAAGATGGTTTGTCCAGGAGCTCTCCTCATGCTGATGAAACAGCTTGTGTTTGCCGATATATTCAGATATAGTTTGGATGGAAGGGAATTTGAGTAGTTGTTCTTCACTGATCTTAATGCCAAATGTATTTTCGATGTAATGGATCAGACCTATCTTTCCCAAGGAATCAAGTGAAATATCAAAGGTTAGGTTATCTTCGGGAGAAATATCCATGTCTACCTGAGATTCGATATATGATTTAACCGCGCGATATTCTTCCGTATCCGGATCCTTTGATTTAGCTTTTTTGCTTTCAGTTTGATGAATCAGTTCTTCAAATTTGAATCGCTGAAGTTTGGACAATCGGGTTCGTGGAAGTTCATTATTTACCAGTGTAAACTGCATGATCCGCTTATAGGAACTCATCCCTGCATTGAAAGGCGATAGTACCGATTCCCTGAAATATGCCGGAATATCTTTTATATTGTTGTCCGACAGGAAATTGGAATCAGGGAAAATGAGCGCATGAAGCATCTCCTTGTATAAAAATACCCCCACTTCCTTAATTGCAGGGAAAAGATCCTCGAGTTTCATTTCCAGCTCGACAGGATTAATATTCTTGCCATTGGGTAATACGATGATCTCCTTCTTCCTTCCGGTAATATACAAAAAACCATCCTTATCTATCCGGCCGAGATCGCCCGTATACAACCAGCCATCTTTGATCACTTCTGCAGTCTCTTCAGGGTGCCTGTAATATCCTTTCATGATATTCGGTCCCTTGGCGACAATTTCTCCGTCCCTTATTTCAACCTGTGATCCAGGTAGTGATTGCCCTGTTGACCCGATTTTGATATGGCCCGGCCTAGGAAAGGTGATCATCGGGGCGGCCTCGGTCATGCCAAATCCTTCAAGAATTTCAAATCCGAGTGCATAAAAGAACTTTCCGACCTCGGTGTTTAATGCAGCCCCGCCCGCAATCATAAACTTCAAATGACCACCTAATCCGTCATGCACCTTCTTAAACAGCACTTTCCCCAGTTTTCGGCTGTGTGTCATATAAACCAGCTTTAAGAAAGTCCTGGCAAGGAAGCTTTTATTTATTTTGGCCATTAAGCCCCGGTAAATCAACTCGTAAAGTCTTGGAACTCCCAATAGCAGATTGACCTGATTGTCGGCAAGTGTTTTCATTAAATCTGCTGTTTGCATCGACGGGCAGACCACAACAGTTCCGCCGGCGTAGATGGGAAGCATCAATGACCCTACCAATGGAAACACATGATGTAACGGGAGTAACATGAGCACCTGACTATTGGCACTGAAGATGCCGGGCTCAACTACTGCCTTCATGTTGAAAATGATATTGGTAAATGAGAGCATCACCCCTTTGGGACTTCCTGTTGTTCCTGAAGTATAAATAATTACAGCAGTAGTATCATTATTTTCCGATCCGAACCAGCTACTCTCAGGCGTATTTATGTCAGGCGGGTAATCTTCAAACCGGATGATTTTGGGATGATAATGGCTTTTTTCTTTTACCTTCAGCCAGGACTCCTCCATGGCAGAACTGATAAATAGCAACTCAGGCTGACAATCTTCAATAATGTAGGCTACATCAGTATCAGAAGCCATGTAATCAATAGGAACGGCAATGCAATTACTCTGAAGTGCGGCATAGAACGTATAGATCCATTCGACCCTGTTCTCAGCATAAATTCCAACTTTTGTATAGCCAAAGTTATTGATCAGAAGCGAATACTGTTGAACGAACTTTAGAAATTCTCTTCCGGTAATATGCTGATTTTGAGTAATCACATATTCCTTGTCAAGGTTCTGTCTATTAATAATTGATTCATTCATAAGCTAATATTGAGCCTTGTTAAATTTTTCAGTAATAAATAATTGTAATTTTTCAGAACTCAGATGCCCGATTGATAGCCTTGAAAACATCCCTTTTACCAAATCAATACGTTAGGTTAGTGGGTACAAAGTAATAGATTATTGCTCAGAAACCAAATACCTATTTAAAGATGTTGGTTTAGGTTCGATTCATTTACTAAATTTGTGGCTTTAGTAAACTTTACAATATGTCAGGACACAGTAAATGGTCAAAGATTAAGAGGAAGAAAGGGGCGCTTGATGCCAAAAGATCAAATATCTTTTCCAGATTGGCAAAAGAAATCACAGTCGCGGTTAAAGAAGGAGGCATCAGTGATCCGGCAATGAATGCACGATTAAGGATTGCAGTTTTGAATGCCAAGGGACAGAATATGCCGAAAGATAACATCGACAGGGCGATAAGTCGTGGAGAAAAAGATGGCAACGACCTTGCAGAGATATTTCTGGAAGGGTATGGGGCAGGCCGGGTTGCTGTATTTGTGGAATGCCTGAGCGACAATAATAACAGAACGGTTGCAGACATTCGTCATATTTTCACAAAGCGTGGAGGGACACTGGCCACCAAAGGTTCCCTGAGTTTTATATTTGACAGGAAGGGTGTTTTTACTATTCCTGTGAGAGAAGGAGTTAACCTGGAAGACCTGGAACTTGAATTTATTGAAGCCGGAGCAGAGGATATTGAAATTGAAGAGGATATGGTCACCGTAACCACTGCTCTTGAAGATTTTGGGAATTTCAACAAAAAGTTGGAGGAATTAAAAATTGAACCACAAAAAGCAGAACTTCAACGTGTTCCACGAGTGGATAAACGACTGCCGGTATCAGAAGCCCGCGTTGTTCTTCGGATGATCGAGGACCTGGAGGATAATGAAGATGTGCAAAACGTCTACCATAACCTCGAGATGACTGATGAACTCGAGCAGGCGTTGGAGGAGGAGTGATTAGTTAGGCTGTTAGACTTTTAGGCTGTTAGACAATTCGATAATTGAAAAAACTAGTATTCAGCCTCTTCGCGGATTTGCGAATATGCGTGATATTTTAATGAAGAATCTCGTATATATTATGAGTGAAACCAGAAATGACAAAAGTAAACTCATTTCTATATCATTTAAAATAAGGTTAATAAGAAATTCAAACTGGTTAGAAGATTGAAGAATCAGAAATTTTAATTCAATTCGGCTATCCCTTAAAATTCTTCTGTTATGATAAATCGCAAATATCTCATCCCGTTTCTGATCGTTGTGGCAGTGATTGTTATTGGGATTTCACAATATCCGAAGCTATATATCGCCACCGGATATGGTGCGAAAACAATGGCCACCGCCATTTTTGTTTCGGGAAGAGATCCTCAGATTGTCCAATTGATCGATTTGAATTACTCAATTGTCAAATATACCCGTAGTAAGGTGGACTTTAATAATAAAACCGTCACCACCTCCTTCTGGGGATTGGCCAAACAGACGGCTGTCTATCGTGAGGGTTTTGGCTGCTGCCTTGCGGGTACCAGTCCGGTTGATTCATTACAAAAGTCAAATTTCACCTTGCCTGTGGTCAAACGCAACGGTGTTTGGCGAATTCCCTGGCCGGATGGTGATCAATTGAAAGATACCCTGTTTCCGGAAATTGATACCACACAACTTAAGAAGGTAGTAAATGGTGCATTTGGACCCTCTTCGGAAGACAAGCGATGGACTGCTGCGGTTGTCGTGTTATATAAAGGGGAGCTGGTCGCGGAAAAATATGCTTCGGAATTTGGGGTGACACCTGATACCCGCATCTGGGGGTGGTCGATGACCAAAAGCATTATGAATGCAATGGCCGGAGTTTTAACCCGACAGGGAAAACTGAATATCAACGCCACTGCCCCTGTTTCCCAATGGTTACAGGATCGTCGCAGAGATATCACTATCAATGATCTGATGCAAATGAGCAGCGGTTTGAAGTGGGATGAAGAATATGGCGATGTCTCACCTGTAACCAATATGCTATACCGATCGGGTGATTCTTACCGGTCAGCTATTGAGGTCCCTTACAAGGAAAAGCCAGGGACTGAATGGAAATACTCCTCCGGCACAACCAATATCCTTTCAGGTATTTTTAGGACTCTGATCGGAAAAGATCAAAATTACCATGAATTCCCATACCGCGAAATATTCAATAAAATTGGGATCTCTTCCATGATTCTCGAAACAGAAGCGGCTGGCAATTTTGTGGGATCTTCATACAGCAATGCGACGGCACGCGATTGGGCCAGATTTGGATTGCTCTATTATAATAATGGTGTCTGGAAAGGAGATACGATTCTGGCTAAAGGGTGGGTTAACTATACCGGCACACCAGCTGCAGCTTCAAAGGGTGAGTATGGCGCACAGTTTTGGCTGAACCGATCGAAAACGCTTCCTGATGTTCCCGAAGATCTCTTTTTTTGTGATGGGCATCGTGGGCAACGGATTTTCATTCTCCCTTCACGAAACCTGGTGGTGGTTCGTCTTGGGTATTCGGGCGAAGGATTCGATTTTAATGATTTTCTCAAAGGAATACTGAAAGCTATAAAAAATTAATGACTAATAATCAAGATGTTGTGGGATCTGGATCTTTCGATAAGTTGATTTTCGGAGTGTTCTTTGGATTTCTGTTTCTGGCATTTTTCTTTTTGGCTGCTTTTATCCTCTGGTTTTATTTTTTTCAATTAGTGAAGCCATTGTACTTTGTTTTACCTGGATTATTTACCGGACTACTGGTTGACCTGCTGATTTTAAAGAAACTGGTTAGGGGGAGATTTGAACTGCCTTTCTGGTTTTTAATCTGCTCCTATTTATTCTGCAACGTAATCATTTTTGGATTTTTTATGGGATTTCCGGTTGCTAATCTGTTCATGGGAATAATTGCTGGCTATTATTTTGGTAAAAGAGTACGGTATAATAACATATCTTTATCCACAAGCAAACCTGTAATCAGACAGGTTTCATCTTTTACAGCATCGATAATGTTGCTGATATGTATTGGTTCAGGATTCATAGCAACGGTGGGAAAGGGTGTTGGCAGTGATTTGCAACATATGTTCCGGTTGAATTTTGTAATTACCAAAGCAATGATTTGGGAAATTATCTGGATTGGGGGTATAACCCTGATAATTGCAGAATTCTGGCTGACAAAGTTTACAATGATCCAGACAATAAAGAGAATATTATAATGACCAGTAAAAAAATAGTATTTCCGGCAGAATGGGCTGATCAAAGTGGCGTGATGCTCACCTGGCCGCACGAAAAGACCGATTGGGCAGACATGCTTGAGAAGGTCGAAGTCTGTTTCATTTCAATAGCAAAGGCCATTGCAGAAAAGGAAAAGGTACTGATTGTGTGTTCGGATCCTATGCTATTAAGCAATAAATTGAAAGACTGCAGTGTTGAAAACCTGATTTTTACCGAACTGGCTTCAAACGATACCTGGGCACGAGACCATGGTGCCATCACTGTAACGATAGATGGCAAACTTACACTCTACGATTTCACCTTCAATGGCTGGGGAATGAAGTTTGCTTCAAACTTTGATAATCAGATTACCAGTTCATTATATCAGCAAGGTATCTTTCGGGATGCAGTATTCTATAAAAACAAACAGAATCTGATTTTAGAAGGGGGGAGTCTTGAATCTGACGGTAAAGCGACAATTCTTACGACCAGGGACTGTCTTTTATCTGTAAACCGGAATCAACATTTATCGGAAGAAGAAATTGAGCTCAAATTAAAGGAATTGTTTGGCGCAGAGCAAATACTCTGGTTATCTTCAGGATACCTGTCCGGGGATGACACTGACAGCCATGTCGATACGCTGGCAAGATTTTGTGATCCCAAAACCATTGCCTATGTGAAATGTGAGGATGTGAATGATGAGCATTATGAGGCGTTGAAAAATATGGAGCTTGAGTTGATGTCTTTCAGAACCTTATATGATCAACCCTACAAACTCATTCCTCTTCCAATGGCTGAGGCCATTTATGACGGAGAATTCAGATTACCGGCAACCTATGCCAATTTTCTGATTATCAATGGGGCTGTTTTGATGCCGTTCTATGGTTCACCTAAGGATAGATTAGCAGAGATTCAACTGCAAAATGCTTTTCCGGATCGGGAGATTATCGGCATCGACTGCCGCCCTTTAATCATGCAGCATGGATCGCTTCATTGTGTGACCATGCAGTTTCCAAAAGGGGTTTTGTAACAGGATCGATGGATTATTTGTTTATTTTTGTGTTAACAGTTTAGATCATCTGTTGATAAAAATATAAAAGTTTGTAATATGCTGATAGCAGGTTTAATACAACAGATTAACAGTTCTGACAAGGAAGCCAACATGTCAAAATTAGCTTCCAGTATAGCCTGGTGTGCGGCACAGGGTGCTAAACTGATTATTTTGCAGGAGCTTCATAATTCACTCTATTTTTGTCAGACAGAGAATCCTGCTTTTTTCGATCTTGCTGAGCCCATTCCTGGAGATTCAACAGATTTCTATAGCCAGCTAGCTCTAAAATATGAAGTGGTATTAGTCACTTCCCTTTTTGAAAAGCGGTCAGCAGGGCTTTATCACAATACTGCTGTGATTTTTGAAAAGGACGGTTCAATTGCCGGGAAATATCGCAAAATGCACATTCCTGATGATCCGGCCTATTACGAAAAGTTTTATTTTACGCCTGGAGACCTAGGTTTTAAACCAATTACGACCTCCGTTGGAAAACTTGGAGTGCTAATTTGCTGGGATCAGTGGTATCCTGAGGCTGCCCGGCTGATGGCGCTCGCAGGTGCTGAAGTCTTGATCTATCCTACTGCAATCGGCTATGAATCAACCGATCTGGTCGATGAGAAAAAACGCCAGCACGATGCATGGATGATATCACAACGCGGACATGCTGTGGTCAACGGACTTCCTGTGATCTCCGTTAACCGCACAGGTTATGAGCCGGATCCTTCCGGTCTGACCAACGGAATAACTTTTTGGGGAAACAGCATGGTGGTTGGACCCCAGGGAGAACTCCTTGCAGTAGCCCCGGAATCAGAAGAGGCCAATCTTATTGTCGGAATCGATCTTGAAAGATCAGAATCGGTCAAGCGCTGGTGGCCATTTTTGCGCGATCGTAGGATTGATGCATATAATGATTTGACTAAACGATTTATTGACTGATGGTTAAATAGGAATTTAGACTATTCGGATATTAGACTTTTCGAGTGACAAATTTTATTGTATGAATTCCGATGAGTCAGATTCTTACCATTTATTTCTCCGCAATTACTTTTCCCAGGATTACTGATAGTAACAGGCAGCATTTGGAGGTATCAAATGGCTGATCGGTGAGGTGTACAATATTTGCATCTTATAATTTCTATATGAAGTTGTCTTGCATCCAGATATCTTGCTTCATTGGCAGAAATATTTCTGTCTTCCAGCTTAGTACAAAATAATTTTCAATTCGGGGGAAAATCAGCAATCGCTTTGAAAAATATGGTTATTTTGCAAAAGATTTAATTGTTTAATCCTATTCATTAAGATCATTCGATGGGAAAAGTATTACTTATTGGTGCAGGTGGTGTTGGGACTGTCGTAGCACATAAAATGGCCGGATTACCTGAAGTTTTCACGGATATTATGCTGGCCAGCCGGACAAAATCCAAATGTGATGCCATTGCGGCACGGATTGGCGGAAACAGGATTAAGACTGCTCAGCTTGATGCTGATGAGGTTCCGCAACTGGTTGCATTGATCCGCTCTTTTCAGCCTGATTTAGTTGTTAATGTGGCCCTTCCATACCAGGATCTGACCATAATGGATGCTTGTCTGGAGACAGGTGTTTCTTATCTTGACACAGCCAATTATGAGCCTAAAGATGAGGCCAAATTTGAGTATAAATGGCAATGGGCCTATCAGGAGAGGTTTAAAAAAGCCGGATTAACTGCAATTCTCGGTTGTGGTTTTGACCCGGGAGTAACTAGTATTTTTACTGCCTGGGCAGCAAAATATGTTTTCGATGAAATTCAATATCTCGATATTGTGGATTGCAATGCAGGAGATCACGGAAAACCCTTTGCCACCAATTTTAACCCGGAGATCAATATCCGGGAGGTGACCCAAAAGGGTAAATACTGGGAAAATGGTGAATGGGTGGTCACTGAACCTCACCAAATCCATAAACCGCTTACCTATCCCCATATCGGAGAAAGGGAATCATATGTTATTTATCATGAAGAGCTGGAGTCGTTGGTAAAAAACTTCCCAACCCTAAAAAAAGCCAGGTTCTGGATGACTTTTGGTCAGGAATATCTTACACATCTACGTGTTATTCAGAATATTGGAATGGCATCAATTAAACCTGTCCTATATGAAGGAAAGGAGATTGTTCCAATCCAGTTTTTAAAGGCTGTACTTCCAGCCCCTGAAGAACTGGGAGCTAACTACGTCGGAGAGACATCAATCGGATGCCGGATTAAGGGGATCAAAGACAAGAAGAAAAAGACCTATTACATCTATAACAATTGCAGTCATGAGGCTGCTTACGCTGAAACCGGAACGCAGGCGGTCAGTTATACAACCGGAGTGCCGGCGATGATCGGTGCAATGATGTTCCTTCAGGGGGAATGGAAAAAACCAGGTGTCTTTAATGTTGAAGAATTTAATCCGGATCCATTTATGGAACAGCTTAATCTGCATGGACTTCCATGGTGGGAATTGCACGATGTCAGACTTGAAATGGATTAAGACTAACTTGGAAGAGATAATCCGGATGACAGATTATCTCTTCTTTTTTTGTTGCCACGACTCTTCAGGACAAATTTTAAAATATATTTCACCCCATCCAAGCATGCCTCCAATATTCCGGTCATCGATATACAAATCGGCATTAATCTTCCTGCTGATCGATTCGTCATACTTCTCTTCCGGATAACTTTTATTTACCGCATAAAATTCGACTCCGCCCTTTCTGCAAAATTCAACAGCCTCATCCAGTGTTTTTCCTGCTCTGAAAGTCCACAGGATAATCTGATGTTGCTTTTTCTGAAGAGCTTTGATGGTTTCCAATGCAAATGGAAGTTCCTTCCCAATAGCCGGATAGCGGTGCTCAACGATAGTTCCGTCAAAATCAATTGCAATAATCATATTTACTCTCTATATTTCTAATTTATTGAATTTTAGTTAATCATGTTTGCAAACAACTTCAAAATAATTATTAGAGTCTTGCATGAATCAAATTACGCGGTAAAATACCCTTTACATCAAATATGATTGACCCTTTGTCTTTGTAGGCTTTCAGATCAATCTCCATAAATTGGTGATGAGCAACAGCCAATATAACCGCTCCATAATTTGCCGATTTATCAAGCTGACCTGCAATGTGAATATCATATTCATGCAATACTTCCCCTGCGGATGCCCATGGATCGTATACATCCACACCAATTCCGTAACTGCTTAACTCATGGTATATATCAATAGCCTTTGTGTTCCGGATGTCAGGACAGTTTTCCTTAAAGGTAATTCCAAGCATTAGAATTCTTGAACTTTTAACCGGAATCTCATTCCGGATCATCAATTTAACTACCTCTGTGGCAATATATTTCCCCATACTATCATTAAGTCTGCGACCAGCCAGGATAATTTCAGGATGATAACCTGCTTCCTGAGCTTTTTGTGCCAGGTAATAAGGATCGACACCGATGCAATGACCACCTACTAGTCCTGGCTTGAATGAGAGAAAGTTCCACTTTGTCCCGGCAGCCTCAAGAACATCGTTAGTATCTATCTTCATTGCATTAAAGATTTTGGCCAGTTCATTTACAAATGCAATATTGATATCACGCTGACTATTTTCGATAACTTTTGCAGCTTCGGCAACTTTGATTGAGGACGCTTTAAAAGTCCCTGCCTGGATAACTTCGCGATATGTTGAATCCACAATATCAGCGATCTCAGGGGTTGAACCTGAAGTGACTTTACGTATTTTTTCAACGGTATGTTCTTTGTCTCCAGGGTTTATTCTTTCCGGACTATAACCTGCAAAGAAATCAATATTATATTTGAGTCCCGATATCTTTTCAATCACAGGAAGACAATCATCTTCGGTGGCGCCGGGATATACTGTAGACTCAAACACCACGATATCTCCCTTTGAGATGACCAGACCTACCGTTTCTGAAGCTTTTAACAGCGGAGTAAGGTCTGGCCGGTTATTTTTGTCTACAGGTGTTGGAACTGTAACAATATAAAAATTGCAATCTTTTATATCGACCGGAAGATAGGAGCAATAGAGACCATTTGTATCTGAATTTGCCGGATTTTCAGAAACCAAGACTGCCTGCAGAATATTTTTTTCTACCTCGAGGGTATGGTCATTACCAAGATTTAATTCATTGATCCTGTTCTTATTAAGATCAAATCCAACTACGGGAAATTTAGTAGCAAAAAGCCTGGCCAATGGAAGGCCGACGTAACCAAGACCAATGATCGCAATACGGATAGGACGCATGATTTTATTTTAAAATTAACCAGGTTAAGCAAAAAAACCTGAAATCATTAATGTGCTTATAAGCCAATTGAATATCTATGAATTAGGTTCTTTGCCTAAATTTTCGGAAGTAAAGATATACAAATTTGTCGTTTACCAAGGAAACTACAAAAATGTATTCCAATTTAT
>Ga0364873_10721_pt1 | contig 12084 bp, 7 predicted proteins | sample ExccelAu500001D3_2_FD_206928 | JGI IMG/M metagenome (GOLD analysis project Ga0364873, IMG submission 206928) | Enriched cells from Trout Bog Lake Hypolimnion, Wisconsin, USA - BchlTB.Aug07.5000.01.D3 | ecosystem: Environmental > Aquatic > Freshwater > Lake > Hypolimnion/Profundal zone | place: USA... | reverse complement strand
CAGGCGTCTGCTGGGCGGCTAGTTCCGCCTGGAGACTGGCGACGTCCTGCTGGGTCAGGACGCCCTTCTTAACTAGAAGGTCGAGCAGTGCTTGGTTATTTTGCTGGGCGAGGGCCGAACCTACTGTGAAGGTGGCGGCGATGAGTGCCGTAAGACAGGCGCGGGACGTTTTGTGAAGCATGGTTTGTATCGGTTGGTGTTTTGGGACCGCGTGTTTTAACCGAGCACTGTTACGGTTACGTGTCGCCCCAGTCACGAAACAGTTAACAAGGGCGATCCATCGTGATCCCCCGAGAACCGTGAAGGCCTCCCACCGCTGAGGCTTTGCCACGAAATGGGATGCCGCGGACCAGACCTAACTTAACGGTGCTCGGCAATTTAGCCCACAAAGAGCTAGGATTGGGCTTGTTCGCATTGGGGGCAAAAAGACTCCCCGCACAATCCAAAATGCACCGAGGAACCAACACGCGTCGGCTTCTAAAGACCGATCCCCAGCCATTAGCGAAGCGAGCCCGTCTGGTAGTCCAGAATCGCTCCCTGCAACCGGGTATCGTACTCCGCGTTCGCATCCGCTATCGCAGCCGAAGTTTGATTCAGCTGGGCATCGGTAAGCTCTACGATGGACGAACTGCCGACTTCATACCGCGCTTTGGCCAATTCAAACGCCTGCGACGAGTGCTTGAGAAGTTGCTTGGTCGTCGAGAGTCGCTGGATGGCAGTTTGGTACGCGACGAGCGCGAGTCGAACGGAGAGCACCACATTATCTTCCGCCTCGCGGAGCGCCTCTGAAGCAACATTTGCTCTAATTTCTGCCTCGTGCTGGCGTGCCATGTCGGCTCCGCCCTCAAATATTGGTACGTTGAGCTGCAAACCCGCCGCAGCATACTTATCCGGCAAATGGGAATCCTCGGAAAACGCGTTTCCGATAACTCCGACGGCCGCTAGCGTCGGATAATTCGCGTCTTTCGCTGCTGCTGCGTTGCTCCTCGCCGCGTCCCTCTGAAATTGGAGGTTGAGCAGATCCGGGCGTTGTTTGAGCGCAGAATCCAATAGAATAGCTAAGTCCGGTGGAGGCCGAACCCCTTGATGGTCGTCAGCGAGCACGAAGGACGGGGTATCTTTTCGGCCGAGGGCAGCTGCGAGTGATGCCATGGATCCATCGGCGTCGCCCTGGGCCTTCTGCAGCAACAATTCGGCCTGCTCAATCGCGACTTCAGCAAAGCTTACGTCTAAGTCCGATTTGAGCTGATTCTTGGCGAGCGTGGTCACCTGATCCACGAGGAGTTTTCGCGCCGATAGGGTCTGCTTTGCCACCTCGACCACAGCCTCAGCTTGAAGGGTAGCCAGGTAATTGGCTTCCACATTGAGAAGGATCTGCTCGCGGCTGGACTCCGCTCCTGCGGCTGTTGCGCGTACCTGCAATTTCGCGCCTTTTGAAAGATTTCGCGTGCGCCCAAAGTCGGTAATGAGCTGTGAGACTTCTATTCCGTCGGCCACCCGGTCGTATACCGAGGGATTGTTTAGGCCCCCAGCTAGTATCCGGGTGTTTTCCGATCCCGCGTCAACGGCATCCACAAACCCAGTCGCCGTCGGGAAATATGCAGCCCGGGCTTCCTTCAGTGACTCCTTTGCCAAGAGGGTGCGCAACTGCGCGGCTGCATAGGCAGGGTGGTTTCGGAGGGCCTGTTCTTTGGCCTCCTCCATCGAAAGCGCCACCGGCGGCCCGTCGGCCGCCCGGAGTGGAGCCGTTAGCGCGGTCAAGACGATCAAACTCGCGAGTCGTTTCATGACTTGCGCCGGTACCAGACGAAAAATGCTGCGGGAACGATGAACACGGTAAGGGCCACGGAAACGATGAGGCCGCCGATAATTGACCGGGCAAGCGGGGCATAGGACTCGCTGCCGGCGCCCAAGGCCAGCGCCATGGGTATTAGGCCAAACACAGTTGCCAGTGAGGTCATGAGGATCGGCCGCAGCCGCACCCGAACCGCAAATCGAACTGCATCATAGAGCGGCATGCCGTCAGCGATCAGCCGGTGGGTGAATTCGACGATGAGAATGCTGTTCGACACGACCACCCCCACCATCATTACGATGCCCATGAGCGACATGATGTTGAGGGTCGTTCCGGTTGCCGTGAGTATGATTAGCACGCCTGTCAGGCCGGGTGGCACCGCCAGAAGAATAATGAGGGGGTCGACGAACGACTTGAACTGGGCGACAAGGACGAGGTAAACGAGCACTATACTGAGGATCAGCCCTATCCCGAATGAGCGGAAGGACGTGTTCATCGCGCCGACGATTCCTCGCACTTGAACGAGGACATTGCCCGGCCGTTTCGTGAGCGCGACGATCTTGTCGACCTTGGCAGCCACCCGGCTGAGCTCCTCGCCATAAGGGGCGACATACACGTCGATGACGCGGCGGAGTTGGTAGTGATCCACCTCCGTCGGCTTCTCAATTCGCTTCACATCGGATATCGTGTCTAAGAGCGCCGTGTTGTGCTGAAGCGCCGATCTCACTGGAATACTCTTGAGGTCGCCCATCGACCGCACCGTGTTTTCCGGATACTGGACTGTTAGCATGTAAAGATTCCCGCTTTTGGGGTCCACCCAGTAGCTCGGAGCGATCATGCCGTCCGATGTTAGCGCCGTGATGACGTTGTTCACAACCTCGTGCTCCGTAAGCCCCATCTCCATCGCATGGTACCGGTCGATGTTCAGCTGAAGCGAAGGTGCATGCACATCCTGAGGTATGAACGTGTCGGAAACACCAGGAAGTTGGGCGGCCTTCGACCGGATGTCCTCCGCCACAGCATTCGCAACGTTCAGATCGTTGGCGCTCACCTGGACGTCTATCGGTGCTGGAATGCCTTGGTTGAGGACGGCGTCAACAAGGCCCCCAGATTGAAGGTACGCTGTCAGCTCGGGCGTCTCCTTGCGCAGTGTCCTTCGGACGCGATCCATGTACTCATAACTTCCCACGTTGTGCCCGTCTTTTAGGCTCACTTGGATGTATGCGGTATTGGGGGCTGAATTGCTCGTGTAGATCGACGATAAATCGGGCGTCGATCCGATGTTCGAGACCACGAGCCTTAGGTCGTGTGGCGAGACAGTGGAGCGAACAAGATTCTCTACTTTAATGACTTCTTTTTCAGTGAGCTCAATTCGGGTTCCAGGTGCGGCCTTTAAATTGATCACGAATTGGCCTGGGTCGGTGCGCGGAAAATAGGCAAGGCCCAGCACTGGAATGAGACCCAAACTGGCGATAAAGATGCCAAGAATGGCCACAACCGTGGCGACGGGCCGGCCTAGCGCCACAATCTGTGCGCGGTCGAATCCCTGGAGAAATCTATGAAACCGGGAGTTGAACCAACGGTTGAAACGCCCCCACCGCGTGTTTGGGGGAATTGACGCGCTCGCGTCCTCGGCCCCGTGCTGGATCTCGTTGGCGCGAATGAGCTTCGCGCAAAAGAGCGGCACGACAGACATCGCCACGAAATACGAGGCGAAAAGAGAAAGGACAACCGACAGAGCCAGGGCTGAGAAGAGGAACTTACTCACTCCGGAAAGAAACGTCACAGGGAAGAAGACAATCGCGGTCGTGAGAGTCGCGGCAAGCACGGCAAGTGCAACCTCCTCGCCCCCCTTTTCGGCCGCGACCTCTGGGGATTCGCCGAGTTCCATGTGCCGGAATATGTTCTCCAGGACGATGACCGAATTGTCGATCAGCCGCGAGAAGACCAGGGCGAGCCCCCCTAGGATCATTGCGTTCACAGAGCTCCCGCCCATCTGGAGCGCAATGAAGGCGGCGAGGACCGACAGCGGAATCGAGAGGAACACGGCAAGTGTTGCACGCACGCTTCCGAGGAAGACGAGGATCATGAGACCGGTGAGCACGAGTCCGATCACGCCCTCGTCGATCAAGTTCTCGATTGCTGTTTTCACGAAAACCGATTGGTCGAACACGACGCTGGTCACGAGCGACTTCGGTATGTCTATCAGCTTGGACACGGCATCCCTAATGCCGCTTACGACCGCTATGGTATTGGCTTCGGCGCTCGACTTCAGAATCGGGAGGTACACGGACCGCTGCCCGTCGATCCGCACTATGTTTGTCTGAATCGCCGCGTCGTCAACCGCGTGGCCCACGTCAGCGACGAGCACCGGGGCACCTTTGAACATCTTGAGCGGGAGATTGTTGATCTCTTCCACTGTGTTGAGCTGGCTGTTCGTGTAGAGATTGTAGTCAAAGGGCCCGATTTTGACGTCGCCGGCGGGCAGGATAAGGTTCGCGTCATTTACCGTCCGTGCGATGTCCATGAGGCTCAACTGCCTCGCCTCCATTTTGACCGGATCGACATAAATCTGGATCTGCCGCAGCTTTCCCCCAAACGGGGGCGGGATCGCACATCCGGGGACGTTGGCGACCTGGTTGCGGACATTGTACTGGCCGACATCGTGAAGCTCGGCTTGGTTCAAGCCCTCTCCCTTGAGCGTGATAAGGCAGACAGGCAGGCTCGACGCGTCAAATTTGAGCACGACCGGCGGCAAGGTACCAGGCGGCAGGCGCCTCAGGTTAGCCATGGCAAGATTCGTAATGCTCGTCACGTCCGAATCGGCGTTAGTGCCCGGCTGGAAGAAGATCTTTATTAGGCTAATCCCCGGAAGCGACCGCGACTCTATATGGTCGATGCCGCTGGCGAGGGTGAAGAACCGCTCGAATGTTCCCGTGATATCGTTCTCGATCTGCTCAGGAGGCATCCCCGAATAAAACGTGGCAACCACCACAACGGGAATGTTGATGGGAGGGAACAGGTCCACCGGCATACGCACGACGCTTAAGGCGCCCACTACGCTCACGATGAGGCAGATTACGACGACGAGATAGGGGTATCGGATGGAGAATCGTGACATGGAGGCGTACGTCTCTTGGAAGACTAGGAGCCCCCTACCAGCGGCTCGAATCGGCGCTGATGAGGCCCTTTAGCTTCTCGCGGGAGAAACCGCGGCTGTTGCAGTACGCGCAAATACCGCGTTCGCGCTCTACGACCTTCCTTGCGGCATCAGGGACCCTTTCTGCGAGGTCATCTGGGATACTCACGATGCCGTCGTGGTCGCCGTGTATAAGATCGCCGGTCCCGATTTTGACGCCCGCTATTTCTATCGGACCGCCCATCTCGACCACATGGCCAAAGGCGTGCGACGGCGAAACATTGCCCGAGAAGGCGTGCAGCCCAATCTCCTCAAATTTTCGCGTTCCCCTGATCGCCCCATTTGTGACCACCCCGACGAAGCCCATCGCCTTTACGATGCATGCATGGACCGGGCCGACGAGGGATCCTCTGCCCGGATGTACATCCGTGTCTTCGATGACCAGGACCCTTGGGAAGGGAGCATCTTCAATACGTTCCCACCAATCCGGGCGATCGAGATAGAACGAGGGTTTTATCGATGGATCGGAAGAGCGGACCTTTAGCGTGAACGCCACGCCCACCATCGGTGGCACGGTTTTCGTCCGGCAAGCGATGCCGGGGCCAGTAAAGCCTTCGCTTAGCAGCCGTGCCCTGAAGGTATCGACCGCGTTGGCTATCGAACAGGAATCGAATTTCGCTAGTTCGCTGAACAATTGGGACGGTGGGTTTGGCTTCATGGGTATGCTGCGTTAATTTTCGGCGGACATGTCGACCACCCTCGGTGAAACGGTTGCCCCGGGCACGAGGCCCGAGCGATCTCCCACCACCACGAGATCACCCTCGGAGAGGCCCGAACGAATCTCTGCGAGCGACGCAGTGCGCATTCCCACGACAACCTTCCTCTCCTCGATGGTGTTATCGCTGCCGACCACGAGAATCGACGGGGTGTCGCCCGCCGAAAGGGCCTGCAGGGGAACCGACAGAACGCCTTCGGCGTCCTGGGTGGAAAGCATGACTGAGGCATACATCCCGGCCTTAAAAATGCCGCCGGAATTGGGGACATCCACCTCGACAATCATGGTTCGTGTCGACCTGTCTATATCCCACGAATCTCGCGCGATCTTTCCCGAAAACGCCTTGTGGATCGCGTCGACAGTGACTCCGACATCACCCCCGACGCGAATAAGGGGTGTCTCCGCTTCCGGAACCGGAAACCGAAGGCGCAACAGGTCGCTTTCCGCCAATTCCACGAGAGGCCCCGTGTTGGACGCCGTACCTGCTTCGACAAGTGCTCCGTTGTCAACGAACCGCTTCGTGATCACCCCTGCGAAGGGTGCCGATACCCGCGTGTAATCCGACAGTGTCTTATAGCTGGCCGCATCCGCTTTCGCCGTATCCTGCGCAGCGGCCGTGGCGCGGTCCTTAGCCTGGGCATCATCAAGGTCCTGCTGCGCCACAAGGTTAGGCTGGCTTCGATTCACATCGATCAACCGCGAATAATTGAGATGGGCTATCGCGTGCTCTGCCTCTGCGCGCCTCTGGGACGCGATCGCTCCATCGAGCTGGTCTTTGAGCTCCGGAACCTCGAGTGTGGCCAGGAGCTCGCCCGTCTTGACGCGGTCTCCGATGTCGACCCGGATCGGATTCACGTATCCGGAGACCTTTGCGTGGATCATGACATCCTGGAAGGGATAGAACTCCCCTTGAAACGTCATCGAGTTAGATAGATGCATTCTCTGGGTCCTGACGACTGCAACGGTGTGAACGTTCGTGGTTGCTCTTCCTGCTCCGCATCCGGCTAGCGCCAAGATCGCTGCCAATGGGAGGGTCGACCGAGCCACCAAGGGCAGGGTGGTAAAGTTGCTTTTCGTCCTGTCATTCATTTTCATTTATTGCCTCAATTGTTTCGCGTTGGCTGCTGCGAGAGGGAAGGTAGCGAGGAAGCGGCTTCCCGATCCAACTGCGCTCACCACTTCCACTCGGCCGCCGTGGGCTACGCAGATCGACTTGACGATCGCGAGACCGAGACCCGCGCCGTCCGCCCCCGCCGATCGGTCTCGGTCAACGCGGAAGAACCGCTCAAAAACTAGGGGCAAAGCCTCTGCTGGAATTCCCACGCCTGTGTCCGCGATCTCAAGGATACCCTGGCCGTCCGAACCATGCACCTTCAGATGCACGGATCCTCCTGGGGGCGTGTATTTGACGGCGTTGTCCAGGAGATTGACCACCACCTGCTGCAACCGTGACCGGTCGCCCATCACATAAACGGGCTGAGCGGCGTCGCAGGACACTTTGATCTTCTTGTCCTCCGCCAGGAGCGTCATTTGGTCGGAGGTGGCCGATACGAGGGATGCCAAGTCCAGCTGGGTCCATTCTTCCTGGGCTTCGCCTGCGTCAAGTCGCGACAGCGCGAACAGCTTCCCGACTATTTTCCCCAGGCGTTCGACATCCTCCAGCGCGCTGCCGACTCGGTCCCTCATCTCCACAGGAAGCTTTGCATCGGAAGCAAGGTTTTCCAGTTCCCCTTGTATGACGGTTAAAGGGGTCCGCAGCTCGTGAGACGCGTCGGCTACAAAACGCTTCGAATTATTGAAAGCGTCATCCAGGCGCGTGATCATATGGTTCAGCGAAATGGACAGACGCTCCAGTTCGTCGCCGGTGCGCGAGACGGGCAGGCGCTCGCTCAGGTTGTGCTGGGTTATGACTTCTGCCTTCACGGCAATCTGTTCGACCGTCCTCAATGCCCGACCTGCTAGCAGGTATCCCCCCAAGGCCGCGATAATGCCGATTAACGGTATTCCAAGGGCGAGAAGCTTGAGAAGATGCTGGGCAAACCTATCAACCGGCTCGGCCGACGTGCCGACCTCAACCAGGAAGTGGCCATCCTTGATCGTGGCCGCCTTAAAGGCGGCTATCAGAAGGATGCGCCCATCTACGAGCTTCTCTGAGCGCGCGGATTCGACCGCGTTCCCAGCGGTAAAGAGGGGAACCTTTGACGGGTCAAAACTTTGGTCGTCCGGTGGCCCAGAAACGTACAGTACGCTGCCGTCGCCCCTGGTCACGCGGATAAAGCGGTCGCTCTGCTCCGGAGAGTAGAGCGCCTTAATTTCGCGAACAACATAGTCCTCTCCCGTCTGCGGAGCGTTGGCGAGAAGAGTCTCCGCAATCTGGCGGGCGCGTCTGCCCTGGGTTTCCAACAATGTGTCATCGAGATACTCCTTTACAGTGGCGTAGAGCACAGCGCCGAGGACTATGATGAACGCGGTGAAAAGAGCTGCGTGCCACGCAGCAAGCCGGAAACGAATCGAATGGGTGTTCACGTGTCTACCTCGTCTGTAAACCGGTAACCGGCGCCGCGCACCGTCCGGATGAGCTTTTTCGGAAATTGATCGTCAATCTTTGCCCGCAGATGCCGGACATAGACGTCTACGATATTGGTAAGTCCCTCAAAGCTCTGGTCCCAAACGTGTTCGACGATCATCGTTCTCGAAAGAACCCGGCCTGGGTGGGTGGCAAGGTAGTCGAGCAGCGCGTATTCCTTGGGTGTCAGCTCTATCCGCTTGCCGGCGCGGCTTACGTGCTGTGTCAGTCGATCGAATTCCAAGTCGGCTATCCGCACAACGCTGCTCTGGTTCGCGGGACCGCGGCGAAGCAACGCCTTCACTCGAACAACAAGTTCAGCAAATACGAAGGGTTTGGTCAGGTAGTCATCAGCGCCCGCTTCGAAGCTGTCCACCTTTGACGCTGTCGCGTCGCGTGCCGTTAGGACAAGGATCGGTATGCGCGGGTTGCGTCCGCGGATCCTCCGCAGGAGTGCCGCTCCGTCCATTCCCGGCAGACCTAAGTCAAGGATCACCATGTCATAATCGTAAGTATATGCCATGGCCCACCCGGTGTCGCCGCTCGCAGCGACGTCGACAGCATAGCGCTCGGCCCTAAGACCCCGCGAGACCATCTCGGCGACCTTGTGCTCGTCCTCTACGATTAGAATGCGCATGAAATCCCCATCGGACGGAAGTCTACACCATCGTCATTAAGTAGCGCCGAAGAAACGATTAAATATCCTTAATCTTCGGACGCGGTTCCCTATGGGTACTGGATTTCCTTTATGGTGTCCTCCCGCTCGTAGGACGTGCGATGAATGCCGAAAGCCTTCGAAGTGGAGATAGAAATCTAACCGTTTTCCCGGCCACCAGCCGATACGCGGTGCTGAAATCGGCCGCCTTCAAATGACAGCGAATTGTTAGGCGCAAATTTCAGTATGCAGGCAGCGTGCTGTGATTCGGCGCGCCAGAAACGAAGACGCTTATGACACAATTCTGCAAAAAGATGGCTTGGCATTGTATAGCTAAGTGTCTTGGTTCAAATCCTACTAATTCAATATAGATTAGAATGGTTCCATTCGCTCCGACGTTTACATACAAATCAACGATTCAATCTCCAAGAACTCCCATAACCATCTTTGGCTCCATCTCTTATGAAACCTCATCGAATGCGGGGTTTCCCTGACATTACATTCTTCTTACCGAACAAATTGAACATGAAATCACTACAAATTCCAAGGCTAAGTGCCCTTTTGTCCGCAATGGCAGCCTTGACGTTAACGGCGACATGCCGCGCGGACAACGCCCCCGCCATTTTGGAAAACGCACAGCCGCCAAGCTTCGCTCCGGCCTTGACCACGCCTACCCGTAGCACGCCGCTTAGCGCATCGCAGACAAGCGCAACACCGATCGTTGGCGTCGAGACAGGGGCTAGCTCGGCGGGGTTTACGGGCTGGACCAAGCCGGTTTGGCTGAGCGACCTTTCCTTTGGCGTAAAAGAGAGTTATGACGACAACCTGCTCCGTGTTTCCGGGAAGGGGCTACCAATCGACTCGTCTTGGGTAACCGTCGCCTCCTTGAAACTGGGCTTTGATCTCTCGTCTCTAGTGGCGGCGGACCCAGGGACGATTCAGACGTTTTCCCTAATCTACCAGCCAGATAGGGCCGTTTACAGCCAGGATCCCGGTGCGGACTTCACGGCACATCGCGTTAACACGATCTTGAAAGGGAAATCCGGCGATCTGAAATTTAGTTTCGACGATGCCTTTCTCTACAATGACGGCAACAAACTGGCGCCCACCTATGCGCTTAACCAGCTCTCCAATGCGGACGCCAACCAAAACGATAAATATCGCAACAGCCTTGCCCACGCCCCAGCGCGCGAGCGCCTAAACCAGGAACAGGACCGCTACACTGCGTTTCTCCAATTCGACACGAAATATCTCTTTTTTCGGCCGATTTCGGCGCTGAATTACATCAACATGGACACACTGCTGTTCAATACTTCGCTCGCGCCCTACAAAGGGTATCAGGACTACGTCGACCGGTATGATGTTAACGTAGGAGCAGACGTGGGTTTCAAGGTGACACCCAACTGGGCGTTCACACTCGGCTACCGGGACGGTTTCCAATACCAGCAGCAGTATTCCCTAGCTATAAACAGCGACCAACATTTTTCCTCCAACCATTATCAGCGCCTGCTATTCGGCCTCGAAGGCAAGCTGGATTGGCTGACCGTTAAATTGGCCGCGGGTCCGGATTTCCGCGACTTCAACCCCGATACGCCAATAAGCAATCTGCACACCACCCGATTCTACGGAGAGGCTGCGGTCACAGCGAATTTCTCACCTACCCAGTCGATAACCGCGAACTACAAGGACTACATCTTCGTCTCCAGCACCGGCCTCGTACCCTATGAGGAATACACCTACTCGCTCGTCTATCACTTTAGCGTGACGAAGCAGTTGGGTCTAGACCTGGGTGCCAAACTCTTCGAGCACAACTACACCCTGGGCAATGACGAGGCAGGATCCGCTCCCAGCCTGCGCGAGGATCTCGACTATGAGGGATTAGGCAGCATCACATTTGCTATAACACCGCATTTGATCGCCAGCGTGGGTTACAACTTCGACGACGGTCAAAATGACCTGAGCTCGCTTCCGGCAAAATACGCACCGTCCTATCGGGACTTCAGGGAAGGGGTATTCTCTTCGGGATTGCAGTACCGGTTTTAGCCCCCGAGACGATAAAGCTGCGAATCGGGTCGCGGTGCGCGTGTTCTCTGCGACGCCGCTCGATTCATGTCTCACGCCTGAATTGCCGTAGGGTCACCTTATTTAGGCCTGGCTCGGGCTCCATGGATATGAGGTACGCGGCGAGCTACATTCCCCCCTCAAACGAGGCCGTTCGCCCCATTTTTTTGGTATTCAGCCACAAATGGATTTCCAAGCGGTTCGCGCATAACTCTTCTCACGAACGATTTTTGACCTTACCCCAAGATCCGCGTAGCCGATCGCCTGCCTTAGAGGCTTTACCCCATTTGCCATCCAGTTGTTCGATGATTCCTCGTTCCGATGAATGGTTTCAACCTAAGATACCATTTAGATGGACGGCGGTGGCGAATTAGCGTCTGACCCTGCTTACACCTACATCCAACACCATGCGAACCACAACAAAACTCCTGTTATTCCTCCTATGCGCCGCATCCGCGCGCGCGCAATATGTTCCGCCGTCACCGGCAGCCCCCGTTCCTGGCGCCATCGACGACTACCTTAAGGCGAACGATCCCGGTCTTGCCGGCTGGGATTTCATCTTCAATGACCGGTTGCGGAGCGAGAATAAGGCGGATGCTGGCACAACCCATGCTGGCTCAAATTATGATTTCTCGTCGGCGTCACCAACCGACAACAGCAACGATTATTGGCTGAACCGGCTGTTGCTGACAGTCGACTTCAAGAACACCTGGTTCACCTTTTACGTTGAAGGTCGCTCGAGCTACTCTTTTGGCGACGACCGAATTACAGCGACAGCGGCAGGCAAGAACCTGCCCGAGGATGACGGTCCTATGCAGTTGCAGATGGCATATGTCGCGTTGGGAGACCTGAAACAATTCCCGGTGACGCTCAAGGTAGGACGCCAAGAACTGACCTACGGCGACCAACGTCTCGTCGGGAACGCATTTTGGCTGAATGTTCCGCACACATTTGATGCCGTAAAGATGAGGTATCAGGATTCGTTTTTCGGAGTCGATTTATTCGCGGCCAATCTGGTTTACGTGAATGGAGACAACTTCGGCGATCATTTCGAGCAATCAAACTCCCAAGACACGCTTTCGGGCGCGTATTT
>Ga0364873_10720_pt1 | contig 12087 bp, 7 predicted proteins | sample ExccelAu500001D3_2_FD_206928 | JGI IMG/M metagenome (GOLD analysis project Ga0364873, IMG submission 206928) | Enriched cells from Trout Bog Lake Hypolimnion, Wisconsin, USA - BchlTB.Aug07.5000.01.D3 | ecosystem: Environmental > Aquatic > Freshwater > Lake > Hypolimnion/Profundal zone | place: USA... | reverse complement strand
ATTATGGTGTTACTGATGAAGATATTATTCATCCAATTGTCGTAATTCACCAGGGCAAACCATCCTCTCCATTTTTCCATATCATTCAACCGGTACCAGGTAAAGTAGAGTTTCATGCCGGGCAGGAGATTCATTGCATTAATCCGAAAACGGGGGTATTAACAAAAGGGATTATTACAAAGGATTGCTGGGTTTTCCCTTGGGATGAAGCTCCGGAAGCTTTTGTTCGGTCCATTTATGGTTTGCCGGTGAAGCTGGTTAGGACTGCTCTGATCGCCTCCGATCCTCAGTTTAGACAGAAATGGTGTAGAATCATGCAGATCAGGGAAATAAAAATTAGTTGAATTGTTAAGCGTACTAAATAAGTGAAACAAAAATGATTGCGAAAGAATTGGAGCAAGAAATTAAAGATGCCGTAAAAATTGAAGATATTATTAAAGGTTACAATGTTTCACTTACCCGGTCCGGGGTTAATTTAAAGGGGAAATGTCCGTTTCATAGTGAGGAAACAGCCAGTTTTACTGTTTCACCGGTTAAAGGTATTTATAAATGTTTTGGATGCGGAGTTGGAGGAGATGCGATTCATTTCATTCAGGAAATTGAACACATATCCTATCCGGAGGCGCTTAAAAGAGTGGGGAAGATTTATAATATAACGGTTCCGGATAAGGAACTGACCCAGGAACAGATAACTGCTTATAAAAAGCGGGAAGAGGAATTAAACGAGCTGGCCAGACAAAACAGGTTGTTTAAAAGTGGATTGGAGAAAAATAGTAAAGCTATGGAATGGCTTTGCGGTGAACGGGAGATTGATGGTGAAACGATTAAAAAATGGGAATTAGGTTATGCAGAATCTGGTTTTTTCTTCGGCAGAATTACCTACCCGATTCACAATTTCAGCGGGGAAATTGCAGGTTTTACAGGTCACAGAGTTAACAAAGAGCTTGAACCAAAATTTAAGAATTCTGCAGATTCCAATTTATTCAAAAAAGCTGAATTGCTTTATGGTCTTCATCATGCCCGATTAAAAATCCATGCCAAAAACAAATGTTATATTGTTGAAGGACAACATGACGTACTGATGATGCATCAGGCAGGATTTGAAAATACGGTAGCACCCTCCGGAACAGCATTAACAGTTAAACAGATCAGGTTAATAAAACCGTGGACTAAAAATATAGTCATGCTATTGGATGGTGATACCGCCGGGCTTAAAGCGGTTATGCGATTAATCGCTGATCTTTTATCAGAACAGATTAATTTAAGAATTATAAAACTTCCGGAAGGTCATGATCCGGACACTTTTTTAAGAAAAGACATACGGGCCAAGGGAAAAGAATTTATTGAAAATAATGAGATTGATTTTATTGAGTTCAAAACCAATATTTTAAAAGAAAAAATTGATAATGATCCTTCTTTAACGGCTGAACTAATCAGCGAAATTACCGCTGATATTGGGCTTATCAATGATAAAAATGAACGGATGCTTCACAGCAGGAAATGTGCCCAAATATTTGGGATCAAGAACAATGAGTTAAATAAAGATATTGCCAGGCTCAGGGAGAAGCTCAAGGGGAAAGCCGAAGATGGCAAATGGTTTGCCTTTGATTTTGAGGAAACAAAAAAAGCTATTGAAGAGGCAGAAGAAGTGAATATACTATCCAATTTTGAAGATGTTGTAGATTACCATTTAAATAATCAGCAGAATTACATTGGGATGAATTGTTTTCCGATTTTAAAATCAGAGATTTTGAAATTGAAAAAGTTAACTAAAAAAGTTATTTATAATGAGTTGGTTAAGGAATTCTATGATTCGCGGACCAATGAGGAATCTGCCACTGTTTTGAATTTAAAAAGGGTATTGTCTTATGGTATTGATGTACGGATGCGGGAAGAACGGGTAACGCGAAGAAAAGTAAAAAGTGATAATCCGGATGAAGATCAATACGATGAATTTTTAGAGGTCTTTTATTTGAATATGACCGATTGGTATATTCAGAAAGTCACTGGTTTATTGAACTTTGCTGATGATCTTTATACTGGTTGGGCCATTGAAAATATTGCAGAGTTGATTTCCTATCTGCCGGAAAGTTCACGGATGGTAAAACTCAACAATGTGCAGGCTGAGTTTAAGGCTGCAAAAGTGAAACTTATTGTTGGCGATTTTAAAAAGATTCTTGAAAAGTATCTTAAAAAAAACGCCAAGAGTTTTGAACCTAATAGCGCTGAGATTGATTTAAGCGACAATCCGATGAACCTTACCACGGCGCAATTGACTGACCTGAATAGATACCAGCATTATTTTGATAAAAATTCCATCTGGCATGTAGCCAAAACAGGGCATATTGGAAGGATTTCAAATTTTACGATTACTCCAATTATTCACTCCAATACTTCCACCGGGCATTTCAAGCTTTTTGAAATGACCAATGAATATGGATTGAAAGTGAATATCTCGCTGGACACTAAAGACTTGAATGATCTTAAAAGATTTAAATGTTCAATCGAGGAAAAGGGGAATTTCATCTTCAAAGGGGACCAATTTCAGCTCGATAATATCAAGGAGAGGCTTTACTCGAACACAACTTATTCCGATGAAATAGAACAGTTGGGGTGGCAAAGCGAGGGTTTCTGGGCCTGGGGCGATGGTGTTACAACGGTCGGAGGCGAGTTCTGTAAGACCGATGAAAACGGACTGATTACCGTTGGTGACAAGAACTATCTGATTAAGCCTTTTTCCAATCTTTATGCAAAGGATAAAACGGCGTATATCAATGAAAAGAAGTTTGTTCATTTAACTTCTCCAGGTACTTTTGAAGATTGGAATTTCCGATATATCGATGTCTTTGGCAATAATGCCATGATTTGTACCTGTACCCTTCTAACCGGTTTATTTTCCGATGCTATATTTAAATTGGTTCATGGAGAATTGCCTTTATTGAATTTTTTCGGACCTAAAGGGACGGGGAAAACTCAGCAGGCAGATTCAATTCTTGCTTTTTTCGGAGAGAAGCAGCCGGTTAACAACCTTTCCAAAGTCACAATTTATGGACTATCGCAAACGCTAAAGTCCTTTCATAATGCGTTTGTGCTGATTGATGAATACAAAAATAGTCTGGACATGAAATTCATTGAAATGTTGAAATCAATTTTCAACAGGCAGGGAAAGATACAAGGTAATTTTGCCAGTGCGGGTACCAAGACCGAACATATTCCGATTAACCAGATGGTTCTGTTATGTGGCCAGGATTTGCCTACCCTTGATGTGGCGCTACTCGAGCGGTGCATTTGCTTGACTGCCTATAAAAACGAGTATACCGATGTTCAGAAGAACAGGTATAATGAGTTGAAGGATATGGAGGAAAAAGGATTTGCCCATTTAACCGATGATTTTATAAAATTCCGGGAATTGGTTATTGAGAAGTTTGCTGAAAGCAATATGGTGATACAGAAGGTAATTTCAGAAAAATGTACTGATGTATCCGTGAGGCTTCAAAAGAATTTATCGACTGTCTTAACCAGCTTTTATATTCTGAAAGATAAATTCAATTTTGCGTTTACATATGACCAGGTGCTTGAATTTGGGATGCAGACCATCAGGGACCAGCAACGGTTTATTGAATCTTCGGATGATTTAAAGAATTTCTGGTCTATCTTCCTGACTCTTATTGAACAAAACAAATTAAAGGAAGGTAGGAATTATGTGTTGCATAATGTGGCTACCATGCGTTATGTCGGACAGGATGAAGCTATTATTTACGACAAAGGTCTAATTTGTCTATTCCTTCGGTGGGAAGGGTTATATCCGCTTTATGCCGAGTATTCGAGAAGGAGTAATATGGTTGCGCTAGGCGAAAAAACCATACAATTTTACCTTGAAAAAACAAAATACTTTCAGGGTAGAATCAAGGCCAAGCGATTTAAGGATAAAGATACGCAGCAGCAATGGATCAGCCAGGCGTATTGTTTTGATTACAAAACAATGGATATAAATCTGATTGAAAGTCAGGTGATTGAATTTGATAATGCGGATATGAAACCTGACATGAGGTATCCTTCAGTCAGTGAAGCATATTCAATAAAAGTTAAAGCTGACACTGAGAAAAAGGCAGATGATCAGGCGCAAGTTTTAATGAAAGAATTACCTTTTTAGCCTATAAAGCCGCTAGCTAGGCGAGATCCTATTCTTTTTGTTTCTTTTCCTTTCAAGAAAAAGAAATTTAATTTCCCTTTCTAAATGGTTTTCTTTTACCATCCTAATTTTTTATCAATCACTTTTTGGTGAAAAAGAACCGCTAATTTTAGTTGAAAATAAATAAATAATCAAATTAAGCCTTCAGGCGAGAAAAATGAACACAACATACACAACATTGGCAACATTATTAATAATCAATCAATTAATTTTCATTTTATGTTGTCAAACCTGTTGTCAATGTTGTCAGTGTTGTCAATGTTGTGTCTGTTCGTCCAAATATGGACGGGGTTACATGAATAAATATATTTATTTAAAAATGAGGAATGCGTCGGGCTGCTAATCGTTTGAGATAATATATCTGGCACCATTAGAAGAATCCTGAACGGAAGAGGGAAAACATGTTTCGATTGCGGATTGACCAAAAGAAAAAGGTGCGGTGGCTTATCAAGCGGATTATTTGTGGCGTGAAAACCAAATATGCTTACAATTATATGTAGTAATGGTTGCGTAATATATTAATAACTAAATCATCTATATTGAATTTATTTAACTGAAGGCTTAGAATCACTCTGTCTTGCCCACAATTCTTTAGAAAGTTTATCAATAAGTAAATTGTATCTTTCAAGCATTTCTCCAGTAATTAATTTATCATTCACATAGAATTTTGGTCTTCTATCACCTATCATAACCAGCTTATATTTTTCTCCATTTGTATCTATAGTAGTTACTGTATTCAGGTAGTTTTCTTCATCTCCCTTGCTAAGGTCGGGAAAGTTCACACTTTTATCCTTATTTTCAATATTGTCAGCGGTCGAAGTTACCTGCAAAAGCGTCGAACTGGTCTTTGAGAATGGTTTTTTAAGCATGAAATAGCCAACAATTAAAACGGCCAAAACAAGCATCGCTATTAAGTATGTGTTAAGAGATCTTTTCGTTTTTTCAATGGTGATTTCTTCCTCATTGATATATTTCGATATAGTGGCATGCAAAATATACCCCTTCTTAGGTACAGTTTCTATAATTTCTTTATGCTGGTCGCCAATTATTTTTCTAAGAAATGATACAGCTTGCGTAAGGCCTTCATCGGCTCCTCCATAATCATTCCAAATTTCTTTGATAAGAAATTCACGACTCACCACTTTGCCTTCATTGTTAGATAGTATGCAAAGAAGAAGCATCAAACGCGGCTCTAAGCGGGTTTCATTAGCTCCCTTTATTTCTTTTACAATATTGGTTGTAGGGTCAGTAAAAAAACGGTTGTTAATATAAAATGATTCGGTTTCCATCTTTTTTAATTTTAAGCTACAAAGTTACAAAGATGATGAAATAAAAACATCCAGTTAAGTAATCTAAACCTTATCTAAAGCTTTAATAAAGGTATTCTAAATATTTTCCATACCTTCTATCAGGTCTCAGTTAATTAATTTTGACACCACAAATATTAAAAAATAGAAGCTATGAGACGTTTATTATTACAAACACTTTTTGGTATTGTCATATTCAATATGACGGTCAAAAATACTGATGCACAAAATTCCAACTCAAAAATTGAAAGTTATTTTAATGAGATATCCAAGTTAAATCAATTGAATGGCAATATATTGCTTGCAAGAAAGGGAGAGGTAATTGCAAACAAGTCTTTCGGCTATGCTGATTTTGCAACCCACAAACCCAACACCTCTGGTGTGCATTTCAATCTTTGCTCCATCTCCAAGATATTTACGTCAACTGCCATTTTACAACTCAGGGATAAAGGGAAACTATCATTGGATGATCATGTTGCCAAATATTTACCTGATTTCCAGTTTGCTGATATTACAATTAAACAATTACTTACCCACACTTCAGGTCTCCCTGATCTGGAGCTATTTGAGGATTTGGTAAAACAATATCCCGATACGGTAATTACCAATATAAATGTCATTCCCGAGCTTAAAAAATGGAAACAGGGTTTGTATTTTAAACCTGGTAACCAGTACCGGTATAATAATATTGGTTATGATTTGCTTGCTATGGCAATCGAAAAAATTACAGGATCATCCTTTCCCGTTTATTTGGGTAAATATATTTTTAAGCCTGCCAGAATGAATGAAACCTATCTAAGTATTTACCCAAATCATTACTATTTCAATGATATTACTTGTGTAAAAATGCACATTCAAAGTCACCCATATTATGACACCACGTATTCGTATGCTGATTCTTCATCGCGATATAAATATACCAACTATAATTTCTCAGGAACCCAAGGTAACGGTAATGTTATTTCTACAATAGGTGATATAATGAAATTCGATCAGGCATTTTTTTCTGGACGGCTACTTAAGCCTTCAACCTTGGAAGAGGCTTTCACACCATTAAAATTAAATAATGGTGAAACTTACTATGGACGGATGGATACTTATTTGGGAGAAGGGAAAATGAGCTATGGATTAGGCTGGGATATCTGGGAACAACCCAATTCTGGTAAATCAGTCGGGCACGGTGGCTTTATGTTCGGTAATGCTACTTTCTATGCACATAATCTGAAAAACAAACAGACGATCATCATATTTGACAATACTGCCGGAAGTGAATTCGGACGTATAGTAACTTCTGCAAATTATTTGCTCAACGGTGATGAACCTATGGAGATCAGAAACTCGTACTCCCTGGCTTTTGTTTATGGAAGAACTTTAGTGAAACAGGGACCGGATGCCGCTGCCAGTGCTTTTAACTCAGTCAAAAGCGATACCGCTCATTATTATCTGAGTGAATGGGAATTCAATCAACTGGGAGGAAATTTATTGTACAGGTCATCTTTTGAGGGACATGATAGATTTGCACTGGAGGTCTTTAAGATCAATACCTTTTTGTTTCCTGCCAGCTTTAATACCTATGACAGCTATGCCGAAGGATTAAGAGAAACAGGTAAAAAACAAGAGGCCATTATCATGTATCAGAAATCAATTGCTCTAAATCCAAACAGTGAAGAGGGTAAAAAGAACCTGGAAGAACTTTTGAAAAAATAAAATATTAGGATTATCGCAATTTTAGCAACCAAAATATTCAAATACCTTGTCAAGTTTAAAATTAAAGCTAAACAATCGCAGGGTGTTTTTTTTAGCCTTGTACCTAACGTTCCCGTGGTTTGGCACGCTGGGGAGTTAGTAGCAGCGTCTTTATCCCACGTTAAACTTTTACTAAAGTACTAAAAACTTTCTTATCTGCATGTCAGCCCCAGTGGGTTAAACCACGTGTTGTAGCCAGTTATTTTAAGGGTCTTAGTCTTGATAAGTGTTCAAATAGTTCAGAAACTCTTCGCTTCGTCAGAATGCTTATATAAGCCGCATTATCTATAATTCTCATTGTTCCTCCGAGAGAATATACATTATCAGAAATCATACGAATCGTCTTGATTTCGCTATCTCTAAATTTTATCCAATTTACTTGAGATTCCTTCAATATGTTTCTTTCCTGATCATTAAGTTTGCTCAGTAACAGTTTGTAATATTTATTGAGCAACTTGTCATAGTTGGTATTTTCAATAATAAAAACTTCTGCAATTTCTGATGTGGTCATTGCGCTTTCAGATCTAACTCTAGTTTCAAGATTCACCTTAAAGGTGTCAAGCTGAAAAACTAAACTAATGGAGTCTTGATAATCATAATTATAATGAATTCTAGAATGAGCCTGAATAATTAAAGGCTTTTCTTTTTCATACCTTCTGGTCACCTTATCTTCAAAGGTTTCTCCTTGTCCAAATGCTCTGCCAAAAAGTAGTGTTAGTGTTATCAAGAGAAAAGATTTGTTCATAGTAATGTCGTCTTTTATAATTGGCTACAACGTTCCCGTGGTTTGGCACGCGGGGAGTTAACGGCAGCGTCCTTATCACACGTTAAAATTTTACTAAAGTACTAAAAACTTGCTTATCTGCATATCTGCCCCAGTGGGTTAAACCATGTGTTAGCAGCTGGCAATTTTCGTCTCATCATTTTGATTTGAAGTATGTCAGTTCGCAAATATTTCCAGCAACACAACCACGAGACATCATTACTCCATTATTAAACATAAGATGAGCGAACATAACTTGTTCTTTATTGCTTTCAAAAGTCAAGTTTAACTTTTCTGCGTTTTTAACTTGTTGAACAATTTTCGCAACATCAAATGTCTTTGCGAATTTTTCAAGATCTGTTCTAGTATACAAGTCGAAACTTATATTCCATAACGCACTATCCCTAGAGAATTCAAAATAGCGGTTTTTATTTTCCTTGCAATCTGGATGCTTAGTAGAGTTCCCCGTTTGTCTATCAACAGCTCCAATTAGGAAAGGAGCTTCTGTGCAAATTTCCTTTTTCTCGCCAGTCTTTAAATTCTTGACTGTCACAACCACATAGTTTGGGGCAGTGCTATTATTGTCCAAAGCAGAACAATACATTTTGTATTTTGTCTGGTCATCAACTTGGGCAAATGACGATAGTGTCATAAGTCCAATTATCAGGGTTAATATGATTGTCTTCGTTTTCATTTGCTTGCTGCTAACGGTTTGCAGCTTTGCGTTGTGGCGGATTAGATGCACTAACCTGTTTAAACGCACACTGTTTATTAATTACACAACTGTTTATATTCGCACTTCACCCGCCATAACGCAAAGGTGCTGCGTGTGCCTTGAATGGTAAATATAATTAAATTCTTTGATATGATAAATTTCGAAGAAAGTCCAGAGGGTGCAAGTCCCTTATGCGCAAGGGTAACGCCTTGAAACATTAGCAGGTGGCAAGGTGGTTTGGGGTGACCCATGCACTGAAGTAAGCCAAACGGCAAAAGTCTGAACTGACGAACAGGAACGGGATATGAGGCATAGTTAGCTGGGTAAGCAACCACATCATTGCAAAGCCCGAAGAATATCAAAAGGGTAGCTATGTAGATTCCGCAGGGTTAGACCAAAGGACATTTACCTTACCGAGGGAGATCTCATCGTCCACGAGCTGGCATTGATGAGAAGTCAGCAGAAGCCATAGTAGTTGGAGCAAACGAGCTGCGAACAGAAACCGCAGAGGACTCACTGACCAACGAAGGGCTGAACATTAAGATGTTCCAAATGCAACAGGGATCGGCTATTACGCCGTAGCCTTGTTATAAGCGGAACAGGGTAAAAGAAGTAATTAGACGAAATGATTGAACAGGTATTAAACCGACGTAATGTAATGCGGGCGTATCGCCAGGTGGTGTCGAACAAAGGTTCGGCAGGCGTGGATGGTATGCCAGTAAGTGAACTCTACCACTACCTGACTACTAACAGGGAACGGATAGAATCCGAGTTACGAAAAGGGAAATATCTGCCACAAGCCATTTTGGGGGTAGAAATACCCAAAAGCAATGGGAAAACCCGTCTGCTGGGCATTCCCACAGTTATTGACCGCCTGTTACAACAAGCAGTAGGACAGGTGATCGCCATCAAATTTGAGATGGAGTTTGAGGATTACAGCTACGGTTTCCGACCCAATCGCAACGCCAAGCAAGCGGTACTTAAGGCGCAGGAGTACATCAACACAGGCTACCAACACATCGTAGACATTGACTTAAGGAGTTTCTTCGATGAAGTAGACCACTGTATTTTACTGCAATTATTGTATCGCAAGGTAAAATGCCCGTTTACGCTACGCCTTATCCGTAAATGGATGAGAGCTCCCATCCTTATAAATGGGAAACTCACCAAGCGCAGAAAAGGTGTTCCGCAGGGAAGTCCGCTTAGTCCGCTGCTGTCCAATATCATGCTCAATGAGCTGGATAAGGAACTGGAAAAGCAGGGACTTCGCTATGTCCGTTACGCCGACGACTTTAGTATTTACACGAAGAGTAACACGGCAGCCAGAAAGATTGGAAACATTATCTATTTGTTCTTAAAGGACAATCTAAAATTACCGATCAACAGGGAGAAAAGCGGAATACGCAAACCTGTAAACTTCACGATACTGGGGTACGGATTCGTCCCGACCTATGTGAAGGGTGAACGTGGGAAGTACCAATTGGTGGTAAGCGATAAAAGCTGGAAATCGCTCAAGCAGAAACTCAAAGTCATCACACGGAAGACTACTCCAAGTACCTTCGATGAGCGTATCCAAAAGCTCAATGAGACCGCTCAGGGCTGGCTCAATTACTTCCGTATGGCAAGTATACAGGGCAAGCTGAAAGATCTTGATGGCTGGGTGCGTAATCGCTTGAGGTATTGCATCTGGCATCACTGGAAGAAACCTGAAAGGAAGAGGAAGAACCTGTTACGATTGGGGATTGACCATGATCATGCCTATTCATGGAGCAGAACCCGAATGGGGGGTTGGGCAGTGGCTCAGAGTCCGATTTTGGTTACAACGATCACCTTAGACCGCTTACGAAAAAGGGGTTATTTGGCTATGCTTACCTATTACGAGAAAATTGCCCCACATCTTAATGAACCGCTGTATACGAGACCCGTACGTACAGTGGTGTGAGAGCCTCTCCCTGTCAGTTTTTACTGGCGGGGCAGGCTACTCGATTATAGGCTGGCGTTCTTGTCTGTCGTGGGATACAACCATTTTTATGTCGTCTGTTTCTGTCATTTGTCGAGTGCTTTTTTGTCTGGCTTGTGTGTCGGGTGTTTTATTTTTTTTTTGAAGCGTTGGAAAAAATATTTTGAAATTCTTTCTTGGGTCGGAGAGGTGGAAGCTCTTTTGCAATTTTTGGTCTGTGCGTTGGCTTGTGCGAATTGCAAATGTGCTTACACCTGTGCGATGGCTTTCTATGTCGTTATTTCGTTTGCTATCATTTCTGCTTGTTTTAAAACGGTCTCTGTCGCCAACATTTGCATGTCAGGTGGATAGCCGAACTTTCTTAAAATTCTTTTTACTGCAACTTTCAATTTAGCTTTTACGCTTTCTTTAATTGTCCAGTCAATTGATGCGTTTTGTCTTATGGTTTCTGTCAATACAACTGCAAGTTCTCTCAACTTGTCTTGTTGCATAAGTTCTCTTGCACTGTCGTTGTTTGCAACTGCTGTGTAAAAAGCATATTCAAAATCTGTCAAGCCCATTGCTTTGGCTTCATTGTCCATTTCAACAATGTCCTTGCTTAGATTTATAAGTTCTTCAATTACTTCGGCTGCTGTCAAGATTTTGCTGTGATACCTTTTGATGGAATCTTCCAACATTTCTAAAAATGTTCTGCTTTTTACAAGGTTCTTTTTTGCTCTTGATTTTATTTCAAAACTTCTAACGCAACATTTTTGTGTTCCATTCCTTTCAGTTCCAATAAAAACTCTTCTGAAAGAATTGAAATGTCGGGTTTCTTTATTCCTGCTGCATCAAAAACATCTATTACTTTTTCTGAAACTAAAGCTTTGTCAATGACTTGGCGAATAGTGGTTTCAATTTCTTCGTCTGTTCTGCCTGAACCTGTTCCGTCAAACTTTGCTAACCTTGCTTTTACTGCTTGGAAAAATGAAACTTCATCTTTTGCATCCATTGCTTGGTCATGCGGAATTGCAATCGCAAAGGCTTTTGATAAAGCAGTTACTTCATTAATGTATCTTTTCTTTCCATCATCCAATCCTAAAATATGTTCTTCGGCTGAAAGAATCATAGACAATTTTTTTGAAGTGTCTGCTTCAAAATAGGTTTCATATTCAAACCCATGATACATTTGAGAAACAACTTCTAATTTCTCCAACATCAATTGAACTGCTTGTTCTTGTAAAATAGTTGGGTCGCCTTTTCCACCTGCATCAGAATAAAATGCCAATGCTTTTTTCAAGTCTGCTGCAATGCCTAAATAATCTACAATTAAACCGCCTGGCTTGTCTTTGTAAACTCGATTTACTCTAGCAATGGCTTGCATCAAATTGTGTCCTTTCATTGGTTTGTCAATGTAAAGAGTGT
>Ga0364873_10291_pt1 | contig 12145 bp, 13 predicted proteins | sample ExccelAu500001D3_2_FD_206928 | JGI IMG/M metagenome (GOLD analysis project Ga0364873, IMG submission 206928) | Enriched cells from Trout Bog Lake Hypolimnion, Wisconsin, USA - BchlTB.Aug07.5000.01.D3 | ecosystem: Environmental > Aquatic > Freshwater > Lake > Hypolimnion/Profundal zone | place... | reverse complement strand
TTCCCCAACCGGTGGAACCGGATCCTCGACCAGGCACGGAGTGTATCAGATCAGGCTCGGAGCGCAATCTCCAACTTACCGTAGTGCTACCGTGGTCTTCCGGCAAGTGTATCAGATCAGGCTCGGAGCGCATTCCCCAACCCTGAGACTCAGGGTACAACGCCGCCATATCCGCGCCGGACAGCACAGGCGGCGATCAGCGGGTCGGAATAGCCGACTTCCTTTCCGGTGCGGCGTAGCGTGCCGAGTATTTGGGCAGCAAGAAAATAATCCTCGCTTAGCGGCACGATTTCTTCGTTTTGAAGTAGTAGTCGCCTGGTTCTCGCCAACTTGGCTTGTGCCTGATTCTGCTCAAGGCCGGTGACGATTTCGTACAAGGTGACGCTGCTGAAGGTGAGGACATTGTGCTCGGCGACATACTCGGCCGCGTTCTTCATCACCTGCTGGTCTTTGCCGCTGAATATCTCTGAAAGGATATCTGTGTCAATAAGCGCCTTAGGCACTGTAACCCTTTACGATCTCGCCATCTCTCGCCGTGCGGGAATCCTCGGCGATGCGTTCCATAAGTTCGGGTTCGTCGGCATAGAGACCAAACAGTAACTCTCCCGGCTTCTTACCGATTTCGCTGTTTGCTCGGTCGGACACCGGTTCGATGGCGACACCACGCAGCGCCCTTCTGACGGCTTCCTCCGGAGATACGTGGTCGCGGATGACGATAGCTTCGATGAGCCTAGCTTCAGGGGTGTTGGTTTCGATATGCAAAGGGATGTCAAAGCTCATGATTGCCGCCTCCTTCCAGGGTTCTCCTTCATATTATGGCTTTCTACGGCGGATGTCACGGAAAATGTGGGGCTGAACCGCTTGCACTCGACAGGAATTGATGAAGTCCGGAAGCTGAAGTCGTCGCCCATTAGCGTAGGTGGCATAAGGAGTTCGGCTTGCGCGGAGGGGCCCGGGATGGCCGTGCCAGATGTCGATCAGGTGGATTTTGGACGGACTGTAGCCGCCTTGGGCGGAGACCACGCGAGACAAAAACTCGACTCGCTGCGTAGCAGTGGGACGAGCCACAAAACAGGTGAAAGGTTATTCCGTTTCCCACTTCGCGGATGCACGGCAGGGAGGGGCCTTCGAAGCGGAGAGGTCGGGACTTGGGAATCCGCCAGCCCAAGCCGAACTAGTTTTCAACCTTGGCAGCCAGGATTCTGAAGAACACGACATTCAGGACACCTATCGCTGCGATCGAGAAAGGCGCGTACCAAACTTGATCAAGCCTGTTTCCGTATCCGCTCATAGGGATCATTACCAGCAAAAGACAAGTGAGTGGCACGAAAACGATGCAATGCACGAGGATAAGCCGACGGAATTTATGCCCCAAGAGGGCTAATCCCGCAAGAGGTATGGCCCATGGCCAGTTCGTATCGAAGCGAATAAGGTTGTTACGCCATATTCCGATGACCGCCAGGAACCCCATCACCGAGTACACGGCGAGAAGCGACCCTAAAAAAGCAGTTGAAGTGAACCGAACGGCGTAGGGTCGTGACCGCCAATATTCAGTCCACGTTTTGCGAGAATCTGTAATCTTCATTGGTTATCTTGAAAACGCAGTCGGCCAAGTGAAAACCTCGAATCCGACCCCGTTGGTAATCGTCGTCGACCCCGCATGGATGCTCTTCGCCGAAAGATCGATGTTAGTGCATACAAGGTGATCGGGCATGATACAAGTAAAGTCAGCGGCACAGGCTGGCCATTTCGGCTCCATTCCAACGAATGGTTGAACCTGGCGACTTCCGTAAAAAATGGATACGAGCAATTTCGGTGGTTGTTCCGAATTGATCGCCTTCTGCCAATCGCTCTCGGCAGAGTACGCTGGACACAAGCGCACGTAGCCGTAAGACCCAATACGAGGCGCAGAAAATGGCGAGTCGCAGCCTTGTCTCCAGTTGTCCCGTGGGTCGCACGTTGGAGAACCGGAGAGGGCTGCGATTGCCGATTGACCAGTCGGAAGAGTGTCCCAATCGTTTGCATATAACGTCAGGGCAACTCCGCACTGGCGGAGGTTTGAAAGGCACATGGTCTGGTGAGCAGACCTGCGAGCCGACGCGATCACTGGTATTGCGATAGCCGCGAGAACACAGATTATCGCAACTACCGAAACGATCTCAATGAGCGTAAAACCGCGCGGTCTCCCTTTAAAACATCCTGTCGTCATGGCTTGAGAACCGATTTAATGGATTGGGCACGGGCACTGTGCTGGCGGACAGCTTTGGTTATTCGGGACGCCGCAGCAGTTGCTCTTATCATAGACGGGCGGGTCGCAAACGTAAGATCCGGTAACCACCGTGCTTCCGCTGCAAACCCAGCCGGCCGCGTGGGTCGTTCTGTAAAGCCATCCGAGGGCGCTGCAAACACCCAAGCCATGGCTGGCGCCAGACTCGCAACCAATGTTTATTCCGGCGCATGCCGCAGTTGGGGGTGGGGAACTAGCGAGCAGGGATGTTCCTAGGAACAGCAGCAGCGCGCTTGCGCCGGCAAGACGGCGCGTCATGTTGGATGTGATTTTCATGGTTTCTCCTATCATCGAGTCGCCTCGCGTGTGGCGAGGATCTGGTTTTTTAATTCGTTTTGAATGAACGGGATTTGAGGAAGGCCAACCGTGGCATCGACGATTTTGCCGTGGACCACATATACAAATGTCGGCGTCACCATTGGTTCGTTCGAATCCCACTCGGCCTTAGCTTTCGCGTGTCCCTCGGGAATGATCCGGACGTCCAATCGATTGGCTTGGATCCAATTCTTTGCATCGTTGCACGGTTCGCAACCATCTCGCGTCAGAAGGAGAACTTCGTTGTCATGCAGTGACACGCTCCGAAGCGCCTTTTGAATAGCGGGCAAGGTAGGTAAAGCAAGAGCCGTAGCGGTTGGAGGGGACTGTGCCCAAGTCAGACCGCCGGCAAGAACCGAAATGCCAAGCGTAGTCCAGATTGGCCGCGTATCTTTGAAGGCCATCCCGGTTAACTCGCCGGTACTGATGCCACGCTCAGAAAGGAGAAGAATCGTTTGTAGAAAACATCCCAGAAACAGGCATATGGGACAGAATCGTGGGTCGAACAAGACAAGGACCATTTGTCCAATCAGTAGCAGGAACGCAACAGAAGAAATCCCTTGAAAAACTTTCTTATCGACAATGGCTCCTCTGGCTAAGATCAGTCCCCCGATCGCGCTGACGATGAGACACATGCCCAACGCCAACCAGTCTGAGCGGCCGCCGTAACAGGTACGACAAACATGGGTTGCACTCCCTATCACGACCACTGGGCTGAGAACGAAGAAGAGGAAGGGGGCTGCTTCTTGCACCGATTTCGATACCAGTTGCAGAAGCAAAAAACTCAGTAATCCAAGCACAAATAAGGTGGATTGCCGGTACATGGCCGCCAAGCCGTAGTCCTTATTGATCGTTTCCCTGATGGATTGCGATCCGCTGATACGCGATCCTCCGACTTGTAAGTAAATGGACTGAGCGCTCGGTGATGCGACGACAGGGATATTTGAGCCAGCAATGAGTAACTGGGCATCGTGCATTTCGGTACTGGGGGACACGACTTTTGCGGTCGTTATGGCGATTTGCGTCCGCGAAAAGAGGGCCACATTGTACGCCAAGAGGCACGTTATCAGTATTCCGTAGATAAGACGTTTGATGGTCACATTCTAACTTGAGTCTTATCGCAACCCCAAGTACGAATTCAAAAGACTTTGGTTTAATTCTGTCCAGTTGCGCAATCGGATATCCATCGCCGTAGTCCATTTGATTTCTTGAGGGTTGGTGGGTGACGGAATTGCCACCCCTCGAGCGGCCGTTTTTGAGGCAATTAGTGTCCGCTTTCACGAAAATGCGCAGCAATGGGAAGAAATACAAGAAGTGTCACGGTTTAGTGGACAAGACTGCGGTGTTTGCCTCGTATGGTACAGGCCCGTTGCTCCAACCATTGGCGGTGAAACCCATGTGATCTGGCCGAGATCTAACCGCGATCATTTTGGAGACCAGTCGCTTCATTTCCGCCTGATCGGAGCCTGCCAAGGTTGAGGAACTTACAACCGTCTCGGGACGAGGTCGAGTTGGGGCGAACGAGATTAGGCGCTAGAAGTGCGCGATCAGGGATTTCGTTAGGAATGTTCGCGGCAAATTATGGGCTAAGGGAGCAACCGAATGTCGTTGAAGGCATCTTGAACTTCGTTGAACGACGGGAATCCTCCGTAGCAAAGAGTCGAGGTTTGCGCCTGATAATCGCGCTTGATGGCGGCACGAAGATCTGTGGACGAAAACAGAGCGTCCCTGGATGAGAAGCACATGTCCAGCGGCTCAAAGTAGTCCCGTGGAAATGACGCCCTGGTCACGCGCTTATAGTCTGCTTTGATTTCCGCGTATTCGGCGGAAGCAAGCACCTAGTGAAGCTCCTCCTGCTGGAGAAACTGGTAGAAATCTTTATGGTGGCGTGCATAAGTCCGGATGGGTGCGGACTGACGCGGATGCGATATCTCCGCAATTCGCTCATGAACCGAATGGATGAATTCGTCTATAGATCGACTGTAATGCACGCGACCAAGATAGTGGCGATCGAAGAAAGAGGTGAGCGAACTCTCGAAGAATCCGCTAGCTCGCGGCGCGTATACCGATTCAACCAGATAAATCGCGAATAATCTTTGAACCGAATTGCTGGTTCGGGCACCATACACGTCGTGAACGATATCGAGTTGGCAAAAAAGGTGGCAGGCGGACACGCCGATGCGATGGCCATCTTGGTCGACCGATACTATGCACCCCTGTTTCGATACTTGTGGCACGCGTCGGGATCGCGTGAAGACGCCGAGGATTTGGCCTCCCAAACGATGATTCGGGCTCGGGCCGATATCCACGGGTTTCGCTCGTCCGGCCCATTGAGAGCCTGGATGTACCGAGTTGCCCACCGCGAACTCTTGCGCTATCGGCGGAGAAACGCGGTGGCACGGTTCTTTGTCCAACACGTGGACGTCGACGACTCCGCCGGGTGGAGCGAAGACCTAATCGTCTTGAGTGCGGCACTTGCTCAGATTCCGACTGCCCAACGTAGCGCCCTGCTCCTCGTTGAGATCGAAGGGCTTTCGGTTGAGGAAGCGGCTGCTACACTCGGTGTACCTGCCGGTACCGTTAAATCTCGATGCTTTCATGCCAAGAAACGACTCAGGGAACTTCTAGCGACAACCTATCCGGAGGTAGCCAACCATGCAAAGCCGATTCCCGAATGACGACTCGATCAAGTCCACATTGCGAAACGTAACGGTTCCGGAGCCGCCTGCAGACCTGGTTTCGCGAATGCGTAAGCGACGGCCCAAAGTCGATTTCTCGAAGCTGATCCTCACTGCGGCAGTTGCCTCCCTTGCCGGCGTCCTCATTATTGCTGGGACGATGCATGCCACGCCGAGCCTCGGTCAGGTTGCCGACCGGCAGGCAAAACAGACGCACTACACAGTTATTCAGACCCGCTTTCTAGGGGAAGGCAGGAAAATCAGGATCGTCAGTTACCGTGACGGCTTTACCAGAAAGGTCGAAGATCCGAGCGGTACGACTTTCGACGATGGGACTCGGGCGGTAACGGTGCGCCGAACGAACAGTGGATTCGACGTCGATATCGACGACTCGAAGCCGTTGCCTACTGCTGATCAGTTCAGTATCGGTCGGCTCCTTCGGTATGGGGGGAAGATGGGAATCCAACGAGGTATCCATTGGAATGGTATCAAGGTGGATCGATTCTGGAGTCACGACACCTATCGCGACCAAGGGAAAATGCAGACGTACGATCAACTCCTGATTGTGGATGCGGGCTCCAGTCTTCCGTTAAGAATGGAGGTATTTCGAGACAATCGCAGTTGGGGCGACACCTATGATTTCAATTACGGCAAGCCGCCGGCAAGCGCAATGGCGTTCGAAATCCCCAAGGGCGCCGTGGTCCACGACATTCGGGAAGAGAGAACCGCGCTTAAAGCGCAACTTAAGACAGGAGCGGTTTTGGTCGACAGCATTGGGGGCGTTTCGGTCTTGTTGCCGCTCACGCCAGGACTAGAGGGACCGACGGTACCCGTTTCCTTCGACACGATCCCTGAGAAATTCATTGCTGTTGTTGAAGCCGGGCACAAACTCGGGAAACCGAAACCACGGAAACTGACGATCAACGATAGGGACTGGGAAGTTGCCTGGATCAACGGATTACCGAAGCAACGATTCACACCTGATGCGAGGTTTGGCGGCAAGACGATCGGTTGTAAAGTCGGAAAACTGAATTTGGTCGACCTTCCGATCGTTCACGTCGAGTTCCGGGACCTAATATTGGAGCCGTTTGCGAAATCATCGCAGACAGCCAGGTGATCGCAATTCGGGATTGGAGCAGAGTTTTACGAGCCGGTGAGCGATATACTCGCGGCACACCTGGTTCGGATAACTTGACATGATTGGGCTCATCGTTGCGCTTATAGGAATAGCCAGTCGTGCTGCCACGACCCCACTTTCGGCCGATCTCGTTACGAAGTCGGCTCCTGACTTAACCGGGATTGCGGCGTTTACGTCGATTCACGACTTGCCATACCTGCGGACAGGGGTTCAGACCCATCAGTTTTCAAGCTACGACCGGGCGGGCGACAACTACGACGCCGACTATTTCGCGATATACAAAGAGCCCAATGGCGAATGCGTCCTATTCGACTCCTTTGGTCCTGGTTGCCTCTACCGACTTCATGCCAACTTCTGGAATGGAGACCTGACCGGCATCAATATCCGCTTCTATTTCGACGGCGAAGCAAAACCGCGCATCGATATGGACGTGACCAAGTTCTTTAGCCCCGAGAATCCGCTCGGGTTGTTTAAAGAACCGTACGGACACATTGGCTTTGGATGGAGGTTTCTCTATCAACCGTTCTTCTACAAGCACCGTTTGAAGGTGGCCCTTTCGAGGGAGCCGTTCGGAGAGAGGCCTCTTTGGGACAAGTTGCCGTGGCTCGGCAGATACGATAAGCATCCTGAACGCAGGAATCATTGGTATAACTTTACGTACCATACCTATACAGAAGGGGATAGCGTCCGTTCATGGGCCAAGCCGTTCGATATGTCGACGGTGGCGACTCTCTGGGACCCGAAAAAGCTTGGTGAACCGATTGGGAACCAGGCGGGAAAGAAGGTACTGATTGCGACGCCGTCAGTTTCTCCGGGTACGACAAGTACTCTCTGGACCCTAAAAGGGCAAGGGGCGATAACGGCCATTCGCGTCAAAATCGACCGCTCCGAGGTGAACGCACTTTTCGATACTTGGCTCGTTATTCGGTTTGACGATAAGGCGCCTCAGGTTTCTGTTCCGCTCGCCTGTCTCTTCGGCATCTACCGAACTTCGCCCGAGAAGCGGATCGCGTCGAAGTTCGTCGGCTCGATTGGCGATGAACTGTACTGCTACTTCCCGATGCCGTTTTGGAAAAGGGCCGTCTTTTCGTTGATGAATCTGGGGAGTGCTCCGGTTACTCACTTGAAGGTCGAACTCGAGTGGTCGAACAACGTTGGCGCTCGGTACCCCGCCGACAGTTGTGGCTACTTCCACACTTCATATCATCGCGAAGCTCCGCGGACGGAAGGACACGATTATCGATATGTCGATGAGCGTGGACATGGACATATCGTGGGCCATTTCACATTTCGAACCAACACTTCGATGGAGGAGGACGAGCGGACCTACTTCGACGACAGCCGGTCGCCATCGATCACGGGTGAAGGCTTCGAGGACGATCACAATCAAGGGTGGGGCCTGCGAGATGCGCAGCAGGCGATCTGGGGTTCGACTGCCTCCGACGGTGGCTCGGGCGCACCTTGGCGCTTCTTCATTCCCGAGTTGTACGTTTTCAACTCGAGCGTCAGGCATGGGCATCAGGTTTACGGCCCGAATTCTCCACTAGGGCATGAAGGGATGTATCAGGTCGGTTCCGAGGAGAGCGTTGCTTTTCTTTATGCTCGTGAGGAGTCGGCGCTGCGCCAGACGGACGAGTTCGATCCTGGGAACTTGTCTTCGGAGAAGCTTCACCATTACAGGGTGTTCGGCAAGCGCATCGATCGTAAGGGCGCTTGGTGGTACGACGGCGAACAGAACAACGTCCTGTTCAAGGTCCCTGCGATAGCCGACGACGGCGTCTCCACCGACAAAGGAACCGAATTCAGAGTCTCGATCGATCCGAGAAACAACGGAGTCAAGCTACGTCGTCGGACCGACAAGGAGAACAACCGGCAACTTGCCGAGGTCTTCGTCGACGGTGTTAAGGTCACCGAAAGACCTTGGTACAACGTCGACTTCGAGCGAACCTTCCGAAGCATTCGCTGGTTCGACACCGACTTCGAGATTCCCGCACGATATACGAAAGGGAAGAATTCGATAACGGTCCGGGTAGTCCCGATATCCTCCAAGACCGGCCTTTGGGATGAGTTCCACTACTGGGCATTCAGCTACATCTAGCCTGGAGCGCGTGCGCAAGCTCGCACAAGGTTCGCAGGCGAAAGCCTGGCCCGGATACTTGCTCTAGTGGTTCTTCAGCCGTCGATTTGGCGCCAGGCTGTCCGCACCCTGGAGCGCGTGCGCAAGCTCGCACAAGGTTCGCAGGCGAAAGCCTGGCCCGGATACTTGCTCCAGTGATCCTTCGGCCGTCGATTTGGTGCCAGGCAGCTGCTGGCGGGCGAATAGCTTTTTGCGAGCTTGCGCACGCGGACCTTGTGCGAGCTTGCGCACGCGCTCCTTGGGGTTAGGGAATGCGAGTTTCGCCGGTGCGAACGTCGATCGACCACGGCTTCGGCTCCGGAACCCACAGTTTGCCGTCTCCGATCTCAACCGGCATCCAGAGGTACCGCGAGTCCCACTGGGTATTCGGCTTCCAGATATCGGCCATGAAGATGACCGAAGTCTTCTTGGATCCGACGACCTTGACCATCATCGTGGACTGGGACCCGTACGTCCTCGTCGCGGGCGGAGCGATATCCTTGAAATCTGGCCACGGACCTTCAAGGGATTTGGCAGACGCAAACAGGTTCGGATTTGGCGCCCAGCCGCTCATGCGCGACCCGATCAGGTAGTAGAGCCCGTCGTAATGAACCAGCCCGCCACCTTCGAGCGGCGCGTGGACAAAGCTGACCTCTTTCTCAACGCTCATGAAGTCGTCGGAGAGCTTGGCGATGTAGAACCCGCCGGTCGGGCGGCTCTCGAAAATCAGATAGGCTGACCCATCGTCGTCGATGAACTGACCAATGTCGCGACTCTCCTTATCGAGTGGTCGAAATCGCTTCTGGAAGACGTAGTTTCCGTCGACCCTGTTCGAAGTGAACACGCCAACGTTGGCTACCTTGTAGCTGCGGTCGTCCAGATGCACGTACATCACGTACTTGCGAGTCTTGGCATTGAAGTACACCTTGGGCCGCTCCAAAACGAATCCGGGCCCAAGACCGTCTGGGTCGGTCGTCTTGACGACTTGACTGCGAAACTTCCAGTTGACAAGGTCCTTTGACGAGTAGCAAGCGACGTATCGTTTGTCTCTCTCGTTGTCCTGGGTCCGATCTTCGCCGAACCAGTACCACGTATCCCAGAGCTTGATGATTCCTCCACCATGGGCTTGAATATGTTTGCCTCGGTTATCGAGCCAAAGTTCGCCAGGGTGAACGACGGTTGAGGGGCGGTCGACGACTATCGGCGCATTAGCAATCCACATCGCAGCTAAAAACTGGATCATCCAAGCCACATCTTAGCTTCGAATCCACCAAATTCGCTAATGGCATCGCGCTTCGATCCAGGTTTCAACTTTCTTATATTTTCTTCTGAACGATCGGACGCCGCCGAGTCACTCACCAGACATGAGGAACCCAGCAGTTAGAGGAGTTTCTGTCCTGACCGTCGGTCTGGCGATCCTAATTGGGATTTCCGCTCGGTCGGCGAGCGCGCAACGATCGAGTGTGAAACCCGAGCCGGGACAACTTTCGATCATTCGAAAGGGTGGAGTCGTTGGAGGTTTGTGTCCACTTCAGCACACCTCGGTGGACGCCGAAGTGGCGGGATTCGGCGCGAGAGTCAGCGTCGTTCAAACTTTCGCAAATCCAAGCGATACGCCGATCGAAGCGATCTACACATTTCCGTTGCCCCACGATGCCGCCGTTGATCGGATGAGGATCAAAGTCGGCAAACGAATCATCGAGGGAGTGATCAAACGCCGAGAAGAGGCTCAGAAGATCTATGAAGCGGCAAGGAATGCCGGTCAGACGGCGGCCCTCCTTAATCAAGAACGTCCAAACATCTTCACTCAATCGGTCGCAAACATCATGCCTGGTGATAAGGTCCAGGTTGAAATTAGCTATGTGCAGGTTTTGAAGTACGAGAATGGACAGTTCGAATACACCTTTCCGATGGTCGTTGGACCGCGGTATCTCGGAAATGCTCCCGATCCCGGGAAGATTGCGCCACCGACAATTGCCGAAGGGCTGAGGACCGGTTCGACGATCGACCTGACCGTTCACCTGGATTCGGGTGCGCCGATCGAAGCGTTAAACAGCGTGCTGCACAAGGTCATCGTGAATCAGGACGGCGACCATCGTGCCACGATCTCCCTCGTCAAAAAGGCTGAGATCCCAAACCGAGATTTCATTTTGCGATACCAAACTGCTACCGACAAAGTCCAGAGCGCCTTTCTTACGAGTTTCGACCCGAACAACGGCGGGTTCTTCGACCTCATCCTGTTGCCGCCGAAGCAGCCGCGAGCTCAGGACATTGCACCGCGAGAAATGATCTTCGTGATGGATCAGAGCGGAAGCCAATCCGGATTCCCGATTGAGAAGTCGAAAGAACTGACCTACAAGCTTTTGAAGACCATGCATTCGGGTGACACCTTCAACGTCTACGGCTTCAACACAAGCGTAAGGTCGCTGTGGAAGACGCCTCAGCCATACACCCCCGATAACCTTGCCGCCGCACACCAGTTCCTCGATGTGATGGTGGCAAACGGTGGAACGAATCTTCTTGAAGGGTTACGCGCGGCGTTGACCGTTCCGAAGGATCCTCAGCGGTTGCGAGTTGTGCTGTTCAACACCGACGGATACGTTGGCGACGAAGCGAACATCCTCCGCGAGATCAAGAAAGATCGTGACCAAACTCGCATCTTCACTTTCGGAATCGGGAACTCCGTCAACCGCTTCCTCATCGACGCGATGAGCTTAGAAGGGAAGGGAGACAGCGAGATGGTTACTCTTGTCGAATCTGCCAGCGCAGCGGCTGATCGATTCGTTCAGCGGCTAAGGGCTCCGGTTCTAACCGACGTTCAGGCGAAAGGCGTTGGGATTGAGCTCACAGATATGGTTCCGCGGGAGATTCCCGACGTGTTTAGCGATCGACCAATCGTGATTCAGGGGCGGTATGGGGTTCCTGGAAAGGGGCAGATCGTCGTTTCTGGGAGGGTAGGTGGGAAGCCTTGGTCACGAACCCTCAATCTGACCTTCGGTGCTGAAGCGGGCGAATCTTGCGTGGCAACCCTATGGGCCCGCAAGAAGGTCGACGACCTTGTCGACAGATCCTACGAACAGCAGTTCTTCGGAATGGAAAGAAATTCGGTCGACTTCAAATCCGCTATCGTGGACATCGCACTGCAGTTCGGGATCATGACCGAATACACCTCATTCGTCGCAGTTGAGCCCCACATTGTGAACGTCGGCGGAGTTACGCGAACAGTTCATGTGCCGGTTGAGATGGCAGACGGCGTGTCCTACAAGGGTGTATTCGGTGCGTCCGAGGATATGGAAGTTAAGCAGATGTCGTACGGCGCTAGGGCAGGATCAGCTCGATTTATGGCCGGGCGCGCATACGGCGGAGGTGGTGGCTTTGGCGGCGGCCCGGCGCTCATGAGAGGGTCCAACTCGTCGCTGGGGATCTACAAAGACAAGATGGTTTTGCATTCGATCAACCGAACCTCCCGGTCCTTTGAAGCGATCGTCGACAAGCGGCTCCGTGGAGCCAAAGGCAAGATCGGCGTTATGATCTACCTGAACAAGACCGACGCTTCCGTTATCGCAAAGATTAAGGCCCTGGGAGTCAAGGTCAGCGAATTTGACCGAAAG
>Ga0364873_10714_pt1 | contig 12166 bp, 12 predicted proteins | sample ExccelAu500001D3_2_FD_206928 | JGI IMG/M metagenome (GOLD analysis project Ga0364873, IMG submission 206928) | Enriched cells from Trout Bog Lake Hypolimnion, Wisconsin, USA - BchlTB.Aug07.5000.01.D3 | ecosystem: Environmental > Aquatic > Freshwater > Lake > Hypolimnion/Profundal zone | place... | reverse complement strand
GATCAGCGCGCGCCATTAACCATATTTGGGGCTTGGTGAAAGTATTACAGTGCTATATCGTAACGTTATTATCGACGACTACCGACAGCATTTCAGATGGCTACAAACGACGATCAACTTACGCCTTTTGAGCGGGAACATGTTCAGCGATGGGCCGCCGTGATGCGTGAGACAAATCGACTGCCGCAAGGGCTAAGGTGGCCATACACGCCCTTGTCCGTGCTGATCGAGATCGAGAGCCGTTTGCCGCGTCCCGCCGCAGTCACCCGTGGAAGTAAGGATTGGAATCCAGCCCATCCTTGAATCGCGTTCGCGGATAGACCGGCGCGGATGCGCGTATCGGCCACGGGCACGGCTTGATGAGATTGATGACCTCGCCATCCGGTATCCGCCCTAAATCTTCCTTACGGAGGAGCGGAATTGCTTCCGGCCTGAGAGAGCCGCCGGACTGCGTTTGCGTCTCGACGGTTTGCTCCTGATTGCCATAAGCGGTCGACAGGTAGTCCGCCGTTTCATTGTCGCCGGTTCGAAAGGTGGTGATCGCGCCGGAGCCGGTGAAAAAATTTGTCCAATCAGTTTTGTAGTGAGTTTTGAGTTGCGCGAGATTTTGCAGGAACACCCATAATTGAATCCGTAAACCGCGAGCCGTGGTCAAGGCCGTGACGATTTGCGACAGCTTGCCGAGGTTGCCGAACTCATCAAGCACGAGCATCACCGGAGGCAGCACAGCGCGACCAATTGGCGCGGTTTCGTAGAGCTTGGAGAGCGCGACATTGACGAACAGACGGAGCCACTTCGCTTGCTTCGTCAGTTCCTTCAAAGGCAAAATCAGATAGATCGTTGTCACCTCTCGATGCAACGCGCCGAAGTCAATCGCGCTACCGAACGCCATATCAGTGGCGATGAGATCGTTGCTCAAGAAACCAAGATTCGACAGCGCCGTGTCGATGACATCCTGCGCACTGGTTGACTGGCTGCCTTTGTCCGTGAACCGCGCATAGGCGCGACCGCCGACATCCTGAATTGCCCTGTGTTCCGTGCATTCCGACATGGCCTTGAGCGTGTGCAGGAGGCCGCTCACAGGCTCGTCGTCTTTGTAGATTGTCGGTTGGCTCAGTTCCGCGCGAATGTTGGTAAGGCTTGCCGCATCGCCCTTGCTGAAACGTTCCCACATAAGCAGCGCCGTAACGATGTTCTCCGCGTTGCTGTCGAAGAACCGGCTGTTACCCTCGCCCGATTTTTCAATCAGGGCATCGGCTACCGTTCGCGCATCGCCTTCAAAATCTCCGTCAGGATCGAGTTGCAGCAGCGGATTCCAGCATGCACTTTCAAGGTGCTCGGCTTCCTCGATCAACAGGCCGAAAGGATTGAGGACGATGACCTTGCCAAAGGTTGCCCGCTTGCGGGCAGTGACCGCCGCCAGCTCGCCCTTCGGATCGATGACGATGACCGAGCGCCGCAGATGCGCGAGATTCGGCACGACCAGCGACATCGATTTGCCGGAGCCAGGTGGGCCGAAACAGAGCATGTGCAGCCCGCCCTGATAGCGCAGGGCGTAATAGTCCTGCCCGTCCGTGTAGCCGCCGAGATATGGCCCTTGATCGCCCGCTTTGATTGCGGCTTGCGCCTCGGGTGAAACCACGCTTGCGGCTATGCCGCCGAGATCATCCAATTCCGCCCACCTCGAATGTGCGACGGTCGAAGAAGGCGACGCCGGCGCACCTTCGAGTGCCGCCGCCGCGACAGCCAGACCGGCGAGCGCCACGAGGCCGACGAGTTCCCACGGGCTGCGAAACCAGCCGCGCTCAAGGGCGAAGTATCCGCCGCCGACGACGAGCGCAGCGAACGTCAGCGCGAGGAGCAGGCCGAAGGCATCGAATCTCTTTCTTGGCACAGATCGACCCACTCTAAGCAATGAAAACGGACTCCCCGCGGTTCGAATGTCTGCTTACGGTTTAGCTACAATTCCACAAGGACAGGCAAGGAACCAACCCATGCCCGCGCCGCTCGACGCCGAACGCACCCGCCTACGCACTGCCGGACTGACCGACGACGAAATCAGCCGGATTTTCGTTGGCCGAGAGCTTGGGGCAAAGCAAGCAAGCGACGCAGGCGCTTCAGCAGGAGCGCCAAACCTCGGCGTGATGTCCGGCGTCACGAACAACATGACCGTCGTTCTGGCGCATGTGCGCGGCTTTATACCGGCCATCGCCAGCCAGATTTTGACGGTGCGCGACAGATCGGCCTCCGCCTCGGCGCGACTGGCCGCGTTCCTCTCGCTGGTGGTGAAAGCCGCGTTCATCTTCGCGCTTGGCTATGCCATCGCTCAGGAATGGAACCAGCACGTTATCAGCGCCACGCAGATTGCCGCATCGCAGGCCACGAGCGAGACGGCAGTAGCGGAGAATGCAGCCAGAGCGAAAAAGGCCGAAGCCGACGAAGCCACGGCTCGCGCGATCACGGCCAGCAACGAAGCCGCCGCCTCTTCGCTCGCCTTGCGCTTCAAGGAAGCCGAAACGCAGCAACGCGAAGCTGAAGCCGTCAGGGCCAAAAACGAGGCCGACGCATCAACGCTCGCTCTGAAACTCAAACAAGCGGAGACAGAAAGGACGGCGGCGGAGGCGATAATCCGCGCCAATGAAGCGAAGGCTTCTGTCCTCGCTCTGCGTCAGAAGCAGGCAGAAACTCTCAAAGCCGAAGCGGAAGCCTGCAAAGAAGCCCTCGACGCTCAACAGATGGCAATGCCGGTTCTCGTAACCGGAAATGACCTCAGCAGCACCCCAGCATCGGAGGCCGGAATTACCCTGAAACTACCCGAACAATGCAAGACCGCACTACTCGGCGAAACCAACGCCGTAGCCCACAAGTAAGGAAGGACAACATGACGCCGCAAACCCTGATAAGGCTCGCCCCGGCAATACTCCTGCTGGCCCTCGGCGGCCCGGCGCGGGCGGAGGAGGAGCCAACGGTCCGGCAAGCCTGCCTGCAAAGCAAAAAATCTGCGCCGACATGGAAAGCAAATTGTGAAATGGCGCTGGCCAATGCACGGGTGCAAATGATGATGGCAGACCTTTCGCTGACGATGTTCAGCGTGACGCTCACTCCACAAGAAGAACGAGCTAAGCAAATGTGCCAGAATCAAACAGGCAACCTCGCCGAAATCGCGGTCAGTTGTGAAAACGCACGAGCTTGGATCGCCGCCGAGATATTGAATTCGCCTGCCGCCCGCCAAGGAATGCAAAATTCGCAAAACCTGTTAGGGCTCTTTGGCGGGTTGATGGGCAAGATGCGTCAATAGGCGCGGCGCCGTCCCACTCACCCCACGGCGCGTTGTCTGACGGAGTTGATTGGCAGGGGTTTCGGCGTGCCCCCTCGCAAGAGGGCGTGGGGGCGGGTGCTATGCGCCGAAGCGCCCGGAGCCGCGTAAGCGTCTCCGCCATTCGGTGACGATCCTTCACGCGGGGCATTATTTGGCGCTGCGATCTCCCAAAAAGCCCAATGCTTGAGTGAGCGCACTGTCAGCAGAATTTGTGTGAGTCCACGGAAAATCATGCCATGCAATCCATACAGACATGGATGTAGGTTTTCGGGTAAAGGAGCCGTCCTCCCACGGGTAACTCGGTTGAACCGTGATATCCTCTTTCATGTATGCGTGTGTGTGATAATGGCCATCGATGAGCGACTTAAGCACCTCGATCCGTATCTGCCTGTCTTCGCCACCAACGTTTGCGACCGCATAGACGGTCTTCTCCACCATATCCAATTCACTACAAAACGGGTATTGCTTCGAATCGATCATTGCCTTGCTCCATTATCGGAGAGGCGCTCGAAGCCTGCGGGATGCGGCGATGCGGTACCTTCCGTAACGAACTCAGCTAGGCAACAGTCTTCGATTTTTCAAGGCCCGCAACGTGCAAAAGTTAAGACTTTCGGGCGTTTCCCTTGCCCCCATGTTTTCAGGGGGTTAGGATGACCGAAAGATATGACCGAATCGAAACCCCAAAACCGACGCCTTGGCTATGCCCGCGTCAGCACCTACGGCCAGACGCTCGACGCTCAGCTTGAGCAGTTAAAGGCCGAAGGGTGCGCCAAGATTTACCGCGAGAAGGCAAGCGGGGCGAAGGCCGATCGGCGCGAGCTGTTACGCATGCTCGACACACTCACCCACGGTGACGTGGTGACGGTGACGCGGATCGACCGCCTTGCCCGCTCGACCTTCGACCTCTTCGCCATCGTCAAGCGGATCGTGGACGCAGGCGGGCAATTTAAGTCATTGGCCGAGCCGTGGGCGGATACCGCGACCAGCACCGGACGGCTGATGATTGCCGTCTTGGGCGGACTGGCAGACGTAGAGCGCGACCTGATCCGCACCCGCACTGCCGAAGGCCGGAGCCGTGCGAAGGCGCAGGGTAAGCACATGGGGCGCCCCCCTTCTCTCACCCCGCAGCAGCAGGCCGAAGCTCGCCAGCGCCGCGCCGAGGGTGCCACCCTCAAGGAACTGGCGCAGAGCTACAACGTCGGGCGGGCGACAATTTCGAGGCTTAACGCATAAACTCCATTTTTACAGATGCTTAAGCTATCGGGCGGAAGGTGCCGCGCGCACGTCGTCAGCAGTTTCTGCTAGACTGGGGTAAAGTGGTGCAATAAACACCATCTATGGCTCGTCCCCGAGGAAACCGAAAAGAAGCCCGCACATCCGTCAGCTTTGACGCTGGTGAGTATGCCGATCTGTGCAGCTTGGCGGCGCGCCGTGACGTCTCGGTTGCGTGGCTCATTCGCCAAGCGGTGCACGACCTCATCCGTAGGGAACGAGATGTTGCTCAGAACCCTGAGCTACCGCTTCTGAAGCGCCACGCCTCCCAACGCGGGATGACGCCATGAGCGACACAGGGAGCACACGTGCATCACTGCCCTTCGGAAGTGAATTCTCACCATCACAGATCGACTTGCGGCAGATGCTCGAGCTGATCGAGCAACACGAAGGCGACCAGACGGCGTTACAGGCTGCGATCCTGACGACCTACTTTGCCAGTCACGGCGGCACCGGCTCTAACGCCGCGAAAAATCGCAATACACTGGCGATGAATTCGCGCCTTGGCCTCAAGGCGTATGGGATCATCGATGATGTGGCCAGCTTTACCGAATTTGGCCGACACTTGTTTGACCTTCGCGCTGACTCGAAGGCGCTTTATGAAGCACTCGCGCGACATATCTTGCTGAACCTGCACGGTATGGCGCTGGTGCAGTGTATCCGCGACATGGTGGCCGGTGGCGAGGATGTCGATTTGAACACCCTTCGCCCTGCATTGGCCGAGCGAGGCGTTGACTACCCGTCTGGTGGCAAGCATCCAAGCATGATGCGCCTCTGGCTTGAAAAGGCAGGGATCTTTGTTGGCTCGCGCTGGCAAATCGATGACATCCGCTTGCAGGAGGTGCTTGGTACCGATCCGGCCATGTATCGTGAGCTGTCGAAGTTCACGACGGAGCAGCGCGCTTTTCTACGTGCCTTGGCGAACACCGGCATCACCGAGCCGCAGCCTGCAAACGAGATTGTCAAGCTTGCTGCGGCAACCTATGGGGTTCGCTTCCCAGAAAAGAGCTTACCGAAACTTGTTCTCAACGCCCTTGTTAAGGCGGGTTATATCACGGCGACCAAGACGACCGAAGGTCGTGGCGCTAAGCCCTTCATGGTGGCTCCGACACCAAAGGTGACGGTTGATCTGATCGAACCCTTGTTCGACCAGTTGAAAGATCAGACAGACCCGAAGCTAATCGAGCTGTTGCGTAAGCCTCTCGCCGAGGTGCGTGCGGAGATGCTTTCCGCCGACATCAACGTGAAGGGGCTGGCTCTTGAGGCGCTGGCGTTCAAGCTGATGCGGCTTGTTGATATGGATTATATGGCCACGCGCTTGCGCGCCTCAGCGACCGGCGGCGCGGAAGTTGATCTTGTGTTTCAATCCGCACGGCTCGTTTATTCGCGCTGGCAGGTTCAGTGCAAAAACACTGCCCGTGTATCGCTGGACGATGTTGCCAAGGAAGTCGGGTTAACTGCCTTCATCAAGAGCAATGTCATCGTCATTGTCACAACAGGAACAATAGGCGGCGAAGCACGCCGCTATGCAAACAAGATCATGCGGGATTCAAATCTCGCCATCATCATGCTCGACGGCGCAGACCTCGAACGTATCAGCGTGAACACTTCTCAAATCGTCGATGTGTTCAATCGTGAGGCTCGCATGGCGATGGAACTCAAAAAATTGGACCTCGACCAATGAGCAAGCGCGCCGTGCCCTGCTGCTATCACAAGACTAAGCGCGGCCGGATGATGCACGGTGACTCACTGCACATTATGCAGAAGATACGCACTGGCTCGGTTGACCTGGTGATGACCAGCCCGCCCTTCGGCCTTGTGCGGAAAAAGGATTATGGCAACGTCGCAGCTGGTGAATATCTGGACTGGTTCCGGCCTTTCGCGGAGCAGATGCACCGCGTCCTGAAAGATACCGGGAGCTTGGTGATCGACATTGGCGGAGCGTGGGAGGTCGGCAAACCTACGCGCAGTCTCTATCACTTTAAGCTGCTTATCATGTTGTGTGAGGAATACGGATTTCATCTCGCGCAAGATTTCTACTGGTGGAATCCCTCGAAGCTGCCAAGCCCCGCCGAGTGGGTAACTGTGCGTCGCATTCGTGTGAAAGATGCCATCAACACTGTCTGGTGGCTGTCAAAAACGGAATGGCCGAAGGCCAGCAATCGGCGCGTTCTACAGCCCTATAGCCCGAGCATGATGGAACTTTTGGCAAAGGGTTATCGTGCGAAGAAGCGACCGTCAGGCCATGACATCAGCGAGAATTTTGCCATCAATAACGGTGCGGCCATCCCGCCCAATTTGATCGCGTTGCCGAACACGGAGAGCAACGGAGCCTATCAACGGTATTGCGAAGAGCACGACTTAATACCGCACCCAGCGCGCTACCCGGCGGAGTTGCCGGAATATTTCATACGGATGCTGACGGATCGCGGGGACATGGTGCTTGATCCGTTCGCTGGAAGCTGTGTGACCGGCGAAGTCGCGGAGCGGCTCGGGCGCAAATGGATGTGTGCGGAGCTTCTTGAAGAATATCTGAAGGGTGCTGTTGGAAGGTTCACGCCCAACGGCGCGGCAACGGTCAAAGACCCAGCTAAGGCAAAACCAGAGGAGGGTTATTACCGCATTCCCCGTCCCGGCCTTCTATGGAACGGCACGGACGGCGAATTGCTCCCCGCCGATGGTGGCAAGAAGCGCCCGGCGTCAGTCAAAACCAAGGCGGGCGGCAAGAAGCACGAGAAATGTGAAAGCTTAAATCAAAACCATTCGCGGCCTCTCCCGCGCGCGGCAGTCGCGGAATAAAAAAGGTCTGCCCCGTCACCGAGGCAGACCCAATTTCCTTGACGGTCATCGCCGTCCCCGGCTGCACCGTGGTCAGATGATAGCACGATCACGCACCGAAATCATCTTCCCAATTTTCTTGTTCAAATATCCCACGGAGAGCGCGAGAGGTGTGAAACCTCTCGCATGGTGCGAAGCGCCATAAGCCACGACTGGCAAGGCTTTCAACGCGCTGTCATGAATTGCTCGACGTGAATCAGAGCTTGGGGCATCATACTGTGTGATTCGGGCATAGTGCCGGAGTCGCACCCTCAACCTTCTGGAGAATCGAAGACCCAGAAATGACAAAGCCCGCCACGAAGGGCGGGCCTTACATCCGGTCAAGACCGGCGAGAATGTTGTGTCTGGTAAACCCAACATTCCCCGATCTTAGGCCGCTAGTCAAGCGAAAAACCCTGTTTTTCGTGACGGGCGGTTTTGTGCCGATTTCTGGCCCCTTTGCGGCGGGCTGCAACCGAAAGGAGCAGCCGAATGCGCAGCCTTGCCCAATGCCTACCCCTTCCCTTCCTCGCGCTTGTAGGGACGGAAACCAAGACCTATGCCGCGTGGCCGGTATGGTCAGACAGCACGACGAAGGAAATCAGCTTTCAACGTATGCCGAAGAAGGCCGCGACGAAGCTATGGCACCGCGCCCGCGACTTCGACCGCAAGACGCGGACACCTGGTCATCACGGGGGCAAGGTCGGCCACGCTGCCTTGCAGGTGTTGCACTGCCTGATCTTCGACTTCCTGAACTACAGCACAGGCCAGCTTGACCCGTCACAGGCGGCTATCGCCCGCAAGGCGAATGTGTGCGAGCGCACGGTGCGCAACGCGCTCGCGCGGCTCAAGGAGCTAGGTATCCTCAATTGGGTGCGACGCTGCGCCGAAAGCTGGCGTGACGGGAAATTCTGCCTTGAGCAGGAGACAAACGCTTACGCGATCCTGCCGGATAGCCAGTGGAGAGGCTACACGCCGCCGCCGGAGGCCCCTGCCCCGATGTCGGGCACATGGGGCGACCACCCTCCCCTGCCCTCTGTGCTGGCGCAGGCGGCAGCCGAGCGGAAAGCCGGAGGCGACGTGCGGACGGCTATCGGAATCCTCGATAGCGATCCGACCGACAAGCTTGCGGCAGCACTCGCAAGCCTTGGCCGGACGATGCAGACGGTAAACCCTCAGTGATTTACTGGACGGCAGCCCGTGCCGAGAAACATTCCCCCACCTTATTTTTCTTTGATTGCATGACCTGACGACACCCAAGAGACAAGAAAGAGCGGAACGCGCCAAAGGCGCGTAAGGTTTTGCTTTGCCTTGGGGGCGCTTCGCCCCCCAAACCCCCTGAGGATATTTGACCAAGGAAATTCGCGCCTGTTCAGGACAGCCGAGAGAGCTTGCCCATACGGACAGGCCAGTGGAGGCCGCAGCACCGCAAGGCGGCATTGAACCGGGCGCGAACGGAAAGCCAGTGCATCTAAGGCAGCGCCAGCAGTAGCGGAAACAGAGCCGGGTGCCACGGTGCTCGGTCGCGTCAAAAGGTGGGTGCTCGCCATGCTCGCTATAGGGCGCTGCGCGTGGCTCCGCTCCCGCCGCGTGAAGAACGCGGCGCTTTTGACCCGCCCTCCGCGCCGCAGCCACTGGAAAGCGTCGGGACGAAGGGCGTCCCAACACATCAACCCGCCGCCTCCGGCGCGGGTCGAACAAAGGGCTTCTGTATTTCTGTGTTTGCAGCGAATCGCTTTTCCGTGTATGCAGAAGATCGTGTTTCCGTAAACACAGAAAGGCGTGTTTCTGTGATAATAGCCGTAGTTAATCAAAAGGGGGGCGCTGGCAAGACAACCATTGCCCTCAACCTCTCCGCAGCGCTTGCCGAGGAAGGCAAGCGCGTCCTGCTGATCGACGCCGATCCCCAGCAGACGGCGCAGGACTGGGCAGCCATTCGTCAGACCCCCCTTCCCTTTCAGGTTTTGGGGTTAGCTAAGCCCGTCCTGCATCGCGACCTGCCCCAGCTAACCGCCGACTACGATCACATCGTGATTGATGGCGCCCCCCGTAATTACGAGGTGGCGCGATCCGCGATTGCCGCCGCCGACGTTGTGCTCATTCCCGTGCAGCCTTCAGGAGCCGATTTCTGGGCGAGCCGCGAGACGGTCAATCTCGTCAAGGAAATGCACAGTTTCAAAGAAACACAGAAATCTGTGTTTGTGGTTTCACGGAAAATCGGGCGGACGATGCTAGGGCGGGACATTGCCGAGGCGCTGGCCGACTTCGGAGTCCCGATCCTGACCGCCGGAACGACACAGCGCGTGATTTACGCCGAGACACTGACCGCTGGGACGACGGTCATCGAACAGCAGCCCAAGGGGGCAGCCGCCGCTGAAATCCGATCCATCCTAGCCGAGCTACGGGAGGCAGCTACACCAGCATGAGCAAGACACCATTCCGCATGCCCCAGCGCACAGAACCCGCCGCCGCCCAGCTTGACCAGTGGGTTGCCGGAGGGGAGGGGGCACCTGTCACCAAGCCGGAGAAGCCAACCGGAAAACTGGCGAGGCTGACCATCGATCTACCGCCCGAGCTGCATGCCAGATTCAAGTCAGCTTGCGCACTCAGGGGAACACGGATGATCGACGAGGTGCGGCGGTTTATCGAAGACTGGACGCAGAAAGGCGCATAACTGTGTTTCCGTGTTTCCGTGTTTTGATGGAATAAATGTCGAGAGAGCAGGGCAGGGGTAGGCAAAGGAGAGCGATAACGGGTAGAGCGGAACAGGTCAGACAGAGGGGTAGGAGTGTCGGATACAGCTACTTGCAAGCCATGTGATGTTACACGAAAAATCCCCTCGAGCGGGGCTTTTCGTTTCACATCACGGCTTGGCAAGGGAGGCGCTTCGCCCTCCCGTTGCATCCCTCCAGAGCAGGGCAGGGGAGACATGTCTCCCCTCCTGCACCGACCCCCACGGCAAGGCGCTGTCGCCCCTGCACCCCGACGCAAGGCGGAGCGAAACGCCCCGCCCTGCACCCACCCCCGATTTGCGGAGGCGCGGCACCGATGACGCAGGCCGCCAAATCCTGCCCGCTCACGACCGCCGGCGACGCCACGCCCGCGCCGTCGCATGGCGCACCGTGGCGCGGGCGACCGCGTGTTGCCGATCCGAAAGCCCGCTTCGTCGCCGTGCGATGCACGGCAGACGAACACGCGGCGCTGACCGCCGCCGCCGCTCAAACTGGCTTGAGCGTCGGGGCGTATTTGCGGGCTATGGCTCTCGGCAATTCCGGCCCCCGCGCCGTGCGTCGTCCATCGGTCGAGAAGGAGACGCTTGCCCGCTGGCTTGGCGAACTCGGCAAGGTCGGGAGTAACGTCAACCAGCTTGCCCGCATCGCCAACACATCCGGCGACATGCCGGAACCCGACACGCTTGCGGACATTGCCGCCGACGTGCGGGCAATGCGCGACGCTCTTATGAAGGCGCTTGGCCGTGGTGATTAAGGGCGGCGCACGAGGCCGTGCGGGCGACCTGGCCGCGCACCTGCAGCGCACCGACACGAACGAACGCGCCGAGGTGAAAGAGTTGCGCGGCGTGGTAGCGGGCGACCTCGACGGCGCGTTGCGGGAAATGGCGGCGGTAGCGTCCGGCACCCGCAGCAAGCGCCCCCTGTATCACGCCTCGGTCAACACCGCTCCCGACGAACCTCTAACCGAGGAGCAATGGACACGTGCCATCGACCGGCTTGAGGAAAAGCTTGGACTGACCGGACAGCCCCGTGTCGTGGTGGAACACGAGAAGGGAACGCGCGAGCACCGTCATGTCGTGTGGTCGCGGATCGACCTCGAACAGATGCGGGCGATTTCCGACAGCCATAATTATCGGAAGCACGAGGAGGTTGCCCGCGAGCTTGAGCAGGAATTCGGGCACAAGCGGGTGCAAGGCGCACATGCCGAGCGGGACGGGGCCGAGCGACCGGAGCGCACCCCATCCCATGCCGAAATGCAGCAGGCCGAGCGCACGAAACTGACGCCGCAGCAGGCCAAGGAACAGATCACCGCCATCTGGCAGCGCACCGACAACGGCAAGGCGTTCGCCGCGGCGCTTGAGCAGGAAGGTTGGATACTCGCACTCGGCGACCGCCGCGACTTTGTGCTGATTGATCACAAGGGCGAACCGCACAGTCTGGCGAAGCGTGTTGAAGGTGCGAAAACGAAAGACGTTCGCGCCCGCATGGCAGACCTCGACCCAGCGACCGTGCCGGACGTTGAGCAAGCGAAGGTTCAGCAGCGAGCGCGACAGGTTGCACGGGAGGAGGTGCGCACCGCCGCGACACCAGCACCAGCACCAGCACCAGAACCGCAACCAGCGTCGCAGCAGGCCGAGCCGGAGCAACCACCACAGATTCCAACACCAGCAACGCCGGAGCCGGACGCAACCACACTCGCGCCCGTCGCCGTCGCGCCGATCCTTGAGCCAGACCCCCCGCGTGGAAACACTGCGGCAGAGCGGGGCAGCGTCGCAGTGGAAGGAAGCACAGCCCCGCCCGCGCTGGCCGTCGAAGCTTCGGAGCATGTGGCAAGCCGTGATGCGGACAGTGTGCAAGCGGCTGACCAAGACAATCCCGCCGCCGCCGGAACCCCGACCGCCGCCGAAAGCGTGGAACCTGCCCCAGTGCATACGGGCAACGAGGCGGAATCTGTAGAGGCGGAACAGCCCGCCGAGAGCTTCAATCTTGCGGGCGGTTTGGCACACGGTGCGGGCGTGGCGCTGGA
>Ga0364873_10697_pt1 | contig 12253 bp, 7 predicted proteins | sample ExccelAu500001D3_2_FD_206928 | JGI IMG/M metagenome (GOLD analysis project Ga0364873, IMG submission 206928) | Enriched cells from Trout Bog Lake Hypolimnion, Wisconsin, USA - BchlTB.Aug07.5000.01.D3 | ecosystem: Environmental > Aquatic > Freshwater > Lake > Hypolimnion/Profundal zone | place: USA... | reverse complement strand
AGCGAGCACAACATGGGAGTGGTGGTCAGCGACAGCATCAAGGAGATGAGGATGGCCACCGAAAGCGTGACGGCAAACTCGCGGAAGAGACGGCCGACGACGCCACCCATCATAAGGATGGGAATGAAGACAGCCAACAGTGAAATGCTCATGGACAGCACTGTGAAACCAATCTCCGCGGAGCCCCGGAAGACGGCCTCCATTACCGGCGTTCCGCCCTCGATATAGCGCACGATATTCTCCATCACCACGATGGCGTCGTCGATGACGAAGCCGGTGGAGATGGTGAGTGCCATCAGTGAGAGATTGTCGAGCGAGTAGCCGAGCAGGTACATGGCGGCAAAAGTGCCAATGAGAGAGACCGGAACAGCCACGCCAGGGATAATAGTGGCGCGCCAACTGCGGAGAAAGACAAACACCACCAGGATGACGAGGATGACGGAAAGCACGAGGGTGCGTTCCACGTCGTGCAGCGAGGCGCGGATGGTGGTGGACATGTCGAGCGCTATGTTCAGCTTCATCCCTTTCGGAATGGAAGCCTGGAGCACGGGAAACTCAGCCTTGATACTGTCAATGGTCTGAACAATATTAGCGCCTGCCTGCTTGAAGACCAACATGGTAACCGAGGGCTCGCCATTGGTGTAACCGGCCGAGCGGATATTTTCCTGCGAATCGGTCACGGTGGCCACATCACTGACCCGCACCGCGGCGCCGTTTCGGGTAGCGATGATGAGCGGACGGTAGTCGGCTGCTTTCGAGATTTGGTCGTTGACAGTGATGTAGCTGACCGTCTGGGCGTCAGAGATGCTGCCCGTGGGAGTATGCGCATTCTGTCCGCGCAGAAAGGTGGCGAGCTGGGTAAGAGAGATGCCGTAGTGCTCCAACTGGAGCGGATTGACGTCAATACGCACGGCGGGCAGCGCGCCGCCCGCCACCTGCACTTGCCCTACACCGGGAATCTGCGAAAGTCTCTGCGAAAGGATGGTGGAAACTGCATCGTAGCGATGACTCTGATCGTAGGTCTCTGAGGCCACGCCGATGATGGCAATGGGAGACTCGGCTGAGTTTATCTTGCGGTACGAGGGATTGGTGGGCATGTTGGTGGGCAGATAATTGCGCGCCTGGCTGATGGCGGCCTGGACTTCACGCGCAGCGGCGTTGATGTTGCGGTTCAAATCGAATTGGAGAACGATGTTGGCGGAGCCGGTCGAGCTCGATGAGGTCATCTCCGACACGCCGGCGATATGACCGAACTGCCGCTCCAGCGGGGTTGCTACTGAGGTCGCCATAACCTCAGGGTTGGCTCCGGGCAGATTGGCCGACACCGCGATAGTGGGCGAGTCCGTGGACGGCAAGGGTGAGACGGGCAGCACGGAAAAGGCTATGCCGCCGGCAATGGCCACTGCGGCAGTGAGAAGCCCAGTGGCTACGGGCCGTTCAACGGCAATAACGGAGAGTTTCATGCTCCTATCTCCTCAGTTACAGCGATCTGCAACTCTTGTGTACCGGAGAAGCGACGGCGGAGGCTGTGCGAGAGGCGATCGAACCAGAGATAAATGATCGGAGTGGTATAAAGCGTAAGCACCTGGCTGAGCAGCAAGCCGCCAACCATGGCGATTCCTAACGGACGGCGCAGCTCAGCGCCAATCCCTCGGCCCAAGGCTAGCGGAAGGCCGCCAAAAAGAGCGGCTAGTGTGGTCATGATGATTGGGCGAAAACGCAGCAGGCAGGCCCGGTAGATGGCTTCGCGCGGAGTTTTGCCCTCTTTGCGCTCGGCCTCCAGTGCAAAGTCCACCATCAGAATTCCATTCTTCTGCACGATACCGATCAGCAGGATAATGCCGATGATGCCGACAATGCCCAAATCCTGGCCAAAAAGCCAAAGCGACAGTAGTGCTCCAACACCGGCCGAGGGAAGAGTAGAGAGAATCGTGAATGGATGAATGAAGCTCTCATAGAGGACACCGAGCACGATGTAGACCGTGAGCATGGCGGCCAGCAACAGAAGGCCTTCGTTGTTCAGCGAGTTCGCATAGGAAGCGGCCGTACCCTGGAAGCGGGTCTGCACGCTGGCGGGAACGTTCAGGCCTTTGACGGCTTTATCGACGGCATCGACCGCTTGGCTAAGATGGGTTCCCGGGGAAAGATTGAACGAGACAGTGACCACCGGGAACTGCGCCTGATGCGTGATGGTGAGAGGAGCCAGTGAGTTGCTGACCGTAGTGAAGGCCGTGAGAGGCACGGGGGGAGAAGTGCCGGCAGCGGAGACTGCGGCAATGGTTGAAGAGCCGCCGGTTGAAGATGATCCGGACTTTGACACGCCCGTGGCAACTTGGGAACCTACACCACTGGTGGAAGAAGCCGTGAGCAGCGAACTGCCTGCACCACCGTTACCGGCGGAAGAAGACGTCCCTTGAAGATAGACGTTCCGCAGACTACTGGCACCAGCCTGATCGCTGGGCATGGCCTCCAGAATTACGTGATAGAGGTTGGTCTGCGTGTAAAGCGTGGAGACCTGCCGCTGACCGAAGGCGTCGTAGAGCGCATCATCGATGTTCTGCGGCGAGATACCCATGCGCGAGGCGGTTTCACGGTCGATATGAACATCCAGGGTATTTCCATTCGGCAACTGATCGGTGACCACGTCCTCTAGCTGCGGCAACGCGCTTAACTTGGCGGCGATATTCGTGGTCCAGGTGTTCAGCTCCGCTTCATCCGTATCTTGGATGGTGTACTGGAACTGCGTCCGGCTAACGCGGTCCTCGACGGTGAGATCTTGCACGGGCTGCAGGTAGGCCTTGATACCGGTGACGGAGTTCATGCGCGCGCGGAGGCGGCGCATCACAGTGAGCGCGTCGTCGCGCTGGGCGAGCGGCTTGAGGTTGATCTGCATGCGGCCGCTGTTCAGCGTGACACTGGTGCCGTCGACTCCGATGAAAGAGGAAAGCGACTCGACAGCAGGATCCCCGAGAGCGATGCGGGCCAGCGTCTGCTGACGGTCAGCCATAGAGTCGAAGCTGGTAGCCTCCGGCGCCTGGGTGATCACCTGGAGGATGCCCGTGTCCTGGATGGGAAAGAACCCCTTGGGAATGTAGACATACAGAAGGCCGACGGTGACAACCGTGGCCAGGGCCACGATGAGCATCATCCCCTGGCGTTCCAGAACCCAGCTGAGAGTGCGGCCATAAAACGAGATAACGCTCTCAAAACCGCGCTCGGACACGCGATAGAAGCGCCCCTGCTGTTCCGGCGGCGTGTAACGCAGCAGGCGCGAGCACATCATTGGGGTGAGGATGAGCGAGACCGCGGCAGAAATGAGGATAGTGACGGCCAATGTGACTGCGAACTCGCGGAAGAGTCGGCCCGTGATATCACCCATGAACAGCAACGGTATGAGTACGGCCACCAGAGAGAGCGTAAGTGAAACGATAGTGAAGCCGATCTCGCCCGACCCCTTGAGAGCTGCCTCCATCGGAGACATGCCTTCCTCAAGGTAACGGCTGATGTTCTCGATCATCACGATGGCGTCGTCAACCACGAACCCTGTGGCAATGGTGAATGCCATCAGGGTAAGGTTGTTGAGGCTGAAGCCGCGTAAATACATCACCCCGAAAGTTCCGATGAGCGAAAGCGGCACGGCGACCGAGGGAATGATGGTGGCGCGCCAACTGCGGAGGAAGAGGAAGATCACCATGACCACCAGGCCGATGGTAAGGGCAAGTTCGAACTCGACATCCTCAACCGAGGCACGCACGGTGACGGTGCGGTCACTAAGAACCGAAACCTTGACTGAGGCCGGCAAACTGCTCTCTAGTTGCGACAGAACAGCCTTGATGGAATCGACCACTTTGATGGTGTTGGCGTTCGATTGACGCTGAATGTTGACAATAATGGCCGGGGTTTGATCCATCCAGGCGGCGAGTTTATTGTTTTCCACGCCGTCGGTGATCTGAGCCACGTCCGTGAGCATGACGGGCGAACCGTTGCGGTAGGCAAGAACGACGTGCTGATAGGCATCCCCCGAATTTAGCTGATCGTTTGCGTCCAGCGTGTAAGCCTGCTGGGGGCCATTTAGCGTGCCTTTGGCTCCATTGACGCTGGTCGCGGCAATCGTTGTGCGGATCTGGTCAAGAGAGATTCCATAGGATGCGAGGGCTGCAGGATTGGCCTCAATGCGGATGGCCGGCTTCTGACCGCCCTGAATCGTCACCAGACCCACGCCGCTCAACTGCGAAATTTTGGGAGCGAGGCGCGTGTCGGCCAAGTCCTGAACTTTCGAAAGTGTGAGGGATTTTGAAGTCAGCGCCAGCGTTAGCACAGGCGCGTCTGCCGGGTTGGTCTTGCTGTAGATGGGCGGAGTCGGCAGATTTGTTGGCAGATACGCCTGGGCGGAGTTGATGGCCGCCTGCACTTCCTGTTCGGCGACGTCGATGTCCTCCGCAAGAACAAATTGGAGGACTATGACCGATGCGCCGCCGGAGGAAGTGGAGGTCATCTGCGAAAGGCCGGGGATCTGTCCCAGTTGCTTTTCGAGAGGGCCGGTCACGGTAGAAGCCATCACTGCGCTGCTTGCGCCGGGATAGAGAGTTTGCACCTGAATGGTCGGATAGTTCACTTCAGGCAGAGCCGATATCGGCAACTCCAGGTAGGCGACACTGCCCACCAACAGCACTGCAACCATAAGCAGCACAGTGGCGACAGGGCGCCGGATGAATGGCTGAGAGATGTTCATCTATCGCGGCCCCGGCCCTTGCGCCGGCCCTTGTCCTGGCCTGAACGCTTGTCCCCCGCCTGGCATGGACCTTGCTCCAGATGCTCCTGGAACCGCGCGGGCGCCGGCAATGCTAATGGCGGCGCCGTCCTCGACACGGTCGAAGTTACTTGTGATCACTGTGTCGCCGTCGTTGAGCCCCTGCACCGCCGACTGGCTCTGTTCGCTGTTGATCACCATGACATTCTGTATGGACGCAATGGAGTTGCCTTTAATTCGATAAACAAACCCTTGCTGGCCGTTGTACTGAATCGAGACGGTCGGAATTAGAAGTGCATTTTGCAAGGTGTCCACGCGCAAACGAGCATTGACGAATTGATTAGGGAAGAGCGTGCCAGTAGAGTTGTCAAAGAGAGCTCGCAGCCGGACCGTTCCGGTGGTCGTGTCCACGGCATTGTCGAGCGTGAGCAGCTTACCGCTGGCGATCTTGATGGCCTGCGAGCGATCATAGAGATCCACCTTCAGGGCTTCACCGCGGACCATTCGCTTCTGCACTTGGGGTACGCGATCCTCCGGGATGGAGAAGACCACTGTGATGGGATTGAGTTGCGTGATGACTGCGATCGTGCTGGACGAGCCAGCGAAGATTGTGTTTCCTGAATCAATGAGGCGCAGACCGATTCGTCCCGACATTGGAGCTGTGATGCGGCAGTAGCCAAGCTGGACTTTGTCGTAGTCCACCACGCCCTCATCGTTCAGCACTGTGCCCTCTAGCTGCTTCACAGTTTGCTGCTCATCGAAGACCGTCTGCTGGGCGAGTGCGTTTTCTTTGAGAGCATCTTGATAGCGCCCGAGATCCACGCGCGCTTGCTCGAGACTGGCCTGGTCACGCTGAAGCGTTCCCGTTGCCTGCTTTAACTGAGCCTCGTATGCCCGAGGATCGATTTCGGCCAGTAATTGCCCTTTCTCCACTATTTGGCCTTCACGATAGTTGACCGATAGCACGCGTCCGCTGACAAGGCTGTAGACATTGACGGTGTTCTGGGGGGTGACGGTCCCTAATGCATCCAGATAAATATCCATTGTTCCGGAAGTGGCCTTGGCGATATTTACTTCGGCGCTGCCACCACCTCCGAACGGACCCCCAGGACCTCCGGGACCTCCAGGGCCTCCTGGAAATTGCGGCGTCTTCGCGCGATGGAAGAGAGGGAGAAGGAGTACTCCGCATATCAACAGCACGAGTATCCATGCAAGCCAGTGCTTCTTCTTGCGCGGACGCTCGTCGGTGTCGAGCGGGTGGGGCTGTCGAGCAGTACCGTTCATTTTGTTCCTTTCCAAAGTGCGATTCAAGCGAGCTGCAAGTGAAACGTCCGGAGCACTGGTGTTAGTAGGGCCAAGCCGAAGCAGTGGATTTGAGCTCCGAGCCAAGCTCGCCGGCAGAGCTGGTTTTGAAAAAGTTTGTATTAGCTCTTATCAGTGTGACGGGAATATGCCTGCGCGGGACGCTTCTCAAATCTAAAGATTTGTAAAGGCCTGAAACCGACAGACGGAGATGCTCGGAGCAAGCTAACAATCGAGTCATCATGGATGGCACGCGGGGACAGTGCTTATCACTGTCCGCATCAAATGGCGAATTCCAGCGAGATCCAAAATTTCACTTTGAAAAGACCAGTAAGGAATCGAGTGTTTCGTACCGGTTGGTGCTGGCCTTCCCGATGTCAAAAACTCCAACACACAATCACAAACCCCATCGACTTCGCAAAAGTAAGTACTCCAGCAGAGCCGGGGGCTTTATCGTCGTGAGCCGCTCAAAGCGGCTTGAGCGGGGTCGCTATCGACTGCGCGAAGAGCCACGTTTGCGGGGCGCGAGAGCAAAGGCCGCAAGAATTGCGGAAGCAATTGCAGCACGCTTTGTAGGTTGAATGAACTTGTTGTCGAATCTCACTTTCGCTCCTGTCAGTTATGATTTCAATTTTTTGTGCAGTTTCAGGAAGGCATTTCCCCAAGGTCCAATTCGCGATCCAGGTCAATCACCCCATGAGATTTGGGCCGACCTTTGAGGGGTAAGCCCGGATATTAGAGCAGTTCTCCAGTTCACGTAGAGTCTCTGGCATTGTGCAAGGTGGATTTCTCTTAAGGAAAAAGCCTCTTGGCCGCCTTGGTTTCCCTGCACAGCAACTGCAGAACCGCTATAGCTGCCGAAGTTTTTTCTTGCTGTTTTCCGCCCCTTCAATTCTTCGTGCTTCCGAATCTAGGAAAGGGCGGATTTTGTTTCGGCCGAGTTACTGCAATGTCAACTCCTGGTGAAGCGGCAGGCTCTGTGACGAGCCGCCGGCGAGGATGTTGTAGCTGCCCGGAACATGCTTGAATGCGTCCGTAGCTTCGTCGTAAACGGTCAGGCGATCCCGGTCTACGGATACTGTCACCTGCTTTGACTCGCCGGTGCCAAGCTCCACGCGAGCCCAGCCAACGAGCCGCTTGGGCGGTTCGCCTGCGGAGTCTGGCAGGGCTGCATAGACTTGTGCAATCTCAGTGCCGGCGTGACTGCCAGTGTTCTTCACGGTGAAGGAGACGGCCAGGGTATCTCCACTCTTAACCGTGAGTGCCGAGTATGCGTAGGTGGTGTAAGAGAGACCGAAGCCGAACGGAAAGAGGACCTGCTTCTTCTCCGCGTCATACCACTTGTAACCGGCCTTCAGCTTTTCATCGTAGTAAGTTTCAAAGGCCGGCAGACCCTTGGCTCTGGCGGCCATAAAGCTGGAAATGTCTTCGCCTGGGGCGGGAGCGCGGCGCGGTTGAGAAGCGGGCGGCGGCAAGACCAGCGTGGGATGAGGCAGGTCTGCGTCACTCTTAGGGAAAGTGACTGCCAGCTTGCCGGAAGGATTTACCTGTCCGGTGAGTATGTTGGCAAGTGCCTCGGCACCGCGAATTCCTGGATACCAGGCTTCGACAACTGCGCCCACATGATCTATCCACGGCATGGTGGCCGGACTCCCGGTCTCAAGCACAACGATCGTCTTTGAATTGGCGGCAGCGACCGTCTCGATGAGTTTATTCTGTGCATCGTCCAGGCTGAGCGACGCAAGGTCCATTCCCTCGGACTCGTGTTGATAGCCGAAGACGATAACGACGTCGGCAGCCTTGGCGGAAGAGTTTGCTGCGGCCAAGTCGTCACCGGCAACATAGGAGACCTTTACGGAAGGAAGCTTGGCAGTGAGCGAGCGCAGGGGGGAACTCGGAAGCCAGGTATTGCCACGGCCGACGCCTGCCATTGGGTTCGCTCCTGGCTGCGCCGGTGGTGGAGGAACCACGGAACCTCCCGGCGCATCCACCTGTGCTGAGCCGCCGCCCGTAAGGACGCCGACATCCGCATGGCCGCCAATCAGCACGACGGAGTGAACTTTCGCAGCCTCAAGAGGAAGCAGGTCGCGGGTGTTCTTAAGCAGAACGATGCTCTTTTCGGCGATGGTCTGCGCCACCGCGTAGCCGCCCTCCACATCGGGCACCTGCTTTACGACGGGGTGATCGAAAAAGCCGCTGGCAAAGATGGTGCGAAGAATGCGGTGCACATGGTCATTGAGCTCGTCCTGCGATACGTCGCCGTTCTGAACAGCCTTCGCGAGCTCGTCGCCGAAGAAGGTGCTACCTGGCTGCTCCTCGTCGAGCCCCGCGTGGGAGGCTTTGGCGGTGGAGTGCGTGCCGCCCCAATCGGAAAGAACAAATCCCTGGAAATGAAAGTCCTTCTTGAGAACATCGTTGAGCAGGTAACTGTTTTCGCACGCATAGTCACCGCCAACGCGAATAAGAGCACATGAACGCACCAGCGTCCGAAATTTTGAGCGCGATTTCGAAGGCCCGCAAATCCGATTCCCGCATCGAGCGCTTATCGATGTTGGCATTGACTGCGTTACGGCCGCTCTCCTGGTCGTTGATGGCATAGTGCTTGAGATCGCCAATGATGTTTTCCGACTGTACGCCTTTGACGAAGTTTCCCGCCAGCGTACCTGCCAGCAATGGGTCTTCTCCCTGGTACTCGAAGGTGCGGCCGTTGCGCGGCTCGCGCGTCAAGTTAACGCCCCCGCCGAGCGACATGCTGTAGCCCTCTGCCCGCAGTTCGCGGCCAATCAGGGCACCGTACTCAAAGGCGGCTTGCGGGTCCCACGCCGAGGCGGCCGCCAGGTTGCTGGGCAGCGCGGTGGAATATCGACCTGAGGCCGCGCCCCGTGTCACTCCGTAAGCCGAGTCCGCCATCTGAATGGCAGGTATACCTAAGCGCGAAATGCCATTTGCCCAGCCGGCTCCGCCATTGGATGCGGTGGGCCCACTGGTATTGGAGCTGCCCTGCCCGTGCAAGAGTGAGATTTTCTCCTCCAGGGTCATTTCCTTTAGATGAATATCAAGCTAGCTCCGGCATGGCGACAAGCTGTTTATAAGTAATGGTTTGTGTGCAGATGCAAGCGCGTAAAAGACGAACCATTCAGTCCGGTTCCATGGTGCGTCGGTTGAGCCTGTAGTTGAATTCGGCGACATAGTGCTTGAGGTGTTTTTGCTCGACCTTGGGATGGGCGCCGAGAAGAAACCGCTTCAGGTTCGACAGCGTGATGTGGACCCAGGGGAATAGCACATGCGCCGGCTCGTCTTGTTTGGAGATTGCCGTTGCGGTGTGCTCAAAGCCCTTCTGCTTCAGGCGCCGATAGCCGTGCCAGCCATCGGAAAGAATGTGGCTGCCGGGTTGGACCTTGTCGGCGAGGAACTTTTCCAGCGTCTCTGTGGCAGCATCGGGAATTACCTCCAGAGCAGCAAATCCCGGCACCGGTTTCTTGCCCAGCTTGCCATGGCCGCGATGCTCCACCGCAACGGCCACCACGGATTTGGTCCGCACGCCGCGTGCGCCGCGTCCGCGCCGCCCTTCGCCATGCTCCTCACCACCCACATAGCCCTCATCGACCTCCACCAGCCCGCTGAGCCGATAGTGCTGATCGCGGTCGCTCATCGCCTTGCGAATCTTGTGCAGCATCAGCCAGGCGGTGGGATAACTGACGCCAATCTCCTTAGCCAGTTGCACGGCGGAAATGCCCTTCTTGTCGTGGCTCATGCGGTAGATCGCCCAAAACCAACTCGACAGCGGAGTCCGCGTCTTGTGAAAGATGGTCCCCGCTGTCACCGAGCACTGGTAGGCGCAAAGGGCGCACTCATGCACCTGACGCTCTGCCATGTACCCGCGGCTCGGCCCGCCGCAGCGCGGGCATTTGAAACCCTCCGGCCAGCGCTGCCCACTTAGCTGCTCGCCGCACTGCTGTTCGTCCCCAAACGATGCCCGGAACTGCTGCACCGTCATCATTTGGCCGCGCTTCTTCGTGGATCTATTCGCCATGACGACATGGTATCGCTATTTATTCGCCTGAGCAAGATTGATATTCATCTTCCTAAAATGCTATAGGGCGCGAAGCGCAGTTTGGCCCCACCGCGGTGGTTGCAGATAATTACCCCTTCCCGGCGCATACTAATCTCATGCTGCAACTCACCCACAACTCGTTCCCAAATCCCGCTGGCCGCAAGTCCTCAAAGCTCGAAAAAAACACCCAAAAAAGGGAGGAAATAGACATGCACCGGCAAAAATTCCCGCAACCGCATATACAATCAACAAGTTAACCTATTACCACATAGTAAACATTTTGAATGTCATGTACATTTTTTGCACTTTTATCGCACTTTTGGGGATTTTTAGGCTCACTTTGTCATTTTTATGGCACTTTTAGGCCTTTTTTGTAACCCTTTTTGCACCAAACGCAAAGAGGACAGGCCAAAGCCCGTCCCCTCCGCCTTCCGCATTTTGAACCAAACCTACATCCCGCTGTCCTTCCCAGCCTCCGGATGAACCACCCGGTAGCTCGCCCCCCCGTGCGCCCAGACCAGCAGAAGAATGTCCTTACCTGCCGGTGCCGACCGAACCTCGCCCACAAAGCTCTGCGCACTCTCCACCGGCTTCCGGTTCACCTCCAGAATCACGTCCCCCGGAGCCAGACCCGCATCCTCCGCCGGGCTCCCCGGCCGCACATCCTCAACAGCCGCGCCCTTCACCTCTTCCGGCAGCCGCAGTTGCTGCCGCACGTCCGGCGTCACGTCGTTCACCGCAACCCCGATCTTGCCGCCCTGCGCCTTGCCCGGGCCAGCGTTCTCCGCAACGTCTTTCTTGGCGGCGTTGAACTCGCCCACCGTCACCTTGATCGTGTCCGGCTTGCCGTTGCGCAAAATGCCAAGCTCAATCGTGTTGCCCGGTGCCGTCTCGCTCACAAGAACCTGAATTGCCCCGCCGTTCACAATCTTCTTCCCGTTGATCTCCCGCAGCACGTCGCCCTGCTTCAAACCCGCATGTCCAGCGGGGGAATCCGGCGTTACCTGGCTCACGATCGCGCCCGTCGCGTCAGAGAGATTAAAGAAGCTCGCATTGTCCGGTGTCACATCGTTCATGCTGATGCCCAGGTATCCGTGATGCACCGTCCCGTCCTTGATGATCGCGTCCGCCGAGGACTTCACAATCTGCGAGGGAATCGCAAACCCCGCACCCGCAAACGATCCGCTGTTCGAGATGATGAACGTGTCAATGCCCACCAACTCACCGCGCGCATTCACCAGCGGCCCGCCGCTGTTGCCCGGATTAATCGCCGCGTCCGTCTGGATGAAATCGCCCGGCTTCCGCGGATCGTCCGAGTAAGGATTCGGCCTGTCAATAGCGCTCACAATGCCGCGCGTCACCGAAAATTGGAAGTAGCCAAACGGGCTGCCAAACGCCAGCACCGTCTGTCCCGGATGCAGCTTCGTCGAGTCGCCCCACGCCACCGTTGGCAGATCGTGCGCATCAATCTTGATCACCGCGATGTCATTCAGCTTGTCCACGCCCACCAACTTCGCCGTGAACACGCGCCGGTCATTCAGCGTCACCTTCATCTGCGTCGCGCCGTCAATCACGTGCCCGTTCGTCACAATGTAGCCGTCCGGCGAAACAATCACGCCGCTCCCAATCCCGTGCTCAAGCTGTGCGGGCGGATTCATCCCCTGCATGCCGCGTCCGCCGCGCCCCTGCTGCCCACCGGGGCCAAAGAAGAACTGCTGAAATCCCGGTGGCAGGTCCTGAGGGTTAATCTCCGTGCCTGGCCCACCCTGCGGACCGCGCTGCGGCCTGCCCTCTGGACCTCCCTCGGAACCGTCCTCCGCATCCCCATCTTCTCCGTGGCCCCGCGACGTAACAGAGACGTTCACCACCGCAGGAGTAACGCGTGCCGCCACCGCTTCCACCGCGTTGTCGAGTGCAACGAGCGAAGACACACTGCTCTCATCCATCGGGGCACTGGCCACAATCCCCGCCGCGTGTGCAACGCGTTGGTTCACGAAAAACGCTCCGGCAAGCAGAAGCGCGGAAGCGCCCACGGCAGGCACTGCAAACTTCTTCAACTTTGTTACTAAACCATTAGTTGTTACCGACATGTTCCACCTCGCGTTTGGGTTTTGATGTTGCTGTTTAAAGTTGGAAGACAAACCAGC
>Ga0364873_10700_pt1 | contig 12372 bp, 17 predicted proteins | sample ExccelAu500001D3_2_FD_206928 | JGI IMG/M metagenome (GOLD analysis project Ga0364873, IMG submission 206928) | Enriched cells from Trout Bog Lake Hypolimnion, Wisconsin, USA - BchlTB.Aug07.5000.01.D3 | ecosystem: Environmental > Aquatic > Freshwater > Lake > Hypolimnion/Profundal zone | place... | reverse complement strand
CCGTAGAGGGTCTCGTCCACGGGCAGGCCCAGGTCCTCCAGCAGGGTTTCCGGGGGCCAGTCCTCCACAAGCACGGGCACACCGTCCAGGTAGGGCCGGAACTCCTCCGGAACCAGCGCCAGCGCCTCGTCCACCAGCCTGCGGAACGCCTTATCCGATACGCGCATGGGAGGAGGTTACTCCCTTCACAGCCCGTCCGGTGGGCTCGGGACCCCGCGTCCGCCGCCCGTCTGCCGATTCGCCTCGACCCTGGGCTCTGCCCCCATCGTCTCAGGTCGCCTATCTCCCTGATCTCGGGACCGGATCGAGAGCAGAATCGGCGGGATGCCTGAATTTTTCGTTTTTTTCGCCAACCCGCGCCCAGGGATGTCTCTTCCTCTCCGATTGGAACCCGCTCAGACTCCCCCATGGAATTCCGTTTCCCGCGCTAGGCGGACTCACGCCTCTCCGCTCCAAGCGTCCGCTACCAAGTTAGGCTGCACATCCAATGCCACTTCCCCAGCAGAAACATAACCCTTTGGGAGCGACCCAACACGATTAGGAACAACCCATGAAATTGAAATTGTTATTCCTGTTTCTAGCCTTCCCACTGGCAGCGCAGAATTTTGAAATTGGTCTCAATGTTTCAAGCCAGAGTCACTCTGGAAGCACATACCGAAATTTTTACCCAGTTCCAGATATAAATAACGATTACAGCTCTAAAATAGTGGCCGCTGCACGGCTTGGCTATGCGCTCGTTGACATGGGCCCTGCACTTTTCCAGGTCACTGTTGCCTATCAACCCAAGTTAGATACTGACCTCAAACCCAATGGGGCCTTCAACTACCCCAACAAGTTAGGCAGTGAGTATTTTGGGGTCGGCGGCATGTTCAATTTCAACACCACCTTGGCCATTGGCGCCGGATTGGATGTTCGTTCCGAAAGAACAACCATCACGAGTCAGGGCTTCCCCCTGAATCCCACTTCGAATTCGTACGTCCGACCTTGGGCTCGATTGAATGTTGGATATGCCGCGCCCAGTAGTGTCCAGAAGTTTCTGTAAGTCCTCGATAGCAGGTGGATCGCAGTGAGTGCATGGGGTCAGCGAAGGGAGGGCGGAGCCCGACCGAAGCTGACCCCATGCGGCGTTTGGTTCATGCGCCCTCCTGCTTCAGCCAGGTGATGCCGACCCAGCGCTCATGCTGCTCCATCAGCAGAGCCCCATAGAGGCGATCCCGGCTGGCTGGGTTGGGCCAGATTCGAACGGTGCGACCTCGCCGCTTCAGTTCCTGGTTCACCCGCTCGACATGGTTGGTCGTCCGCAGGCGCTTCCGGTGGCCAGCCGGGACGTTGAGCACGGCCAGGACCGAGTCGAAGTGATCCTCCAGATAGGCCACGAGCTTTGGATACTTCTTCCCCCAGTGCTTCTCCAGCAGGGCTCTCTCCTCCTCGGCCCGCTCGCGGCTGCTGGCCTGGAGGATCATCCGCAGATCCTCGCAGAGGGCGCCTTTGTCCACATCTCGCGCCAGGTCCAGGGCGCGGCGCATGAAGTGGGTCTGGCACTCCTGCCACATGGAGCCGGGGAAGGCCGCCTCGATGCCCTTCACCAGCCCCTCATGTGCGTCCGAGACCACGAGCTCCACCCCGGTGAGGCCGCGCTCCTTCAGTATCCCGAACAACTCCCCCCAGGCCCTACCCGTCTCGCTGGACCAGTCCAGCCACCCCAGCACCTCGCGCTGGCCCTCGGGCGTGACGCCTGCGGCCCAGAGGAAAGCCCGGCTCATCACCCGGTGGTTCTCCCTAACCTTGTCGAATCTGGCATCCACCAGGAGGTAGCGGTAGCTCCCCAGGGGCCGCTCCCGGAAGGCATTCACCTTGGGCTCGATGGCCTTCAGAAGGTTCGACACCGTGCTGGCCGAGACCTCCACCCCCAGCATCTCCTCCGCCAACTGGGCCACCTTCCGGGTCGAGACCCCCTTGATCACCATCTCCCCCAGGGTCGCCGCCAGCGCCTGCTCCGAGGTCTGCCACCGCTCCAGGCACGAGGGAAAGAACGACCCGTTCCGGGCCTGCGGCAGCCTCAGCTTCAGCGTCCCCATGCGCGTCCGAAGCTCCCGGCCTTTCAACCCGTTCCGATAGCCGTTGGGCCGAGGGAGCCCTTTGGCATTCCAAGGCGCCCCGAAGTGCTCCTCCGCCTCCTCGCCGATCAGTGCCTGCACGACCTCCTCCACGAGCGCCCTGACGCTCTCACCTCCGTCTGCGAACAGACCTTCCCCAAAGCCCCTTCCGGGCCCAAACTTCCCTTCGGCCATCGCGTCCTCCATGGTTGGTGGTTTTGAACGCGATCAACCTACCGGACTCGGTGGCCAACCTCTACTTCAGGCCGCCGTCCCCGGACTTACAGACGCTTTTATACACAACCCCGCGCCCTCCCCCGTCGTGAAACCTTTCGTTAATTTTGAAGTGGCTGCCCCGTTGGTTCATAAGGACGATTCTGCGAACGTCCAGGTCGGAATCTACGCTGGTATCCGCTTTTAATTGCTAGGTCTTAAGGAACGGCAACCTAACCCCCCGCTCAACTCGGACCACGCCCGCTCCGTCTTCCATTTTTCTCTTTGTTACGCTTCCTCTGCTTCTTTCAACGCCTGGGTGGAGGCGGGGCCCGTTAGCTTCCTTCGTTAGGCATCAGCCAATGGCTACAGAGAAACGAACCATCAAACCCAAGCCGCCAGTTGCGAGTAAGCACGTTAGTGACCCTGCTTTCGTTGAGGTCGAGCTGGGCTCCTTCATGGACAGGTTCGAGCCAGGTATTGCCATGGTCATTCGTGAATGCCGTGCGGAGTTGCGTCGCCTTCTGCCAACTGCGGTCGAAATTGTTTACGACAATTATAATTTCTTTGTCATCGGGTACTGCTCCACAGAAAGACCTTCCGACTGCATCGTTTCCATCGCTGCGTCTTCGAATGGCGTAGTGCTTTCTTTCTACCGAGGGGCAAGCGTGCCGGACCCCGGGGGCCTCCTTCAGGGCGAAGGCAAGCAGAATCGATTCATCCGTCTCCCGAGCGCGGAGCGCCTTCGCGCTCCAGGTGTGGTTCAGTTGGTCCACTCGGCCGAAAGCATTGGGAAAACACCACTCCCAACAACAGGTAGTCCTCGGACCATCATCAAGTCTGTGTCAGCTAAACAGCGCCCCCGCAAGAAGGGGGCGAATAACGCCTAGCCCTTATCTCAACTCGGACCACGCCTACACTGTCTTCCGCTCTCTTTCCGCTTCCCGTTTCCTCGGTTCCGTTCATCGCATCGGTGCAGGCGGGGCCGGTTAACTTCATTCGTTAGGCAGTGTCACCGACCCTGTCGCAGTTCTACTCAAACTAAGTCATGATGCGAGTGCCGATTCCTGGGAGGATTCGATGCTGAAGAAGGTCATTCTTGCTTCATCAGGCTACTCGCTAATTACCTTTGTCCACGGCTTCACATGGCACCTTGTATTCTTCAAACAGGTGTACGAGACGTTCGGGGTGTACAACCGCGCAAATCCCATCATCCCAATCGGGTTCGCGTCAATGGTGATCCAAGGAGTGGTCCTAGCTGTTCTCTATCACCGGCAAGTAAAAGAGATACCCGCCCCCTCGTTTAAGATGGCCATTGAATTTAACTTACTGATGGGCCTCTTCTTCACAAGTGGAACAGTCCTAGCACTCGCAGCAAAGGCCGAGATTCATCACCTCAGCGCATGGTTCGTTTACAACGCTGGCTTCGCCTTGATTCAGTTCCTTCTGTCCGGCGTCTTGTTTGGTTTTGTATTCAAAAAGCCACCAAGTGAGCTGTCGGCAAACAGGGCCAACCTCCCGCTCCACTAGGACCCCGCCCGCACTGCCTTCCGCTCCTTCTCTTGTTCCGCCTTCTTCGGCTCCGTCTAGCGCCTCGATGCAGGCGGGGCCGTTTGGCTCCATCCTTTAGGCCGCTTGAATTCCCATGAAACCAACACTGTAATTCTTTGCCATCCTTGCAGTTCCAACTGTCAATTGGACAACCCTTCCTCCAGGATGACCTCATGAACGTGACCGCCATGACTACCCCTAAGTCACACTCCACGGCCTACGGGACTAGCTCAATGGTCCTAGGGATAATTTCCTTGGTGTTCTTCTTCTTCCCCTTATTTACCTTGCCTCTCGCCATTCTTGCGCTAGTCATGAGCCGGATTCAGCGAAAAAGGGACTACCAGGCTGGCGAGGCCACCCTTGGGCGCACGAAAGCAGGGTTCGTCTTAGGTATTATCGGGCTCGCGTGGTGTTTTATCGCGGTTATTTGGGGGGGCATTATTCTTTTAAAGTCCGCACACAATATGGGTGGAATGAAAAAATCAAAAGCCTCTCCCGGCAGCCCAACCCTTAGCTCAACTCGGATCCCGCCCCAACTGCCTTCCATTCTTTCTCGAGTTCCATCCTTCTCGCCTATCTTCAATGCCACGACACAGACGGAGCCGTTCAGCTTCATCCGTTAGGTGGCTCACCCAGCAGTGACTGTTGAGGGACCGAATGGTCAAGCGCATTGCGAAAGGCTGCTTCATCGCTCTAGGCCTGGCGATTGGTCTGCTGTGCTTCCTCTACTGGCTGGTCAACGCGCCGAATCGAAGGGCAGAACTCCTCTGCAAGAAAGTACGCACGGGCACTAGCACCCTGGAAGTCGAAGGCTTCATACCCAAGCGGCAATTCCACGTGTGGCACTTTTGTCGTTACAGGGTCCTCAAGTCAGGTGGGTGGATGAATGTAACCCGAGAGGAATTCTCAGAATTAACTAAGGACCCTCAGCAGTATCAGCTACAGGAAACCTGTTTAAATGTAATGTTTTATGGTTTTGGAGGTCGTACTGGGGTCATGATTCATTCGGATAGCACCGGGAGTATTGTGAGTGTCGAGGGTCCCCATGCCAGCGAGTAATTATCAAGTTTCACTCAACTTTGTTAGGCGACCTAGCCCCTTGCTCAACTCGGCCCTCGCCCGCATTGTCTTCCCTTCACCCTCATGTTCCCGCATCCTAGGCTTCGTTCATCGTTTCGGGTAGCTGGAACCGGTTAGGTTCATTCGTTTGGACGCAGGAGTATTATCCTACTCTCCACCACCGCACATGGGAGGTCCCATGAGACGAGTCACTGGCATCGGCGGCATCTTCTTTAAGGCCAGAGAAGCTCCCTCACTGCGGGCATGGTACAAGCGGCACTTGGGAATTGATGTCCAAGTTTGGGGTGGAGCTGCCTTCGATTGGACTGATTCCGAGGGCAAGCCGGTCGCAGGTACCACTGCCTGGTGCATCAATCCCCAAGATAGTGATCACTTTGCTCCAAGCTCAGCTTCCTTCATGGTCAACTACCGCGTCGAAGACCTCCATGCCTTGGTCAAGGTCTTGAAGGAAGAAGGCTGCCATGTGCTTGAAAAGATCGACGAATCTGAGTTTGGGAAGTTCGCTTGGGTCATCGATCCGGAGGGCAACAAGGTCGAGCTATGGCAGCCCCCCGAAGGCCAATGACCCCGCGCTTCCCCTTGGCCACATGCTGCGGCCTGACCCTCCCCTAATCACAGATCCTATCTGTGTTGGCCTCCGTTCTATCTCTTCTCCTCGATTCCACGGTTTCGTTCATCGCCTCGCGACAGGCGGGGCTGGGTGGCTTCATCCATTAGGCCTTGCCCGCTGCATTTCGCATGAGGTTCTATCAATGCGACGCCCTCTGGTTTCCATCATTTTCTTCTGCTTATTTGCCTGTTCAGAATTTTCATGGGCTGCTCCGGTCAGCGATCCTCTCCTTGAGCGTCTGGTTGGCAATTGGATGCTTCGGGGTACGATCGCCGGCAAGCAGACCACACATGATGTTGTTACTGAGTGGTTTTTGGATCACCAGTATCTTCGGATCCATGAGACATCTCGCGAGAAGAACAGCAAAGGGCAAGCGCAATACGAAGCAGTTGTACTCATCGGCTGGGACGAAGTGGCTTCGGAATATCAATGTCTTTGGCTAGACACCACGGGAGGAGGTGGCCTTACTGCCCAGGGAATCGCACAGGGTAAGCGAAGTGGCGATGCAATCCCCTTTGTTTTCCACGACCGAGACGGGAGCATCTCATTCAACAACACCTTCTCGTATGACAAGGTCAACGATTCTTGGTCTTGGCATATGGATAACGTGCAAAATGGGAAGGCCATTCCTTTCGGACGGGTACAATTGACAAGACAATAACCAACACGCCCGTGCTGGCGCATCAAGGCCTGGTCGCTTGGTAAACTCGAACCTCGATCGCACTGCCTTCCGTTCCTTCTCTTCATTCGTCTTCCTCGGCTTCACTCGCCGCCTCGGTGCAGACGGGGCCGGTTAGCTTCACTGGTTTAGCGCCATACAAATTCGAAGTCACCTCATACCCAGGAGGCCAATTGCCCGCCTTCCGCCATACCCGAGAAATCAAGGCTGCCGTTGAAGCCGTGTACCAAGCACTCGCGGACCCCGCGCGCCTGGCTCGTTGGTGGGGTCCGGATGGCTTCACAAATACCATTCGCAAGTTCGAGTTCACACCAGGTGGTCATTGGGATTTCACCATGCATGGTCCGGATGGAGCGAATTATCCAAATCAGGCTATTTTCACAGAGATTATTCCGAATTCATCTGTTGCCATTAAGCACATCTCTCAGCCGAACTTCCTTCTTTCCATCTCGCTCAGGCCATCGGCAAACGGAACATTGGTCACCTGGGTCCAAGAATTCGACGATCCATCAATCGCCGATAATATCCGCCACATCGTGGAGCCGGCCAATGAACAGAACCTCAGACGTTGGGGACAGGAGGTTGCCACCTTTCCTAAACCTGGCGCCTAACCCTTCGCTCAACTCGGACCTCAGGCAACCATTGTCAACGCCTCGAAGTAACAACTAACCATCCGCTCATCTGCTAGGTGCAGCCTGAGTTGGTTGGCTTGTTCGATTAGGCACCCTGCTCCTGACGCTCGCCGGATTCTCCTAGTTGATACGACCCATTTTTTGAGGATCTCCATGTTCAAGACAAACCAATACTTCGATGGCCAAGTGACCTCCATCGCCTTCCAAGCCGCTGAAGGACCCGCCACAATCGGAGTTATGGCACCTGGCGAGTACGAATTCGGTACAACCACGCTGGAGATCATGAATGTCATTTCAGGATCGCTTCTGGTCAAACTTCCAAGCAATGGCAATTGGGTATCCTACCCCGCTGGATCGTCCTTCACGGTTGAGGCCTTTGAAAAATTCCAGCTCAAGGTGACCCTTGATACCGCCTACCTCTGTCTTTACAAATAGAGGTACGCAACTTCGGGCGCCCTTAGGCCTTCGCTATTATCAGCCCCCCCGCACTGCCGTCCGTTCTCTTTCGGCTTCCAGCTTTTCTTCTCCGGTCATCGCTTTGTTGGAGGCAGGTCCGGTCGATTTCATTCATGAGGTGATGCAGTGCGCCACTCTAAATATCTGTTTCCTTTAATGCTCCTGGCGCTTTCCATTTCGGCCTTTGGTCAAGGCAACCGGGGTCTCCAAGCCTCGCATGTGGTTCTCATTTCCAAGGGACTGGTGACCGCCGGCCAACCAACCGCAGAATCACTTTCAGGTCTTTCCAGGCTTGGTTTCCAGGCAGTGATTTATCTTGCACCACCGACCGTCCCCGACGCGGTCGCCAACGAACCCGATCTCGTTCGAAATCAGGGCATGGACTTCGTCAATATTCCGATTCAGTGGAATAATCCGACCGAAGCCAACTTCCATTCCTTTACCGAAGCGATGGAGCGCTTCCAAGGCCGAAAGGTACTGGTTCACTGCCAGGCGAATAGGAGGGCCTCGGCCATGACATTTCTGTACCGTGTGATTGTGGCCCGGGAGAACCCTGAGCAGGCCTACGATGCCGTTCTAAAAGTATGGACTCCCAAGAATCAGTGGAAAGAATTCATGAATGCTCAACTTAAGAAGGCGAAAATACCTTTCGAGGTCAAGTAGGGGCCGACGGTCCTTTGGCCCGGTCAAGTCACCGCCCGATTAGCTTCACTGGCAAGGCCGCCTCTTGGAGGTAACGATGTTGCAGGTATTTCAAGCCCAGCATCTTGCCGAGGCACACCTGGTTTGCAATCTTCTTCAGGCGGAAGGTGTTGACGCTGGAATTCGCGGTAAGGATCTCTCCTCGATGCTCGGTGTCGGGTCTTCGGCTCCAGGCGTTCTCCCCACCGTTTGGATTTTCAACTCTTCCGAGTCAGAAAAAGCTCATGCGCTGGTCACGCGTTTTACAAAGGGGGAACTCGGAACCTCGAGGGGTCCTTCATGGAATTGTCCAGAGTGTGGAGAATTTCATGCACCCCAATTCCAATCCTGCTGGAAATGCGGCGCCCCAAGGCCCGCTCCAGAATGAGCCCGACCCTCCGCTCAAGGCCACTTGGACCATGCCCGGCCCTGCCCTACTCTTTCTCGCCCTTCGGTTCCTTGTCTCCGTTTATCGCCTCGGCCCATGCGTGGCCCGCTGGCTTCATACGCTAGGCTCACCATGAAGAAGGCTCTCCACGCTCTCTTGACCGGCTTTTTGCAGATAGGTATCACGGTTGCCATCTATGGGTATGGTCAGTTCGTACCTTTCTTCTGGCTACCGCTCCTCGCTTCAGCCGTCATTTTATTTTTGGTACTGAAAAAGCCAGGATCTATAGTCATAAATATTTTTGCGGCTGTCGGTTCGATTGTCTGTGTCCTTCCGGTACGCCTGCATGAATTTTGAATTTCACTGAGATAGCCTCAGGGCCTCGATGAAGGAGGCCCCATGGGACGAAGTGTTCGAGCGCCGTTGCCAGCGGAAGTGGATGAGGTCAGGGCCAGGATCGAGCGGTGGCGGCAGCAACGGAAATGCCTGGGGCCGATGCCGGAAAAGCTCTGGGCCGATGTGGTGGAATTGGCTACCCGCTTTGGCATGAACCCCATCTGCCACAGCATGGGGTTGAGCTACGGCGCACTGAAAACCCGCATGGACAAGCGCCTCGGGCAGCAGCGCCCTGCGCCGAAGCCTCAGCCAGAATTAGCCCAGAACCCAGCGCCGCGATCAAAGCCAAAGCCGCAGCCCATGGCCCCCACCTTCGTGGAACTCGGCGGCGACAGCCTGCTGGGCGGGATCCAGGCCGGGCCGGTGCTAGAGGTCAGCACCCCCGATGGCGTGCGCGTGGTGCTCCGCCTTCCGGCTGGAAGTTCCGTGGACCTAGCCTGCCTGATGACCGCCTTCCTCGGATGCCGGGGATGATTCAAATTACCCCCCAAATGAAAATCCTGGTCGCCGTGGAGGCGGTCGATTTCCGCCGTGGGATCGACGGGTTGGCTCAACTCTGTCGTGTCACCCTGGGGGCCGACCCCTTCTCGGGTACGCTGTTCGTGTTCCGCAGCCGTTCGGCGGCATCTCTTCGTGTCTTGGCATTCGACGGGTTTGGATTTTGGCTATGTCAGAAGCGGCTCTCGAAGGGGCGGTTCAGATGGTGGCCCACTAACCAGGACGAACCGTCTGCCAGGCTTCTCGCCCATGAACTCCAGATCCTGATTTGTGGTGGTGATCCTGGCGGCACCAGGGTGCCTGCGGCATGGCGATCCGTGGGGCCGCCCGCATGATTTCAGAAAATGTAAATTATTGATATCATTCGCTTTTTACTCGCTTGTACTAATCCACGACTTCGGGCACATTCTGAACGATGGTACGCACCAAGCAGCGAATGAAAATCACCCCACCTTCTCCGCGCCAGGACCTTCGGCATAAGGAGATCAGCGCCGAGGTGCTTCACGGCCATCTGGACCGTGCACGGGCAGCCCTGGGCGAGGAAGGCTATGAGGACCTCCGGACAGCGGTGGACACTCTGGCCTTCGTGAACCAGGAACTGGAATCGAAGCGGACCTCCATCCAGCGATTGAAGTTCATGCTGTTCGGTCCAAAAACGGAATCCACGGCGGCAGTGTGCGGGCAGACCCCCGGCCAGGAACCCTCGAAATCCAGCCAGGCTGGTTCCACCGAAACGCCCACAGACGAGAAGCAGGAGACGCAGGGACCGAAGGAGAAACCGCAAAGAGAAAGGGCTCCCGGGCATGGGCGGAACGGCGCTAGGAATTACCCCGGCGCTGATCGTGTGAAGGTGGCGCTGGTGGGGATAGAGAGTGGGGCTCCCTGCCCGGAGTGCCCGAATGGAAAGGTCTACCTTCAGAGCGATCCCGCCACCCTGGTGCGCGTGAAGGGCGTGGCCCCGTTTGCGGCGACGGTTTACGAACTGGAGCGGTGGCGTTGCAACCTCTGTGGCGAGGTGTTTACGGCCCCGGCACCTGATGGCGTGGGCTCAGAGAAGTACGACGAGACCGTAGCCGCCATGCTCGGAATGCTCAGGTATGGTTCGGGGCTCCCCATGAACCGGATCGAGAAGCTCCAGCAGGGCTTCCGGATCCCCCTGCCAGTCTCGACCCAGTGGGAGATTCTGCTGGAGGCTGCGGGGCTCCTGCTGCCCGCCCATGAGGAACTGACTAGGCAGGCCGCCCAGGGCGAGGTCATTCACAATGACGACACCACCATGCGGCTCCTGGGTGGGACAACGAATTGGAAAGAAGGGCGGAAAGGCGTCTACACCAGCGCCATCCTCTCCAACTATGGCCATCACCGCATCGCCCTCTTCATCACTGGCCACAAGCATGCGGGTGAGAACCTGGAAGCAGTCCTCCAGCACCGGGCTGTCGGCCTCGGCGCTCCGATCCAGATGTGTGATGCATTGGCCGCCAACAGCGTGGGCGAGGCGGGCGAACTGAACACCATCCTGGCCCACTGCCTAGCCCATGCCCGGCGGCGATTTGTGGAAGTGGAGGAGCGGTTCCCAGCGGAGGTCCAGCACCTCCTGGAATCCCTGAAGGTGGTCTACAGGAATGATGCTCGGGCCAAGCAGGAGGGCATGGATCCTCCGGCCAGGTTGAACTTTCACCAACAGGAAAGCGGACCTGTCATGAAAGATCTGGAAACCTGGCTCAAAGAGCAGATCGAAGAACGGAAGGTTGAGCCAAATTCAGGGCTGGGACAGGCAATTACCTACATGCGGAAACATTGGAAGGAACTGACACTGTTTCTGAGGCGGCCAGAGGTGCCACTCGACAACACGGCAGCCGAGCGGGTCATCAAACGGGCCATCATGCACCGGAAGAATTCCCTCTTCTACAAAACCGAGACGGGCGCCCGGGCGGGAGATGCCTTCATGAGCCTGATCCACACGGCAGAATTGAACGGCGCCCAGCCCTTCGACTACCTTGTGCATCTGCTTCACTATGCGAGCCATGTGGAGAAGGACCCGGCAAAGTGGATGCCTTGGAACTATAGGGCGGCCTAGTCGGGCCTGGTGATTCTGCTGCATCAGAGGGCAGCCGGGAATCTTTTATCTACTTAGATTGCGCGGCGACAATTACCCCTGTGCATCGGTGACAACTACACCAGGGCGTCTGGGGTAGCGCCGAACCGGTAAGTCCTTGTGGGCGTTGGCCTGCGTCCTAATGGACGTAGGAAGGCGGTGGCATGGCACGGGTCACGGATCAGCAGGTGAGGAAATTGCGCGAGGAAATGGCTAAGCACGGGTGTGCGGAAGTGGCGGCGATGCGGTCGGGGATGCATCGGAACACGGGCCGGAAGTATCTCAACACCAACCGGCTCCCCTCGGACTTGAGGCAGCCCCGGTCCTGGCGGACGCGGCTGGATCCGTTTGTGGAGGACTGGTCTGCGATCGAGCAGCGCCTGGTTGAAGCGCCCGAGTTGGAGGGGCGAATCCTGTTCGAGGACCTGATGCTGCGTCGACCTGGGGTGTATCAGGAGGGCCAGTTGCGGACCTTCCAGCGCCGGGTGAAGGTCTGGCGGGCCCACCATGGCCCGGACAAGGAGGTGTTCTTCCCCCAGGACCACCGCCCCGGTGAGGCCCTCCAGACGGACTTCACCTGGGCCACGGAACTGGAGGTCACCATTGATGGGATCCCCTTTCCCCACATGCTGTGCCATGTGGTGCTGCCCTATTCCAACTGGGGCTGGATCACGGTCTGCCAGTCCGAATCCATGCTGGCCTTGCGCCGGGGCGTCCCGGCGGCCCTCGTCCAGTTGGGCCGGGTGCCTCAGTTCCATCAGACCGACAATTCCACGGCAGCTACCCACCAGGTGACCGCTGCGGCGGAGGCGCTGGGCCATGGGAAGCGAGATTTCAACGCGGAATACCTGGACCTGATGACGCACTACGACATGAAACCCAGGACGATCGGCATCGGGAAGTCGGAGCAGAACGGGGATGTGGAGGCCCTGAACGGGGCCTTGAAACGGCGCCTCAACCAGCACCTGCTGCTGCGCGGGAGCCGCGATTTCGAGAC
>Ga0364873_10693_pt1 | contig 12499 bp, 13 predicted proteins | sample ExccelAu500001D3_2_FD_206928 | JGI IMG/M metagenome (GOLD analysis project Ga0364873, IMG submission 206928) | Enriched cells from Trout Bog Lake Hypolimnion, Wisconsin, USA - BchlTB.Aug07.5000.01.D3 | ecosystem: Environmental > Aquatic > Freshwater > Lake > Hypolimnion/Profundal zone | place... | reverse complement strand
ACTAAAAATCAAACACTACTCTCCGAAAGAGTTTTCATAAAAATTAATCTTCTCATTTTCGCGTTTATCTTTATGCAATGAGTAAAATCAAGACCGCTTTTTTTTGCAGCAGTTGCGGATATGAAAGTGCCAAATGGTTGGGTAAATGTCCTTCCTGCAATTCGTGGAATACATTTATCGAAGAAGTTTTAGACAAAGGCAATAACAAAGAACAAAGTTGGAAGGGATACAGCGATGATAAGAAAACATCGAAAGCGATCGCATTGAATAATGTTGTTACAACAGAGGAAGAAAGGATCATTACCAATGATCCTGAATTAAATCGAGTGTTAGGAGGTGGCATTGTTCCCGGCAGTATTGTTTTGGTTGCAGGCGAACCGGGTATTGGTAAAAGCACTTTGTTCTTACAACATGGTTTAATGATGAATGAACTGATCGTTCTATACATCAGCGGCGAAGAAAGTGAACAGCAAATTAAAATGCGTGCGGATCGAGTTAAGGCAAACAATGATAATTTTTATTTACTGACTGAAACATCTACGCAAACCATTTTTTCGGAAATAAAAAAATTAAAGCCGCAATTAGTGATTGTTGATTCCATTCAAACCCTCCAATCAAATTTAATAGATTCCAGCGCGGGGAGTGTTTCACAAATAAGAGAATGTGCAGCAGAATTTCAACGCTTTGCCAAAGAAACGAATACGCCTGTTTTTTTAATTGGACATATCACCAAGGACGGAAGCATTGCAGGCCCAAAGATCTTAGAACATATGGTAGATACTGTTCTGCAATTTGAAGGTGATCAGCATTATGCCTATCGGATTTTAAGAACATTAAAAAATCGTTTTGGAAGTACTGCCGAATTGGGTATTTATGAAATGACAGGCGAAGGAATGAAAGTGGTTTCAAATCCATCAGAAATATTGATTGCCCAACGTGAAGGCCAGTTAAGCGGTAGTGCCATTGCTGCAACATTAGAAGGCATGAGGCCTCTTTTGATAGAAGTACAGGCATTGGTAACACAAAGTGTGTATGGCACGCCACAGCGCACTGTGAGCGGGTTTGATCTGAGAAGACTGCAATTGTTATTAGCCGTGTTGGAAAAACGCGGAGGACTTTTATTCGGTACAAAAGATGTGTTTATCAATATCGCCGGCGGATTAAAAGTAGAAGATCCTTCCATTGATCTTGCTGTTATTTGTGCATTACTATCTTCATATGAAGACATTCCATTACCACATCAAATCTGTTTTGCGGGTGAAGTGGGATTGAATGGCGAAATAAGAGCCGTTAACCGAATTGAACAACGTATTGCTGAAGCAGAAAAATTAGGTTTCGAAAAGATCATTCTAAGCAAATACAATAAAAAAAGTGTTGACCTCAAAAGTTATAAGATCGAAGTGATCGCTTTAAGTCAGGTGCAGGAAGTCTACCAATATTTATTTTAAGAAAGCATCGAGTTTTTAGTCTCGACCTGTGAGTGCTTGCTCATTGTTCAAAAGTACAAGAGAGAGTTTCTTTCAACTTTATAATCGAAGGCGACAGTTAATACTTTTAAAAATTAAAGCTAGCATTAAAGAAATATTCTTTAATGACTTTAATATATAAGATATTTTTTTACCTTGTAAAGTGATCCAAAAACTGATATCCTATTTAAAAGACTTTTCGCATTTATTATATCCGCACAATTGTGAAGGATGCGGAACAGATATATTGAATGAAGATGCTATTCTCTGCACAAAATGTTTGTTAGAATTACCGGAAACGAATTTTTGTAACACAGTAAATAATCCTGTTGAAAAGATCTTTTTCGGAAGATCGAATATTGCCAATGCAACGGCCGCTTATTATTTTACAAAAGATTCTTTACTGCAACATTTAATGATAGAATTAAAATATCGTAACAATAAAGATGTTGGATCATTTCTGGGAAAACAATTAGGATATCAATTAAAAGAATCAGAAAGGTTCAATGATGTGGATGTTGTTGTTCCGCTTCCTTTGAATCCCAGAAAAGAAAAGAGGCGCGGTTATAATCAGTCATTGATCATTTGCGAAGGCATTGCATCCGTTTGGCAAAAGCCTGTTTTAAAAAATGTTGTTATCCGTACACAATTCACAGAAACACAAACACAACAAGATCGTATTCATCGTTGGCTGAATATGCAAAATGTTTTTGCAATTACAGATAGAAATTCTTTAGAGGGAAAACATGTTTTATTGGTAGATGATGTTATCACAACAGGTGCAACTTTAGAAGCATGTGGTGCTTCTATTTTAAAAATTCCCGGCACTAAATTGAGCATTGCCACAGTGGCCTGGACCATATAAAAGGCTATTTTTTAGTATCGGGCCGCTCATTTCAGTAAAATTTTGCCTGTTTTACAATGTTAGCACATAATATACTAAATCCGACTACACAGACCGGCATTTGGTTGATCGAAGCTGTTCCAAACGGGACAATAAAAACCATCCAAGGTTTTGTCTGTGTAAGACAACATTGTCAATTTGGCGCATACTCCTTAGATACTTCTTATATACTCCTTATATAAGCCTTATACAGTTCTTATATAATTGGGGTCATTTTGTGATTTGTAAGGGCTTTTTTTGTCAAATTGTCTTAAGACTGTTGGTCAGCGACCAACAGGAGCGAGATGGGAGGCGGGAGGAAGGAGGCGAGAGTTAGGAGACGGGAGTCGGGAGGAAGGAGGCTATTAATGGGTTGTCGACTTTAAAAAACCCGGCTTTTTGATACAGCACGAACAGGGCTTTACTTTTTGCGGAAAAAATGCTGCAGGCATTAGAATTTAGCGGCTCACTCATCACAAAAATTTCAACATTCCTTTTAAAAAGTTGTTATTTGTATAAACCTAACATCATGAAATACATTTTAACCATTGCAGCTGTCGCAATATTATCAGCATTCACGTTGCCATTCAGCAACAGCATTCACAGCTTTAAAGTAAAATCACTCGATGGAAAAGAGATCGATTTCTCTTCATTTAAAGGCAAGAAGATCTTAGTGGTAAACACTGCTTCCAAATGCGGTTATACTCCACAATACGAAGCTTTGCAAAAAGTATACGACCAATACAAGGATAAATTAGTGATCGTTGGATTCCCCTGCAATCAGTTTGGCGGACAGGAACCCGGAACATCAGAAGAAATTCAAAGTTTCTGCAAAAAGAATTACGGTGTGAATTTTCCATTGGCCGAAAAGATCGATGTGAAAGGTGATAATATTTCTCCGGTTTACAAATGGCTTTGCAATAAAACCGAGAATGGTGTTCTCGATGCAACCATCACCTGGAACTTCAACAAATTCTTATTGGACGAGAATGGAAAACTGATAGCTTATTTTCCAAGCAAAGTAACTCCCGACAGTGAAGAGATATTAAAATATCTGAAATAAATGATTGCCACGAATGCAGGAATGAAAAAAAAATTTGCATTCGTGGCTATCTTTCTTTTATTTTTTCCGTATCCTCTTTATTTGAAATGGGCTATTGTATAGCCGATATTTAATTGAATGTTTCTGTATTTGTATTCTGATGGCCGACCAAAACTTAGATCATTGGTTAACATGTTTGAAAGTCCATAATCATATAAAAATTCAACTCTTATTTTTTTATATTTAATGGTTGTTCCTAATTCTAATCCCCAATTTGTTTTTACTAAATCATCCCCGGAATTATTGCCATATTTTATTGGGTTGGTATAATCAAATGGTGAATAAATAATATCGCCAATCTCTCCATATTTTCTTACAGTACCACCCACCCCAAATAATGAATAGCCGCCGGCAGAAAAGGAAATTTTTAATTTTTTATTGGTATTGAGTGTATAAACTACTCCTGCAGGTATTTTAATGAATTTAGCAGTATAATTATCAGTTTCAGCAATAAAACAACATGCGGAATAACTGCTTTGAAATATGCTTGTCTGATAATATGCTCCTCCAAAAAAAGATAGATTTTTTTTAAAATCAAATTCTGTTTTAACTCCCAACTGCCATGCATCATCTCCATTTGTTTCAGTAAAAGAATAATTTTGGGAAGTTGCTGATATAAATGTTTTGTTTAGCCCTGCATTAAACGAAACTGTTATCTGAGACAATACAGAAACCGGAAGCGCACATAGTATCAAAACAACAACATTTCTCATCTTTTTACGAATATTAGAAAGACAAATCTAGTTTTATTGATGCTGCTTACATAATTGCAGTAGCAAAATTTCTTCAAAGGTTTATCTTCGCTTGCAATGCTATTCAAAGATGTAATAGGGCAAGAACAGGTAAAACAACATTTAACTGAAATGGTGCAACAGAACCGTCTCAGTCATGCATTGTTGTTTCTGGGGAAAGAAGGAAGCGGCGCCCTGCCATTAGCAATGGCATTTGCACAATATGTGGTTAGTCAGCCGCAACCATCGCCTGTTGTGGAAGATCTGTTTGGTGGATTTACTGCCCTGGAAGCCACGCCTTCATTTGTTCATCCTGATGAAATACAATCACAGCCTGCCTTTCAGCGTGCCGAACAATTGATACATCCTGATCTTCATTTTTCATATCCTGTCATTCCCAAGAAAAGCGGTGATAAACCGGTGAGTACCGATTATATCCAGGACTGGAGAGAATTCATTAAGAGTTATCCTTATGGAAATGTATATGACTGGCTACAGTTCATCGGTGCAGAAAATAAGCAGGGCAATATCACTGCGGATGAATGCAATGATATCATGCGCAAGCTGAACTTGAAAAGTTTTGAAAGCGAATACAAGATATTATTGCTGTGGATGCCTGAATACCTGGGCAAGGAAGGGAATAAATTATTAAAACTGATCGAAGAGCCACCGCCCAATACATTATTCATTCTTGTAGCCGAAAATGACGAACAGATCCTGCCCACCATATTAAGCAGGTGCCAGCTGGTAAAGATCCCCATGCTGCAAATAGATGAAGTGGAAAAGGCATTGATCTCCAGGGCAAATGCAGCACCCGATACGGCACATCAGATCGCTTCCATCTGCGAAGGCAATTACAGAGAAGCATTGCAATTACTGCAGCATGCCGAAGAAGACTGGCAGAGTTTATTGCGCGAATGGCTGAATGCAACCTTAAAAGGGGGGCCTGTTTCTCAAATCAAATTCACAGAAGAGGTAAGCAAACTGGGCAGGGAAAAACAAAAACAGTTCCTGCGCTACTTTAATCATTTATTGGAACAAAGCATTCGTATCAAAGTGTTGGGTGCCGATAATATTGCTTTAGCGGGTAATGAAAAGGACTTTGCGCAGCGTTTAAACAAGATCGCTTCGGTGAGCCAACAGCGGGCCATTATCGAAGAACTGGACAAAGCTTCCTACTATATTGAGCGCAATGCCAACGGCAAAATGCTGTTTCAGGCATTGACCATTAAACTCTTCCATATCATCCAAAATAAAGTGGCTATATGTACTTAATTATTTTTCTTTCTTAGCTTCTTCTTAAACACCGGATTATTTTCTAATAATCGCGCCTGGTGATGTATTGTTAAAATATGTACTTCTCTTTCTGATACTAATTTGTAAATAATTCGATATCTGCTACAAAGGATTTGCCTGTATTTATTGTCGTTTAACTCCGGAGTTGGGGTACCAATAGTGGGATATTTTGTAAGGATCTCTGCCTTTTCAAAAAAACGTTCAACCAGGTTAGAAGCAGCAAGCAAACTGTCTTTTCCAATATATTCTGCAATATTTTGAATGTCCTTAATTGCCGTAGGCGACCAAATTAATTCAGCCATTTTTTCAGCTTTTTCTTAGCTTCTTGAGTAGATAATCCTTTCCCTGACTTAATTTCTGCTTCAGCGGACTGTATTTTGTGAATGACAATCAGTTTGCCAATAGCATCATCGATCGAAAACTCTTCAGGCATTTCTTTAAAGCTTTTCAGCACTTTTTGTTTGGCTAACATGGTAAAAATATTGACATTTAAAAATACAGCCTTTCTTCAAACAAAACAAGGTTGTTATGGTAGCTTAACAGATTCCCAGTAATTTTTCCCTATTTTTGATTAAGAGGAAAAGAATGGTGGACCGGGCTGAAGTGCAGATGACAGCATGGATCGTCAAAAAAGACTACTGCTGAGCATCGCATACTTGTACTGAAAATCGCTTATCATCATATAGAGATAGCAAAAATGTTGAGTCACTTTAATAACATATCATCTTAGATAAAAAGTTGAAGTGAGCCCTTCTTCCACTGGAAGAAGCGAAGTCAACAGCGGTTGAGATCAGTACAAAAGTTCGTCCCATCTTTATTTTCTTCCCGAATATTTATCATTGAATACCTAACATTATTAATATGGGATGCGGATCATGTGGTACCAGTAAACCAGGCGGTTGTAAAAGCAATGGCGGCTGCAGTACAGGCGGTTGTAACCGTTTGAATGTGCATGACTGGTTGATGAATTTGCCCATTGCAGATGCCGACGGCAGTTGCAAAGTGGTGGAAGTAAGCTTTAAACAGGGTAGCAGAAAAGAATTTTATCGCAATACAACTTTACAATATTTTGATAAGGGTGATTATGTGACCGTTGAGGGTATCGGTGGTTTTGATGTAGGTGAGATTTCTTTGACCGGAGAAATGGTTCGTTTGCAGATGAAGAAAAAATCGGTGGATGAGTTTGGCACCGAAATGAAAAAGATATTGAGAAGAAGTACGGACAGGGACCTGGAAAGTTATCGCATCAGCAAGGACCGCGAACCTTCTGTTCAGGCTAAAAGCCGTGAATTTGCGCGCAACCTGAATTTACAGATGAAATTGAGCGAAGTGGAAATTCAGGCCGACGGTAAAAAAGCAACTTTCTTTTATACAGCGGATGACCGTGTTGATTTTCGTGAACTCATCAAACAACTCGCGGGTGATTTTAAATTGAAAGTGGAGATGCGCCAGATCGGGATCAGACAGGAAGCTGCAAAAGTGGGCGGTATCGGATCATGCGGAAGAGAATTATGCTGCAGTACCTGGTTGAACGATTTTAAGAGTGTGAATACAACTGCTGCACGATATCAGAATCTATCCATCAATCAAACCAAATTAAGCGGACAATGCGGTCGCTTGAAATGCTGTTTGAATTATGAACTGGATACTTATCTGGATGCATTACAGCATTTTCCTGATAATGCAGATTCATTTGAAACTGCAAAAGGAACTGCTTACCTGATCAAGAAAGATATTTTCAAAAACCTGATGTGGTATATCATTCAGGGAGGAAGCAAACATTATCCATTGACCATTCAGCGCGTGAAAGACATTAAACGTTTGAATGCACAGGGTATTAAACCGGAAGAATTAGAACCTGTTGATGTTACTACCGGCAAACCAAAAGAAATTGAACCGCAGTTCGTTGATGTGGTTGGACAGATCAGTTTAAAGAGTCTGGAAAGAAACGATAAACGCAGAAAAGATCAGCAAAGAGATAATAGGAACCAGGATTCAAGACAACAAGATTCAAGGCAACAAGATTCAAGAAACCAAGGGGCAAGAAATCAGGAACCAAGAAACCAAGAATCAAGAAACCAAGAATCAAGAAACCAAGAACCAAGACAACAGGGTCCGAGGAATCAGGATAACAGAAACAGGCCACAACAACAAGGTGGGCAACAAAGACAACAGCAACAAGGCGGACAGCAGCAAAGACCTATTCAACAAAGGCCACCGCAAAATCGTCCGCCGATGAACAGGCCGCCGCAGCCTCCCAAAGAAGATAAAAAGGATCAATAAAATTTTGATACATAAATGAACAGTTGCTTAATATAAAACTTAAGCAACTTTTTTTTGCCACGAATGCACGAATAGATTTTTATTCGTGCATTCGTGGCAAACAATATTCAAGGATCAAGATGCAAAGAGTAATATCAATAATTGCGCAGCAATAATTCTTAGGATCATAGTAAGAGGATAGACAGTCGCATATGTTACGGAAGGCACATCGCTTTTAGCCATCTGCATCGCAAAAGCCAATGCAGGCGGATCGGTACTTGAGCCTGCCAGTAAACCGCAAATTTCAAAATAGGTTTTACGCAAAGAATATCTTGCGATCAGTCCAATGATAATTAAAGGAACCATTGTAATGGTGATTCCCATAGAGATCCATATCCATGCATTGCCGCCGTGAAAAGCTTCTGCCAGACTATGTCCGCTGCTTAACCCCACACTGGCCAGGAATAAAGTGATGCCTAATTCACGAACCATTAGATTCGCGCTGTTGGTAGTATAATTATTCAGGTATAAAACATTCCCGAATCTGCTTAATAATAATGCAACGATCAAGGGGCCACCTGCCAAACCGATCTTTACCGGTACCGGCATATTGGGAAATGAAAGCGGGATACTTCCTACAATGGCACCCAATACGATACCAATGAAAATGGGTGCCAGATCAGGTACTTCCAATCTCTTTAAAGAATTACCCAATACATTGGTAACTGCTTCAACTGCTTCCTGCGTGCCCACTATTTTTATATTATCCCCCAATTGCAGCACAATATCGCCATGTGGTATCATTTCAATTCCTGCTCTGCCTAATCTTGTTAATGTAAATCCATGTGCATGCAGTTCAGGAATATCACCCAAACGCCGATGGGTTATTTCAGTTCGAGTAACAACGATGACCCGGGATATCAATTCACTCTGGGGAGCATCTTTCAAATTCATATCGCTTTCACCTCCGATAAGGATCTTCAATTGATTGACCACTTGTTTTGGGGCAACGAAGAGGAGCACATCATGTTCATGCAGTATTGTATCAGGCTCGGGAGTAATGATCGTGCCCTTATGAAACATCCTTGAAATAACAACGGGTTCCTTCATCATTTCAAAGATCCTTCTGATGGGCTGACCGATCAATTGTTTGTTCTCTACTATCAGATGAACAGAGATCGGTTTCACTGCTTTGATGGCACTGAGTTTTGCGTGTAATTCAATTTCATTATCTACATTAATGCGGAATATCCATTTTAAAATAATGATAGAAAAAATAATTCCGAATACACCAAAAGGATAAGCCAATGCATATGCTAATGTGATGAGTGCATTATTGTCGGCAGCCAGATGCATATCCGTTACGGCTGTTTGTGCAGCACCCAAACCCGGTGTATTGGTAACGGCACCACTCATGATTCCGGTCATGACCGGAACAGGGGTACCTGTTGTATAAAAAAATGTAATGGTGATCAATACTCCCAATAAGACGATCGCTGCAGCCATAACATTATTGGCCAATGCATTTTTTTTAAGGGAGGCAAAAAAACCGGGACCTACCTGCAAACCGATACAATACACAAAAAGTATGAGTCCGAATTCCTTTAAAAAATTTTCTATTTCTTTATTTACATTGATCCCGAGGTAAGAAACCAGTAATCCCATGAACAATATCCAGGTGACCCCTAAGGAGATCCCGAAGATCTTAAATTTACCCAACCATGTACCGATGGCGATTACCAATCCATAAATGATCACCGTTTGAGCGATACTCTGTTGAGTGAACAATTGTTGGAACCAATTCATAGATCTGTATTTAAACTGCAAAATTAGGTTTCTGTTTCTGCAGAGACAATGATGAAAATCATTGACAGCCTAATTTATGATGAATTTCCATCAGCTCTTGATATATATCAATGTGGTAACGGTAATTAGATTTTTGTGCTGCTGTATCCGCAAATAAATCATGCCATTAAATAAGTTTACTTTTGCACAACATAATTTTTATACAAATACATTTTTGATGCTGCAAGACAAGATCAGTGAAACCAAAGAGTTGGGATCCTTATTACTGGATGTGGGTGTTTCCCTTTTAAGTTCAGGTGCCAGTTGCAGCCGGATCAGGATCACGATGAAAAGGTTAGCCGGGGCTTATGATCATGAAGCCCATATTTCCATTGCACCCAAATCGATCTCTCTTACAATAAATGATGAAGATGATAATGTACTCTTTAACGGTATGCGAAGCACTCCTTCACAAGGGGTGAATTTTAAAACCATTTCAGGCATCAGCAGATTAAGCTGGGAAGCTGTTGAAAAAGATCTAACGCTTCAGCAGGTTCGCGATGAGTTGAACAGATTATTATCGCTGCCGCATTACCCACGCATCATCATTCTAATTTTTGTAAGTCTTGCCGGTGCTGCTTTCTGTTTTTCATTTGGCGGTAAACCACCTGAAATGATCATTGCCTTTGGTGCCACATTTTGCGGATTGTTCATTCGGCAAGAAGCCATCAAAAAGAAATTCAACCCTTATATCTGTGTGTTCTTTGGTTCATTGGTTGCATCCCTGTTTGCGGGTGCATTCATCAAAGCGGGATTGAATATCAATTTCGAACATGCTTTTGCAACATCGGTTTTGTTTTTAATTCCCGGTGTTCCCTTGATCAATTCTTTCACCGATCTGATCGACGGCAATATTCTAAACGGGATTGTTAGAGGAATTAACGCATTAATGTTTTCGATGGCCATTGCATTCGGATTATTAATTGCCATGCTTATTTATCATTTGAATTAATGACTATGGATTGGATCATCATTTTAAGCAAATCTTTCTGGTGCGGTTGGGCCGCATTGGGTTTTGGTATATTATTCAATGTACCGCCCAGGACTTTATTCGCCCTGTGGGTGGGTGGTGCCATCGGGTGCTTTCTGAAATTCACTTTGCTGCAAATGAGTGTGGGAGTGGTATTTGCTTCATTCATTGGCGCATCTGCAGTTGGTATCTTAAGCATTCCCATTGCACATTTCAGGCATGTGCCGCCCATGATATTTGCCATACCATCTGTGATACCTCTTATTCCCGGGGTGTTTGCTTATCGTACCATGTTAGGATTAATTAAATTAACGGGAACGATCGGCGCAGATTATAATTTGATACTTTCAGAAACGGTGAACAATGGTGCCAAAACATTATTCATTATCATGTCGTTGGCTATTGGAGTTGCCATTCCTATGCATGTGATGCGTAAAGAATCTGCAAAAAATATAAGGCTTAAAAAAATTAATAGATGATCTTGATCGAAGCGTAATATTCACCGCAGAGAAAAGCTGTTAAAAGAGTTTCGCTGAGTTCTCTGCGTCGATTCTGTTTCTCTTTAATTCTGTGGTAAAATTGTTGAAACGGAACAACAGTTTTTTAGGTTGCAATTTTCACTAAAACATTATACCCATTTTTCCAGTATCATTTTCAAACAATAGATGATTAAAACCACCCAAAGGATCCTGATCAATTTTTTTGCAGCATTATAATCTTTGTGCATGAAGCCTGTAAACAGATCAATGATCGCCATGATTATTCCAAGTCCGTATAAAGAAATTGAAATGATGTCTATTATTTTCATTGTTTAAATTTGATGTGAATAGCTGCAAATAAAATTACAGTTTCTCCATCTCTTCATTTACAAATTCCATCAATGTTTTAATATGTGCCGGTGAGAGATCGAATTTTAATTCTGCTGCTGCATATAATTCGGGTAATGTTTTGGTGCCGCCTAAACTCAAGGCGTTGATATAATTCTGTAAAGCTTGTTGCGGGTTCTTTTTGTATTGTGCCCACAAACCAATGGCGCCTAATTGTGCAATACCATATTCAATATAATAAAACGGCACTTCAAATAAATGCAGTTGGCGTTGCCATCCTATTTTACGGTACGCTTCCAATCCTGTATAATCGATCACATCGGTAGAAAATTCTTTTAGAATTTCCATCCATCTTTCTGTTCTTTCTGCAATGGTATGTTTTGGGTTTTCGTACACCCAGTGCTGGAATTTATCGATGATGGCGATCCATGGGAAAATCGTGATGGTTCTTTCCAGCTGATGTTCTTTGGCGCGTTTCAGATCTTCTTCTTTGTCGAAAAAACTATCCCAATGATACATGGAAAACAGTTCCATACTCATGCTGGCCACTTCGGCAATTTCCATCGGGTATTCTTTGAAAGAGCTTAATTCTAAATTGTGTGTCAAGAATGACTGAATAGCATGACCACCTTCATGCACCATCGTGGTAACATCACTCATTTGCCCGGCTGCATTCATGAAAATAAAAGGTGCGCCGCTTTCTGCCAAAGGACAGTTATATCCGCCGGGCGCTTTGCCCTTTCTGCTTTCCAGGTCAAAATGTTTTAACTCATGCATCTTCTTTAAACAATCGGCAAAGAAGGGATCGAGTTCTGCAAAGCATTTCACAGATTTATTATAGAGATCTTTTCCATCCGTAAAAGGTTTTAAAGCCTCAACACCTGCGGGTTCTGCTTCTGTATCCCATGGCTTTAATTCAGCTAATCCTAATTTTTCTTTTTTCTTCTGATAGATCTTATCAATGATCGGCAGCACGTGCAATTTCACGGCTTCATGAAACTGAAAACAGTCTTCTTTACTATAATCGAATCTTCCCAGTTCCACAAATTTGTAATCGCGGTAATTTGCGAATCCTGCATTCTTTGCGACCTGATCTCTTTTTTCGATCAACTGAGAA
>Ga0364873_10692_pt1 | contig 12541 bp, 9 predicted proteins | sample ExccelAu500001D3_2_FD_206928 | JGI IMG/M metagenome (GOLD analysis project Ga0364873, IMG submission 206928) | Enriched cells from Trout Bog Lake Hypolimnion, Wisconsin, USA - BchlTB.Aug07.5000.01.D3 | ecosystem: Environmental > Aquatic > Freshwater > Lake > Hypolimnion/Profundal zone | place: USA... | reverse complement strand
CAAAGCATGTCGAATTCGCAACGACATCCGCTCGCCGCGATAGCGGGTGCGGTTCATCACCACCAGCAAATCCACGTCGGAATCCTCCGTAGGGTTGCCATAGGCATACGAGCCAAACAGAATGATCTTGCGCGGATGAAATTGTTCGGCAATTGCGTCACAAAATCTTTTGATGCTGGTTTTTTCAACCATGACTTCAGCGTACCTCCGCCGTCTCCTCTTGGCGAGTGGCTTTTGACATATTCACCGCTTGGCGCCGCAGCCGCAGCCGCCAGTTGGTCAGCACGTCGTAGGTTACGGTTTTTTTCAGGGTGGCGATGTCGCGCACGGTGATTTCCTCGTCCCCCTGCCGGCCCATGATGACGGCTTCATCCCACATTTGCGCCTGCGGTATGTCCGTGACATCCACGGTGATGGCGTCCATGGCCACGCCGCCGACGAGCGGCGCGCGCCGGCCATGAATGAGCGCGCCACCTTCGTTCCGCACGCGCGGGAACCCGTCGCCGTAGCCGATGGGGAGGATGGCAATGCGCCGCCGGGTCGCCGCCGTGTAACGCATTCCATAGCCCACGACCTCGCCCGGCTTGAGCGTTTGGATGGCCGCGATGCGCGCCTTGACGGACATGACCGGCTCGATGCCGGCAATTTTGCGGCACACCATCGAGGGGAAACCGCCGTACATGAGAATGCCGGTGCGGACCATGTCCAGATGCGCCTGGGGCAGATCGAGAAAGCCGCCGCTGTTGCAACAATGGCGCAGTTGCACGGGAATCCCCGCCTGCTCCAGCAACCTCAGCACGTCCTCAAAGCGCGCCAATTGAAGCTGGGCGAAGGTCTTGTCCGCCTCATCCGATTGCGCGAAATGGGTCATCACCCCTTCCAGTCGGAGCGATTTTTCGGCGACAATCTGTTCGAGGATCGGCTGCGCCTCGTCCCAGCGCACCCCGTAACGGCTCATGCCGGTGTTGATTTTCAAGTGTACGGGCACGCGTTTCTCGAAGCTGGCGGCCAGGCGGGCGAGCGCGCGGACATTGTGGGGTTCATTGACGCACACGGTGAGGTTGTGTGCCACGCACCATTCGAGTTCGGCCTCCTGCCGCTCGCCGAGCAGCAACAACGGCGCGGTGATGCCCGCGTCGCGCAGATGCGTGGCCTCTTCGAGCGTGCTCAAGCCCAGGCCCCAGGCGCCCGTTTCGAGCGCGAGGCGCGCCACGTCCAGCGCGCCGTGGCCATAAGCCTCGTCCTTGACCACGGCGAGCCATTTCACCGCGGGCGGCAAATCCCGGCGGATGATCTGCAGGTTGTGGCGCAGGCGGCCCAGGTCAATCTCGGTCCAAGCGGGTCGCTGTGGAAAATTTTCGTACGGCGGTTTCATCGGACCCCGCCAGCTTAAACCACGCCAGCCGCCAAGCACATAAAAAACGGTTGCACACCGAGACCGAATGCACTATCGGATCTCCACTATCCGAACACCTTCTTCAAAAGCCCGGACCACCGCTGAAAGCTCCCGTTCGAATGCGTGCAACAGCGTTTGCTTCCGGCAGTTGCCGATTCGCACCCAAAGCAACTTCCCCGTGTCGCCCGGCCGGTTTGCAAGATGCAGAAAATCCTCGTCCTTGCTCACGACGATCCAGTTGCCGTTGGCGGCCTAATTCCAGATTTCAATGTCAGAGGCCTCGTCCACGCTGCGGCCAAGGACATGATCGGAACGGTGTCCGTGCGCGCTCAAGCAGCGGCAAAGAGCCTCCGGCAACTGGTTGTCCACCAGGAAATTCACGCGCCGGCAAGCACGACGTGATCGGTCAATCGCGAGGCGTAGGCGATGGCCGCCAGGATGTCCTCGGGTTCAAGAAATGAATAATCAGCCAAAATCTCCGCCTGACTGGCGCCATGGCTCAACAGGTCAAGGATGTCCGTGACGCGCATCCGTTTGCCACGAATGCAAGGCTGTCCGCCACATTTGCCCGGTTCCACGGTTATCCGCTCCAGAAGTTTCATGCCCCAACCATGCCCCAAGTCCACCGCAATTGCAACGTTAAGAACTGGGTGGTCCGTTTGCCGCCCCGGTTCGGCGCGTCGGCTCGTTGGAGTTCAAGCTTTAGCTTGTCCGCCTGGCAGGCCAAAGCGCGTGTTCCAACCTTGAGTCTGAAAATATCACCGAAGCAAACCACGATAACGAAGCCGGGGCCTGACTTGGCCGGATGGCGAACAGAAAAAGCTGAAACGTACCGGGCGGACGAGAACAGAAGTGGACAAAACGATTGTTCACCTTCCGTAGTACTGCGAAGGATGGACGGGTTTTGGCGACTTTCCAGTCGCCAGTTCCAGAATGGAACCAGGATTCCAGGGCGTCTTTAAATTGCGAACGGAGCGCGCCCGTCCCGGGCGCAGCAACTCCCAAATTACCAAACCGCGTGTAATCGCTGGAAGCCGTTCGTCGTCAGCGCATTGCTGCGGCCGAGGACGGCCGCGCTCCGCAATGTGGAAACACGGGACTGGAAAGTCCCGTGAACCCGCAGACAGGAATGTCTGCGCTACGCGGAGGCACCCCGGCTTCACGCTTCGGCTTGCGACGGGTCCGGCCTGTCTATATTGTGCGGAGATATGACCGAAGTTTCGCCGCGCCCGCCCCGGACCATCTGGCTCGGGTTCCTGCTGTTTTTTGCGCTGTTCGCGCTGGCCTTTTTGCTGTGGTCCTTGCAGGCGGCGCGGAATTTCGGCCAGGCGCCGCTGCGCGTCATTGGTCCGGTGACGGATTTCACCCTGACCAACCAGGACGGCCAGGCGACCTCGCTGGCCGCTCTCACCAACCACGTCTGGGTGGCGGACATCATCTTCACGCGCTGCGCCGGGCCGTGTCCGCGCATGACGGGGCAAATGCGGTCCCTCCAGGCCCGGTTGCCCAAGGACAGCGCTGCCAAACTGGTGACGCTGACAACCGATCCCGATTTTGATTCGCCAGCCGTGCTGAAGAAATACGGCGCACGCTTTGGCGCGGATTTCGACCGCTGGACGTTTCTGACCGGCACCAAGGCGCAAATCGCCGCGCTGGCCGGCGACAGTTTGAAGTTAAGCGCCGTGCCGGTGAAGCCTGCGGAGCGCCTGAACGACGCGGACCTGTTCATTCACACGACGATTTTCGTGCTGGTGGACAAGCACGCGCAGTTGCGCGGCAGTTTTGAAACGGGCGGCGACGGCGTGGACTGGACCAACGCCGTTCAACCCAAATTGTTGCAGGCCATCCAGCAATTGGAAAATGAATGAATAGAGACTTGATGATCAGGGACCCTTGCTGGGGGCTGATACAGGAAGAAATGCTGGCGCGTGCGGCGAACTGCACTTGCTCGGGGCAGGAACACGTTCCACAACCGCCACTTTCAGGAGACCTTGCTTGAGCCGCCAAATCGTTCGCCGTCATCCGAACTGCCGACGGTGGCGCGCCAGCGGCGCGTTTGACAATAGCCCGCAGTTTCAACTGCGGGTGGCGTGCGGCCAACCCCATCCGCCCCGGCGGGGCGGTTGAACCGATTTGAATCAAGGCCACCAACTGCTTGGGCCAGCACGAACCTCAGCCGTCCCGTTGGGACGAATTGCGTTGGCGTGCCCCAAACCCGCAGTTGAAACTGCGGGCTATTGTCAATGCGTCCCGGTGGGACGGAAAAACGAGCAGCCAAGTAAGCAGGTGTTTTTTAAGAGGCTCCGAATAGCTTTGCGATTTGCGAGCGTCCAGGCGTTTCGCACCGCGCGTAAATCGTATATCGTAAATCGCAAATAGCGTGTTTGAGCCTCCTCACGTCGGCTGCTACAAAATGAATTTATGACCATTCACGATCTGCCTGCCGTCAATGCCGCGCTCAACGGCTTGAGCGCGGTCTTCTTGGCGTTCGGTTTCATTTTCATCCAGCGCGGAAACAAGCTGGCGCACCGCAACTGCATGCTCGCGGCATTCGGCACGTCCGTGATCTTTCTGGCGTGCTATCTCACCTATCACACCTGGCTGGCGATGGTGCTGCATCAGGGGCCGACCCGGTTTGAAAACCCCGCTTGGTTCCGGCCGATTTACCTCGCGATTTTGTTGACGCACACCGTGCTCGCGGCCGTCATTGTGCCGCTGATTTTGGTGACCCTGAACCGCGCGTGGCGGCAGCGCTTCGACCAGCATAAGAAAATCGCGCGGTGGACCTGGCCGTTGTGGATGTACGTTTCCGTGACCGGCGTGGTAATTTACTGGCTGCTCTACGTCCAGTTTCCGCAAACGAGATAATCCGGCACAATTCCGTTTAACCACAGACCCGCTGTGCCAGCGCCAGCGTGGCGAGTGGACACAGATGGACACAGATGAAAACAAGACAAGTGAGGATGAGGATGAGCACGAGGATGAGGATGATTTCTCCTCTGTGTCTCTGTGTCTCTGTGGTTCATTGCTTATCTGTGTTCATCTGTGTTCATCTGTGGCTAAAGTCCGGTTCAATTGCATAGTTCCGGTTCAAAAAACCTGTAATGCCTCCAGCACCGCCCGGACGCGCGGCACTTCGTGCGTGCGGAACAGGTCCGTCTTGCCTAGCGCCGCCAGCACGGCGAAAAACGGCTCGGCGCAGCGGACCTCCTCGCGGAAATATTCAAAGGCGTGGGGCAGCGCGTGGCAGACCGGATAACCCAATTCCCGCAGGCGGAACGTGTTCAGAAACACGTTCATCTGGTGACGCACCCGCACGGCGCTGTCCTGCAAGTTGCGATAATAAAAGCCCAACCCGGGATCGAGGATGATCTTCTCCACTCCCTGCCGCCGGGCCAGGTCAATCTGGCGCGCGAAAAATTCCCGCAGCCCCGGCATCGGATCGGTTTGCAAATCCAGGTCGCGCACTTCGCGGACGTTGTTCCCGGCCACAAAGCAGATGATCACGGCGGCATCATGCGCGGCGACCAGCCGGTAGATCCGGGCCGCCGCCCGGGTGCCGGTGAGGTTCAAGACGTTCGCCCCGGCCTCGAGGCTCGCGCGCGCGACCGCCGGCGAATAGGTTTCGACCGACACGGGGATTTTTTCCGCGCGCAAAGCCCGGATGACCGGGAGCAATTTCGACTTCTGCGCGGCTCCGTCCGCGCGGGCGGCGTGCGCGAGCGTGGATTCGGCGCCCACGTCCACGAGCGCCGCGCCCTGCGCCGCCAGCACCCGGCCGCGCTGGATGGCCGCCGCGGCCGACAAACACACGCTTTCGCGGTACCACGAGTCGGCGGACAGGTTGACCACGCCCATGATGGCGGGCCGGGAGTTGAAGTTGAGTTTCTTGCCGCCGAGGGAAAATTCTTGCACGCAGGCGGCCGCCGCCGCGCGGTGTTTCTCCAGCAATCCGGCCAGGTGTTCAAGTGTCAGCATGGCTGAAGCGTAAGCGGGAATGGAAATTTCGCCAACAAGATTGAACCTGAAAACCGCAGGTGAACAACCAAGGATCAAATTCGTCAAGGTCAACGTGGATGAATCACCAGGCCTGGCGCAGAATTATGAGATCCAGATCATGCCGACGCTCCTGTTCTGCAAGCTATCCAATTATCCTGTGGCATCTGTGTCCATCTGTGGCCAAGATTTTTTAACTGCATCGTTCCAGCTCATTGTTGGCGCAGAAAAACATCCGCCAGCGGGCCTTTTTCCGATTGAATCGCCGTGCCCACCCCGATGTTATGGCGCGGAAACCAGCCTTCCTTGGTTTCCAAGACAAACACGATGTCGTCCCGCCCCGCCACGACCCCGTTGGTGTCATTCTTTTCGAGATGATGAATTTCCTGGATGACGCCGTCGGCGGTGATGTAGGCGGCGGAAATGGATTCCGGGCAGTTCTTCATCCAAAAGTCGGCGCGTTGCGGATACCGGAGATTAAACAGCATGGCGTCGGTCTCCTGAATGTTGGTGCGAAACATCATGCCCGTCTGTTCCTCTTTGGGCGTGAGCGCCAGTTCCGCGTCGAGCGTTTCCGCCCCCAGATAGATCTTCATCGTTTTCAGCTTCGGCTGGGCCTGGGTTGGCTCGTTATTAATCACCATTCCCGCCGGCGGGGCGGGCGGCGTGGTCTTATCGCAGCCGCCGAGGGCGCCGGCCGCGAACAGAAACAAGAGCGGAAAAACGCGTTTCACCCGGCTAATTTGCCGCAAGCCGCGGCGGTTTACAATCCTGGCTTTTCGGAGCGCAGCAATTCTCATTTTGGCCCGGAGCGCGGCTGTGTCGTCCCGACCAGCCGCAGCATGCCTCCGGATTTCCCGCCCTTCGGAGACTGTTTAGCCGCTGCGGCTGGTCTTCGACACAGCCGCGTTCCTCAAAATGAGAATTGCTGTTCGGAGCACTGCGACCGTGGGGCCGGTCGCGGTTGGTTGCCTGCGGACCGCGCGCCGTCCCGGCGCGCAGCAGGTGGAAGCGCCAGCCACGCGCGGCGAACCTTGGGCGCGTGTGCTGGGGGGCGGCGGGGCAGATCCCGTTTTCGTGCGCGCGAGCACTTTGCCTGATTTGGTTGCGTCTCGCTCGCGGGAAAGCGGCGGAAGGCGGCCGCACTCCACGACGCTGGCGCGCGGCCCGAGGACCACCGCAAACGCGAAGCGTCTTGGAGTGCGGTGGCTTCAGCACCGCTTTTGCGCGGGCGAAGGTTTTCGTTGGTTTGTGAGCCTGCCGCGCGCATGAAAGCGTCGGTTAACACCCGCACCTTACACGCATCTTGGAGGGCGGATGCGCCACCGTTTTGGCAATCCCAAAGGGATTGTGACCTGAAGCCCAGGGTTGCCGCAAAGCGGCTACCCTGGGTTCTCGTCCAACCAGCCAGCCCAACCGCAACCGCGTTGCGGTTGAAAAATTCGTGGGACGATTACCCAGACATGATTCACAACAGGCCGGGTTGACCTCCTTTGGCCATTTTCAATCCCAGTTTCTGGTAGCTCAATTCCGTCGCGATGCGGCCCTGGGAGGTGCGGTTGAGATAGCCTTCCATGATGAGATACGGCTCATAGACTTCCTCAATGGTGTCCGGCTCCTCACCCACGGCGACGGCGAGCGAGTTCACCCCCACGGGACCGCCGGCGAATTTCAGGATGATGGTCTCCAAAATGCGTTTGTCCATTTCATCCAGACCGTTCTGGTCAATTTCCAACATGGCCAGGGCGCGGTCGGCGATCGTCGCGGTGATTTTGCCGTCGTGTTTCACCTGCGCGTAATCGCGCACGCGGCGCAGCAGGTTGTTGGCGATGCGCGGAGTGCCGCGGCTGCGTCGGGCGATTTCATGGCCGCCGGCGGGTTCAATCTCCACGCCCAGCAAGTTCGCCGAGCGCAACACGATCTTCTCCAAATCCGCGGTGACGTAATAATCCAGCCGCTCGCGCATGCCAAAGCGGGTGAGCAGCGGCGCCGACAGCAGGCCGCTCCGCGTGGTCGCGCCGATGAGCGTGAACCGCGGCAGGTTCAGGCGCACGCTCCGCGCGTTCGGCCCCTGGTCAATGATGATGTCGAGCTTGAAATCTTCCATGGCCGGATAGAGATACTCCTCAATGGTCTTTTGCAGGCGGTGGATTTCGTCAATGAACAGCACGTCGCCTTCTTCCAGATTGGTCAGGAGGCCGGCGAGGTCGGAGGCTTTCTCGATGGTGGGACCGCTGGTGCTCTTGAGGTTGGCGCCCATCGCCTTGGCCAGGATGTTGGCCAGCGTGGTTTTACCCAGGCCGGGCGGGCCGTTCAACAGGATATGGTCCAGCGCCTCGCCGCGCTGCCGGGCGGCGGCCACGGAGATTTCCAGCCGTTCCTTCACCTTGGGCTGGCCGGTGAAATCGGAAAAGAGCGACGGGCGCAGCGTCATTTCCAGCGCCACGTCGGGTTTGTTCAGCGTCGAATCCAGTCGTTCAGGCATCGCGGAAAGCTTGGGGCAGTTCGCCCGCAGCGGCAAGCCGGAATGAGAAATTTTGCGGAGCGTCGGCCTCCGGCACGGCTCGGTGGGGTGGCACGGGTCGGTGGATTGATGGATTGATGGATTGATGGATTGATGGATTGATGGATTGATGGATTGATGGATTGATGGATTGGTGGATTGATGGATTGGTGGATTGATGGATTGATGGATTGGTGGATTGGTGGATTGGAGCGCCGGTTTCCGACCCGGCTCGTTTCAAAGCGGGGATTCGCGCTTGGGCATGGAATGGGGGACAAGCTACAGCTTGAACGCCAACGCGCCGTACCAGAGGCCGGCGCTCCAGTTGCTACCTGCCCCGTCACGCCATTGAGCCGGGGCACACCACCATTATGCCAGTCCCGCAGGGACGAATGACCATAGCCCGCAGTTTCAACTGCGGTTGCCGTGCGCCGAACGACACCAGCCCCGGAGGGGTGGCTGACAATGTTCCAACTTGGAAAAACGATCGCCCCCCCCCCCCGGGCCGGCGCGAGCTTCAGCCGTCCCGCCGGGACGGAAATTCTATTGCGCGCCTTGAACCCGCAGTTGAAACCGCAGGCCATGGTCTCCAGCGCCTCTGGCGTCACCCCACGCTAACCCTTCGTTATCGCTTGCTTCTGTTCCGCCGCCCCTTCCAAGTTCACTGCACCAGCAGGACGCGGTAAAAGCGTTGCTGGTCGGCGCCGTTGCTGTCGGTGGCGCTCAAGGGGGCGGCGGCTCCGGTGAGAACACCGCCCAGATTCAGCCAGTTGGGCGCGATCAGATTGGTCGTGTATTGCACCTGATACCCAACGGCGGGATACGCGTTCACAACATTCCAACTGAAGGTGAAATTGCCGCCGGTCGCGGTCATGGTTTGTGTTTGGAATTTGGGCTGGAGGTTCGCGGCCAGGTATGCCTCTGGCTGGATGGGGGTTAAAAGATAAGAGTGACCGCTGGACCCATAAGCGATGATTTGGCCGGAATCGTTGATGCCGTTGGCTTGGAAAAAATAGAAATTGGCGCCAATGGCGTTGGTGTTGACCAGATTATTCAGGTCAAACATCATCCCTCCACTGTATAGAAATGCGTGTTCCGCTGCATTTCCGGTCGTGGCAGCGTACCCGACGACCTGACCGCTGCTGTTAATGCCAAAAGCGTAACTATAACTGCCGCCAAGGGTGCCCAAGTCCGTCAACGGGCCGCCGCTGTATAAGAAGGCATGAGATGCCGCATTTCCGGTCGTGTCTGCGTAGCCTGCAACCTGGCCGCTGTTGTTAACAACCTGTGCTTCGCCAAAGGTGCCGCCTATCGTGCCCAAATCAAATAGATTTCCTCCATTAAACAAAGCAGGCGCATCGAAATTGCCAAAGGCAGCAAACCCGACGATCTGGCCACTAGCGTTGATGCCATTGGCTACACTGGTCAGGCTGCCGCTTGAGGGGTCCAAATCAGTCATCTGCCCGCCTGAATATAAGAAAGCATGGGTAGAACCGCTTGCGGTGGTGGATTGCCCAACAACTTCACCGCTGTCGTTTATGCCATACGCATAGCTTTGACCATAATCACTGCTGCCCTCTTGCGTGCTCACGCCCAACACGCCTAAATCAGTCATCGTGCCGCCGCTGTACAAAAAAGCATGCACCTGCGCATAACCGTAGTAAGAACCCGGATAGATTACGGCGGTATAAGAGTAACCAACCACCTGGCCGCTGTTGTTGATGCTTTCTCCCCAACTTTCGCTCCCGCCCAGAGTCCCCAAGTTCGTCATTGTGCCGCCGCTATACAGAAAGGCGTGGCCATTCGTGAAAGAATAACCAGTGACCTGACCGCTGTTGTTGATGCCGTACGCGAAGGCATCACCCATGTCCGTAATGGAATATGCCGGCAGAACCAGCGTCAATTTGGCCACGCTGCTGCTGGCGCGTCCGTAGGTGTTCTCAATGATCACGGAATAATTGCCTGTGTCATTGAAGGTGGTGGGGTTCAAGGTCAGCGTGGCTGTGGCGGAACCGAAGACGTTGCCTCCATCCGTCAAGTTGCCTCCGTTTTTTTGCCACTGATAAAGGAACGGCGGTGTGCCAGATACCGAGACGGTGAAAGCGACCGGATTGCCAGGAGGGATGATCACGCTTTGCGGCTGCGCGGTGATGACCGGCGCATTTCCCATGGCGCTGGACGATTGCAACGCGTAGGAACTCCAGAAGCCACTCTCCACCGAGTAGCCGCCGCCGTCCATCGGCCCGCCGGCGTCTTGCTGGCCGAAGGTGCCATTGACGGCGTACCCGCCGCCGGTGCTGGTGCCGCCACCGCCGGCCACCTTGAACCAGTCCACGGTATAGATGGGGAAGGCGACAGTGAACGGGGCGCACAACACCCCGCCGGCCGCATTGCTGACGGCCACCTGATAGGTGCCCACACTGCCCGCCAAAAAGTTGGTGAGCGCGAGCGTGGCGTTGGTGGCCTGGCTTAACGCCGTGCCGTCGAAATACCATTGATAACTCAATGGCTCCGTGCCGGATGCGGACACGGAAAGCACCGTGCTGCCGTCGGCTTCAACCGTGGTGTTGGTGGGTGAAGCAAGGATGTCCGGCAATACGGGCACCACCTCGGCGAATGGACTCCAGAAGCCGCCGTCCACGGCGTAACCCCCGCCCTGCATCTCCGGGCCGGCGTCCGATTGGCCGAACATGCCGCTGACGGTATAGATGCCGCTGGTGCTCGTGCCGCCGCCGCCAGCCACCGTGAACCAGTCCACGGAAAAGGTGAGCAGCGACACCACGAACGGCGCGCTGACCACCCCGCCCGCCGCATTGCTGACGGCCACGTCGTAAGTGCCCGCGCTGGCCGCCGAAAAGTTGGTGAGCGCGAGCGTGGCGTTGGTGCCGTAGCTCAACGGCGCGCCGTTAAAATACCATTGATAGCTGAACGGCGGCGTGCCGGACACGGACACCGACAAGACCGTGCCGTAGCCGGTCACGACATTATTGGTGGCGGCCGGCTCCGTCAGGAACACCGGTCCGACCGGGGCGTAAAAACTCCAGAAGCCGCCCTCGACCGAGTAGCCGCCGCCCTGCATCGGCCCGCCGGCATCCGGCTGGCCGAAGGTGCCCGCGACGGTATAAACGCCGCCCGTGCTGGTGCCGCCGCCGCTGGCCAACGCGAACCAGTCCACGGAATAGGTTTGGGCGGAAGCGGTTGAGAGTTGAGAGTTGAGGATTGAGAGAACGAATAACGCCAGCAGCCAGCGCGTTGTGTGCCTGGCAATCCCAAAGGGATTGTGGCCCAAAGCCCAGGGTTGCGAGGAACGAGCTACCCTGGGTGACCGGAAAACATATTCCCCAACCCCAACGGGGTTGTGGCTGGGATGCCGCCTGCCGCCCGAGTGGCCACAACCCCGTTGGGGTTGGGTGCCAACGGCGACCGTTACCCAGGGCAGCGCCGGGGGCGCAACCCTGGGCTTTGAGACGGAATCCCTTTGGGATTCGGACATGGTGACGATGCCGCTCCTTACAGAGCTTGTTCCGTTTTGGGGATGCCCAGCTACAAAGATGCCAGCCCGGACGGGCTGGAAATCTGCGGCGGAAAGGCTGGATAAACTTTTCATAACAAGTTCCCTCCCGAATCATTTCATGGGGGAGGCTTGCGAAACCAGACCTTCAATACTTGATGATGTAATTCACATACACGTTCTTGGGGCGGGTTTCAGAGCCGCCCACTGCCGTTGTCGGCGGCAAGACGCCATATTGTGCGGCAGGGTCTCCATCTCCAAGATGATAGGCATTGCCGGTAGCGTCCCTGTAGCCGACAGTAGCATTTTGTCCATGGCTGTGTGATGCGAAAATATCCCCTTGATAACTGCCCACGGCATCTCCCGTATTTGATCCGGTATTTGAGGTGGCACGGCTGCCGGTGTCCGCGTCTTGTCCGCGTCCGAAATCCACGCCGCGCAGAAAAACGCCGCGCATGTCGGGCAAATTGAATGTCGTGGAACCATCCCCGGTTCCCCAACTCGTGCCGATGGCGGCAAAAAGAACGGCATAGGCCGTTCGACTTACCGCAGTTCCGTCACAAAGCAAGTATCCGTTCGGCAGATTGTTGGTAGGTCCGGCAAAGGTGATAACGGCACCCGCCGGATTCAATGCCGTGGCCTGCGGCGACACGAGCGAAAGCGCATACGGTGCGGGCGTCAATTGCTGGCGCGGCACCAGCCCGGCAAACGTGTTGGCCCCGGCGGGACTCACAGCCATCTGCACCCAATAGTTCGTGCCGGTAAACACGCCCGCGCCAAAATTCAGCGTGACGGTGAACAAGCCGTTGGTCACGGCCACGGCGCTGTTGGTGATCGGTCCGGCTATCGGATGGCCGCCCACATTGGCGTCAAATATCTGAAACGTCATGTCGTAACTGCCATTGGCCGCATTCGCGCCGGCATTGAGCCGCCCCTGGTAGGTGAACGCCGTGGTGCCTTGAGCGTGGGCGGTTGAGAGTTGAGAGTTGAGGGTTGAGAGCGCCAGCAGGGCCAGCGCGGCGAGCAGATTGTGTTTGGTTTTCATAATGGTTCTGTTGTTTCCCGCATCCTTCGCGTGACATATTGACCGCATCGCCTCCAATCGGCAAGAAGAAAAGGTAATTAACTGCATGAA
>Ga0364873_10687_pt1 | contig 12589 bp, 4 predicted proteins | sample ExccelAu500001D3_2_FD_206928 | JGI IMG/M metagenome (GOLD analysis project Ga0364873, IMG submission 206928) | Enriched cells from Trout Bog Lake Hypolimnion, Wisconsin, USA - BchlTB.Aug07.5000.01.D3 | ecosystem: Environmental > Aquatic > Freshwater > Lake > Hypolimnion/Profundal zone | place: USA... | reverse complement strand
GGGAAGGCAATTGCCCGCCCTTTCCATCGTCCCTCCAGGACGAATTATTTTCATCCACATCACCAGACACTGGCGTGTCTGGCTAATTTCCGCTGTTGCTTCGCGACGACCGGAAGGACTTGGACCTTTGCCATCCGACCTTTGTGTCTTGGTTTCTTGGTTGTTCAACTGCGATTTTCAGGTTTCAGCGAATTTTTAAAAACTGAGCAAGAGCTGCAAGATATACATGTGGCCGAAGGCATCCACCTGCTCCCAAACGCGGCGGACCATCGCTTGGTCGCCGGTGATTTCCGGCAGTTCCTTTAGTTTTTCCTCCCACGGCAGACACCCGCCCGGTTTCGGCCCGGACGGGTGGCGGGGAAAAAAGCCGGCAAGCCGCTGACGATCCGCAACCGACGCTGGCAAACTGCACGGCGGCGTGGCGGCGGGGGGAGCATAGCTGCCAGCGGGATATGCGCCGTACTCGCGGACGACCTGCGTCATAGCCTGCATGTTCTCGATGCTGGTGTCATCCTGCAGGATCGCGCCGGCATCCATGATATAGCCGCCATCGGCGGCGACTTCGCGGATGACCTTCAGGCAAAACTCCCTGACTTCCCCGGCTTTTCCGTAGCTGAGGAGGAGGTTGGGAATGCCGCCGCTGATGGCAAACTTGTCGTGCAACTTTTTATGCACCTCAAAGACATCGTCCCGGTCGCAATGATACACGATGCTGCGATCAGGCAGTTCGCGAAAGGCATCGAAGTGGCGTCCCCATTTGCCCTCGGCATAGAACAGGGTTTGGTGCCCGTGCTTCCAAAACTCCTCGATACAGGGTTTCAAGGTCGGCCACACATGGGAAGCGAACTGGGCGGGATTGATAAACGGCACGCAGCCGCGATGCATCCAGAAACCGATGGGCGCCAATTTTGCCGGATCGGCCGTGGCCAGGCCCACCTGGATCAAGTGCGGCATGAGCGCCTCGCAGGCGGCCAGCACCTTGTCGGGTTGTTCGGCCATGTCCATCGTCAGCCCCACATAGCCGCGCAATTTATCGGCCAGAATATCGAAGGGCGCCTTGAAGATGCCGGCGATGGCCGAAGGCGTTCCGGTTTCGGCGCGCAAACGCGCCACTTGCGGGCCAAAGGCGTGGAAGTAATCCAGCATGGCCATCGCGCTCTTGACCAGCGCCACATGGCTCCGATAAGTGGCCGGCTGGCCGATTTTGCCCACTTCGGTGGATACCCGCGGCAGCCAGACGTTATACAGAAATGCGGTTGGATCCTCGATCAACTCCTCATATTCGTCCGCCTGCATGAACGCCGCTTCCGCCGGCGGTTCGATATAGTTGAAGCCGCTGGTATGCGGTATCCCGATGCCCGGAATGCCGTAATACCGCAAGCCGGCGGCTTGCGCCAGGCCCGTCCAGACATACACCATGTTGGGCACCACGGCATCCCATTGAAAATCCCGCGCCGTTTTGATCGCGGCTTCAAACGCCAGGCGGTAGTCGTGGCAGACGTCCTGACAAGTATAGCCCGCGTATTTGGCGGTAAACTCCGCCACAAAGGGCCGGATGGGAATGCGATCCGGCTTTTCATTGCGCATGGCCGTCACATACCGGATCAGTCTTTCCTGATAAAGTTCCTCCGGGTTCATGGTGGTTCAAGCCACGGAAATTTCCAGGGTTTCTCCGGCGGCCAGCTTCGCCGGCTTGGCCAGTTTGATCAACAGGCGCTGGCCGTCGCGCTGAAGACTGGCACGCACAGTTTTTCGGCCGGGCGAAGCCGGCGACCCGCGCAAGGCTTGGGCGGTTTGTTCGCTGATGAACTGCACCACTGGCGATGGGTCGTCCAGTCCGTGCGGGTGATGGCCGACACCGGCTTTGTGAATGACCGTGATTTTACCGCCGAGGGCCTGGTAACGCGCTTCGACCAACAGCGTGTTTTCCGCGGGCGGCACCACGTCGTCCGCATCACCGACCACGTGGAGCAGCGGAATGTGCGCCTTGGCCAGCGGGGCGAGTTCATCCACCGGGTTCTGCTGGTAAGCCAGCGCTGCGGCCTCGTTGGCGAATCCGTAATCCTTGAGCAATGCCGCCCAATCATTCGGGCTGCCCTTGCCCTTGCCCTTGCCGCCGGGCCAGCTCTTGAAATCGCAGACCGGCGCGTCGCCATAGACGCACACCACCTTGCCGGGATTCCGCGCGGCCCAGTTGTAGGCATACAGTCCGCCGCGGCTGATGCCGATGAGCGCTCCTTTTTTCGCCAAGCCCTGCGCGGTGATGGCTCGATAGAACGCGTCGAAATGTTTTTGCGCCGCCGGGCAGCCGAAGGTGTTGCCGACGACGATGTGCAAATGGAAGAAACCCCGCTCCAAGAGTTGCGGCACGCCGGTGCGCTCGGTAAACGCATCGGGAAACTCCATGCACCACGTCCACGGATTGCCGGCGGCGGGCAGTTCTGGTTCCACGACCCACGCCTGGCAGCCGTCCACCGTGAACCGATGGCGTTTATAGCCGCGCCAGGTGTCCAGCTTCTCGCCAGGCCACGCCAGCGATAATTTTGGTCCCTTGGTTATTTGGACGGAGCTTCCCTCCGCGCTTTCCAGCGCAATCGTCTGCAATTCCAGTTTTCCCCAGCGCACGACAATTTCCGCTTTCAGTTTTCCACTTTCCGCTTTTTGCGAAAAGCTCCCCCATCCTGCCGCGCTGGTGAACGCGCATTTGAAATGTTCCGGCGACAGTTTGGGCGCAAAGCCGATATGGCGGTTGGGGCCGTGATAGGCAAAGCCGCAGGCCGCGAGATAGACCCCGTAGCTGGCCATGCTGCGCGCGTAATGGTCGCCGCACTCGATTTCGTTCCACGGATTGCGGCGCGAGGCATGGTAGCGGTCATGTACCGCGCGTTCGACCGCGAGGCCTTCGAGGGTGAGGCCCTCCCAGAGCATGTGGCCGGCCACCTGGTGTTCGAAGCCATTCATGCACTCATTGAAATAGCCCGCCGCCCATTCCGGGCCTTTGCCCTTGGCCTGCGCGTAATCCCAGTCGCGGCGCGGAAACGAGCACATGAGCAGGCCCGCCTCGCCAGCCATCGCATACCAGCGGCCTTGTTTGTAATGCTCGCGATACGGCCCGACATCGGGCGAGAAATTGTAGCGCCAGAGCGATTTCAGCGCAGCCACGGTTTCTTTGGCCGGCAGCACGCGCGGCAAACCCACTTGGAAGGCCCAACTCTGACCGAAGACCTGGTCAATCTCGCAGCCCGTGCCGGAGTTGATGGCATCCAGATGCTTGGGATCCACCAAGTTGATGAAATAATCGCCGTCGAAGAGCCGCGCCACGAAATTCTGGCGGCCAGTCTCCACCCGGCTCCGGCACTGCGCGGCAAACCCGGCGTCGCCGACGGTATCGGCCATTTCCGCCGCCGCGACCAGCGACGCGAGATACAATCCGCTCAACCACGCCACCGGGCCAAACCAATCGGTGTCGAGGGTGTTGTGCTGGTTGCTTTCAATGAGGCCGTCGTGGTTGGCGTCCTTCGCGAGGAGCCATTGCACGGCCAGTTTGATCTTCGGCCAGGTGCGCTTGAGGAAGTCGGCGTCCGCCGACATTTGATGTTCCCGCAACGCGCGCAGGATGGCGCCGGCCTGGGCGTCAAGGGCGGGAATCTTGTTGAATTCGCCGCGAAAATGGATTGCGCCGTCGGGCATCTGCGCCAGGCCGAAATCAATCTTCTCGCGTGTGGTCCGCTCCAATTCGGGAAACAACCGCGCCGCCGCGTGCGCATAGTGATAGACATGACCGCACGTCCCCGCGCAACAGCCCACGCCTTCCCAGCCGTAAAACCGGCCGTTCGCGAAACGAAAGCAGGTGGACGTGGCAAGGATCGAGGCGTTCAGAAAGGTGCGGTCCAGGAACCAGAACGGCAGCGTGGAATCGTACCAAGTATCGCGCCACAACCGCGTTTCGCGCGCGAGCCGGTCGAAATGGGCCGCGACATATTGCGCGACGGCGTGCGCCGAGGAAAACTTCGTGGCGTAGTAACGTCCGGCCTTATGCAACGCCCCGCCGAGCGAGAGGTTCGGGAAATGCCACGTCACCAGGAACGTCACCGTGGCCGATTCGCCGGGCGCCAGCTTGAGCTTGCGGCCCAATGAGCCGGACAACTTTTCCGCGAAGGGCGCGGTTGCGTCGGAACTAGCCTCCTCCGCCGGTGTGCCCAGTAACGCCAGGCTCAAGGTGCCAAAATCCGGCAGTTCGTTTAGCGTCCCGGCACGGCCCGCGCGGTCGGTTAGGACAATGTTTTCCGCGGAGCAGACCAGGGCGGTCAATCCCCGCTCATGGAGGATGCGGTTGCGCAGGATACCGGGTTCGGTGCGATGGTTCAGACCGACGGCATTTTCCAATTCGCCGGAAAGGGTCGCCTCGACGGGCGCGGCGGAGGGATTGTGCACAGTGAACTGGAGAATCGTCGCCGGCAGGCTGGAGTCGTCGGTGTTGAGCGGGATGAACGGCGAGAAGGCCTCGAGCTTCACCGTCAGCGGCACGGCGGCATCGGCGTAGTTGACGATGCCGATGGGATACTCACCGCGAAAAGTGATGTCCGCAAACCCGTCGCGATCCAGCGGGCGGGTGGCTTCGCCAATTTTAAGCGAGAACCGCTGGGTCAACGGCGAGCTTGGCACGGGCGGTTTGGCATAATGTTCCGCGCCGGTTTTCATTTCCCGGTTGAAGATGTCCCAATGCCAGAGCCGTCCATCGCCGCCCAGGTAAAGCTGCCCCGCGCCGATGCCGCCCACGGGCAGGCCGACATATTTCAGGTCGCTGCCGCGCAGCATTTCCGGCGTGCCGCGCGCAAACAGCGACTTGACCCAATCGGGCGAAAGCTTTTTGTCGGCGGGCACCCAATGCTCGAAATCCTCGCGCGTGAACGGTCCGGCCATCGCCGTATTCCACGGGCTTAAGCTCAGGGCGGCTAGGCCCAGGCTGAATTTCTTGAGGAAATCGCGCCGCTCAAAATCAGGGACGCGGGAGTTGGCGTTCATTGGGGTGGACATAAAAGTTGTGTGCCTGCGAGCATGTACCAGTTGGCGCTGAATCGCAATCCAAAGCTGAAGCCATGCGGATAACCGCAGAGTCGCAAAGCACGCTGAGAAATGCCGGGCAGGCGGGGTTAAACCCGAATTCCGAGATTGAATTACCACAAAAGAACACAGCGCGGCTGATGCCGCATCCAAAACAACAAAGCGAGGATGAGGATGAGGATGAGGATGAGAAGGAAGAATTTGCGCAGGCTGCAGAGACTTTGCTGGATAGTAGTACAAAGAACACAAAGGAAGGGGCGGAAAGAATATTTCAGCGGATAATTACCTGCCTCGTTTTGGCCTTCAGAATCAGCGCGTCTGGCTTTATGTTCTTTGTACCACAATCCATCAAGTTGTTCGCCGCTTGCGCTAATCTTTTCGTCCTCGTCCTCGTCCTCGAATTTTCCGATTTTCGATTGCGAGGATGAGGACGATTTGGTTGCGGCCTCAGCCGCGCTGTGTTCTATCGCGGCCAACTTCGGTTTTCCGGTGAAAGCGTTGGTTGGTTCACAAACAAAACCAAGGCAACGCCGTGATTTTGTCGTGCAATTGCAGCGGTCGCGGGCAGCGGCAAATCACATAGCCATGCTCTGCCGCCGGCTGGTTTTCCGCCAGGAAAGGCAGCAGATGCCGCGCATCATGCAGCGTCGGATTTTCCGTCCACTTGACTTCCACCGGGGTCAGGCGGCCGCCGTGCTCGACAATGAAATCCACTTCCGCGCCATCGCGCGAGCGTTGATGATACAGTTTCCCGGCGCCGAGATATTGCAGCCGCTGCCACAACTCGATCCCCACCCACTGTTCAAAAAGGGGGCCGGGATTCGCCTGCACCGTGTCCAGGGAGGGATTCAATCCCGCCGCCGCATGTCGCACGCCCATGTCGAAGAGCAAAAACTTGGACGTCGAGAGCAGATTCTTGCGCGGGCTGCGGGAAAAGGCCGCCACGCGGATGCCCACAAACATATCCTCCAGCAACTGATAGTAGCTCTTCACCGTGGGTTGCGCGATCCCCGCTTCCTGCGAGATGTTTGAGTAATTCAGAATTTGTCCCGACTCGACGGCCGCCAGTTGGAGGAAGCGCACGAACGCGCCCCAATCCTTCACCAGCGCCTCGCGGCGGATTTCCTCTTCCAGATGCACAAACGCGTACGCTTTCAACAACCCCGGCCGATCCTGCGGTTCTGCGGTCACAATGCCCGGCAGCGCGCCATACGCCAACCGTGTGGGCAGATCCCACGCGGGAAAGGGATGCTTCGCCGGCCGGCCATCACGCCAGGGAAAAGGCAGCGGCGAAGCGGCGGGCGACAGGTTTCCCGTTTTGGCCGGATGTTCCGCCAGCGTCAGCGGATACAGGTGATGCACTAGGCTGCGGCCCGGCAGGAGGTTGGCGCCGGTCAGCCGCAGTTTTCTCGCCGAGCTTCCGCACAGCACAAATCGCCAGCGCGTCTTATCCGCATCGTAAAGCGCTTGCACGGCGTCGAAGATCGAGGGCACGGCCTGCGCCTCGTCCACAAACACGAATTGCCCCGCCTGGCCGGCCGGCAGGGCGCGACAAGCCTGCGCAAATTCGCCCGGGTTGGCCAGATGCCGGGAACGTTCCTGCGGATCGGCCAGATTGAAGCGCAGCGCCTGCTCTGGAATCAGTCCATTGAGCAAAGTGGATTTGCCCGTCTGCCGCGCCCCGAAGAGCAGTTGGACGTAGGGCCGGCTCAACTTCGCCCGCATTTCACTGGCATACCATCGGTCAAACATGCTATTAATGTATATCGCCTTTTTATAACGTCAACTTTGGATTTATCGCCGTAACGGATTCGCCGGGCAGATCCAACCCGCGGGCCGGACGCCGGTCACGAGCGACCGGTAGAAATATCCGGGCTTGAATCCCAAAGGGATTCCATCATGCAGCCCAGGGTTGCGGCGACTTGTCACGCCGTAGTGCAACGCAGGCGGGAGGAGCTACCCCAACGGGGTTGCGTCTTCCCGGCGATTTCCAGCCAATTTGAATTTCCGAAAGGCATTGGGGCTAAGGCGCGAACGGCGGCAGGAGTTCGGTTAATTACATCCATTATAAAACATCATTTATAGTGCTAAAAACATGTTTGACTTCAAATAAGCCGCGGCATTTAATTGGCTCTGGAAACACCCTATGAAACAAAAACTGTTTTCCTTGTGCCTGGCGGCCCTCTGCCTGGTGCTGCCGGTCCTCCGCGTCGGTGCGGCGGTGTATTACGTGAACGCCAGCAATGCGGCGCCGGTGGCGCCATTCACCAATTGGGTCACGGCGGCGACCAATATTCAGGATGCGATCAATCTCACCAGCGGCGGGGATACGGTGCTGGTGACCAACGGAGTGTATGCCGGCGGCGGCCTGGTCATGGTGGGGAATTTGACCAATCGGGTCGCCTTGACGAATGCGATTACGGTGCAAAGCGTCAACGGACCGTGGGTGACGACCATTCTGGGAGCCGGGGCGACGAACGGCACGGCGGCAGTGCGGTGCGCCTGGCTGACCAACGGCGCGGCGCTCATCGGTTTCACCTTGCAAGGCGGCGCCACCCAGACCAGCGGTGACACCACCAGTTTGGAAAGCGGCGGCGGGGCATGGTGCGCGTCGTCCAATGCCTTGGTTGCCAATTGTGTGATTAATTCGAATACGGCGGACTTCTACGGCGGTGCAATCTATCGAGGAACCGTCAAGAACAGCCTGATCAGCAGTAACGGATGCATGTATAGTTCTGGCGGAGCGGTCTATCAAGCGGTGTTGAACAACTGCACCATTGTCAGCAATACCATCTACGGCGTGGTGAATTGCATGGCCATGACCAACTGCATTATCTACTTCAACGGCCTGAATGGCTCCCAAAATTGCAGTGTCAGCGGAAACGCTTTTTCCCATTGTTGCACCACCCCGGGATTGTCCGGCACCGCGAATTTTACCAGCGCGCCGCAGTTAATGGCCGATGGCGCGCATCTGGCTGCCAACTCGCCTTGCATTGGCGCCGGCCTCAGCCTCATCACGGGCACTGACATTTTTGGCAATGCCTGGTCCAACCCGCCTGCTGTCGGTTGCGCCGAATGGTATCCGGCCCCCGTTCCCATCTCGCCACCCACCACCCAGTTCCAGGCCGCTGGCGCGGTGGCCGTGGGTGTCAATGTTGCCGGACAGCCACCGTTTGCCTGTTGGTGGACCCTGAACGGTGTGCCACTGCAAAACAATGGCCACTACAGTGCTGCCAATACCACCGCCTTGCTGATCAGCAGCATGAGTTTGAGCGATGCGGGAGGCTATCAAGTGGTGGTGAGCAACGCATTCGGCATGGCCACCAGCGTCGTGTCCCAAGTCACTATCCACTGCGTCGCCAGCGGGGGAATGGCAGTGCCGCCTTATACGAATTGGAGCACCGCGGCAACCAATATTCAAGATGCCATCAATGTGGCGCAGGCGGGGGACATCGTCCTGGTCACCAATGGGGTCTATGCCTTTGGCGGGTTGGCGATGGAGGGAAATCTCACCAACCGGGTGGCCTTGACTCAAGCCATCATGGTCCAAAGTGTCAATGGTCCGTGGGCAACCACAATTTTTGGCGCGGGCGCAACGAATGGGAACGGAGCGGTGCGCTGTGCGTGGTTGACCAATGGCGCGGTGCTGGCGGGGTTTGCGCTGACGGGCGGCGCCACCAGAACCTGCTGCGACACTTATGGCTTGGAAAGCGGCGGGGGCGTGTGGTGCAGCTCGACCAACGCGATGGTGGCCGATTGCCTGATCTATTCCAATACTGCCTACGAGTATGGCGGCGGCGCTTATCAGGGAACCCTGGCAAATTGCGGCATCAACGCAAATAACGCGCAATGGGGCGGCGGGGCCTATTCCGCCTATCTGCTCAATTGTACGGTGACGGCCAACTCTGCGACCGTCACTACCGGAGGCGCCTATTCTGGTGGTTGCACCAACTGCATCCTCTATAACAACACCGGTGGCAATTACAGCGGCGCGGGCCTGTCTTATTGCTGCACGTACCCGCTGCCTAGCCGCGGCGTGGGCAATTTTACCAACGCGCCGCAATTATTTGTGGACAATGTGCATCTCCTCACCAATTCGCCGTGCATCGGAGCGGGCATCAATTGGGGGTTCAGCACGGACATCAATGGCTGGCCTTGGTACAATCCGCCATCCCTTGGCTGTAGTGAAACGTCCGCGTTTCCAATCGTCGCCCAACCGGTGCTGCAACACACGAACAACCCAGCGGGATTTTTTATCACTGCCCCGTTTTTAGGCGCTGGCCCGATGAGTTTGTGGTGGTTGCAAAATGGCATACCGTTACAGAACAATGGGATTTTCTCCTCGACGCAAACCGCCGTTTTGGGGGCAGCCGGAATTGGTTACGCTGCCGCCGGTAATTATCAATTGGTGGTCAGTAACGCTTTCGGGGTTGTGACCAGCGCGGTGGTCACCTTGGTTATTCATTGTGTGAACGTCACCGGCGCCAATCCGGTCGCGCCTTATTTGAATTGGGGCACCGCGGCGACGAATATTCAAGATGCCGTCGCAGCTTCCGCCGCGAAGGATGTGGTCTTGGTGACCAACGGCCTCTATGCCAGTGGCGGCAAATCCATGGACGGGGTGATCACCAATCGCGTTTCCTTGGACAAGGTAATTCTTCTGCAAAGCGTCAACGGCGCGAAGGTGACAACCATTCAGGGCGCATGGGATCCCACTGCCACCAACGGACCCGGTGCCGTGCGCTGTGCTTGGATGACGAACAATGCGATATTGTGCGGTTTTACGCTTTGCGATGGCGCGACGCGCGCTGCAGCCACGGCGAATTCCTTGAACGGCGGTGGAGTTTTCGGCACTTCCACCAGCGCAACGGTTTGCAATAGTGTCATTGCCACAAATTTCGCGTACTATAGTGGCGGTGGAGCTTATTTGGCAACCCTGGTTAATTGCACGGTCATGTGGAATCATGCCGTGGGTTCGGGAAAACCCGGGATGGGCGCCGCCGGCGCGGGGTCGGGAGGCGGCGCGGAAAGTTGTAATTTAACGAACTGCATGGTGAGTTATAATTTTGCGGATCAGAGCAGCGGTGGGGGGGCGGACTATTGCAATCTCCAAAATTGCGCACTGGTCGGGAATTCCAGTTATCTTTCCGGCGGTGCAGCCAATCAGGGTTCCTTGGTGAACTGCACGGTTTCGGCCAACACCTCGTCGGGCTACAGTTCTGGCTACGGCGCGGCGGTTTATGGTGCCACCCTCTATAATTGCATCGTGTCTGGCAACTTTTCCCGAACCTCTTATCCCAATACCAATTATGGGAGTTGCGGCCTCGCCTACTGTTGCGCTGATCCTTTGCCGGCGGGAACCGGGAACCTGGATGTCAATCCACAACTGCTCGCGGACGGAATTCATCTCGCCGCAACCTCGCCTTGCCTCGGGGCGGGCACTGCCAGCGTGGTGTACGGCACGGACATTGACGGCCAGCCTTGGAACAGCCCGCCATCCATCGGCTGTGACGAATGGTGGCCGGCGCCGGTTGTCGCGATTCAACCTAATTTTCAAGTGAATTCAATTACGCGTAGTTTGAATTGCAATGTGGTCGTGGCGGGCCAAACGCCGCTTGCTTATTTCTGGAGCAAAAACGGCGTGCCAATCCAAGATGACGGACATTTCAGCAACTCCAGCACCGCCAGCCTGCTCGTGAATAATTTTGCTCTTGGTGACGGCGGGTCTTATCAGGTGGTGGTGACGAATTCCTCCGGTGCGGTCACGAGTTCTGTGGCCCAGATGGGGATTCATGCCGTGAATGCGGCCGGAACCAACCCCGTCGCTCCGTTTTCATCCTGGGCCACCGCCGCCACCAGTATTCAAGACGCCATCAACAGCGCTGCCGCGGGTGACATTGTGTTGGTGACCAATGGCCTTTATGCCACCGGCGGCCTGGCCGTGACCGGCAATTTGACCAACCGCATGGCCGTAAACCAGCCCCTCACCGTCATGAGCGTGAATGGATATGCGGCAACCATCATTCAGGGCGCCTGGGATCCAATCACCACCAATGGTCCAGGCGCGGTACGCTGCGCGTTTCTTGCGGACGGCGCGGTGTTGAACGGCTTCACGCTGCGAAATGGCGCCACGCGCGCCAACAGTCATGGCTCCGGTGGCGAGCCGCTGGAAAGCGGCGGCGGGATCTTTTGCAACTCCAATCGGGGGATTGTTTACAATTGCGTGCTAAGCAATAACTCCGCGATTTATGGCGGTGGCATTACGTACGGTTTATTGAACAACTCGTTGGTTTATGGCAATCAGGCAACTTATGGCGGTGGCGCTTATGATGCAGGCCTGAACAATTGTACCGTGGTGAATAATTATGCGATCCTCGAAGGTGGCGGAACTTATTCGACAGGCGGCAAAAACAACATTATAGAGGGTGTTCCGAAAGTAATTTTGTCATTTTGCAATTTATTGAGGAAAACCGCGTTTTTCGGCGCAGGACTACTTTTCGTCGTCTAAATCCAGTTCCGTCTGGTGCGGCATCAATGACGCCAGCAAGTGCGTCTCCGTCGGCAGGTCCAACCACGCCATCGTGCGCAACAGCACCGCGCTGTCGGCCCACAAACTCATTTGCCACGTCAGCCGCAGGCTGTTGAAGAACATCTGTCCCAGCCCCAGTTGGTTTTTCTCGAAGGACTGCGCCGGTTCGATCCACGGACGGACTTGTTGCAACAGGCGCCGGGCTGGTCGGCTGGCCAGCGGCAGCAAACCAAACAAAGTTTCGTGCGCTGCGACTGAATACCCGAAGTGTCGCGGACAGGCGTCGGCTTGCCAGCACTGGGCACAGAGATCTTCTTCGCTGGCCACGCGAAACCATTGTTGCCCCGTTTGTGGTTCGTGCTCCCACCATTCCAATCGCGCCCCGTGCGGACATTCGACCCGCTCGGCAGAGACGTAAGGCGGCAAGAGTTTCATGTCGGCACGCAGTTTGGTCACCACTGCCGTCCCCCATTGTTCGCGAGCGGCCTGCTTGCTTGCGGCCGCCAGATAGCCCATATCGGCCACGAGCAACCCCGGCCACCAACCCAGATGTCGCGCACACCAGCGCAGGCTGGGCAGCAGCAATCCGCCCTCGGCCACGTTGGCCGGTGCCAGCCAACTGACCAGCGGCACCAGCGTCACCGAGGGATGCGCCGTGGGCAGCCATAAACGCAGTGTGTGCTTCTTGTAACCCACGAACCAGCGGCTCTGGCCAGTTTTGAGCGTGCGGCCGCCTAACGCCGCGTGCGCGGCGGTATAAACCCCAGTGTTTTTTTTTGAAGCCGTTGCAAGCTGCCGGCAAATCCGTCGCGTCCATCAGCGCGACCGCGTGCGGTTGCAGACCTTGGCGACGCAGCAATCGCTCCAGTAAATGTTGATTGATCCGGCGCAATCCACTGACACCAACCTGTTGCCGAAACTCGTGCAGCATGCGTACGCCGGGCCAATGCCGCCGCAATCGGCAGAACCGGCGCCAAGCGGCTTGTTCGGGCAGTT
>Ga0364873_10317_pt4 | contig 12735 bp, 12 predicted proteins | sample ExccelAu500001D3_2_FD_206928 | JGI IMG/M metagenome (GOLD analysis project Ga0364873, IMG submission 206928) | Enriched cells from Trout Bog Lake Hypolimnion, Wisconsin, USA - BchlTB.Aug07.5000.01.D3 | ecosystem: Environmental > Aquatic > Freshwater > Lake > Hypolimnion/Profundal zone | place... | reverse complement strand
CGTCCGGTGCTTCTGTTCTCGGGTGGAAAGGACTCCATCGTGCTGGCGCACCTTGCTCGAAAAGCATTCGCACCGGGCCCATTGCCGTTTCCGCTTTTGCACATCGATACTGGGCACAACTTCGAGGAGACCCTCGAGTTCCGCGATCGGCTCGTCACCGAGATTGGAGCGACGTTGATCGTCCGGTACGTGCAAGACTCCATCGATCGGGGGCGAGTGGTCGAGGAGGTCGGTCCCTATTCCAGCCGGAACGGCCTTCAGACGGTAACCCTTCTGGATGCCATCGCCGAACTCAAAGCGGACGCAGCGTTAGGTGGCGCCCGGCGAGACGAAGAGAAGGCGCGAGCGAAGGAACGGGTGTTCTCGCATCGCGACGTGTTCGGCCAATGGGACCCTAAAAACCAACGACCGGAGCTTTGGCACATCTACAACGGCATGAAGTCGCCCGGTGAGCACTTCCGCGTCTTCCCTCTCAGTAACTGGACCGAACTGGATATCTGGCAGTACATCGTCGCCGAAGGTCTCGCGATCCCGTCGCTCTACTTCAGCCACGTTCGCGATGTCGTCCAGCGCCAAGAGGTCCTGCTGGCGTGGTCTGAGCACTTGACTCCTCTTCCGGAGGAAACGCCCTCGCCCAGACGCGTCCGGTTCCGAACGGTAGGCGATTCGACATGCACCGGCGCGATCGAATCGAATGCATCGAGCCTTGGCGAGATCCTCGCCGAAGTCATCTCCGCCCGGGTTACCGAGCGAAGCGGGAGAGCGGACGACCGCCGTTCGGACGCCGCGATGGAAGACCGAAAGCGACAGGGGTATTTCTAATGGCGAACTCAAACATCCTTCGATTCGCGACGGCAGGCAGCGTCGACGACGGCAAAAGCAGCCTCATCGGACGGCTGCTTTACGATTCGAAATCGATTCTCGAAGACCAGATGTTGGCGATCGAACAGGCGAGCCGTCAACGCGGCGGCGGCGGTCTCGAGTTGGCATTGCTGACCGACGGCTTACGCGCAGAGCGTGAGCAGAACATCACCATCGATGTTGCCTACCGCTACTTTGCCACCGCAAAGCGGAAGTTCATCATCGCCGACACCCCCGGGCACCTTCAATACACCCGAAACATGGTTACAGGCGCATCGACCGCCGACCTTTCCGTCATCTTGATCGACGCTCGTAAGGGCGTTCTCGACCAGAGCAAACGGCACGCGGCGATCTCGGCACTCCTTGGGATTCGGCACCTTGTCGTCGCGGTCAACAAGATGGATCTGGTTCTGTTCCGCGAGACAGCGTTCTGCGAGATCGTTCGCGAATTCGGCGGATTCGTCAAGAAGCTCGGGGTTCCGAACGTGACGTTCATCCCCATTTCGGCACTGTTTGGAGATAACGTGGTGGATCGATCCGTCAGTACGCCTTGGTACGACGGGCCGACCCTCCTTGAGTTCTTGGAACAGGTCGACGCCTCCCGCCCGCAATCGGAGAATCTTCGGTTGCCGGTGCAGTATGTTGTTCGCTCCCATCAAGACTATCGCGGGTTTGCAGGACGACTTGAAAGTGGAACCGTTCAAGTTGGAGACACCGTGCAAGTCGCATCTTCCGGACTTCAGGCAATCGTACAAACGATCCACGTTTCCGGTGTCGAATCTCGGGAAGCGTCGTCAGGACAGGCGGTAACGATCTCGCTGGATCGCGAAATCGACGTCAGTCGAGGTGACCTTTTCCACTTCCCGAACGAGTCGCCATTGCAGGGCAACCGAGTCGAGGCGGTGCTCTGCTGGATGTACGAGCAGCCGCTCGAAGTCGGCAAACGTTACGTCGTGCTGCACGGTACTCGCAGGGTCCCCGCCGTCGTTGAGCGGATCGTTCACCGGGTGGATATCGACACTCTCTCCGAAGTCGACGCTTCAAGTTTGAAGCTCAACGAGATCGGCCGCGTCGTCCTTCGTACGTCCAGTCCGTTGGCGTTCGATCGGTACGCCGAGGCGCCGGGAACCGGCAGCTTTGTGCTGGTCGACATCGCCTCCCACGCGACCGTCGCCGGTGGAATGCTGCAGGGTCTGGCCGCCCCATCTACAGATGAATTAACGGCTGTGGGCAGATCTTTTTGGTTAGCCGGGTTTGAGCAAGAAGCAACCCAGATCGCCGACGACCTTCGTCGCAACGGCCACCCAGTCGTCCTCGTCCCGTCCACCGATAAAGCGTCCCGCGAGGAGTTGGCGCATTGGATCCCACGGCTTACCAGCCAAGGGATCAACGTGGTCGTGTCATCCCCTGGCCCCGCACTCCCCGGATCGATCCCACTCTATCGCGACACTCACCCTCAACCCGCATCCGTCCTCGCCGCGATCCTCGCCATGCTGAGCTAGCCTCGACATGATGATCACCTCCGATACTTCCGGGCTCCCTAAGGTTTCTAGCCAGCCCGGGTTCCGTGGAGCGTCATTGTTTGAGTCCGATGTTTCGTGCGGCCGAGTTTAGACGCGACGCCCGGGCGTGCGAGATTTAATTCGAAGATTCCGACTTGTCGAAAACGAAGTGAGGGGAATGAGATCGGGAGAGACCTTTAGTATCCAGGAAGGAAAGAGCCCCTGCGGAAGGCGCCCTTTACACGTATGCATCGGAGGCGAAAGTCCGGATGGAGCGCCAGGATGACTACCGCCCAGTAGACACGTCCTGCATGATGAAATCCACCTTCAAAAGCGGGTTCTGCGATCCCCACCCGGAATCGAGTGGTGTCTGCCGCGATCCGGTGGCCGTCCGGAGTCGACCACCGGCTATGCTATTCGACACCCTACGGGGCCGAGGAGACTAATGTACGAGCGTTGCAACGCGACCTCCCGCTCGTTTCTTTCATCGGCCGGCATGCCGGGGTTTGTGCCGACAGCAAAAAATAACGAGTAGCGCGTTGATGAGGACCGAACAGCCGTACAGCGGACGCCTCACGTCGAGAAGCGCCAGCGCTACAGCGAGATGTTCGGCCGACCCGGACCACTTCAGTTGATATGTTAGCGGATACAGAATCACGAACAGGACGGCGCCGACCACGAACGGAACGATCCAGCGCTTTGTGAAGATCGCATTCGCGCCAAGCAGGACGCAGATCGCAACTGAAACGACCATGTCTGAACCAATTGGTCGAAAGGCAAACCCGGCTGCACCGTCGTGCCATCTCCAAAAGTTGATTGCGACAGGCAAGAACGCAGCATTTGCGATCGCCAACGATATGGCTGTACAGCCTCCGGCGACTAGCGTCGCAGCGATTTCCGGCGGGAAAACTAACCGTTCATCTTTCGTGGAAACCAACGTTCACTACCACCTATCATTGTACGACGGTCCGGCCAACCGGTCTAAACTAGCTGGGATCATGGTCGGCAGGATCCAGGAGTTTTCGGCGGAAGGGTATCGCTCGATTCACCGGATCGACGTCCGATTCGACGACGTCAACCTCATTACGGGCCCAAACGGCTGTGGCAAGAGCAACCTCTTCAATTCTTTTCGCCTGATTCGGGCCGCGACAGAAGGTCGTCTTAGCCATGCGATTGCGCTTGAGGGCGGCTTCAACTCGATCCTGTGGGCAGGCCCTCATCAGGATGGCCCGGTGAGGATGAGCATTTCGCTTGTCGCCGACCCGTTTGAGTACAAATTGGTCCTCGGCTTGCGCCCTGCCAACGAACAACCGCTCTTTCCGCTCGATCCGCAAATCAAGTCCGAGATTGTGAAGCTTGGCGGAAAAGTGATGGTTGATCGGAAGAGTTCGGTCGCACATCTGTCATCGGCCCAAGGCCGGAAGCAGCTTCGGGTCGATCTTGTCGACTCCGAATCGATCTTCGCGCAGATCGGCGACCCCGAGGAGTTCCACTATCTTTATAGCCTCAAGGAACTGGTTGCCCGATGGGCTTTCTACCATGAGTTCCGAACCGACGCCGATTCTCCGTTGCGCCGACCGAATCTGGCGACGTTCGCACCGCGGCTCGATGACGATGGATCGAATGTGGGCACGATGCTCTACATCATCCAGCAGCGGGGGGAGATCGAAAGGCTTTCGGAGATTCTTGCGACCGCCTTTCCAGGAACGAGATTCAGAGCCGACGGTGGAAACTTCTGGATGGAGGTCGATGGGATTCGACGGAGAATCGAGCCGCGCGAATTTTCGGACGGAACCTTGAAGTTCCTTTGTCTCGCCGCTATCTGTTTTGGAACTCACCCGCCTCCCTTGATCGCCCTTAATGAACCGGAGACCAGCCTCAATCCAGCCCTTTTCGAGCCGCTGGCCGATCTGATTACAAACGCGGCGACATCCAGCCAACTATGGATCACCACGCACTCTGAGGCTCTGAGCAAAGCACTTGTGGACCGGCTAGCCTGCAAACCGATCCGCCTCGATAAAGTCGACGGCGAAACTGTCCGGGCCGGCCGGTCTCCGCGTAATTACTACTCAGTGGAGGAGTAGCTCAGGTTGGAAATGAACGACGCGCTTGGGGCGTTAGCCGCCTCCACGGTGTCGCCCACCACCGCCACCAGACGCTCGGCCGCCGCCGCCAAAGCCTCCTCTTGTCGGGCCTGAACTGCGACCTCCGCCGCCAAAGGAGCCTCCACTCGTTCGTGTGTGCGAAGGCATACTGAAGCCTCCACCGCCTGACCGAGGTCGCGAACTAAAGCCGGAGCTTCCGCTATGGATGCCGCTTGCCCGAGCGCCCACGCTACCCGAGAAACTGCCACCTCGCCCCCTCGATGACGACGAAACGGAACTGTGTGCGTAGCCCCCACCCGAACGACTTCCGTTGCTGCTTCGTGCAAAGCTGCCTCCTCCGGTCCTGGTCCTACCTGCATTTGAGGAGCGCGCATAGCTTCCGCCCGCACGATTTCCGCTATTGGTCCGAGCAAAGCTACTTCCACTCGTCCTTGCTCCTCCACGAACCGCGGAGTGAGCGTAGCTCCCGCCGGGACGGGCCGTGCCCTAGCTGCGAGAGAAACTTCCCCCATTCGGCCTGACGCCGTTTGAAGTGCTTCGTGTAAAGCCTGCTCGGTTGGGCGCGACCGTTCCACGGCTAGCGGCAAACGACGAGCGAGATCCTGCTCGAATGCCGGCCGAGAACCCGGCAGACCGCGCAGACCGGATCGCTGCGGCGCCGGCAAGATGCCCGGCACGGGCTGCCATCACCGCTCGGCTATCGGCCCGACTTGCGATATATCCGCCTCGGAACGGATCGCGTGCGAAGTAGCCGGGGCCGCGATGGTAGAACCCGCCCAAGCCCGAGTTGTAGTAGAACGCGCCAGGGCCGCCATAGAAACCGCCGATCCCAATTCCAATTCCGATATTTATGGAAAGACCGGCACAAACGACAGGCCCGCCGAAACCGTAGAAGCCCACGAACGCCGGGCAGCCGAATCCGACCCAACCGCCATACCAGCCGTTGTATGCGCTAACGAACAGCCCGGGGGTGTAAACGACCCCGTAGTTCCAGCCGTATGGGTTTGGGCCCTCGTACACATATCCAGGCCACGGGGCATAGGCGACATAGTCGTCATCCACGATGACGCCGCCACGCTCGTGATAGTCGACTCCCAAAACCTGGTACGGGCCGTCGACTTTGATGCCGAAGCCACGGTGTCTGTCTCGCTCCCAATCCGCGCGGGGATACAGTTCGCCGAGCCGTCGCTCCCGTTCTTCAGCCAAGTCGTGAAGGGCTGAATTCAGTTGGGACGACTCTGCATCTGGGTCGGCGCCATGTGAAATTTGATATTGGTAGTGAGCATTGTCTGCCGACACTTCGTCCGCGTAATCCTCTTCGATTTGCTTTCGCTCGGTCGCGTGTAAGTACTTGTCGGTCCCTATCCGGTAAACGTGACGAACCCCAACCAGATAATAGACACGCTCCGCACTCGCAGTTGCAGATATGGCGACACCTGCCAAAACTGCCACCGCTGAAGTTATCATCCTAGAAATCAATCGCATTTTCGTCTGAACCTCCGTGAGGGGATATTTTTGCCCCTTACGACTTCAGGCCCGGTCGAAATGTTTCATGTATGCGAAGGGACGCAAAAAGGTCCCGTTTGTGTTCTGCGTTCGTCGATGGTTTGAAGTGGGCGGCGGCAACCGATAGCCGGGCAAAAGCGGCCAGCCTTGCCTAATGGCCTTTCTTTCGTTCGCAATCCAGCCACCGCGATCAAAGGATCACCTTCTTGGCGCATATCCTTCGAAGGTAGGTAAAGGGTCGCTTCCCGCTTGGGCCGTTCTCCATTCCGTCCTTAGAGGTTTGATTAACGCTCGCACGCCCGGGCGTCGCGTCTAAACTCGCCCGCAAGAACCATCGGGCTCAAACAAAGACGCTCCACTGAGCCCGGGCTAGCTTGCTACAAACCTCAGGGACTCCAGGAGAACTGGGAGGATATTTCTTTTCCGGAAACACGCTTCGCCTCGCTCGCGCAAGGGGACTGCCGGTCAGCTTTCTGGATAACGGGAGATCGGGCATTGGCAAGCCAAAACTTAACGGCCACGTTCACTTGATCTGGAACGGTAGGATTAGGCATGTTCCTCGGGTGCGCATGGGCTACGATCGCGATATCCCAACAGATGGTGATCGAGACGGTCCGTAATATGTCCTATGCGAAGAGCGACCACCGCGTGCCTTTGCGTCGCATTCAGGGAACGACCGCGGTTTTCTTTCAGAGCAAGTTGAGTTGCGACGTCGACGGTTCGCCGAACGCCTATCATCCGCTCGACGACCGGCTTTCTCTCGACGTTATCGAGTCGGCGGGAGGCAAGCGAACTGGGGACCGACCCGACGGCGCCTTATTAGTCCAGCCCTCACCGGAAATTGTCGTCTGGGTTGGCGGCAAGCCGTACATTCAGCCCGATGGCGAATTCAAGGGGTTCTACGTCTCCGAGACAACCATGCAAAACCCCACGATGTCGCCGATCGACCCGACGCGGTATCTCGATGCGCGACATACCCAGTACATCGTATTGCCGGGGGGAATGGCGCCGGAGGCGAAGGTCGGAGACCTCGCCATCGTCTTCGACCCGTTCGCCAAGACGTTTGCCGCCGCCGTCTATGGGGACATCGGGCCGACGAGCGAATCGGGCGAAGCCGCGCTGGCCACACTCCAGCGGTTGGGCATGTCGGCGACTGACGGAAAGTCCTCGCCGGGGCAACTTCGAGACGATCTGTTCTTCCTTGTCTTTCCCAACACCGCCTCGCGTCTCGAACAGGCTGAGCCGTGGCCCCATCGTCAGAGCACAATCGATACGCTCGCCGCCGACGAACTCGCCAAATGGGGCGGCGTCGATCGGATCGAGGCGATCCTTAAGCAGGATCCGCATGGCGGATCGATTGCCGATTCCGGCGCGGATAGCTCGATTTACGATGAGTTGGCCGCACTCAGAAAGGATGGACTCGTGCGGACCTTCGAGTTTGCGTTGCCCGTCCGCTGCGTGGGAAGTTCGCCCGGCCGTTTGCCGTGTGCACCCGAAATCGTTGAAGCCGCTAAAGCTGGCGTCCTCGCGGTCGCACAGATCATTGAATCCGTCGAACTATCGAAAGCCCCCGCATCTAGCCTAAAAGGAATGGGCGCGCACTTGCGACGTGTCAGCGAGATTTACCGCCGATTCCCCGTTGCGACCTCCGACGTACTCGAAGGCGTCCTTAGAGAGACTGCACGCTGCGCGGCATTCGAGGCACGGATTTCGAATCTCCAACAACGAATAGCCCTTAATCGCAGCAAAATTGTTCACTTTTTTAAGATCGTGTCTACTAGTTCGTCTACAAAACCGTGATAGGATGATCTCATGAACGCCGTTCCGACTTGCCTATTGACCGAATACGCTCAGCCCATTACGGAGACAGAAGAAGCCCGGGTTCAGGCCCATTCTGCTCAGTTCCGAGCGGTCCATCGGGAGTGGTCGGCGAAGATTCGCGGCTGCAAGGAAGTCGGAATCCTGTCAGTCAAAGCCAACCTGATGTATGGAATGGATTGGGGTTCGGAGGTCGCCTATGCCGATGGAGATTCCGACAACCTCGCCCTATTCCGAGCTTGGGGCATGACGCTCAACGATATTTGCGCCATAGAAGAGACGCTAGCCACCATCGACGCGAGGCGAGCTTACCTTGCCCTGGCGACCGAACGTCGGCTCGATTCCGGCCTCAGCCACTTCACTCTTTTTACCGTCGACCACAACACCGGCGACCAAGCCCTCGTCTTCCACCGCAGCGACTGCATGGTCGAAGGGTTCTTCGCAGGCGCTTCGACGGGCTTTAGACGAGAGTCACTAAGATAAGGCCGAGGCACTGCCCCCTATCCTTCTCAGCATGATGGATCGAAGTCAGGCCGACTTCTTCGACGGGACCGGTCAATTCAAACGACTGAGCATGACTCTTCCGGCGCTGATACTGGCCGACGAAGGGTCAAATGGTGAAATACCTGCTGCTAACAACCGGAGTTTACGAACTTGAATGTTTTAGCTTCGTTAGGAAGATAACTCAGTGCGAGAGTGGTCTTTCCCACTCCATTTGGTCCAACAATGATTATGACCTTTGGCATGGTTACAGCTCCTACCAACCCCGACTCTGGATGACGACTGACCGGCGGTGCTCTGAAACATCGCGGCCTGAATCCACGCCGACGTCCATACTCACCTTATTCTCCACTAGCGCCCTAGGGGTTCTGCCAGAACTAGACTGATAGAGGAGCCGTCTTACTCGGGCTGCAACCTCAACCCAGAAATCAGCCATTCGTCGGCTACAGGAATTCTAATTTTACTGGACAGCCCTATGTGGCAAACAAAAACACTGCAGCCAGTGGCAGGCTTTTGAAGCCGTCCTAATCTTTCTCTACGACGACTTCTCCTCTGCCTCCTGCAGGCTCTGAGCCTAGCTGCTCTTGAAACACGGCAGGGAACCTTTCGAGTTCGTTGTACCGTTTGTCCGACTCCTCCCACGAAGCGCATTTGCGACTATTCCATGCGAAGTTGATGTGGTGATAGGCATGATAGAAAAGCGCCTCAAGTGAGTTTTCCTCGCATTCGTTATCGGCAAATGCTTGCTTGATGTCGTTGAGCGCTTCGGCGCATTCATTCACGTGGAAGAGGATCAGTTCTTCGTTCATATTCTGCTTTCTCCAACTTCCTGCACTTCCCCGACGCCCCTTCGGTTCAGCCGAAAGATTGCTTGCTCGGCTTCAAACCGGACCAACGTGCGCTCTTGCCGAAAACCCAGACTCTCCAGCAACCGCATCGACCGGGTATTTGCGGTTTGAGTCTCCGCGATCACGCTATCTTGCGCGAATGGCTCCCACCACGCCGACAGCAATGCTCGCAACGATTCGATAGCAAGTCCTCGCCCCCAGAACTCGGGCAAAAACTGATACGACACCTCTATTTCCTCACCGTCGTGGTGGGGACCAAGGCTCAAAAGCCCGATGAACTCTGCTCCATCTTGAAGTCGAACCACCCAGTGGTGGGCGCCCCCATCGGATAGCATCGTGCGGAATCGATCCGGAAAGGCAGCCGAATCCACCGTCCCACCTAGAAACTCTCGACACTCCGCACTTTGGACCAATCGAAGTACGTCAGGGGCATCTGACTCGACTAGGGAGTTAAGGCGACACCTTTCTGTCGTGATTTCATTCACATGGATTTCCTTCCGCACTTTCCGCGCACTACCGTTTTAGCACGTGAAATCGAGTGGCTGGCGCCTCACTCCTGGTTGTCGATCAACTCCTGCAGACGGCTACCGAGTGGTTCCTGAAACCGTTGAGGCCACGATGAGTCGACTAATTCGACGCCGACTAGATCTCGCAGCTGAACACGATCCTTCCTCCGCCAAGCGACAAGCTTTGTCTGGACGAGCGACTCAAGTGGAATCACACTAAACTCCTCACCAATTCCCGAATCTTCGACGTCTGGAGTTGGAAGGGCATGATCCGGCCGAACCTTTTTTCCCGAGAAGATCAGGTGAGCCGCGTCTCCAACCTTTGCATCGCGATCTTCTAGAAAGAGGTCCATTTCCTCGACGTGCCGATTGTCATAGCCAGCCGCCTCGAGCACTTCCCGGATATGCAGAAGGTCTTCCGACCTCACAAGTACATCGACGTCTCGCGTCGCCCTTGCTAGACTTTCATCCTTGGTCGCAACCCAAGCTGCGACCGCATGACCTCCAATGATCGCATAAGAGATCTGTGCTTGGGACAGTAAACCACTGACTCGAGCTAGGCGGACTCGCACTTTCTTTTCGGCTCTCACGATCCTCGCAAGTATCTCCGCCTGCTCGGAGTGCATGTCTAGCGTCTTGAGCATTGATTCAGACCTCCCGTGCGTTCAAGTATTGAACGCCCCTTGTCGTCCAACGTTGCTTCGAAGTCGGACTTGGCACACAGGTGGTTACCCCTCCGTCCGATCCCGGTATTGCACGGCTTCGGAAAGATGTTTTTTCACAACCTGGTCTTCATGGGCGAGGTCGGCTATGGTTCGGGCGACTTTCAGAAGGCGGTCGAAGACGCGGGCGCTTAGGTTCATTCGAGCCATGACAAGCTTCATGAACTCTTCGCTCTCTTTGTCGAGGGGAACGAGTTCGCGAATCTCTTTCGGCGACATCTTCGCGTTCACGCGGTGATTGCCGAGTCGCGCATGCTGCCGATCCCGGGCGGCAATGACCCGGTCGCGGATCGCCGAACTTGGCTCTCCGCCTTGAGCGCCGATCAGTTCGTCCGGCTTGAGGCGGGGGACCTCGATGTGGAGGTCGATCCGGTCCATCAACGGTCCACTGATTTTCCCCGCGTACTTGCCGCATGATGCCGGATTCGATACGCATTTCTGCTCGGGCAGCCCCTTGTATCCGCACGGGCACGGATTCATCGCCCCCACAATAGATCCTAAAGCTTGTCTATGCAATACTCTCAGCATGGCTGTTAACGTCGCACGCGCCTACATCCGATTGAGTCGGCTTCGTGAGGGTGAGGAAAAGCTCAGCCCAGATGTTCAGCTTGATTCGGTTCGCGCTCTTTGTCAATCCCGAGGCTGGCAACTTGATGAAAAGGCTTCAACTGCAAATGCTGACCTCGATGTAAGTGGATATTCAATTGGTTGGGAGAAGCGCGCCGGGTTAGGCAACCATTACCTTGATGCCCAAAAAGGGCTTTACACGCACTTAATCGTATCTGCCATTGACCGACTTGGTCGAAATGCCTCAGACACGATTAATTGTTGGGATCAATTTGAATCCCACGGCATCACCCTCTTTAGCATTAGGGAAAGCCTAGATGCGTCTACGCCCGCTGGAGTGCTCATACGCAACATCATGGCTTCGGTTGCTGAGATGGAATCCCGCAATGCCAGTGAGCGAATAAAGGCAAACGTTGCTAAACGGGCAAGCTTGGGGCGTTTGCATGGAGGACGTCTTCCCTTTTGGCTGGCAAGAAATGAGGAAAACGAAATCGTAGTTCGAGAGGATGAGGCAGCATTAATACGTCTTGCAATAGACATGCGCGTTAGGGGTGAAAGTTATGTTCAAATTACGAGGGCAATTAACGCGGCAGGATTTGTAACCACCAGAACAAAACGCCCATATGAGCGAAGCTTCATTGTCAAGATACTTCAAAAAACAGATTGGATTGAGACAATGATGGGTCATGCCTTCACGAGACGAAAAGGCAGGTACGCAACTGATCCAAGAACAAAAAGGCGCATATCGAGGGGCGATCCAATTAAGATCAAGAACGCCTATCCCGCTGTCATTGACGATGAAACCGGCTTTCGCTTGCTTGAATTAAGAGAAGCGGCTCAATCACTTATCCCAGATTCAGACGGAGTTATACGCAGAAATCGAAGATCTCAAAAGTGGGGTCTTAATGGAATTCTCAAATGTGCTATCTGCGGGAGTCGGATGGGAACACATACGAGAAAGCTTGAAGATCGAGAACGGCGGACGTATTTCTGCGAGGTCAATAGTGCCAATCCCCAAGGCGATCATGAAAGGGCGATGGTCGATGCCGCAATGATCGAAATGAGCGTAATAGTTTTGCTTGCGGACAGCATTAAGCGGATAAAGACCTCCCCCGCAATCCAAAGTAGCCCAGGTCCGAAGAATCCAAGGACGGTCGAAGACATAACGAAGGAAATTGAGCGCCTAGTTGCCTTGTACGCAAGAGGAACAGTGCCACAGGATATCTTGGAGCAGCAAACAGAAAAGCTCGTCCTGGAAAGGGACCAGCTTCAAAGAACGCAATTACGTTCTCAGCATAATCGGACGCGCAAATTGGAGCATCTTCCAGATGTAAAAAGCATCTCAGAAATTAGGGAACTAATCCTTGAGCTTGATTTAAGGATCTCGTATCCCTACTTTTTTGATGACATTCTTCAGCCCGCCCAGTCAAAGAAGAAAGCAAGAGAGATGAAGCCATGCGTGGTTGTTGAGTTTCCGGGCTATTGGGAAGATGAAGCCGAAAGCGTGTACTACGAGCCTCATTCATGGATTGTGCCTTTATATCGGATGGAATACACGGGACCGCGATGGATTTACCGTGATTTGATGATTCCCGGCGCTGAGAGATTCATGGCAACTGAATCAGACGTGGCCCTGGCAAGGGCGATCTTACAGCCTAACTCGAAAGAAGCCGACGATCTAGAACTTGCCTAAGCAATTTCATCTTTTTCAAAGAGTCTGAAATAAAGGTGCCTCAAAACACCTTGTTTTTCATATTTGGGCGTCTTTTTCCCCAATAAAGCGAAAATAGGTATACTCT